>Ga0123355_10001474_pt1 | contig 32752 bp, 28 predicted proteins | sample TergutEmb28metaG_3_FD_89872 | JGI IMG/M metagenome (GOLD analysis project Ga0123355, IMG submission 89872) | Embiratermes neotenicus P1 segment gut microbial communities from Petit-Saut dam, French Guiana - Emb289 P1 | ecosystem: Host-associated > Arthropoda: Insects > Digestive system > Gut ...
CGTACAACAGGAGTTGCCCCACATCCGGCGCATAATCTGTGGCCACCGGTAAATCTTTCTGGCCGTTTGGTCCATTCTTTCAAATTATAAGCCATTTATTAGCCCTCCCTTACGCCCAGGTAGTTGAAGACCTCTTTAACTTTGCCGGTCTTTGCAATTGCCTGAAGCTCATTGTAAACAACTTCGATATCATCAACCTTAACATCGCGCCCGCCAAGGCCATAGATGTAGTTAATCATCTTAACTCCATCGGCGCGGCCATACATGGCAGAGGTAACGTCTGTAAACAGTGGCCCGCCTGCGCCGTTAAGGGAGTCAGCCCTGTCCATAACCGCTACGGCTTTGCACTTAGATAGCGCCTTGGCAATCTCGGTCACAGGGAAAGGCCTAAACACACGGATTTTAAGAAGCCCGGCTTTAACGCCCTGGGCGCGCAGCTTGTCTACCACTTCTTTGGCGGTACCGGCTGTGGAGTTAATGATAACAACAGCCACTTCGGCGTCGTCCATCTTGTACTCTTCAAACAACCCGTATTTGCGCCCTGTTACTTTTTCAAATTCTGCGGCAACTTCAAGGATTACCTTGGTGGCGTTCTTCATAACTTCTGCCTGCTGGCGCTTAGATTCGAAATAGTACATAGGAAGGGAAAGAGGGCCCATAGACATTGGGTTTTCTTTGTCCATCAGGTGGTAAGGAGGATTGTATTTGCCTACGAACTTTTTAACCGCGTCGTCGTCCATAAGTTCGATGTTTTCTACTTTGTGGGAAGTGATAAAGCCGTCGAAGCAGTCCATTACGGGAAGCATAATGTCTGGGTGCTCGCCAATCCTAACGGCTTGGATAAAATTGTCATAAGCTTCTTGGTTGTTTTCGCTGTAAATTTGTATCCAGCCGCTATCTCTGGCACCCATAGAGTCCGAATGGTCGCAGTGGATGTTAATTGGGCCAGAAAGCGCACGGTTTATAACGGCCATGGTTATCGGCAGCCTGTAAGATGATGCGATGTATAGCATTTCCCACATTAGTGCCAAACCTTGTGCCGATGTGGCTGTCATAGAGCGCCCGCCGGCTGCTTGCGCACCGATACATGCGCTCATTGCGCTATGTTCGGATTCTACGGCTACAAACTCTGTGTCTACAAGCCCGTCGGCTGCGTATGTCGAAAAGTACTGGGGTACCTCTGTTGACGGCGTAATAGGATAAGCCGCTACAACATCGGGGTTTATTTGCTTCATAGCAACAGAAACTGCCTCATTGCCGCTTAATTTTTCTCTTATAGCCATTTATGCATCCTCACTTTCTATTGCGCCAAAGGGGCATGTTTCCTTGCATATTAAGCAGCCCTTGCAATAATCTAAATCAAAACCTTCGATTTCACCCTTTGCATTTACCGGTATAGAGGAGTCGGGGCAAACGGGTACGCAAAGCATGCATTGCTTGCATTTATCTTTGAGCCATACGGGTTGATGGCTTCTCCAGTCGCCTGTGTGGAATTCCAGCGCGTTTCCTGGCTTAAAGACATGGCTGCCGTGAGTCATTTCTTGCCATGTTTGAGTTGCTACTGTTTTGCCTATATTCATACGCCTTTTACCTCCAATACTGCGCGCTTAATTGCTTTCATATTGCCGTCGATAACATGGGGTTTGTCTGAGAATTTGCTTTGTAGGGATTTCTCCATGTCTTTAATGAAAGCGTCTTCGCCCATAATGCCTGATACTTTTATTATTGCCGCGAGCATTGGCGTGTTGGGGATATTGCGGCCTATGCATTCTTCTGAAATGGTACGCGCGTCAATTGTGCATACCCTGCCTTTGAAGCCTTCCAAGCTTGGCTTAATTTCGTCAGGGGATTTAGGGGTGTTTACAACAATAGCACCATCTTCTTTAAGCCCGGCTGTTACATTAACGCAGTCGAGCAGAGTCTCGTCGATTACCACAACGTAGTTTGGCTCGTAAATGTTGCTGTGAATCCTGATACGCTCGTCAGAGATCCTGGTAAATGCAGAAATTGGCGCACCCATACGCTCTGGGCCGTATTCCGGGAACCCTTGAACGTATTTGCCTGTGTTAAACGCCGCCTCGGCCAGTAGTTCGGATGCGGTTTTTGCGCCTTGTCCGCCTCTGCCATGCCAGCGTACTTCCACAACTTTTGACATTTTGCTTCCTCCTATTTAAAACATTATATAATTTGCCGGAGTGTAGGATTGTTGTGCAGCTACAACGTCCGCAAGATTATTTGTGTTTTGCTGGAGGCATAAAAGCCCCATGTTAGTACAGTTTGTCCAAAATAAGTAAATTAGAATTTAATATTATCTATATTGTTATTGTCTACATTGTTTTGTTTTGTTGTATTTTTATGAAATGATTCTTTATTACCAACTACAAACAATCTTAATTATAGACAATAGATTTGGTTTCGTAAACAGAACGTATATTCTCGCGCGATATGAGTAGATGTTTGTAAAATTGCATGCGACAGTTGGTTTGGCGCGTAAAAATAGTGTATGAATGCAGTTTAAATAGGGGCCGCATATTTTAATAGGGAAAAAGCATCATATTAGATTTACATTTGCCGCCAAAGGCGTATAATAGGGCAAATCAAAATACGTAGGTATGTAATTTTTTTACCTGCGGTAAAATCGCAAATTAAGTTCTATGTAGAAGCGTCACAGATTTTAATTTGCTAGTGAGGTGACACATGTCAAACTGTATTTTTTGTTCAATCGTGGATGGAAGCATACCATCTTATGAAGTTTATCAAGATGAGTATTTTAAAGTCATAATGGACCGATACCCCTGCGCAAAAGGGCATGTGTTGATCATGCCAAAGCGGCATGTAGCGGATATTTACGGCTTAAATGCCGAGGAGGCCGCAGCGCTTATACCGCTTGCGCAAAGGGTAGCGGAGAAAATACGCGATGTATTGGGTATGGATGGGCTTAATTTGTTGCAAAATAACGGAAAAGCTGCCGGGCAGGTGGTAGATCATTTCCATCTGCATTTGTTGCCCAGATATGAAAATGACGGCATAAGGTTCGGAGGTAAACCAACAGACCCGCCGCTGGAAGAGCTTGAGCAGACAGCAGAGCTACTGAAGATGTAGCGCGCAAGTAAAATAGCATGTAATTACTGGGTTTGAAAGCCTTTGTCGGTAGTGTCAAAACCGACGAATGCAGCATGATATCTTGTTTAAACATAAATGAAGGAGCCAACCATATGAGCAACGTATTTCAAGAATTGCAAAAACGCGGATGCATAGCCCAAACCAGTCATCCGGAGGAACTAGAAGCCTTGTTCACAAACGAAAGCGTAACCTTCTACTGCGGTTTTGATATTACGGCAGACAGCCTCCATGTTGGCCACTTGGTGCCAATGATGATGATGGCACACCTGCAAAGAGCCGGGCACCGCCCGCTGATTGTCATTGGCGGCGGCACTACAATGATAGGTGACCCAAGCGGGAAAACAGAAATGCGTAGTATTTTAAGCAAAGAAACAATTGATATATACAAAAAAGGCATCCGTCCACAGTTGGAAAAATTATTCGACTTTGACGAGGGTAAAGCCGTGATGCTGGACAACGCCGACTGGCTGTTAAAGCTAAACTATATAGACTTTCTGCGGGAAATAGGCTCACATTTTTCTGTAAACCGGATGCTGACAGCCGAGACATACAAGGCAAGATTAGAGCGCCCGGATGGTGGTCTAAGTTTCATAGAGCTTAACTATATGATAATCCAAAGTTACGACTTCCTGGCCCTTAATCGCAAGTATGGTTGTAAAGTTCAGCTTGGAGGGGATGACCAGTGGTCCAACATCCTTAGTGGCGCGGATTTAATCCGCCGAGTTGACCGTAAACAGGCCTATGCAATGACTTTGCCGCTATTGACCACTGCTGACGGCAAAAAAATGGGTAAGACAGAAAAGGGCGCTTTATGGCTTGACCCCAATCGTACTAGCCCCTACGAGTTCTACCAATACTGGCGCAATACACAAGACGCTGATGTGAAAAATTACCTTGCACGACTTACCTTTCTGCCAATGGAAGAAGTAGAACGCCTAGGCAGCGCCCAAGGCAGCGAGATAAACGAATCAAAAAAAATACTGGCCTACGAAATCACAAAACTAATCCACGGCGAAACAGCGGCGGAAGAAGCCGCTAAGTCTGCGCAAGCACTTTTTGCAGGCGGCGGGGACAATAGCGCTATGCCTCAAACCGCCGTGAATGCCACGGAGTTAAACGCTGGGCTTCCTATAATTGACATGCTAACCCTGACAGGGCTATGCGCTTCAAAATCTGTTGCCAGGCGGCTAGTACAGCAAGGCGGGGTAACCGTTAACAATGAAAAAATAGCTGATATAGAGCATAAGCTTTTAACAAGTGACTTGAAAGACGGCAAGATCATCATCCGTAAAGGCAAAAAAGACTATCATGCAATAGTAATTGAGGGATAGAGCGCCTTTCACCAAAAGGCCAAAACCGATCAAGGATCGCCTTTACCATTAGGGCCAAAACCGCACTAGCATTAAGCGTCATTGCCAAATAATAGGGCGAATCGCTCAAAATTGACAAATATGTTTTAAAGTCTATAATTGTATAAATAGTCATTAGCGGTTAATATTAATTGTTAAAAGTGTTCGCAAAAGGGTTGTTTGACGAATAGATTAACAGTATTTATAACAAAATTTATCGCAAAAAAAGAAGATCCTGTAGGATATACCCAACGGATCTTCATAATAGCAACACAATATGCATATGGTTTTTGTAAGCAGCAAAAACAATTTTGCTGTAAATGATGCTAACTATTCGTAAAACAACCCTTTTGCGAATAGTTGATTCATCCCCCTTAAAAATAAAGGACTTTAAATCTCCGGATAGGAGGCTAAACTTGGCCGCATCTGTCGCATTAAGTAATAGCCAAAAGTTAAAAGATCAACGGAGCCGTTATCGCAAACGGTGCATAAAACGGCATTGGCAGCTTTACATCTTATTTGCGCTGCCGCTTTTTAGTGTCATTTTATTTTCTTATGTCCCTATGTACGGGATTATTATTGCCTTTAAAAACTATGTCGCAGCAGATGGCATATGGGGCAGTGCTTGGGTAGGGCTTCATCATTTCCGAGTCTTTTTTTCATCCCACCAATTTACGCGTTTGATTCAAAATACGATAGGTATTAGCTTGTATGCGTTAATAGCCGGCTTTCCTATACCTATCCTATTTGCCATCCTAATCAATGAGTGTCAATTTTTGAAGTTTAAAAAGACTGTCCAAATGGTAAGCTACGCGCCACACTTTATCTCCACGGTAGTTATGGTTGCCATGGTTATCATGTTCCTTAACCCTAGGAGTGGGCTTTTGGGGCGCGGCATTGCTTTCTTTACTGGCGAAATGGTTGACTATATGGCCTCTCCGTCACATTTTTGGCATATATTTGTTTGGTCCGGGATTTGGCAGGGTATGGGCTTTAGCGCGGTAATATACATTGCTGCTTTGGCAGGTGTAGACCCAAGCTTACACGAAGCCGCAAAGGTTGACGGCGCAAGCAAGCTTCAAAAAATATGGCATGTAGACTTACCGGGTATTACACCTACCATTGTTATATTGCTTATTTTAAGTTTTGGCTCGGTAATGAGCGTAGGTGCCGAACGGGCCCTTCTAATGCAAAACCCGCTAAACATGAGCAGGTCGGATGTAATAACTACTTTTGTATTCCGCATGGGGCTTGAGCATGCCCAATTTAGTTTTGCGGCAGCGGTGGGCTTATTTAATTCTGTTGTTAATGCAGGTATGCTTGTATTGGTAAACCAAATTGCTAGAAGGCTGGGTGAAACAAGCTTATGGTAACCAGTGGAAAACTTAGAAACAAAAGAGCGTCACGTATACGCCGCGCCAAGTCAGATGTTGTGTTTGACACCCTTGTAATAGTAATTTTGGCGCTGATACTGTTTATAATTGGGTATCCACTAATTTATGTGCTTAGTGCTTCGTTTTCTGACCCGTTTGCGGTTATTTCGGGCCAGGTGTGGTTGTATCCGGTTAGATTTACTACTTTAGGATATAGGACTATTTTTGGGGATTCGGCACTTGTACGTAGCTTCTTTAACAGTGTCTATGTAACGGTATTGGGTACTACTATTAATATCGTCTTTACTATTATGGCGGCATATCCGCTCTCTGTTAAGACTTTTTATGGCAGAGGCGCTTTTATGGGTATTTTAACCTTTACGATGTTTTTTAGTGGTGGTCTTATCCCGTTCTTCTTGCTTATTCGTAATTTGGGTATGTTTGATACCTATTGGGCTCTGGTGCTCCCAGGTGCAATTAGCGTTTTTAATGTTATTGTAGCGCGCACCTTTTTTCAAAATTCTATTCCTGCAGAGTTGTACGAAGCGGCAGAACTTGATGGCTGCTCGGATATTACTTATATACTCAAGATTGTTATACCATTGTCGGCCCCAATTATTGCAGTATTGGTATTGTTTTACGCACAAGGCCATTGGAATGCGTTTTTTAACCATATGATTTTCTTGCGTACTAGGTCATTGTTTACCTTCCAAATTGTATTGCGCAATATTCTGATTCTAAATCAGACCGAAGCAATGATGGTAGATGCCGACGCTATGCGGCGGATGCAAGGCCTTGCGGATTTATTAAGATTCTCCCTTATTGTTGTTTCTAGCGCGCCAATGTTGCTGTTGTACCCGCTTATACAAAGGCATTTTGTACGCGGTGTTATGATTGGCGCTATTAAAGGATAATGTAAAATCAACGGGGCTAATATAGTTCTGTAGATATAAATGCAATGACAAATAAAAGGAGGAAAAAAATGAAGAAATTCCTGGCTTTATGTTTTGTTTTAGCCGTGGGTCTGGCGCTACTTACAGGCTGTGACCGTGGCGGCAGCGGCGGTCAAGTAGCTGCAGGAGAACTTGTTATGTCCGCACCCGGTGTGTTCCCCATTGTGGAGCAACCCATAAACATGACCATTGTTATGCCTGACGTGCCATATATTGGCGAGTTAAATACTAACGCCTTTGCAGAGTGGTATCAGGAAATGACAAATGTTAACATGTATTTCCAAACGGTACCTCATGACAACGTCATACCCAGTGTTAATTTGTTGCTTGCTGCCAACGATTTGCCTGATATCTTCATGCACACAGTAGTAGACGCCGCAGTTAACGGCCCGCGTGGAGTGTTTATAGCACTCAACGAACTTATTGACCGCTATGGCGTAGAAACCAGAAGGATATTTGACGAAAACTCCTCTGATCTTCCTGGTATGATTACCGCCGTAGACGGCAATATTTACGCACTTCCAAACATCAACGACTGCTTCCACTGCCGCCGCACTTTCCGCGCGTGGATTAACATGGAATGGCTTGATGAGTTTGGCCTTGACTATCCTAACACCCTTGAAGAGTTTGAGCATGTACTGCGTACCTTTAGGGATGCAGGCCGTATCCCAATGAGTGGTGCCGGTGTAGGCGGTGCTCAGCTGCTTGTGTATCCGTTCTTGCTTAACTCCTTCATGTACTATCAGCACGGACAAGGCAACTATATGTACGTGGATAACGGCACAATTATGTTTGCGCCTCTCCAGCCAGAATTTAGAGAAGGCCTGCGTTGGATTCGCGGCTTGTTTGAAGAAGGTCTAATTGAGCCTATGGCTCTTACCCAAACAGGCGAGCAGCTGCTTCAGCTTGGCGCAGACCCAGCCGGCCCACAAGTTGGCGTTGCGACCGCTTTCGTATGGTGGCAAGCTGTACCTGGAGATGATGTATCCCCAGATTTACGCTCACGTAATTTTGAAGCCCTTAGCCCGTTAGAAGGCCCAGGCGGCTGGCGTAACTCCCCGCTTACCCATCGCGCACCGATGAGGGATTTTGCGGTTATCACCAGTGCCAGCGAGCGCCCAGACATTGCGTTCAGATGGCTGGATGCCCTGTATCTTGACGAAGTAACAAAGCGCTCTCAGCTTGGTTTACCTGACGAGCAATGGTTTGAGCCTCCAGCAGGCGCTTTGGGCATTAACCGCCTGCCGGCCCTGTATCACGCAACATGGTTTGAAAGTGACGCAGAAGCTATTGGCGCCAATGTAAGGATGGATAACATCATGATGGCAAACCGCTCAAGCCGCTTCCGCCTTGGCGAAATGGCTGACTGGGATGACCCAGAAACCATGTGGGCACAAGAGCCGCGTTTGTTCCGTATAACCAACGATTTCTATGAGCCTTTCACCAACGACCATATGGCCGTACCGCCGCTTAACTTCACAGAGGAAGAAGGCCAAAGAAACTCCATGCTTAACCCGCAAATCCATGACCATGTACTCGAATTTGTACCGCTGTTCTTATCTGGCACCCGCTGCTTGGATGACGATTGGGACGAATTTGTAAGTATCTTTGAAAGCATTGGCTGGGAAGAATATGTAGCTATCCGCCAAGCCGCTTTCGACCGTCAGTTTGGTGGTTAAGCCGCTACGCATTTAATAGTTACTCAAGGGGAGACTTTATGTTAAAGTTTCCCCTTTTTTGTATATTTACAAGAAAACGGAGGGAAATCACATGGAAAAAATCAAGCCACGTAAAGAGCAAGTCGAGTTCCTGAAATGGGAAATGGGAGCTTTTTTCCACTTTGGAATCAGGACTTTTTATGAAGGCCACAGGGATTGGGACGGCAAAGTCATGCCCCTTGAAGGGTTTAATCCAACTGGCCTTGACTGCGAAAATTGGATAACAACCGCAAAAGACGCAGGCTGCACATATGCCATATTGGTGTGTAAGCATCATTGCGGCTATGCCAATTGGCCTTCAAAATATTCGGATTATCATGTGGGCCTAACACCTTGGAAAGACGGTAAAGGTGATGTAGTTAAAGAGTTTGTAGACGCCTGTCGCAAGCACGATATAAAGGTAGGGCTTTACTATTCCCCGGCAGAGGCTGGCTATAGGGAGCGCTCCGCCAAGGAGTATGACGACTATTTTATTTTCCAGATAAGCGAACTCTTGTCCAACTACGGCAAAGTAGATTATCTATGGTTTGACGGCTGCGGCTCAGAGGGGCATGAGTACGACAAACCACGCATTGTTAAAGCTATCCGTGACCTGCAACCAGAGATTCTTATATTTAACATGTGGGATCCAGATACCCGCTGGGTAGGCAACGAGGCCGGTGTGGCAGGTGTGCATAATGTTAACCAGGTAAGCGCGCTAGATTTCTCTATCCTTACCGGTGGGCAGAAAGATGAACTGCCCGAGACAAAGTTCCTTCCATCCGAGTGTGACTTTATGATGCGGGATCGCAACTGGTTTTACAGCGAGTACGATGTACACACGGTCAAAAGCGTTGAAGAGCTGGTAGGGTTATACTATTACTCTGTAGGCTGTGGCTCCAACTTTTTGATAAATATTGGCCCGGATCGGCGTGGTTTGCTACCCGATGTAGACGCTCAGCGTTTGAGGGATTTTGGCGCGGAAATTAGACGGCGCTTCGCAAACCCGATACCGTCCACGGTACAGGAAACAGAAAACGTCATCGCGATAGACTTTGGGAAAGAATACTTCATAAACCATGTTGTGCTTGGCGAAGATATATCAGAAGGCGATGGGGTTGAGTCCTTTGATGTGCTTGTGCGCAGCCGCTTGATTTACCGCCCAACTACCGTATACTCCGGTACTGCCATTGGCCATAAGCGTATTATACAGATACCCTATATAAGGGCCAGCGGCGTAATTGTACGGGTTAATAAGGCTAATGGAGAGTATCGCCTGCTTAAGCCTGAAGCGTTTTTGGTTAAATCTCCGGAGCTTGTATTGTAGTTATAGCAAAATAATTCGAAAACAGTCCCCGTCTGTCGCCAAAATTGCTCAGTAGTTTTGCTTCGCAAAACCGCCCCTTCGGGTCACCGGACTTCCTTCCGGTACATGTTGAAGCGTTCGCAATTTCGGCTCGGGCGGGGACTGTTTCTCATTGATTTTGCTGTATAATTGGTTTCATTTAATAAATAAGCGACATATAAAAACCGCCGGACACAATGCTGTGCATTGTACCGGCGGTTTGTTTTGGAGCATAAATATTGTTTTATTGAGCGTCCATCTTTAACTTAATCTTACCAGCATATACAAACAGTATAATAAAGCTAAGCGCGGCCAAAATAGAACCGATAATGGCAATATACATAGATGCGCCTGTGCCGCCTGTAAGTGGTAGGTCAAAGTCAAGCATGTTGCTGATATGATATACCCGTAAAGTTACCGGGGTATCACCATTATTACAGTTGCAATTATACGGCATGGGCGAGGTTGCGTGTATAAATTCACATAAAACTTCTACATTCAAAGGCACCTCGTTGGGTGTGCCATGTCCTATTACCTGCCAATTTAAGCCTGTACCCGCTATAGTGCCGGAGTTAATTGCACCTGTAACCGTAATGCGCCATTGCCCCCAAGGCAACTGATACCCGGGTGGTGCAAGTACCTCAACCAGCTGATAATGCCGCCCCGGCATCATAGGGAACCACATTGGCTCACGCCCGGGGCCGCCGCGGCTTGTTTGGGTAGTTACATATGTCCATGGGCCCGGACTACCGCCAAACATATCGCTTGGCAAGACCATCAGATTAGCATCCGGTGTCCCAGTGCCATTGTATACAAAAAGCATAAATACTGCGCCAGGTAAATACTCATGGTTAAAAGGTGTATGCAGCTGTCCATCCGTTTTTAAGACGGGCCAGTGGCGAGTAAGAGTGTTGCGTACAGACCATTCAACATCCCACAAGTGGTTTGGGTTGGTTGCCTGGTCAGCAGATGAAGCCATGAAAGGAGGTACAACACTGCCTGGGGCTGAGGTAGGAGCCAAAATAGTTTCGACCCCGCCATAGCGGTTAGTAGTAATATTCCAATATCCTAAGGGGACTAGGTACCCGTCTGGGGTGCCTACCTCCCTAAGTCTATAGCGGTACTGGCCGGCAACAGCCGGGGTGTTGGGTCTAAACGGCATAGTTATTAAAACTTGGCCCGGATCCAAAGTTGGTGCAGGAAAAGGATGTGGAGGCTGGCCGGGGAAACGAGGGATAGGGCTATCGTCGTAACCGCTTGGCTTAGCATTGTACACTACCCATAGGTTGGTTTCTTCGTTATACCACTCCAGTACAAAGTATGCGCCGCATAGCGTCTCAGATGGAATGGCAGCGACATTACTGTTAAGCTTTGTAAAGGTCAGGCGTGGGCGCCTATTACCAACATGAAAGTCTTGTAGCCAATTGGCACGAGCAGGGTTAGGGTCGATATCCTGATGCCGGTTTACGAAGAATAGATGATGGCCAACTTCTGTTAAACTCTCAACTCGCACATCCCCTGCAGGTGTTAATGTGAGATTGATATTCCAGTGTCCACCTTCGCGCATATATCCAACGGGCGGAGTCAGCTCAATAAGTCTGTATTGGCCGTTTGGCGTAAAAGGCAAAGTGGAAACCACTCTACCGCTATTGGCCGCTGCCGGTAAATTAATAGCAAATGGAAGATTGCCAGTTTCGGTGCCTACTAAGGGTACTAAATTACCGCTTGTGGTTACGATATTGCTTACGTTTGTGCCAGCATAATTGTTTATAACAAGATCCCAATTGTTGGTGACAGTATTATATCTGCGTATTTCAAAAACTGCACCATCACGGGGCTGGAATGCTCTAGCATCAGTATCATTGGTTGTATATAGCAGCTCGCCTGTTTTGGTGAATACTAGGCGTTGATGCCATACGGCTTCTAGGGTTATGCGGCCGGTTGGTGCGTTGCGGACATTTTCTCCTAGGTTATTCGGGTCAGGAACCAAGCCATTCATGACGATTTGGGTGGCAACATCACCGCGGCTAAAGATTTGGCCGTTCATCGGACCGCCCACTACACGCCAGCCCATAAACACCAAGGATGGATCGTCATGGGAGGGGTTGTTGGGTACTGCCGCAAGATTAGATATATTGTGATTAGGTGCGGGCGAAGGAGGCAAATTAACGGGCAAGCTGTTAGTAGCGTCAGTGCTTGTTTGGATAATTGTAAAGCCTTCAGGCGTCCACACTTGTGGATTTGTATTGCTACCGGGGCCAGCTCCAATCCTACCGCCATTTAAGTTAAAGTAGAACAATCCATCCCATTGCGCAAATACGGTTCTGCGTTGTTCCTCATTACCTATAACAGTTGGAGGGTACAAAGGGATATTTTGAACCAATGGCGACCCGGCAACCAGTGGAGTTGTCGAAGAGCCTATTATTGGGGTGCCAAGTCCGCTTCGCAGGACATTCCAGCGCCCAAACCTCCAATCTTGCGTTCCAGCTCCCCGTATTGGAATATTTACCTGATTTAATTGGAACTGTGACAAGGGGCTGGTTAGTGCTGCAGTTACCTGACTAATCCCGGTTAATGCACCACCATTTGGGTCGAAAAATACTGGCATGCCCCATCTGGCGTAAAAATGGAACGGGCCAGGAATTATATCAGTACTATTTCTTAATGTATCATCTAGATGCTGGTCAAGACTTGTAAACCAACCTAAGAAGAGTTCTTCCATATCAGGACGTGGTGTGGGATTAGGAGGCCATCCATCTGCTTGTGTTATCTGTTGCCATGTTGTTGTATCGGTAAGCGGTATCCTAAACGGTGGTACGAGACGGCCCCCTGGTAACCCTGTTGGCAAACACAAATCTGGGTCACATGGGCCATTACCATATCCTTGGTGTCCGTCACAATTGCTACCGCAGCTGAAAGATATCGAATCTCTTTCCCATATACCGTAAAGATGATTAATATTGCCTGGATGTACAACAACTTCTCCTACAGCGTTACGCAGTGGCAAATAATCGCTAATTATAGTACTGGCGACTATCCAATCCCCGCTGCCATCTGACCTGGTATTCCAGCCTACAAAAGTAGCTTCGTCGCCTACTGCCGTAGCAACAGGTGCCCAGTTGCCCCCCGGGCGAGGGTCAGGGAAGCGTTGAGTAAAGGTAAGATGATTGGCAACAGGGAGGGTAGGCCAAAAACCCGAGTAGTATGGTATTGTGTGAAGATGTCCGCCTTCCCAAAGAGCATAGTTATGCGGCGGATGCGTCATTATCGGCCCTGTTGGTGGAGTTGGTCCGATATAGGTTCTTAATCTGGTATTAAAGCTGTATCCGGCAGCAATGCCTGTACGTGCATCATTTGCAGTACTAAAAGCACGAGACCGATAAAAAATGTGATTACCTGGAAAATGAGGCGAAGTAGACGGCGCCTGAATGGCAGTTGGGGCTATCCCTATTGACTCCGTGTTAGGGAAAAACGTGACATTTAACCCCCATTGAAGATACACATTAAGATGTATGCTTCCATCTGGCCGTGTTTCCGCCAATTCCGGTGATGCTAAGAAATTGGTATGTGTTGTCGCGGCCCAAACATGGCCGGTACTGGGGAAATCCGGGTCGAGGGGTGCCGCGTTGTCCCCGCGGGGTCTAGTATTCCATACTGCCCCGCCTTGTCCGCCATGGAATGTATTGGCAAACCATGGCCATTCCCATTGGACTGCCATAGTAGAAAATCCTGGCCTTACTATTCCAAAAGGACCATACGTGAGTGTATAGTAAGGCCTTACACCACCCAGAGTACCGGCAGCCATTGTATTAGTCTGAAACGTTGCAAAAGAAAACGGTACACCTGTATGCCAAAAGCCAATTGGAATCCTACGGTATGGTGCACTTGACGCAGGGACACCTGGTCCCGATGGCAATGCGTTGGGTTGACCTGCTTGCCCGGGATGTAGTGGTGCAGGTTGCCCTGGCGTCCCGGTAGGTGGGGCAACAACGGGCCCCCCAATAGGCCCGGGGCCTGCGGGAGGCGGCGTGCCGCCATTGGGTTGCAAATGAATAGTCATATATCGTGCCCAGTGGGCATGAACCGTTCTGCTCTCGTTAACCACTACGCCCGTGTTGAAATGAAAAGATCCGGCGCCTGTCCTGGGTATTGTAGAGACATTGGGATAAGGGCACGGGAAATCATACCAACCTATGAAAATAAACCCTTCTCTTCGCGGGTGAGTAGGCATTGATATTGAATGCGTAATATTAAGATTTGAGTGAGGAGGCGAGTTAAATCCATGGCCGGGTTGGCCATGACACGGTTGCTCTGCGGTGCCGCACATTGCGCCAGCAATGTTTCCCGCTCTCATTCTTATTACATGAGTTTGGGCCCCATAAAACACCCTTGGATAGGTGGGTGGCGAGGCATGGGAGTTACGGTAAAAATGTCCTCCCCCGGCATCAAAGGTCAAATAAATAAAATCGGAAGGTATCCAGTGGGCATAAACCCTCATTGACTCAGTTATTGGTGTCGTATACCTACAAAACCGCACCGCACCAATGGTCTCTGGCCAGTCAGGGTTTGTACTGACGCTAAAATTGGTCGCGACAAAACCAGGTGGCAATATCCACCAGCCATTAAACATATGACCAGGCCTGCTTACAAAGGTTTCGTCTGGTACGCAATTTCTTATTTCTGGCTCGTCAGTAAAAACATTACGTTGAATCCCGTCGTTAAATATTGTAGGCGTTGGGTCGCCCGGCTCCGGAATTCTAACATCGCGGAAGAGTGGGGTAGGACCCGTTGGACCAAATGTCCATGCAGCACTCCATAACTGCGCGTTATAAAAATGGTGGAGATGCCCAGGAGCCGGGGTAGGGGCCGGCTGATTCGGGGAAAGTGGGGGAAGCGGATGAGCAAAACCGCCGCCGCCGCCTGTGGTTGGGATAAAAGTTACCCTATAAACCCAGTGGGCATAAACCGTCATGTCGTCATAAACCGGTGTTTCCGACCATGCGGCCGGTATCGGAAGCATAGTTCCCGAGTTATCCTCTGGCGAACCGGGACTAGAAAAGCGCTCGTTTCCAGGAGTGTCCCAGCCGCCCGGCTCTGTCCACCAGCCTTCTAATGTCTTGTTGGGTACACCACGAGCATTTGAGGTGGGATATAAAAAAGTTGGGGCAGAGCGACGGTTTGCCATTGTAAGATTAAGAGCCGATAGGCCATATGCCGCATGAGCTTGGCCAGAAAAGTTTATAGTCGTTCCGGGCCTGACCATGCGATAGTCGCTTTGTATCAGTCCCGATGAAGGAGCGGGGGGTGACGGTGGGCTAGGGGCAATTACCGCAGTCGTAAGTACAGGATCAAAATCAACCCGTGCCAATACTGCGGCGGGCCAGCGGGCATGTATTGCCATAGTAGTGGTTATCGGCATACTGGAAGTCCACGGGGTACCGCCTACAGCAGCATTGTACCAGTCAACAAAGTTATGAGGTCCAATCGGTGGAGGGTTGGCGGGCCATGCTACATTTCCCGGGCCCCAATTTGCTTCTTGTTGGATAAAGCTCCAGCCCTCACGGATAATACGAGGGCCGTAATAATTAGTGTCCCAAGGTCCAGCACCGCCAGATGGTAAACCCGCACCCAAAACCCTTACTTGGAAGCCCCACTGGGCATAAACATTTATAGGCCCAGTGATAACAGTAGTACCGGTAAATTCTTCGCCAAGGCCATCTGCTTGTTTATTCCAGCCCATGAAAATACGCAACCCTAAGCCCCGTGGGTTTGGAGGCATACCTTGTCCGGGATCATAACCAACCCACCCCGCGAGCGGAGTACCATAGTTGGTCAAACGGAAATCATTGCCTATGTCGTATTCGCCTTGGGCCGGATTAACAACGAAAGTAACCCCAATGTTCATGCGTGGCCCGATACGGAGGGCGTTAAAGTACTCATCTATACGATAAACATAGTCGCCATAGATCATGAGACCACGCTCGTAATCATAATATTCAAGATCGCCCATGTATACATATCCATCTTCAAGCGAGACCATATTCCCATAAACATAAGGAACATCGCCGTAAGATGCGTAATATGGATGATATGGGTAATACGGGTATCTTACATAATCATCATAACCATAATCATACTCATAGTTATTATCATGCCCATAGTACTCATCATACTCATAGGGGTCTGGCGCATAGTAATGATACCCGCCATAATATGGCTCGTCGTATCCATACTCTCCCCCTTCGTAATCATATGTATATCCAAGTACGGCTATAGCCGCAACAATGACCAATATGGCAAACAAAGCGACAATCCGGATTTTTTGCGAATTTAATAATTGCTTTATGTAGCTATATGTATTTTTCATATAAGACTGTTCCTTTCACAGAGTTTTTAGGTATTTAGCGGAATATATAACATTTTATGTCCAGTATATAGACAGGCCTTGTTCTTGTGAAGAGGGAAACAATTACACTTCAGTTACAGCAATCTATAAAAAAACGCCCCTGCCAAGCTACGGCACGGGGCGAAAGGAGAGATAAAATTTAGCTTAATTACTTGTTTCTAGCCATGTTTGCGACCATATATATACTATAATGATGTTACATTACTATTGCAATAGCAAATGCGTGACATGCAAAATAACAGGGGTAAGATGCAAGTGCAAGAGGGTAAGTTGCATTGTGATAAATTTAAGCTATTTTTCCAACCGTTCTTGCAATTTTAGATTAAGTTTATCTGCCAGCCGCCATGTCTGAAACATCTCAAACGCGGTCACCATCGCAAAAATTATCAGCGTTGTCACAATAGTAACAATCGTGTAAATAGGATGGATGCGGGTAATCCATCCCGCAAAAATACCAACGGCCAATACAAGCCCCATTATAAGTAAAAACTGAATTATTAACCTTGCAACAAGTTGTTGGATGCTTAATTCGTTTTTAGAATAAAAAACAATATATGTCAAGCTTGTCAAAAAAGCTATAAAAAACAATGCAAAAAAAAGCGGGACAGATATCGTTTCCCATCCAAAAATAAGCGCGATTATACACACCGCAACACTTGTAAGGCTCCATATAGCAAAAAATGAATGATAAATGCGCTTAATAATCTCCTGTAGACCCATGTCCTTGCCCCTCCCTATACGCCTAAACGTTCTTTAAGAACGCCCACATACTGTCTCGAAATGGTGACTCGTTCGCCATTGGCCATTACAGCCTCCAAGCGTCCTGATAATGCAGGGGCAAAGGATTTGAGTTTGTTTAAATTAATTATTAATGACTTAGCAACCCGTAAAAAATCGTTGGCATAGAGCATCTCTTCCAATTCGTACAGCTTTAGCTTGGATTCATACACAAGGGTTTCCCCATATAGGAAAGTCTTGTTGTTGACAGCTTCAACATAGTAAATGTCCAAGGGGTGAAGCCTATGAATCTCGTTGTCGATATACGCAATTAATAGACCCTGTGTCTTCAGCTTATTTAACAGCTGTACAACATCCGGGCTTAAGTTGCGGCACTTGACGATGATTTCGTCTTCTTCGCCGTCTTTTGGCTCTTGGATGATTATTCTCATTTGTGCACCACCGTGTGTATGGCATAAGTGCTTGATAATATTCACGGAAATTATAGCCTATCATCAGAAAAGTGTAAACAAAAGACCTGCTTACAAGAATTGGGCATTCTTGTAAGCAGGTCTTGTATCACGATGCTACAGTGTCAAATAGTTAGTCTTGTGCCTTGCTTCCAAGCGCGGCTTGCGCAGCGGCCAGCCTTGCGATTGGCACACGGAAGGGCGAACATGATACATAGTCCAGCCCGATGCTATGGCAGAACGCGATGCTATACGGGTCGCCACCATGCTCTCCGCAGATACCAATTTTAAGCCCAGGCCTTGCGCCACGGCCTCTTTCTACTGCCATGCGCATAAGTTCGCCTACGCCGGAAACGTCTAGTTTGGCGGTTGGGTCGCCTTCGTAGATATTTTTCTCGGTGTAGTCTTTTAATATGCGACCGGCGTCGTCACGGCTTAAGCCGTAAGTCATCTGGGTCAAGTCATTGGTACCGAAGGAGAAGAACTCAGCTTCCTTGGCGATACCGTCTGCGATGATACATGCCCGTGGGATTTCTATCATGGTACCGATAGAGTAGTCTAGTTTTACGCCGGCGGCCTCTACAAGCTCTTTAGCGGTGTTTTCTATGACTTCTTTCAGATAGCGGGTTTCTTTTACGTCGCCCACTAACGGGATCATGATTTCTGGCTTGATATCCAGGCCCTTGGACTTCTTAACTTCAAGCGCTGCCTCGATGATAGCGCGTGTTTGCATTTCCGCGATTTCGGGGTAGCTTACGGCCAAACGGCAGCCGCGGTGGCCCATCATTGGGTTAAGCTCGTGGAGTGCTATAGCTTTAGATTTCACATCTTCAACTTTTTTGCCCATATCTTTAGCCAGTTGTGCAAAGTCGGCTTCGGTTTGAGGCATAAACTCATGAAGTGGTGGATCCAGCAAGCGGATGGTTACAGGGCGGCCAGCCATTGTTTCGTACAGGCCTGCAAAGTCGCCTTTTTGTAGTGGCAATAGCTCGTCCAGTGCGGCGCGGCGCTCTTCTTCTGTTTCGGCAAGGATCATCTTGCGTACTTTGGGTAAGCGATCCGCTTCAAAGAACATATGCTCTGTACGGGTAAGGCCAACGCCTTCGGCACCAAATTCAAGCGCGATTAGGCAGTCTTTAGGGGTATCAGCATTGGCGCGTACACCCATGCGGCCTTGTACTTTGTCTGCCCATGAGATGAATTTTGCAAAGTCGCCTGCGATTTCTGCTTCAACGGTTTTGACATCGCCAAGATACACGATACCAGTAGAACCGTTAAGAGAAATGAAGTCACCTTCTTTGATGGTTACGCCGCCCAAAGTAAAGGTTTTGTCTGCACCAAATTTGATATCTTCGCAACCAGAAACACAGCAGCAACCGATTTGGCGTGCTACAAGAGCCGCATGAGAGGTCATTCCGCCTTTTGCGGTAAGGATACCTTTAGCAACTTCCATACCCATGATATCATCGGGGGAGGTTTCCATACGTACCAAAATTACTCTCTCACCGTTTTCGTGTGCAACTACGGCTTCGTCGGCGGTGAAATAAACTTTACCAGAAGCTGCGCCCGGGCTTGCAGGCAGCGCGCTACCAAGTACTTTGGCGGCGGCCAAGCTTGCGGGGTCAAACATTGGGTGAAGCAGCTGGTCAAGTAATTTGGGGTCTACAGAAAGGATAGCTTCGTTTTCGGTAAGGATGCCTTCGTTTACCAAGTCAACAGCAATTTTGATAGCCGCGTGTGCGGTACATTTGCCGTTACGGGTTTGGAGTACATACAGTTTGCCTTCTTCGATGGTAAATTCCATGTCCTGCATGTATTTGTAGTGCTTCTCGAGACGCTTTGCGTGTTGTACAAACTCGTCGTAGATAGCGGGGTTGGTCGTCTTTAAATCGGAGAAGGGTAGGGGGGTGCGGACACCGGCCACTACGTCTTCGCCTTGGGCATCCATCAGGTATTCGCCGTACATTTCGTCTGTACCTGTGGCTGCGTTACGGGTGAAAACTACACCGCTGCCGCTGGTATCGCCCATGTTGCCAAATACCATTTGTTGCACGTTAACAGCCGTACCCCATTCGTATGGGATATCGTACATGCGGCGGTATACAAATGCGCGTGGGTTGTCCCAAGACTCAAAAACGGCAGTGATTGCGCCGTATAACTGCTCTTTCGCGTCGGCTGGGAAGTCTTTGCCCTGGTCGTCGCGATAGATTTTTTTGAACAGTTCCACGATTTCTTTCCAGTCGGCTTCGGTCATGTCACTGTCGCTTTTGTAGCCTTTCTTTTCTTTGTAGCTCTCGATTTCATGCTCGAACTTATGCTTACTTACGCCTATTACAACATCCGCAAACATCATAATAAAACGGCGGTATGAATCATAAGCAAAGCGCCCACCGGCTTGAACAGCAAGACCGGCCGCTGCGGCGTCGTTGATACCCAGGTTAAGAACCGTGTCCATCATGCCCGGCATAGAAACCCGTGCGCCTGAGCGTACAGATACCAGCAGTGGGTTTTTGGCGTCGCCAAACTTTTTGCCGCTTTCTTTTTCCAGCTGAGCGATGCATTGGTCGATCTGCTTTTTCATATCGTCGGACAGCTTTTTGCCGGACGAGTTATACTCTGTACAGGCTTCTGTCGTAACGATAAAGCCGTCGGGTACAGGGATGCCTAGGTGAATCATCTCGGCCAGGTTTGCGCCTTTGCCGCCGAGGAGGTTTTTCATGGAAGCGTTGCCTTCCTTGAACATATACACATATTTGTGTGCCATTCTGGTGGCCCCTCTCTGTATTAAATGATATTAAACCTTAGGGCTCTGCCCCAAACCCCGTAAACTTTTTGAAAAAAGTTTAATCAAAAACTTTAAGGAATGCGCATTGCGCATTCCGGGGTTGGGGGTGATAGAGACTTTAAGGCTTATACGATTATTACTTTAATGTCGCTTTCGCGCCAACTTCGGCAAGCTTAGCCACTATGCTGTCAGCTTCGGCTTTGGGGGCTGCTTCTTTAAGGACTTTGGGGGCGTTGTCAACGAGCTCTTTAGCTTCTTTGAGGCCAAGACCAGTGATTTCACGTACGATTTTGATAACTTTGATTTTTTCGCCGCCTACGTCTGTGAGTTCTACATCAAAGTCGGTTTTTTCTTCGGCGGCATCAGCTGCGCCTGCGGCTGGGCCTGCTACCATAACGCCTGCTGCGGCACTTACGCCAAATTCTTCTTCGGCGGCTTTGACCAGGTCATTAAGCTCTAATACCGAAAGCTCTTTGATGGCTTCGATAAGCTCTGCTATTGTTAGTTTTGCCATTGCTTTTTTCCTCCTAAATGGGCCATTAAAACTACTATGCAGGCTAGGTAGGACTAAAGATTTACTTTACTAGTTTTGACCAAAGGGCCAAAATCGGCTAGCCTGTATTCGTATTAATGGAATGTGAATGATTAAATATGGTGGTTTTACTCTGGTGCCGACTCTTCGGCGGCTGGCTCAGGTGTAGCTTCTTCCGCTGGAGTTTCAGTTGCGGTTTCGGCTACGGGCCCTTCAACCGCTTCAGGTGCGGCTGCAGCAACAGGTGTTTCGGCTGCTTCCGCAGCTGGTGCTCCCTCTGCTGCGCTTCCGCCACCACCTTGCTCTGCTATTGCGTTTACCACGCGGGCAAAGCTAGCCATTGGCGATTTAAGCGAGCCAAGTAACCTCGAAAGCAATACATCTTTAGATGGAATGTCTGCAATAAGCTTGGTTTTGGCCGCGTCATAGACATTGCCTTCCATTGAGGACGCCTTAAACTCCAACGCCGGCATGTTTTTCAAGTGCTTGTTAATTTGTGCTGCCGCCGCTGTTGCGTCTTCATAGGAAAATGCTACAGTCGTTGGGCCGGCCAAGTACTCTTTGATGCCTTCAAACTCTGTGCCTTCTACGGCGAAATTAATCATAGAGTTTTTGTACACTTTGTACTCAATGCCGCCTGCCTTCCTTAGGGATTTACGCAAGGTTGTGTCTTGCTCTACGGTAAGGCCGCGGGCGTCTACCAGCACTATGGACTTGCTGCGGGAAAGCTTTTCGCGGATTTCGTCCACAACTACGTTTTTGGCTGTACGGTTACGCTCTAAATTTGCGCTTGTCATTGTTCACCTCCTTGTAATGGGGCGTTGCCCCCAAACCCCGCGCGAAGCAGGGAATAAACCCCAGTCGCACTTCCTTGCTTTGCCGTGGTCGCCCGCCTTAGCGTGGCGTGTTTTGGCGCGCTAAGCGACTGCGGTTTTTGTGGTTTGGTGACTTGCCCAGGTATCCTGGGCATAAAAATAGCCCCGGACTCTAACCATAGTCTCGGGGCTTTAGCATCATAACAAATATGCGCGAAAATTCACGGCACGTTTATACTTACAAGCAACCTCGGCAGGATTTACGCGGAACCATTAAGGACTCGCACCTGCTGTCTATGGTGTGGGCAGTATAGTATGTAGCGTGAGGGATGTCAAGGTTTGGTGTGGCTTAATCAACTGATGAGAATGATTCCACTTCGCTCTGTGTGCCATCGATTCTCCTTGATAAGCTTATGCGTACCTTTTTGTAATGATGTTTGGGCTTTGTGGCTATCATAATCGGCGGGGTCTTTGTCATAACCAAATACCCACTTATATATAAGAGGATGGGTACTCTTATAGCCTCCTATCCGGGTAAACATGTTAGAAAACTTCATGATATTGGTTTCAGGGCTCAGGATTTCTTTTATTTCTTCACCAAGCAACCAGCAATCTATCGTAAAAGCTTTATATTTGTACTCAGGGAAATATGTTTTAGCAAAAGACAAAGCTTCGTCAAAGGAGCGCTTACATTCCTCAATATCCATTTTCCCGCTGGCTGGAATATGAACATCAAGTACAGGGTCTCCTTTTGTAAGGACTAGGTCATACTCAGCCTTTGAAATGCGGATGGACTGTGGCAATATGCAACCTGTCGCGTCAACATGGTTAGCCTCTATATGAGATTCAGTTTCTTGCATATGTGTCGTAAAAGCAGCCGCTTCTTTTGTTATAAACCCATCGCTGTCGATACTTAAGCCGCTTTGCGGGACTATTACGATGTCGTTTTTTATGCGACCTTTGTATACAATAAACTTATCACCAAACACAGAATAAACCATAAATTGCAGCCGGCCCAGCTTAAACAGCTCACCTGACATATGGCTTACGAGCCAATTAAATTCGTTGATGCCTGGCCAGCCGTTTTGGATAAGGAAGCATTCGGCCCATATGTTAAAATCGTCCATTGTCGCCGCAAGGATTTCTTCCGGTATATTACGGTTGGCATAGATATTAACTAATCTATCGAAGTGCATATCAAACACAGCCGCTATGAAACAGTCGACTGTATCTGCACCTATTGTATCAGACAGCAAAGTCCGATTTTCATCGAAGCGCTTTAGAAAACCCTTCTGATTATTTTCGTCGTATAGCATATGTATCAAATCAGCTGCCAAAGATTTCAATTGCACATCCGAAGCTATTTTATCTTGTACATATGATATCTTTTCTTTTAATGCGCTACAGTTTAAATAATCTGCAAACCCTTTCATAAAGGCCCTCCACTAATCGCTACTATTAGACGGCTTTACAGGGAGATTTTCGTATTTTCCCTTTATATCTCCTGCAAGCGCAACCCATCTTAGAAGATATATAGCTTCTTAATATAAGCAGCTTCTTATATAACCCTGGAATCTATTTTTTGTCAAACCCGGCCCCGACATTAATCAAGGCCAGTACAGCAGCAGCAATTATTGCCGTTGGGAAGAAACCGATTGAAAAATTGGGCACAAGCACACCGGCCAGCCAGAGTGCTGCGGCATCTACTACCAACGAGATACAGAAAATTACGGTTGGGTTCCCCTTTTTGAAGATACTTTTTACTGCAGGTACAATGATGGCATTAATCAGGCCTACAACTACTGCTACAATTAGGATTGTTAGCCAGGTTGTGCCACCAAAGTTAATATCCATAAACGGTAAAAAGGACAATAGCCATAAAACGACTGCGCTAATAATCCATGTGATAAGTATTCTCATTGTAAAAACCTCCTTGAATCATGTTAAACATAATGGTTATGACCAGGCAAGATGGGTTGCGCGGGCGTGAGGATGTTACATTGTTAAGTATAATACAATCGGGCAGCAGAATATACCTCAATTTAGCCACGTGCTTGCCACAAAAAAAATATTGTAAAAATCTTGACTTTTTTGGTGGGTATTTATATAATAGGATTATCTCAAAAAAACAGGAGGTCAATATGAAAAATTTTATCTGTAGCGTATGTGGGTATGTACACGAAGGTACAGCAGCCCCGGAAAAATGTCCCCAATGCCAAGTACCCGCATCCAAGTTTAAAGAGCAAAGCGGCGAAGGCCTTGTATATGCCGACGGCCATGTACTAGGCTCGGCAGAGGGCTGTGACCCAGAGGTGCTTGAAGGACTAAGGCAGCATTTCCTGGGCGAATGTACAGAAGTAGGTATGTATTTAGCAATGAGCCGCCAAGCCGACAGGGAAGGCTATCCAGAAGTAGCCGAGGCCTACAAGCGCATAGCCTACGAAGAAGCAGAGCACGCCGCCAAGTTTGCAGAATTATTGGGCGAAGTATTGGCCCCATGTACCAAGACCAATCTTGAGAAGCGTGTACTTGCAGAGCATGGCGCGACCCAAGGTAAAAAGGACATAGCTGCAAGAGCCAAGGCCCTTAACCTAGATGCCGTACATGATACAGTGCATGAGATGTGCAAAGATGAAGCCCGTCATGGGCAGGCCTTTAATGGGTTGCTAAAGCGGTATTTTTCATAATTAAGACATAAATTTGTATGGCGCCATTAAAAGAGCCGCCTCGATATCTTTATCGAGTGCGGCTCTTCTAGTTAAGTTGTTATTTATTATTTGTTACTTACCTGCCATTTGACGTTCTTGAGCTTCGATCATTTTCTTAACCATGTAGCCGCCAACATAACCGTTTTGGGCAGAGGTAAGGTCGCCATTGTAACCTTGCTTTAGTGGTACGCCTATTTCGCTTGCTACTTCATGCTTCATCCTATTAAGTGCTTCGCGTGCTTCTGGTACTCCTGTTTTTGTGTTTGTAGTCATATTGTTTCCGTCTCCTTTTTTCTCTCTTGAGTTAGAGTCATGGCTTGTGCAAACCTTCTGCACTACCATTACGAGCCTAGTATGAGTCAAGGATTAGGTTTTTATACAGGTTTTGCTTTTGTGCAATTTATGGTTATTATATAGCGAGAATAGGAGGCGTAATCATGAAAATTTTATTAACAGGCTTTGAGCCATTCGGCGGCGAAAAAATCAATCCGGCATACGAAATACTAAAAACTTTGCCGGAGAGCATGGACGGTTATAAGTTGGTAAAACGCGAAATCCCCACATCATTCAAAGAATCCACAAAGTTAATAGAATCCCTTTTAGAGGCCGAAGCGCCCGATGTAGTTTTAAGTCTAGGCCAAGCAGGAGGCTCCTTAGGCTTGGTAGTAGAAAAAGTTGGGCTTAACCTACGCGATGCAGAGTCTGCCGACAATGATGGACACCGCGCGTCTCATGAAATTATTTATAAAGACGGAGAAACGGCTTACTTTTCTACGCTGCCGGTAAAAGCCATCGTAAAAAAAATTAGGGATAGTAATGTCCCCGCGTCCCTTTCGTATACCGCCGGTGCGTATGTATGCAACAATGTGCTTTATACGCTATTGTACTTAGCCAAAAAGCGCTACAAAAACATGAGATGCGGGTTTATTCACGTACCCTACTTCCCCGAGCAGATTATTGGCAAAAGAAGCACGCACTACATGACCCCTGAGGAGATGACACGTGGGCTTATGGCCGCTTTATTGGCCATAACCGAGAATAGCGTAGATATAGATTTTATTAAAGGCTAGAATGGTTTTGATATTTTAATACAAAGGCGATATTGTACCGTTTTGATATACAACAAAAGCGATAAAGGGTCTGCCTCGTTAAGTAAGATATTGTGCTTAACGAGGCAGACCCTTTAAACTATGCAAAGAGCTATGCCGCACGGCTTACACTGTGGCTAAACCTTGCAAGCTGTCTTGTTACCATTTGTGGCCGCAGCATCATAATAGCTACTGCCGCACTAATTGACGCTGCTGCGGCCGCAATTGTGCCGTATTTTACCCGCCGCCGCCTTTTTATCTTTGCGGCGATGTGTGCGGCTTCGGCCTCCAATTCATCTACGTACATCTCGGCTATGCCGCCGATATCCAGCCATAATTTCAAGGCTTTTTCTTCTTTCATAGTGATACCCCTTCCTTTTCTAGATATGCGCCCAGTTTTTTGCGGGCTCTAAACAGTACCGATTTTGCCTTGCTTTCGCTCATGTTAAATCGCTCGCACACGCCACGGATGCTTTCGCCATGGAAGTATCTTAGTACAAACGCGGCTCTTGTTGCTTTGTCCATTGTGGCAAGGCATGTATTTATGGCTTCCTGGACACGGGCGCTTTCGTATTCATGTTCTGGGCCGCCAGGGGCGGGGATGCAATCTTCCAGCTCGCTTAAAATCAGGCTGGCCTCGCCGCCTCCGCGTTTTGCCGCGCCTTTTGCCTGCCATTTGTTAATGGATAGGTTGCGTGCGATTTTTGCTAAAAACGCGCCAAATCTTTCAGGCCGGGTAGGGGGGATGGCTTCCCAGGCCTTTAGCAAAGTGTCATTAACGCATTCTTCGGCATCTTCTTTGGCGCGCAAGATGTTAATAGATACCTTAAAAATACGCAAACCGTACTTGCCCCGGGTTTCGGTAATGGCCGACTCGTCGCGGTTAAAGTATAGGTCGAGTATATCGTTGTCTTCCAATTTCATCACCCCTATATATCGACAGCAAAGTTGAAAATTGGTTGCAGTTGAGTTTTGCTTGACTGAAATATGTTGCATGCACTATTTTAATGCGGAGGAGGCAGTCAAATGAGAAAAAAAGATATCAAAGGTTATGCGGGTAGAAGTCATGGTGTGGTGTGTTCCCATACAATTCCCGCAGTAATTTTGTAGATGAAAGCGGGACGCCTTGCATAGATGATATATTCTTGGATTTAGTAGTCTTTCCGGATGGGCAAATGGTAACACTTGACGCGGACGAATTACAAGATGCTTTAGACAAAGGCGAAATTACTTGCGAAGATTTTAATCATGCGTACAAAGTCCACGACCAACTAAAAGATAGCGAGTGGGTTGACGTAGGGTTCCTGACAAGGCTATGCGATAATCTTATGCTAGAATTTGACGTAGAGCTTGACTCTAAAGCGCCTGGATTTCGAGAATAGAATCAATTTCATGAGCGATGATACTGTTGCCTATCATAAGGCAAACCATTTGCGCATCATTAGTACCAATTAGCTTGCCTTCGATGGTGGCATGCTTAGATGTAGTGATGCGCACAGTTGCACCCCTTAAAAATGTTGCCCCTTTAAAGCGGATATAATCAATAGGGAAATTGTGATAGCAGGTTTGCAGCATTTGCTCCAGCTGGCTTGGGTGGAACCGTATTACGGTTGTGCGGGTAACAAACATGCGTACTATCGCGGATATTACCTTGTAGATGGCAAAGAGGATAGCAGCTCCTACTATTGCAAATATTATGTCGTTTGTGGTTAATGGTATTTGAGGCATTTTTTATCTCCTGATTTTGAACATTTAATTTTGGATGATGTCGCAGTTGTTAAACTTCGCAAACCTTTTAATGCATCTGTCTATTGCTGTTTGCAGCTTCTTTGTCTGATTGATGCCATCCTCAAACCAGATATTTTTAACAATCAAGGTTTTATTTTTGCGGTCGCAAATTGCCTCGATTCTCCCCGCAAAACCTTCGCCGTATATAATCGGCAGTACATATGGCCCGTATTTACGCTTATCGGGCGGGGTATAAATCTCCCATGAATAATGGAAATGGAATAGCGCGTTGATGACTTTCCTGTCCCATATGAAGCAGTCTAGCGGGGCTATAAGCTCGCAGCGCGGCTTTTGGGATGGGGCTTTTTTTACTTCCTCGATAAGCTGCATATCCTCGGTACGGATGTAAAATTTGTGGGTTATACCTTCAACTGTGACAGGCGTTATTTTTCCTTCGTCTAAAAGTACGCAAAATATCTCGTTACGTCTTGCGCTGTTTAAATTTTGGATGTAAAGCCATGCGTCTGACGGGCGGTTCCATAGTAGTCCCACTGCACCTATCCGCCGCAGTACGCGCCATTTTTGGTGCTCTATTTCATTGGGCAGCGGGTCTGGGGCGGATAATATTTCATATGGGATATGATTTTCGGCTAAGTCATAATATTTGCGGGTGCCTTTTTTATGGTGGATAATTAGCTTGCCGGTAGAGTAGAGCTGCTCTAAAACAGCCCGGCCTGCTTTGGTAGTGCTATTGCCGCTACCGCTCCAATGTATAGACGAATGCCAGCGGATGCCCCCTTTTAGCGGTAGGCTGTCTGAGTTGGCAGGGCCGTTTTCGCGGATATAAGCTAGGGCTTGTTCTTCCAGCTCTGCCATGCCTTCGAAGCGCTGGCCGCCTGCCTTTGCTGCGGCACGATAGCGCTCGAAGTATGGCCAGTCTGTTACCGGCATAATCGAAAGGTTTTTGTCCGGATAGTCTACCAGTTGCCTGTCTGTGTATAGCAGTTCGTGAAAGGCGGCCTTGGTTATGCCTTTGACTCTGGAATGTAGCATTATCTGGGCATTTTGCCCGCATAGGTCTACCGGGTCAAATTGGATACAGCCCGTTTGACGGATGAAATCCATCGCGCCTTCTTTGCCATGGAATTTGTGTTCGCCCAATAGGCCATGTTTTAGTAGTATGAATTGGCGAGCTTGTTGGTTGGTTAGATTTGTCATCACTTTACGCATGCAAATTAACCTCTGTAAGATGCGCATACAACCCACCGCGTTCCATAAGCTCGTCATGGGAACCCATGTCCTCTATGCGGCCGTCTTTGAGCACGATAATCTTGTCGGCCTTCTTAATTGTAGAAAGCCTGTGGGCGATTATCACCGTTGTGCGGCCCTGCATTACATCGTCCATAGCGTCACGGATCTGCCTTTCGGTTTCTACGTCTACGGCGGCGGTGGCTTCGTCAAGTATCAAAATAGGCTTGTCGCGTAGTACCGCGCGTGCAATAGAAACCCGTTGCTTTTGCCCGCCGCTTAACCTTAGTCCTCTTTCGCCTACCTGTGTCTCGTATCCTTCGGGCAGCTCGTCGATAAAATCGTTGGCACGGGCTATTTTGGACGCTTCTATTATTTCTTCTTTTGTGGCGCCAGGGGCTCCGTATCCGATGTTTTCGGCCAAAGTGTCGTTAAATAGGAAGACGTCTTGTATAACATTGCTCATGCTGTTTCTTAAACTCGAAAGAGAAACATCTCTAAGGTCGTGGCCATCTAAAGTGATTTCACCCTCTACCGGGTCGTAAAACCTGTTGAGCAGGTTAATAAAGGTTGTTTTGCCTACGCCGGTAGGGCCTACCAAGGCCACACGCTCACCAGGTTTGATTTCTACAGTGATATTTTTAAGCACCTCGCTGCCCTCAACATAGTGGAAGCTTACGTTTTCGTACTTGATATGCCCCTGTACATTGGTCAGTTTGTGTGGGTTATCTTTTTCTTTAATATCAATTTCGGCATCCAAAATTTCGAAGACACGCTCGCTGCCGGCTATGGCGGTCTGCAGATCCTCGTTGATACGGGCAAGAGCTGTAATGGGCTGGTAGAAAATCGCAAGATACATAAGGAAAGCCACGATATCCGCCACAGGTACATACCCGTGCAGGGCCATATATCCACCGTAAGCGATAACTATTACCGTACCTACACTGCTGAAGTATTGGATAGAGCTGCCGTATGACGCACTAAACCTTAATGCGTCCAAGATCGCGTCGGCTTGGTCTTTCGCGTTTTTTTCAATTTTTTCGTGCTCCCGTTTATGCTGGTTGAAAACTTGGATTTCTTTCATGCCGGAGAGATTATCTTGCAAATTGGCGTTAAGCTCCCCAAGGATTTGCTGCGCCCGCCTAAACAGCGGCAGTACTTTTTTTGCAAACAACACGGATAGTACAATGATTATAGGCATGCTAATAAGGCTTAAAACCGCCAAAGTCGGGTTAAGGGCAAACAGGATAATGGCAACGCCCACAAGTATTACAATGTTTACTATAATATCCGGTACGGCATGGGCGATAAGCAACTCTATACTGTTGGTATCGTTTATGATACGGCTCATGATTTGGCCGGTTTGTTTGTCATGGTAAAACTTCATGGATAGCTTCTGGAGCTTGGCATATACGTCGGCCCTTAAATCCGCCAAAAATTGCCATGCGGCATAGTGGGTGAAATACGAACGTATAAACGAGCATACTACTTGCCCCAAGTAAACAGCCGCTAATATCAGGCCTAATCGCAGGGCAACTTCGGCTAGTTGCGGGTCTTGGTTTACTGCCATGTCTGTTAGTTGACGTACTACCAGTGGAGCGTACAGCTGGGCTGCCGTCATGCCAACTATAGCAAGTAAGGATATCACCAAGTATATCCAGTACTTGCGTGCTGCCTTTACCAGTTTAAACATTAATTTCATGAGGTCTTCGCGCCGGGGCGCTTCTCTCCCTTCAGGGTGGAAATTTATTTATATTTATTTTGAATACTCGATTTGTTTTATCGCGGCTTCATTTATTTGCATTTCTTGTATAACTACATCGTTTTCATCTCTTTTAAGGATGCGGATATAATTGCGGTATACCCGGCATACTTTGGGGCTGCAATCGAAATAGAATATCTCGCCATCCATCATGGTTATTTTTATTTTGGTATATACATATTCGGATGATTTCCATACCAGAGCAGCCACAACGCATAGCCACCAAATCTGCAATATCCAGGATATTGCCAAAACGATTGAGTAAACCGTTTCCTCATGGGCCGAACCAATGAAAGTCAGGTTAGCATATGAAAGTACAATGGATAGGAATGCCACCCACCAAAGCATTGTGTATAACCGCTTGCTTATTTCCTTTGCTTTCTCCATCATAATCCGCATGCGTTTGGATATACGCATGACGCTATAAAAAATTAGTAAGGTTATGATAGTCAGGAGTGTGTAAAAAGTGGCTACCGTAATCATACCCATTGTGGCGCCTGTTATGGTAGTGATAATGACAACGGCAAATACCCCTATGGAGGAGATAATCAGCGGCACAATGGATAAATAGAATAGATGAAGCAGGCATATCAGCATCATTTTTTTATTAAGTTTTTTGTAGTTGCCAGATTTCTTGGATATCCATGGTATTAGGAAGCCGGATGTAAGGGTAAGCAGAAGCCCCAGGATTTCAGGCCATCTAGCCATTAGGGTGCTATACAGGAAATCGGTCATTGGATATCTACACTCCCGTTTAATTACTTCACCACGCGTATATGTGCTGTCAGTTTTGGCAAACCATCGGGGATGCGCTCTCCCGGGGCTACAAGTGCGATGCCCGGCGGGTAGGCTGCAATTACCTCCCCGGCTATGCGCCCGGCGGAGGCTTCCCATGGTATGGTTTCGGTGGCCAGCCGGGCCGCCTGCCATGGTGTTAAAACTAACTCGGGGATACTGTAACAGCCTGGAGATGAGAATCTGCCGCTATTGGCACTGGTCTTATCTGCTATAGAATCCATGTCTATATGATCGTTGTTTTTTGCGGTTGCTTCCAGCTTTATATTAAGCGCACCAATTGTCGCCCACAATTTTTGTATACCCTCGTCTGTGTCTGCTACGGAGGTCATTGCCAACAAATGTCTCCCGGCGGCCATTTCAAATTGCAAGCGGTATTCGTCAGCCAGTATTTTGGATATATTCTCCGCGCTTTCGTCTATATTGAGGCGGAACAGCAATTTACCACGGTCTATGTCGTGGATGCCATAGTTGCCAATAAGCCCCGTGCCAACCAACTCGATTGGCCGGGTTTCGCTAGACGCCAGCGCATTCCTGAGATTGTTGAGGCGGCTAACATACATATCAAACAGCCCTGCCCGGTTCCACAATATGCTAAACATATAGTCTAGCTGTGCTATTAACATATATGATGGGCTGGTGGTTTGCATCGCATTTAAGTAAAATTTTAATTTAGCGGTATCTATTCGCGAACCTTTTACATGGAGTACCGCAAGCTGCCCCAAGGCGGGGAGAGTTTTGTGAAAGCTTTGTACAACAATATCCGCGCCCAGCTTAATTGCCGAGTCCGGGAAGGCTTTATGAAAAGGAAAATGTACCCCATGGGCTTCATCCACTATAAGGATACCGCCGCGACTATGCACTTTTTCGGCTATCGACTTTATATCGGAAACGAATCCCTCGTATGTTGGGCTTACAACAATGACTGCAGACCCTTCTTCAATAGAATCCAGCGCTTGTGGATTTATCCCGCCAGCAATGCCGTCAGGAGTAGTTTCCGGTTGCACATATATAGGAAGTGTTTCGGAAAAGGCCATCCCGTTATACATGCTTACATGCCCGTTTCTGGCGGCATATAGCTTGCTGCCGCTGCCTGTACAAGTACAAATTGCCGCCATGATACCTGTAGACGCACCGTTTACCAGGATGTAGCTTGTGTCTGCGTCATAAAACTCCGCAATCTTAAATTGCAGATCCCTTAGAATCCCAGTAGGTGCGCGCAGATTATCCATGCCTGGTATCTCTGTTAAATCAAAGGAAGCAAGCTCGATTGGGAAAAACATCGGGTTGCGCTTATGCCCCGGCATGTGGAAAGGATAAATGTCTTTAGATAAGTAAGCTTGCAAATATTCGTACATACCCACCTCATTCTAATGAGGGCTCCGCCCTAAATTAATGAGGGCTCCGCCCTCATCTCACACATTTGCGTAGCAAATGCATTCGCATGAACTCCCTCGCTTCGCCGGGCAAAGCCCAGCTACGCTCCGCGGCTTCGCCGCGCGCCTTGCCCCGGCATTGGCGAGAACCTTCTGGCTCCGCTTTGCGCTGGGGTGTTGGCGGAGCAGGGAGCAGAAGCATAACTATTTTATATTCATTATAACCATACCACATATTAAAAAAATTGCCCGCTTGTACACGCATCGTGAATTTATTTGAAGTTGTTGCGCGTTTTGCGTAATCGAGAGGTGTTGGGCGCAAATTTTAGAGATAATTGCTGAATTTTCCTTGACAAACGCTGTCTGAAGGTTTATAAATACCTGCAGTGTAATAATCCCCGCTACACGATATATTTGGCGGGTTATAAAGATCCTGAAGGAGGACATGTAATGAACAAGACGGAACTTATTGCAGCCATAGC
>Ga0123355_10001477_pt1 | contig 32738 bp, 27 predicted proteins | sample TergutEmb28metaG_3_FD_89872 | JGI IMG/M metagenome (GOLD analysis project Ga0123355, IMG submission 89872) | Embiratermes neotenicus P1 segment gut microbial communities from Petit-Saut dam, French Guiana - Emb289 P1 | ecosystem: Host-associated > Arthropoda: Insects > Digestive system > Gut ...
ACATAACCGTTGCAGGTTAAAATTACGCCGTGATAAATCATCAGCCAACCTTCGTCGGTTTCAATGGGAATCGGGCCTGCGCCGATTTTAAGCGAACCCCACGAGTCGGTTGCTTTCATTACATTGCGATGCTTGCCCCAATACGTGAGGTCGGGGCTTTCGGAAAGATAAATGTCGCCGAAGGGCGTATGGCCGTTATCCGACGGGCGCGAAAGCAACACGTAGTTTCCGTTTATTTTGCGCGGAAAAAGCACGCCGTTTCGATTGTGCGGCAAAAAGGCGTTTTCGAGGCGCACAAAAGTCTTAAAGTCCTTCGTTTTGCCCAGTCCGATTGTCGGCGAACCGGCAAATGATGTACACCACATTATAAAATATTCGTCGCCGATTTTCGTAAGACGCGGGTCGTAACCGTAGGCGGGCTGAAACGGCGCGCCGCTTTCGTCAACCCATTTTATGTCTTCGTCGTCCAATTGCCAGTTAATCGCATCCTTGCTTTTGCCGAAGTGCAGATGCATTGTGATGTCTTTGTGGTCGGCGCGAAAAATGCCGACAAAGCCGTCGTCGTAAGGATAAACCGCGCTGTTAAACACTCGTGCGGCTTTCGGGCCGGGGTTAAGTTTGAAAATCGGATTTCCGCTGTACCGCCACAAAACTTCGTTATGGCCGGCGGGTTTATCCTCCCACGGCATGTTCGGAATTGCGCGTTCGCCAATTATTTTTGCCATTTCGTTTCCTCCTGATTTTTTGAAAATAATACCGGCTTTGAGTTGGTTGGTGCAACCGAGAATGCAAAATGCGGGACGTCGCCCCGCACCCCACCCGCTTTTTGAAAAAAGCGGGGCAAAAACTTTAATTAAAATCGCGCGTACGCGCGATTTTTGAATTTTTTGTCGAACTTTTTTCCAAATTGAAATTGAAAATTTTTTTCTTGCGGCAAGCGAAAATGCACGAAAACCTGCTTTTTTTTCGTGCATTTTTTGCGCAAAAGTGCTATTATGAAGGCGAAAGGGGTTTCCGCCATGAACAACAATGACGATTTTAATTTTTTTATGTCCGACATCGACAAAATTCAGGAAGAAATTGAACGAGACCTGAACGCCGGCAGCGATATTCAGGGCGCGCCTTCTCCGGAGAGCGACACTTTTGCAAAATTTCTTCTTGTTCCTGAAGAATATCGCGACGATACGACGCCGGAAGTTTCAAATGCCGGGATTTCAACGTCTTCCGGGACTGTGGATGAAGCCGGCGAAGTCATCAGAACGGAAACTTCCCGGCGCAAGCGGAAATCTTGGTTCGGGGTGGCGGCTTGTTTGCTGTTTGTTTGCACGTTGGGAACGGGAATGTTGGGTTTCGGAATCGGTTCGGGATGGGCGTTTTTTCGGGGCGGAAATTCCGGTTCAACCGTCGAATTCCTTTCGCCTGATTTTACTCGGCATACTTTTGAAACCGTGCAGGAAGTTGCCACGCTTGCCGATATGATTGAACTGATTGCGCCCTCCGTTGTGGGAATCACAACCCACTATGAGTCGTCCGGCTTTACATTCGAGCGCGGCGCGGGTTTCAGCCACGGCTCGGGAATAATTTTCGCCTACTCGCACGACAGAATTTTTATCGCCACGAACCTTTATGTTGTTCGGCCGGGGTATCGTTGGGATGTAAGCATCGCGGGCAGCGAGCCGATTGCGGCGCGCCCTGCGGGCGTGAACAGATATTACGACCTCGCTGTTGCGTACATTTATAATGCGGATTTAATCGCGGCGGGAATTGATACGGTAACATTTGCAACATTCGGCGATTCCGACGAAATGCGAATCGGCGACGTTGTGCTTGCAATCGGAAACGCGATGGGGGAGGGGACGGCTGTAACTCGCGGGATTATCAGCGCGGACGAACGCCCGTTTTATCTGCCCGGGCGCGAGTATCCTCTCGCGCTTTTGCAAACCGACGCGGCAATAAATTACGGAAACAGCGGCGGCCCGCTTATTAACACTCGCGGCGAAATTATCGGAATAAACATGAACCGCGCAACCCGTTTTATAACCGACCCCGTGCTGTCGGAGGGAATGGGCTACAGCATATCGTCAAATATCGCTGCACCGATTTTGCAGCAAATCGTTGAAAATTATCGCCGGCCTGCAATCGGAATCGGCGGCACAAGCCTTGCCGACGACCCCGAAAATCGTGCGGAACGTTGGGGCATACCTGCGCTCGGCGTTATAATTCTCGAAGTACAGGAAGGTCGCGCCGCTTACAATGCCGGGCTTCGCGAGGGCGATGTTATAACCGGCTTCGACGGGCAGCCCGTTTTTTACATGCAACAACTCCAAGACGCCGTTCGCGCAAAACAAATCGGCGACATCGCGGAAATTCGCATACTTCGCGGCGGCAGGGATTCGATTGTCGTTCAGGTTGAGATTGCCGAAATGGTTCGCGAGTTTTTTAATGAATAGACTTTTTGCATAATTCAGGGATTTTCGGAGCGGGATTAACGGCTTGCCGAGCGACAGTCGTTTTGCGAAGCGAAACGACAAAAAGCGAGGTGCTTTGCCGTGAATCCCGAAACGAAAATTTCAATTATGCAAAAAGTCTGATATGCAAAAAGCCTGACAGACATAGGCAGGTTCGGTCTGTCTTCATAAAAACTTCACACCGGTTTCATTAAGACTTCACACTCGTAACATATAATACCTTCGTATCACACCAAGTTGAACTTGGCACATGCGAAGGTATTTTTAATTGACGAAATATGATATAATTTCGGAGATAAAATTTATTGCTATGAGGATGTGAAATTGTGAAAATCGCAATTTTGGGGTACGGCGTTGTGGGTTCGGGCGTAGCGGAGGTTTTGAAGGTTAATTCGGCTTCTGTCGCGAAAAAAGCCGGCGAAAGTATTGATGTTAAATATGTTTCGGATTTGAGAGATTTCCCCGACGAGCCTTACAGTTTTGTGAAAAATTTCGACACAATCGAATCCGACCCGGAGGTTAAAGTAGTCGTGGAGGCAATCGGTGGCGAAACGATTGCGTATGACTTTGCAAAACGCGCAATTTTGGCGGGCAAGCACGTTGTTACGCCGAACAAAGCGTTAATTGCGGCGCACGGTGCGGAGCTTTTTGCGCTTGCCGAAAAACACGGTGTGCATCTCCTTTTTGAAGCAAGTGTGGGCGGCGGAATTCCGCTTATTCGTCCGTATTGCGGTGCGCTTTTGACCGACGAAATACAGGAAATCGCCGGAATTTTGAACGGAACAAGCAACTACATTTTGACGCAGATGCATGAGAACGGCACAAGTTACGCCGACGCGCTGAAAAGTGCGCAAAAATTGGGTTATGCCGAAGCCGACCCGACCGCCGATGTCGGCGGATTTGATGCATGTCGTAAATTGGCAATTTTGCTTTCTCTTGCGACGGGCAAAACCGTTGATTATACCAACATAGAAACCGAAGGCATCGAAAATATTTCCGCCGAAGACTTCGCTTTTGCCGCCGAAAACGGATACACGCTTAAACATCTCGCAACGGCAAAACTTACCGCCGACGGCGTTCAGGCGATTGTCGCGCCGTTTTTGGTGAAAATCGGACACCCGCTGTCAACGGTACGCGACGTGTATAACGCGCTTTGGGCGAAAGCGAAAACTACCGGAAACGTGATGTTTTACGGCAGCGGAGCAGGAAAACTTCCGACGGCAAGCGCGGTTGTGAGTAATCTTGTTGACATCGCGCAAAACGCACACGCGCCGCATACATGGACGGCTGAAAGCGTAAGAATTTTGCCCGCCTCCGGGTATGAAATGAAAAAGATGCTTCGCGTTTACGAGGGCTGATGATTTGAGCGAATATGTAATGGAAGCGAAAGATATTAAACGTGCCTTTTCTGTGGGCGGCGGCGACTTTTGGGCGTTGAAAGGCATTTCGCTTACCGTTGCCGAAAACAGGTTGACGATACTTAAAGGGCGTTCCGGAAGCGGAAAAACCACGCTTATGAATATTCTCGGAATGCTTGATTATCCTACTTCGGGCGAGATTTTGTTTTCGGGGGAATCAAAATTTTCCGAAAAAAAGCGCGACCTTTTGCGCCGCACGGAAATGGGCTTTGTATTTCAGTCGGTGGCGTTAATAGGGATGATGTCGGCACTTGAAAATGTCGAATTTATGTTGCGTCTGAATATGGTTAATGCCGCCGAACGCAAGGCGCGGGCAGAACATTGCCTCGAACGTGTCGGGCTCGGGCCGCGAATGCGTCATATGCCGTCCGAGCTTTCCGGCGGCGAGCAGCAGCGCGTGGCGATTGCTCGGGCAATATCGCATCGTCCGAAAATTATCTTCGCCGACGAACCCACCGCCGAACTCGACACGCATACCGGCTTGCAGGTTATAAAAATTTTCAAGGATTTAATTGAGCAGGAAGGCGCGACAATCGTAATGACCACCCACGACCCCGGCTTAATGGAGGTTGCTGATAAAGTGTATGAAATCGCCGACGGAGAAATTATTAACGGATAAATTACATTGGCTGAACGGGGCAATGTTAAATGGATAAAGTAATCGAGGCGGAAAGCCTTGTAAAAATCTACAAGACGAAGGATATCGAGGTACTTGCCCTGCAAGGGCTTGACCTTGTAATTGAACGCGGCGAAATCATGGCAATCATCGGCAACAGCGGAAGCGGAAAATCCACGTTGCTGAACATGATTGGCGGCCTTGATAAGCCGTCGGCAGGGAAACTTTTCGTGGACGGCAAGGATTTGTTCAAGTTGCGTGAAAAAGAGTTGGTTGACTACAAGGTTTCAACGGTGGGATTTGTTTGGCAGAACAACGCGCGAAATTTGATTCCGTATTTGACGGCAATTGAAAATGTAATGATGCCCATGCAGTTCAACCGAAAAAAAATAAAAAACAAGCGTGAGCGGGCGATGGAACTTTTAGAGCTTACGGGAATGAGCAAGCGAGCAAAGCATCGCCTTAATCAACTTTCCGGGGGCGAGCAGCAGCGCATTGCAATCGCGCTTGCGCTTGCGAATCATCCCGCCGTTCTTCTTGCCGACGAACCCACCGGCAGCGTTGATACGCGCACAACGGAATATATTCTCGATATGTTTCGCTCCGTGAACAAAGAACTCGGCACAACAATTGTAATCGTCACACACGACCGCGAAATCGCGAAAAAAGTTGAGCGCGTTGTTGCAATTCGCGACGGCAAAACTTCGAGCGAATTTATAATGTCTTATGCCGAAAAACTTGCCGGCATCGAGGGTTTCGGGCAAATCGAGTACGCCGTTTTGGACAGAGCCGGTCGTGTGCAAATTCCGCGCAATTTTTTGGATAAAATGAATTTGGAAAATAATCGACTTCACATACACATGGACGACGATGGGCGTGTTATTCTTTCCGCGCCGGACGCAGTTGCCGAAACGGAGCAGGGCAATTGAAAATATCAAAAGCCGAAAAAACGGATTTGCCCCGCATACTCGAACTGCAATACTCGGCATATCAAAGCGAAGCCGTTCGATATAATGATTTTTTTATACCACCATTGAAACAGACCCTCGCAGAAGCTGAGCAAGAGTACGATGGTGGTTTTTTTTTGAAGGCTACGGTCGAAAACGCGATTGTCGGTTCGGTTCGCGCATATTCGGAGGGCAAAACAGCTATACGCGCTTCAAAGAGCAAAAAATTTCCGATAAATTGACTTTGGTGTTTTTGGAAAAAATTTTTTAACGGGAGGCATGTTATGTGTAAAAAATTTTTTGCGGTTTTGGTTTTTATTGCCGCGATTTTCCCTGTCACGGTATACGCCGCGCAAACAACCCGAACGCTTCAGCCCGGTAATGTGTATGAATTTTCCGGAACGGATGCGCGGGTTGTTTCCCACGTAAACGTTACGGGCGCGGGGCGATACGAAATTGTTCTGCGTGATGCCGACGGCGATGTTACACGCTTCGGGCGGGCGTCCGGGCGGTTTTCCGTAAGCGGCATCGGTGCGGCGGAAATTACGCCGCTTGCGCCGATTAACGTGACTTTCGATTCGTCACGAATTAACCTGCAACAGCGACCGGGGTTTGCACTTCGGCAAATTGCGGTGCGCGATACGTTGCGTCTTGAAAACACAACGAACGACCCTCTGCAAATTCGCCTCACGGGCGCGGCCGGTTTCGTTTTTTTTAATCGCGCCGGCGATGTCACGAGCTTTGTAAGCGGCGACCCCGATGAGCTGTTGCCGATGCTTACGATTCCCGCACGAAGCGCGGTAAAACTTGAAACTGTCGGCGATGCGCCGCTCGCGGTTTATTTTCCGTCGCGTTGGTACGGTCGGGAAGTTTTAGCGGAATTTCTCGGCACGCCCGCCGTTGCGAGAATTTTGCTTACCGAGCCGCTCACGCTTACCGCAAGAGAAAATAATTTCGCGCTGCGGCTTGTCGGCGCGGATGCGGACACTCCGCTTTCGTATGAATATGTAATTCGCGGGCGCGACGGGCATGTGATTCGCTACGGCGATACGGAAGGTCGCGAGCTTTCGCTTGCCGCGCGGCAAACCCTTACAATCACTCCGCTCGAACCCGGGTACATTTATTTTCCTTACGTATGGCTTGATGAGTTTGAAATCGAAAATAACGCGGTTGCGCCGGTGCATGTTTCGTTGCGCCCCGGCGAATCGCTTGAAATCGTAAACAGCGACCCTCTTCGCGACCACACAATTTTTATTCGTTGCTCCGACGATACCGGCGTTGAGTTCGGGTTTGAGTATGTGATGCATTACGACGACGAGATTTCGTTTGATGCAATCGACGATTTTCTTGCCGCGCAAGCATCCGTGACGATTCCGGCGGGCGCGGTTGTCACCCTTACCGCAACGCAGGCGGATGAAATTTTGGCGATTTCCGTGCCGGATGTTCCTGCGATTACAACTCGTTATGTCACGGCAACCGCGCTTATTCGCCGGGAAATTTCTCCGGGCGAAACCGTGCGTGTCGCAAATGACGGCGACGACGCGGAAAAAATTTTAATTCGCACCGATTCCCGCACCGATTCAAATGAAAGCGTCGATTTCGTTCTTTATGACGAGGACGGCGAAATTTATTCTTTCGGGCGCATCGACGGACATATTTTATTAGACGAAGCGCAATCCGTTCTGCTTACCGCAACGGACTGTCCGGCGACGTTAATTTTCCCGCGCGGTTCACAGGTGACTGTTGAAGAAAGCGAACGCGCCGCGCTTGTGCGCCGCGAACTTTCATACGGCGAATATTTGCAAATCACCAATAACGACCGGCGACTTAATCGCGCCGTTATGGTTCAAAATGAAAGCGAACGTGACGCCGACGGCTACGATTTTATTGTGACTGACGCGAATAACAATGTTTCGAATTACGGAGTGGCGTCGTTCGGGCTTCATGTTTTGCCCTACACACGGCGACTCACTATTGCGCCGCAAAGAGGCTCGACGATTTCCGTATCGTTTCCCGCCGAGCAATCGCAGCATTTCCGATTCCGCGAGGTAAACACGCCGCCGCTTCATCGGATTACGGTCGCGCCGGGAAATTCCGTGTCATTCAACAATCGAACCGAACGCGATTTTGCGATTTCCAATAATTCGCGCCCCGGCGGTGCAGGTTTTCACACATTGGGCGAAGGCGAATATGAACGGTTTTACGAAGCCGACCGGACGCAATATTTTTACGTGTTCCGCCAACCGCCGCCGATTGATATTCACAACGACACGCCGCGTACCGGCGACATGCTTCTCGCTGCCGGCGAACGACGTTCGTTTACAGCCGCGCTCGGCGAAGAGTTGGAAATTATTATGCCTCGCGCATGGGCGCGGACATTGGGGCTTGTACGATGAAGCGATTGTTATCGTTGCTCCCGTTCATCGCGCTCCTCACCGCATGTGCTGCAATTCCGGCGGACGAGGGGCTTCTGCCGCCGATGTTTGATGCGCCCGCGCCGGTGCAGTGGCAAACGGTTACTGTGCATCGCGGCGACGTGATTAGCGAAATTGTGCTCGCGCCGATTATTTCGATGGAAACACGCGACGTTTTGCGTTTTGAGCAACCCGACCTTGAAATCGAGGGCGTTTTTGTGGCAAACGGCGACGAGGTTCGCGCGGGGCAAATTCTTGCCGAACTTCGATACCCGGAAATTGTCGAGCGCGTCGAAGAAGCGCGTCGTCGGGCGGCGCGGCTCGCGCTTGAACTCCGGCAACTTGACGAGCGTCACGCATTTTCTCTCAGCGCGGCAGAAATTTCCGGCGTACCGGTTGACGATTCTTCATATTTGGATGCGCGTGAAAATATTTTGCGGCAAATTCATTTTCATTCGCAGGAATACGCTTATCTTAACGCGCAAAACGAAGCGCGATTTGTACGCGCACCCGGAAACGGTGTTGTGCAAAACGTTATGCCTTTCGCCGAGGGGCTTGAAACGTCACAGGCAAGCCCGACCGCACCGGTGAACCCGATTGTTGCCGTTCTGGAAGACCCTGCGCGTGTATTTTTTCGCGCCCGTCACACCACCGATTATATTCAACCGGGCGACCGCTTCGATATGACAATTGTCGGGCGATTGCTGATTCTCGAAACGGAGGTCATCGACCCCGCCGAATACGGCATCGACGACGACCAACATATATGGTTTCGGCTCGTCGGCGACGAACATATTCTTTTCGACCAAGGCACTGTCGGGCGCGTTGTGCATGTGTTGGAAGAAGTACGCGATGTCGTCGTTGTGCCTTCGCGCGCACTTTTTCGCGTGGGCGAACGCGAAGTTATCTACGTACTTGAAGACGGCGTGCGACGTATGCGTTTCGTCGAAACCGGCGTTCGCGGGCGCGATTACACACAAATTTTGCACGGAATCGAACTCGGAGATTTGGTGATATTGTGAAAAAAAATTTTTTTCTCGCGGTTTTAATCGTAATCTTCACAGCATGTGCGTCGTCGGCAATTGAAACGATGTACGGCCCGGAATTGATTGAGCCTGCGGGGCTTGCGGCAATGACGGATTTCACGGCGGTGGCGGAAATCGGTACGGTTGAGCAGCTTGTTGTGCGGCACGGAATTGTTCGTGTGGAGTCTGAGTCGCTTGCCTTTGCCACAAGCGGGCGGGTGGCGGAAGTTTATGTTTTTCCCGGCGACGAGGTGAGCGCGGGGCAAGTTCTCGCGCGGCTCGACACGGAGCGGCTCGAAGAGCAAATCGCGCGACAGGAAGAGCGTGTTGCGGATTTGGTGCGCGACATCGCATCTGCGGAGGAGCTTTTTGCGAACAACGCGGCTCTTATGCAGCTTGATTACGCCGAAGCGATTCGACGCGCCGGCGCGACTTTTGATGCGCAGGCGATTGAAACTGCCGAAAATATTCTTGTTGAACTGGAGCGGGCGGAGCTTATGCACACGCAAGCAGCAGCGCGACGCGCGCTTGATTTGGCGGACGAACGCCGCAATCTCAACGAGATGCGCGAAAGAGTGGCGGACACTCGGCTTCGCGCACCCGCCGACGGCGTGATAACGCATCTTACGGGAGGGCGTTCGGCGTCTGTGGGTGAGCCGTTTTTGTATATAAATATCGCGGGCGACGTTTTTATCGAGGACGTTAATGAAAATTTGCCCTTCGTGCTTCGAAGTGCGGAGCGTTTTCAGGCGCGGGTGAACGGGCTTGTTTATGATTTGGAGCTTATCGAGATGACTTTGGCGGAAATCGCGGTTGCGCAGCAAAATAATTCGCCGCTCAGATGGCGTTTTGAAATTTCGCCGCAACCGGACGGAACTTTGCCGCCGCCGGGCGCGTATGCGTCAATAATTTATTCGTCTGTTTTCGCGCCGGATACTTTGCGCGTACCGTCGAACGCCGTAACGCGCACACATTTGGGGCATTTCGTTTACGTTGAACAGGACGGCGTTTTCGAGCGCGTATCGGTTCGCGCGGGCGCGGTGGCGGACGCCTTTACAGAAATTTTGGAAGGCTTGGAGGAAGGGGCGATTGTGCTTGTACGATAAAAAAGCGCGCCGGGCGCGCATCGGACACCAGGGGCAAATGCCGGCGGCGACACATGCTCTCGAAGCCGGATGCGGCTTCCTGTACGATAAAAAAGTGCGAACAGCGGCGTGTTTTCTTTCGCTATTATTTTTTTTGATTTTTGCCGCCTGTGCGACGGACGGCGAATTTGAAAGCGGAACGCTTGACGCGGTTGTTGCCGACGGGTTGCTGATGCCTTTTGAAGACATCGGCGATGCCGCTGCCGGAAGGCTTCCGAGTCCCGTTGCAGTTGAATATCGCCCTATGCCGGGCAGACTTCGCTTGAACGCGGATGTGGGTTTCAGTGTTGCGGAAGAGTTGTCATTTGAGTTGGAGGACAGAATTTTCAACGACTTTTACGTTGAGCCGGGGCAGTTTGTACGCGCGGGTGAAATTTTGGCGTCGGCGCGGCGCGATAATACGGAAATTTTTATGCAGCGTCATTTACGTGCAATTGACGAACTCGCGCGATTCGAAGAGGATTTTCGCGACGGGCGCGACCGCCGTTCGGTCGAAATTCAGGAGTTGCGCATCGAGCTTGAAACCGCTCGTGATTGGGAGCGGATTTCGTTAAATTTGGCGATTGCGGAAATTCAATACGAAGAATTTGTGAGAAATTCGCAGCGAATGATGCGCGATATGCGCCGCGACATCGCCGATACGCGGGTTCTTACGGCTGACGAATATATTACTGCGCCGTTTGACGGGCTTGTTATTCACATAAACCGAACGATTCGACCGGACCTGGAAGTCAGCGAAGGCGTTCTTGTTGCGATTGTGGCGGATGTAAATACGATGAATTTAAATGTGCAGGGAAACATGCATTTTTTGCGCTACGATGATATTGTTCCGGTTATTTTCGCCGAGCATGAATTTCTCACCCGCGTTGTAAGCGACCCTTTCGCGGGCGGCGAACGCGGTACTGCATGGTTTATTTTGCAACCGCTTGATTCGCAAATTTTGCCGCAAATTTTTGCGGAATTTGAGTACGATTGGGATGCGTTTCGTCATAATCCGTCGCGATTTGCCGAGCCGCATTGGAATATGTTCGGCGACGGAATTTGGGTTCGGCAGGAAGCCGTTTTTTTTGAAGCTATCCGCGGCGAAGTCGCTTTGCCCGGAATGCCGCCGCCTACGCGAACGTTTGTAATGGTATATGAGAACGGCGTTTTCGGGCGGCGAATTATTACGCTTTCGCCCTATACATTCGGTTCATACGTGCATGTGCTTTCGGGGCTTGTTCCCGGTGAAATTGTGGCGGATGCAGGGGAGGTGCTTCCGTGACGGGATTTCTTTTTCGAAAAATGCGCAAAAATAAATGGCTGATGTTGTGTTTGCTTGCCGGAAATATTTTGCTTATAGGCATTGCGGCGGCAACGCCTATGTATTCGACGGCAACGGTTACGCGAATGTTGCATCAGGCGATGCGCTTGCGCCAAACCGCAGAAAATATTTATCCTGCGTTTTCGCAACTTGCTTTTGCTTTCGAACACACGCATCCGGATTTTTGGGTGAGCGCGTATGAATCCACTCACGACAGAATGCTCGGCGAAATGCTCGACACTTTGGGGATTCCTGTTGCGCAAACCGTGCGCACGTATCGTATGTCGGGTTGGTTGCTTGAACCCGTAACTTTGCGTGATGTTCGGCCGTTTCCGCGAAATGTAAATTTATTTGCGTCGCAATATTCGGAAGAAAATATTCGTCTCACTTACGGGCGAATGCCTTCGTCGCAAACGATTTTGAGCGAAATCGAATATTATGACGACGACGGAATTTTGCAACGTAAGCAAGCGGAAGTCATTGAAGCGATTGCAATGGACGTCGGGCTTTTGCGTCAAAATTTGCTGTACGACGAATTTCTTCGTGTGCGAAATGTGTACGATTTTCGTGAAGGCGACCCGTTTATTTATGTGCGCGTGGTCGGCATTTTTGAAATGCCCGACGAAAGTTTGCCGTTTTGGGCAATCGTTGACATGAACCCGCTGAACAACCTTGTTGTTTGCGAAAATTTGGTGCGCGAGCGTTTAATCGAAAATTATCATCCGACGTATTCGATTGTGGCGACGTGGCACAATGTTCACGATTTTTCCGAAATGCACGGCGGAAATATTGCCGCATATCTTGCCGGTGTAACCGAAAATCGCGAGCGTTTTCACGGTACAAATCGCCGTTTCAGCGAAAATTATTACGAACTTTTGCGCGAACACGAAGCACGTGCGGCGGAGTTCAGCCTGACGATAATTGTTCTGCAATTGCCGCTTTACGCGCTTTTGGCGTTTTACATGTACGTTGTGAGCCGAAAAATTTTGCAGCAGGAACAAAACGACATTTCTGTTTTGAAAAGTCGCGGCGCAAGTCGCTTGCAAATTTTCGGACTGTACGTGGGGCAGGGGAGTGTTATCGGCGGGGCGGCGTTTCCGCTCGGAATTTTGTTCGGCGTGGGCGTGTGCCGAATTTTAGGCGCGTCGGCGGGCTTTTTGGAGCTTACGGGCCGAACGGAGCTTGTTGTTCGGGTGTCCGGCACGGCATTGCTTTTCGGTGCGGGCGCGGCGTTGTTTTCGTTCCTCGCGATGATTCTGCCGGTAATTCGATTTTCTCGCGTCGGCATAATCGAGCATAAACGCAACAAGTCCGGCAAGCCGCAAAAATCTCTCTGGCAACGATATTTCCTTGATGTAATTTGCCTCGGAATCGCGCTTTACGGGCTGTACAATTTTAATTTGCAGCAGGAATTTGCCGCCGGCGACTTTGTTGACCCCACGCTTTTTATGCTGTCAACGCTGTTTATGGTTGGCGCGGGGCTTTTTTGCCTGCGATTGTTCCCGTACCTTATCAAACTGGTTTTTTGGCTCGGGCGGCGATTCATGCCGATTTCACTTTACACCGCGATTATTCGCGTTGCGCGTTCCGTCGGCGAAGAGCAATTTATTATGATTTTTTTGGTGTTTACAATGTCCATCGGAATTTTTTCCGCACAGGCGGCGCGCACAATTAACCTGAATGCCGAGCATGAAATCCTGTATCTCGGCGGCGCGGATTTAATTTTTGCCGAAACATGGTCGCATAACGCCACCATGATTGCGCAGGGTTTTGCCGACGAGCTGATTTTTACCGAGCCGAGTTTTGAGCGATTCACGCAATTTGACGAAGTGAACGCACTGACCCGCGTTATGAATCGTCCGGCATCAATGCAGGGTTCGGGTCGCGCCGCGCCGCGCACGATTCAGCAAACCACGCTTCTGGCAATTGAAACGCGCAGTTTTGGCGAAACCGTGTGGTTTCGCGACGATTTTCTGCCGACGCATATAAATTATTTTCTCAACGTGTTGTCGCAAGTTCCGCACGGAGTTTTGGTTTCGGAAAATTTGCGCGAACAAGGTTTCGTCATCGGCGATTCGATGTGGGTTTGGCATACTTGGACGTTTCCCGACCCGCAGGGGGGCGTAATCGAAGTTACGGACGAAATTTACGTGACGATTGTCGGTTTCGTTGAGCGTTGGCCGGGCTTCCGCCCGACTTCGCGGCAGGAACTCGCCGACGGCAATATAATTCATGTTTCGAATAACTTGGTTGTCGGAAATTTGGGGCATTTTCGTGCCGAATGGGGCGCGTGGCCGTATGAAGTTTGGTTCAGCACAGATTCAAACCTCTTCTTTTATGACTTCATTCGCGAGGAATCTTTGCGCTACGAACTTCTGCACGACGTAACAAATATCGCCGCACAAGGTCGCTTCGACCCGCTTTTGCAAGGTACAAACGGCGTTTTAACCGTCAATTTTATCGTGACACTTCTCGTGTGTTTTTCAGGATTCTTGATTTACTGGATTTTATCTATCCGCGAACGGGTGTTGCAGTTCGGAATTTTCCGCGCAATGGGCATGAGAATGCGAAGCATAATCGCGCTGCTCATCAACGAGCAAATTTTTATCACAATCACCGCGCTTATAATCGGCGCGGGAATCGGTGAGCTTTCTGCGCGGCTTTACGTGCCGCTGATTCAGCTTGCGTACTCAAATCAAATTATTCCGCTGATTGTTGTAATGGAAGCGCGGGATTATGTGAACCTTTACGCCGTTATGGCGGCAATGATTTTGCTGTGCCTTGCGATATTGATTGGCTTTATTTCGCGGATTCGCATCGACCAAGCGTTGAAACTCGGCGAGGATTAAGAATCGCGCATACTTGCTCTGCAAGTGCGTTCGCTTTAACCGGCTTCGAGAGAACGCCGATGCCGCGACACATGTTCCCGGTGCTGAATTTCCAAAATTTCGACAGGATAAAAATTCTTCTCCGGCAAAAAATATTTGTATGACGAAAACCCAAGGGGGAGAATATATGTACGGCGAGCAAGAGTTTATGTGGCGGGCGTTTGCGGTTACGGGCGACCCGTTGGCATATTTGGAGTACAGACGCGGCAACAATGATTTTCCCGAAAATCGCCGCCCCAAAGATAAAAAATCAATCGGTTGATATAGCAACTTGGTTTTGCGTAGCCTCAAACTTCGCCGAAAAACGCGCAGAAGCCCGCGATTTTCCGCCTCGTTTTCGGACAACGCAAAATCAAATTGCTCTAATAATCGCTGTTTGAAACAATTGAGCGCGAGGCGGAGACCGGAGGCTTCTGTCCGGTTTCCGACGAAGCGCGAGATGATTTCAAACGTGACTTATTATAGCGAACGACCTTGAGAACCGTGAAGGCGAGGCGGGAAATCGCGGGATTCAGCGCGTTTTCCGACGAAGCCTGAACGGGCTTCTCAAGTACGTTCGCGATATGACACCGATTGATTTTTTTGGAGGTTTTATGAAAACAATTAAAGCGCGAGGCATTGTACTTAAAGAATACGAAACCGGCGAGTCGGACAAACGGCTTTTGCTTTTATGCAAGGGACTTGGGCGCGTTATGGTGCGCGCGCGCGGGGCGCGAAAGCCGAAAAGCAAATTTATGGCGTCGGCGCAGATTTTTACATACAGCGATTTTATTTTGACGGAGGGCAGGGGATTCATGTCCGTTGCACAGGCCGATGTAATTGAAAGTTTTTACGAACTGCGTACCGACTACGACCGGCTTTGCGCCGCGTATGCAATCACGGAAGTATGCGACAAGGCGTTGCGCGAAAGCGAAAACTGCGACGCAATTTTGCTTCTTGTGCTGAAATCGCTTGCGCATTTGACAAAGGAAAAATTTCCGCCGGCGCAGATTTCCGCCGTATTTATGTTGCGTTTTTTCGATGTTTACGGACTCCGGCCGCGCACGGATGAATGCGTCGTTTGCGGCGCGAAGGAGATGCCGGAATTTTTTTTCTGCGAAGAAGGCATTTTATGTGCCGCACACGGAGTTCTGCCGATTTCCCGTTCGGCCGTTGCGGCGATGTCGCATATATTAACCGGCAAACTTTCGGAGGCGTTTCAGTTTGAGGCAAACGACAGCTTGCTGGAAGAGTTAAACAAAACCGCAAAGCTCTTGTGGAATTTTCATTTCGGGGTATCCTGATAGAAAAATTCATTCAAGTGGCGTTGAGTTTGCCCTGTCTGCATTGTTGAGGTTTTGCGTCACCGGGAAGTTGTCGCTTCGCCCGAATGTCACGACGGTCGATTGCGAAAATATATTCGAAAATGCTAGACGTCGAAATATTATTCGATTACATTAAAGTCAAGCGAAGAGGCAACGCCTTGACGCTGAACACATAACGGAACAATACGTGCATAGTATTAAACCGCCGACCATCGCTGTACGCAATCCATATTTGAGATAGGCTTCATGTCGTGCAAAATGTTGAGACAATATGCGAATCAGGAAAAAACAGAAATATACCTTGGAACATATGGACAGGCGCGTTAAATAAAATGCCTCTCTTTGCCGTACAGTCGAAGAGTTTAGCCCTTTATTCTTGCTCCCCGTCATTTCTGTTATTTGCTGTTGCCTCCGTGGGTGGGGATTATGTTGGGTATATTTTTTGCCTGTTCCGCATTCGATAAGACCGACGGGGCAGAACAGGCAAAAAATCCAACACTTGACTTGCAGTTTCTGTGATGGTTTTCAAAAGACCTGTCCTGAAACTGTAATCCTCGCTTCGGGATTGCACGGCAAAACGCCTCGCTTATTGTCGCCTTGCTTCGCAGAAGCGATTGCCGCCCGCAAGCCGCAGGGCAACCCCGAAACGAAAATTCTGAAATTATAGGACAGGTCTAAAACGAATAAAAGGCTGTTGCGAGAACGTGAATGCGTCCGACAACAGCCTTTTTTTGTGTGGTTATGAATTTGTTTGATTTGATTTTTAAAGCAGTTCTTTCGGGTTGCGCATAAATGAGCGGTTATACAGCGGCTTCGGCACGGAGCGGTGCGGTCAGTTTCGGGGCGAACCCCTTCCTGTGTAATAAATCGCGTCTGAAATCATTTCGCCCTTCGTCGAGAACCGGCCTGAAGCCGCCGGTTCTCGCCTCGCGCTCAATTGTTTCAGACTACGATTATTACCTGTTGGCAAACACGTCCTTTGGCATAGAAGCGACTGCTCTGTTTCTCGGTTGCAAAGCAAGTATATCCCAAGCGTCATACGAAGATATCCGGAACGGTTCTGAGAAAAATTCCTGGAATTTTTCCTGGATTTATGCAACCTTGATGACATCAAAAAAATCGCGCGTAAGCGCGATTTTTTATAAAAGTTTTCAAGGGGTTCGGGGAAACTTTTTCAAAAGTTTCCCCGGTCTTTTTTTAAAACATATCATTTTCGCCGGTGTTGCTGATAACCACATCGCCGCAAGAAATCCATGCTGCGGCCTCGAGTGCGCGCCCGAAAAAGCCCATGGGTACGAACAATATTTCGTCAACCAACGCCGGCGGTGCGCCGAGTGAAACTGTATCAAGGCGACCAATCATGTAGGCGTCTTCGCCTTCTATGAATGCGACGGCGTGCGGGCCTGCGCCGTACATTCCGACCACCGTGCCAAAGCCTTCGCCGGTGACCGTGTAGCCCAGAGCTTCGGCAATCGCAACAACGGGAAGCATTACGACTCCGGCTTCGCGGTCGATGAAGGGGCGGGGAGAGTCGATGGCGGTGTCATTTACGACAATTTGAACGGTTTCGGGGTCAAACATGCTGTCCCACATCATGTCTAAATCTTCTTGGGTCAGTTCCAATCCGCCGCCCCAACCGAAGTCGATTTCGCCGCCGTCAAATCCTGCAAAATCATCGTCCGTGAGCCACAGCTCCGGATGCACTGCGCGTTCGAACAGTACCACTATTTTTTCAGAGGATAAAACGGCTATGGTGCGATTTTTTAATTCGTCAAGCTCGCCATCAAAGAGTGTTCCATCTTGGAAAATGATTTCCGTATCCGCGCCGATTTCAAGCTCATCGCTGAAATGCGTTACGGTTACGTCGGGGTCGGATACGAGAAGCCGCGCATTGTGTTGCGGCGGATAAATAAGAATCATTGCCGCGCCGACTTCATAAAAACCGGTAACGCTCGCGCCGACTTCAAGTTCGCCGTCCAAGAAAATCGCGGTGAGCCGGTCTATCGTGAAATTAACTGTGGGGCTGTAGCCGTCGGCATCTTCTTCGCCCTGCACCATTACGGATAACATGTGCGAAACCGGCTCATCGTCAACCGGCGCCGGCCCCAAGCCCGACATAATTTCTACTACTGTACCGCTGAAGCTCATAAATTCCGGCATAGTCCAAGTCCAATCGTCAGAAATTTCGCAACCCGTAAAGTGATTCACTAAGTCGTAGGGTTCGTCTGTGTGCCCGAGAAGCTCAACATCCGAGCCGAGTGCCCCGAGAACTTGCGTTTCTTCCGGTGTGCAGCCCGTTGAGAAAGCCATCAACCCTGCAACTGCACCGACGGATAAAATTCTTACAAGCCAATTTTTCATTTTAATTACCTCCGTTTTTTTTATGCGCATAGGAGAGTGTTGAAAAATTACGCTTTCGCATATGCCGCATCTCGTAAAATGACCCGAAGCTGTCATTTTCCTGCGATGCAGGCACAGCTCAAGCTATTTTTCAACACTCTCCATAGCGAACGCACTTGAGAACCGTGAAGGCGTTCGCTGCATTTGCAAGATAATACCCGGCAGCGACAATAAACATTACACGCGAAAATGAAAATTTTCCGACAAATTCCGCTGTCGTTAAAGGCTATAATTGCCAAACAGGACGGAGGGATTTTATGTTTGGTGCAATTTATTCTAAGGCGCGCGACTTGATATTGGGTGCGCTTGCTTTAACAGAGGAAAATACGGGCTATTACATAGGCGGAAGCGAGGTTCTTCCCGCGCCGCTTGCCGCGGAAGAGGAGGCGGATTTACTTTCGCTTCTCGGAACTGACGATGATAGCGGAGCGAAGGCAACGCTTATTGAACGAAATTTGCGTCTTGTTGTGTACATTGCGCGAAAATTTGAAAACACGGGCATCAACGTGGAAGATTTAATTTCAATCGGAACAATCGGACTGATTAAAGCAATCAACACGTTTCGACCGGACAAAAAAATTAAATTGGCAACGTACGCAAGCCGTTGCATCGAAAACGAAATTTTAATGTATTTGCGCCGAAACACGCGCACAAAATCCGAAATTTCCATCGACGAGCCGTTGAATATCGACTGGGAAGGCAACGAACTTTTGCTTTCGGATATTCTCGGCACGGAAGCCGATGTTATTTCGCGCGACATTGAGGACGAAGTTGACAAGGAACTTTTAAGCATCGCCCTCGAAAAACTTTCACCGCGCGAGCGAAAAATTATAGAACTTCGTTTCGGTTTGTACGCCGGCGGCGAAGAAAAAACACAGAAGGAAGTCGCAGATTTACTGGGAATTTCTCAGTCGTACATCTCGCGACTGGAGAAAAAAATTATCGGTCGGCTCAAAAAAGAAATCGGTCGTATGGCGGTCGGTTGAATTTAATGGTATAGTGAACGCGGGGGGAGAAGATGCGAAGGACGAAACGAACCTATCGACCGTATCGCACGGGCAAGCGACGCAACATGAAGCCTCGGCTTTTTATCGCCCTCGCGGCGACGCTTGGTGTCGGCCTTGCGGGTTATCTTGCGATATGTACTGCTTTAACCGACACTCCCGCCGCGCCCCCCGCAGAGCGCATTTCACTGTCCGCACCGGCCGGCATTTCGGGCGTTTCTTTTGAAGCACCGCCGAAAGCGTCGCCGGCGTCGGGAACGCAGCCCGACAAGAGAGCGTTGCGGCAAGAGTCGTATATTGTCGATTTTGATGCGATTCCGCTTGAGTACACCCGGCTTCCTTTCTACATACCGGAAAACAGCTTGCTGTACGCGGAATTTTCGCAAAGTCGCCCGGATTTAGACCCGGAAGCCGTCGTTTGGATGGTAAATGCGTTTGTTCACGTGCCGTTTTATTCGGAAATTCAGGTCAATTACAGCCCGAATCCGCTGCTGATTACCCCTGCATTTCGTCTTCCGTATGATTTTGCGCCCACCGCGCTTGTTCCGGTAAACCACGACGACTGCCCGCATCTCGCAACGCCGGAAACAGTTGCGGCGTTTCGGGAGATGCGTTATTCTGCGCGGGCGGCGGGTTTTAATTTGTCGGTAGTGTCGGGGCATCGCACCTCACAGCGACAATTGCGACTCTGGAACAACGGCGGCCGCCGCGACGGACGAATCGCTCGCCCGTATCACAGCGAGCATCAAACCGGTCGCGCGTTGGATTTTTGGGGACCCGGCGGACGCGGGCTTATGGATTCAAATTCGCCGGTCGGACGTTGGGCGGCGGCAAACGCGCATCATTACGGCTTTATCGTGCGTTATCGCGCCGAAGCTACGCATATCACGGGCTACATATACGAGCCGTGGCACTTCACATATGTGGGTTTAGAAATTTCATTGTATATGCATAATAATAATATCCTCAGTCTTGAGGAGTTTGTCGGCAGAAATCCTGACCTCCGCTGATTCAAAGGGAGAATTTCACCATGGAGAAACTTTACACACGCGGCGAAGAACTTTTTAATATGATTACGCACATTGTCGGCGGGGGCTTAGGACTCGTCGCGCTTGTTGCGTGTGTAATTGTTGCGGCATTTCACCAAAACGTACTCGGAATAATAAGCGGCATAATTTACGGCTGTATGGTAATACTTTTGTTCACAATGTCGAGTATTTATCACGGGCTCGGCATCGGTAAGCCGAAAATGGTGTTTCGCATACTCGACCACTGCACAATTTATTTGCTCATCGCGGGAACATATACGCCGATTCTTTTGTCGCAATTTATGCGGCAAGAACCCGTTACCGCATGGATAATGTTCGGACTGATTTGGGGCTTTGCAATTTTGGGCGTAACCCTCACTGCTATCAACCGCAAGCGATTTAAATATTTCGCCCTTGCGTGTTATCTCGGCATGGGTTGGATGGCGATTTTTCGCGTAAATATGCTTGTTTATGTGCTTGGCGCACCGTTTTTTATTCTGATTCTGATTGGCGGAATTTTGTACACCGTCGGCGTTATTTTTTATGTTGCCGGCGGCAAAAAAAAGTACATGCACAGCGTTTTTCATCTGTTTGTAAACGCCGCGTCGATTTTGCATTCCGTTGCGATTGCAGTTTTTGTCATGCCGGGAGGTTTTGAATATGTATGATATAGGATTTCCCAATATCGGCATTTTTTTCAGAAATGTGCCGCGAATTATGTTTACGATTCCGATTATTGACCGTCCGATTTATTGGTACGGCTTTATGGTGGTTTCGGGCATACTCGCGGCTTATTTTTTAGCCGTTTGGTGGATTAAAAAAACCGGTCAAAGAGTCGAGGACTACACCGACTTGCTTTTGCTCGGTGTGCCGCTCGCGCTGATTGGCCTGCGCACGCATTATCTGATTTTCATGCACAGCGGAGTTTACAATTTACAAACTTTTTTCGGCGCGTTTTTGCGATTCGACCAAGGCGGACTCGCCATCTACGGCGGAATAATCGGTGCGCTTCTTGCCGGAGTAATTATCGCCAAGCGGAAAAAAATCCCGTTCACAACGCTTGCCGACACCGCCGCACCCAGTATGCTTTTGGGACAAGTTATCGGGCGTTTCGGAAACTTTTTTAATCGCGAGGCTTTCGGCGGCTACACCGACAGCCTTTTTGCCATGAGCATGAACACAGAAAACGTCCCCGGCTTTCCTCACGGCTCGCATATTACCCCGGAAATGATTGAAAACATCACAATTATCGACAGTTATCAGTTTATCCGGGTTCATCCGACGTTCCTGTACGAAGCGTTTTTTAATTTGCTTTTGATGGTCGCGCTTTTAATTTATCGTCCGCACAAGAAATTTAACGGCGAAATTATTTTGATGTATTTGTGCGGATACGGCGTAATTCGCTTCTTTATCGAAAGTTTGCGAACCGACCAAATGATGCTGTTTAACACCGGGCTGCCGGTTAATCAAGTATTGGCGGCTTTGTTTGCCGTAATTTGCGCGGCGTTTATTATATGGGGTCACGTGCGAGCGCGTCGCCCCGAAATTCAGAGGAGGAAAAAATGAAGCACTTACAGGAAAATCACGACAAACAGAATGAGGCGTATTTGACCGCCAAGGCAAAGCTGTTCGAAGAAGGCGGGCAACCCGGCGATTTCGCCGAAATTGCCAACGCGCGGCTTGACAAGTTGGCACCGACCGACACCGGAGGCAACTACCTCGAAACTCTCGATTTTTTTGTGTCGTTTTTCGACGACGTGGTTCTCGAATGCGCGGAAATCACCGACCGCCGCGAAGAAATCGAAACGAAAATTTTATCTTGGTGCGCAAAAATTTTGCCCGAAAAAAGCAAGCGCGACCCGGAAAACGAACACGTTACCGCACGAATTATCGACGGCGACGAAAAAATGTCTGATGCAATTTTGCACGACACAAACCCGTTGCGTCTCGGATTTTTCGCGTTTCTTGCTTATTGCGAAAAAAATCCCGCCTCCCCCGAGGTTTTGGAGTATTTGAAACTTGAGCGCGGGGTTCGCGCGTTTTTAACCAAGGGCGAAGACGCCGCCGCCTTCGCGTCTCTCGAAAAACTCCTTCTTTCCCCGGTAAATTGCGCAGAAAAGTATCTGCTTGTTGCCTTGTGCCTGTTTTATCAGGGCTTCGAGGACGACGCACGAAACTCGCTCGACGTCGGGCTGAAAATTTCCCCGAACAATCAGCGTCTTTTAAGCGCGAAGGATGCACTCGGGTGAGGCACGGTTTTTTAATGATTTGCGGGGCTTTGCCCCGCACCCCGCCCGCTTTTTGAAAAAAGCGGGGCAAAAACTTTACTAAAAAACCCCTCGTGTTGTTTAACACGAGGGGTTTTTTTCGCGCAAATCACATGGGGTCGGGGAGGGGAGTCGCCTGAATTTCAGGCGTTAAATATGCAAGCAGCTTATCCCCGCAGGCTTTGCCGCCGTCGGGCATATCGTCGCGGCGGGCGAGCCATTCTTCGGCAAGACGGCGTTCATCCTGCGTAAGCGAAAACGGGTCGGGCAAAAAATCAGGCCAATGAAGCGTGTGCGAATGCGGATTCGGCAGAAAATCCGGCAAATTTTGCGACGTATACGAAACAAATTCCTCGCGATGCTCGCTTATAACAATTGTTCCCGCCGCCATGTCCCCGAGGCGTTTGTGTTGTTTTGAGAACAAAACCGCAAAAAATCCTACATACAGCATGTCAACCGACGTACGCAAAAGCCCGCGAACAAGCGACTGCCCGAAACCCAACGGCATACCGTTGTCGCGAATTACGCGCAGCGAAAAAATTTTTTTGCCGACGGATTGCCCGTTTAAAACCATTTCGGAAACAATAAAATATCCGAAGTTCATTACGAACCAAAAAACAAGCACAAGCCCGAGCGCGACTCCGCTCGGCGGCGAGTTTCCCAAAATGCGATAATCAATGCCCAAAAGCACGACCAACGCAAAAAGAATAACAATTAAATACTGCAACGTGAAATCAACAATGAACGCCGCAATTCGTGACCCCGCACCCGCAAGGCGGTATTCAACTTCAATATTTGACGGCGTTACAACGGTTATTGTTTTCATGGTGCGCCTCCTTTTTAAGACCTTGGGGGAGAACCCCGCGAACTATACTGTTAATTGAATGTAACGATTAACCGCCGCTGCGGCAAATTCTTCGGCTTTGCTTTCAACATTCGGAATGCCCATCGCGGACAACTTGCGGAAAATTCCGCGCCGCTCGGCTTGAAACTCGCGAGCGGTGTCGCGCAAAATTTTGTCGTTTTTTGTTCGAGCGGGGGCATCTGCCATTTTGTTCAGACTTTCATTTTCCATAAAAACGATTATGGGCAGATGGCGTTTTTTGAGATACAGTATTTGCGAAATCAGCTCGGTTGCTTCCTCGGGCAGCTCGAAATCGGTGAAAATGAACACAAGCGAACGGCGTTTTTGCTTGTCGCAAAGAGCGCGAAACGCGCCGCCGAAATCAGCGGAACGGCGATTATCTTCGACGTGGTACAGCGTTTCCATAAGCTGATTTCTGTGCGCCGCGCCTTGCCCCGGCGCGATGTGACTTTGCACGCCGGAATCAAAAACCATCAGCCCGGCTTTGTCGCCGGATTGGTTTACAATGTCCGCCAAAATCAGCGCGGCATTGATTGCATAATCCAACTTTTTGTACCCGCCCACCGGGTACGACATCGGTCGCCCGATATCGAGCAAAATGTATACGGGCTGATTGCGCTCAATTTGATATTTGTTCACAATCAGCTTGCTTTCGCGGGCGGTGGCGCGCCAGTTTATTCGGCGATAATCGTCGCCCTCGACATACGGGCGCAGGCTTTCAAACTCGTATCCCATGCCGTAATTTTTTATGTTTTTGTCGCCTTGCGGAAGCAGACGATTTTTTTGAAGCATCAGGCGATACATAGACAAATCGCGCACGTTTGGATACACTTTGTATTCAATCGAGCAGGAAAATTTTGCGTATTTCACACACAATCCCAAAAGCCCCGTCCAACGCAAAAAAATTTGCTTAAACGCAAAACTGCCGCGCTTCGACGGCACGACATCATATATGAACGAAGACTCCTCGCGCGGGGAAACCCAACGTGTCGGCGCGATATTATCCGGCAAATTGAAATGCCTCACGCGCTCGTCCTTCGCCTGAATATTCAGCGCGTGGCGCGACGAATTTTTTACGAAAAATTCGATTTCGTTTTCCGTTTGAAAATATAGCGTATCGTCCTCGTTTCGCCGCACACGAAAATGTTTTTTGCCCGGCGTAATCAAAAAGTCAACAAAAAGAAGCCCGCTAATCAGCGCGTTCCAAAAAATGAACATCGCAACATACGAGCCGCCGAAACGCCACGCCAAATACGTTACAACCGCACCCAACGCGACGAGGATAACGAAATTTTTCGTAACAGACATGGAATCACCTTGTATTCCGGATTTTTTTCGTTTTTTGGGGCTTCGCCCCAAGCCCCACGAGGGGTCAATGACCCCTCGACTCCGACAAAGAAATCGCGCAAAGCGCGATTTCTTATAAATTTTTTGGAGAGGGGGTGCGAGGGAGAACCTTTTTTGTAAAAAAAGGTTCTCCCTCGCAAACTTAGCTATCTGGGTGCTTTTACCTGCGAGAGAATATTTTCGATAACTTGGTCGGGGGTGATGCCTTCGATTTCGGCTTCGGGCTTGATTAAAATGCGGTGACGCAGAATCGGGAGCGCGAGGGTGTGAACGTCGTCAGGGATAACGAAGTCGCGCCCGTTTATTGCGGCGTATGCTTTCGACGCCAAAAGAAGCGCGACAGAACCGCGCGGGCTTGCGCCGAATTGCACCGCGCCCACGCGCCGCGTTGTTTCCACGACACTTATAATGTAATTGAACACCGTTTCATCAACGGTTACGGCGGTGATTTCGCGCTTGGCTTCGGCAATTTCCGCCGCGCCGCAAACGGGTTGCAAGTCGTGCAGACGATTCGCGCCGGACCCTTCGTGATACATTTGAAGCATCTGTTTTTCTGCCGCAACGCCGGGGTAGCTGATGAGAATTTTCATCATAAAGCGGTCGGTGAGTGCCTCGGGAAGCGGATACGTGCCTTCGTATTCGATGGGGTTTTGCGTCGCCATTACGAAAAACGGCTCATCCATTTGATATGTTTGCCCGTCGATGGTGATTGCGCGTTCTTCCATGACTTCGAGCAGCGCGGATTGTGTTTTCGGCGGAGTGCGGTTGATTTCGTCGGCAAGAAAAAGCTGCGTGTGCAGCGGCCCTTTGCGCAACTCGAATTGTCCGGTTTGCTGGTTGAAAATTTTTGTACCCAAGATGTCGGAGGGCATAAGGTCGGACGTGAACTGCACACGATTGCAGTTTACGCTCAAAAGTTGCGAAAGCGACCGCGCCCACAGGGTTTTTGCAAGCCCGGGTACGCCCTCGATTAAAACATGTCCGCCGGCAAACATCGCCGTGAGGGCGAGGTCGGTGAGATTTTCTTGGCTTAAAACGCGAGAATTTATTTGCGTTTTTATTTCGTCGGCTAAATTTTTAAGCATGGTTTATTCTCCCTGATTGATTATTTTTTGCGGATTCTTTGGTATAACCGCGCAAGTGCGCGCACATACTCATTTTCTTCGCGCTCAATTTCTTCGTAATACGGTACGGAGTTTCCGAATCGCTTGCCGAAAAAGAGAAGTGCGACAAGCGAAAAAATTACCGTTTGCAACAGAATAAGTCGCATGAAAAGAGGCAGTCGTCCGACGAAATTCTGCGGCGTGTGAAAGCCGTGATAATATTCAGCAAAAAAAATTGCGGAAACTTCGCGGGTGGAGTTCCAGTCGTCGAGGGTAATTTGAATGCGGCGTCCGGGGGCGTGGTTGTGCATTAACACGCTGTTTTCAATTTGAACGGCGTCGCCGGTTAAAATCGCGCCGCTGCCGTGAGTGTACAGAGTGAACTGCCCGGAAGGGATGCCCTGCGTATCCAAAGCGCGGTCGATGGCGGTATTGGGATGATTCCAACACAGAAAAATCAACCGTCCGCCGTAGTAAACCCATTCAAGCATTTCTTCCGCACGTTCCGCGTTGATTGCCGGTGAACGCGGCTGAATTATTACATATACAACGTTCGGGTCGGTTTGCGGCGTCAGCGGGCGATAACTTCGGCGCGCGGGATAGTTCATGTGTTGCAGTGTGTCGAAAATAAGGCTTGCACCGCGTTCGCCCGTTGATGTAACGGAGTGGGGAGTGCCGTCGCCGGTGTCGAGAAAATACGTGATGCCGACTGCCGCAAGTACGAGTATCGCCGGGAAAAACCACATGAACCACTTTTTATTTCGCATGAGGTATCACCTCGCTTACGGCGGTGCTGAGCGTTTCGAGTTCATCGCCGGATAAATCTTTATGCCCGAACCATGCCAAATGAAATGCATGGGCGATTTGCGAAAACGGCGCGGAAAGTTTCGGTGCGGCGGAACGAATTTGCCGCAAAATAATTGCGTTTGTTGCCGACGGTTTTATTTCGATTATATCGCGCTCGTTGAGATATAAAATTGCGGCGATGTATTTGAAGCGAACCGACGTGCGCAGGTTTGGCGAGTTTTTTGAAAGCTCCAGTAATTCCGCGACGGTGTGGGTGCGTAATTCCTCGAAAATATCATCGAGGGTGTGTTCTTGGGGGACTCGGGAGCGAAGCCACGAGCGAATCAGAACAAACGCCGCAATTGCTACAATTATTACTGCAACTACGCTGAAAATTGTCGCAACCAAATTCACGTGCTGAACCCCGCCGTAAGGCATGGAGATGTTTACATTGTCGAAAAACCAATTCAGCACACGATAAATAAATTCGAAAATAAGTTCGCGAATATCAACGCGCCGTTCGGTTAAAAAATCGTAGCGGCGCATTTCGAGGACTTCGTTCATCGCGTCGTAAAAATTCATTGGGTTGCCTCGCGTTCGTGCAGAAGTTTGTTAAGTTGAAGCTCTACGTCGAAGCCCTCGTTTTTTATGCGTTGGTTGAAGTAAATTACGGCCTGCATAAGACCGTCAAGGGGCGCGGTTATGATTGAAGAAATTGCGGGACCGGCAAGTCCCGTGAACATCGTTACGAAAAAGCTCAAAATAAACAGCATCGGAACGGTGCCGGCAAGCAGGCTGAACGCTGAGTTTACAAGTGAAAACGCGCCTTGCACGGAAGTTGACACAATTACTGCGACAACAACCCAAATTGTGCGAATGCCCAAAGTGCGAAAAAAGTCCGTTTTAATAAGCTCCCACGAGCGTTTTATTGCGCCGAAAAAGTACAGCTCTTCGAAAATTGCCGCCGGAACAGCTAAGGAAAACACGTGTGAATACATCAGCGAGCCGAGTCCCAATACGGCAAGCAACGTCAAAAATCCGAAAAAAGCAGACAGCGATTCCGTTATAAAAAAATTACCGACCGACGCGATAAAGGCAAGAACCGCGCCGGTCGCCACAATAAAAAAGGGAATCGTAAAAAGAATTTGCGCCAAAAGTGCCGTAAACACGCGCAAAACTACTTTGAAAAATTCCCGGTCGAAAATTTTCACTTTAAAGCCGTAAAGTTCGGGTTTTGCAAGCAAGATATGCCCTGTGCCGGTTGCGGTCTGCCAAAAGAGAAACAGCGGAATTATAAGGATAACAGCGGAAATTCCGACTATTGCAAGAGCATTTGCGCCTCCGCCCAAATCGAATGCGGCAAGCAAGCCAATCAAAAACGCCGTGACAAATATTCCGACAATCAACGCAAAAAAGCCGCCGCCAAGTACGCCGACATAAAAAACAGCCGCCCATGCCATTTGCTTCCAAAATGACCGTTTGTAAACATCGACGACCTTATCCATAACTTCCGCCGCGTTCATGGGGGAAAACTCTCTTTGCATGACACACTCCTTCGTACAAATAATATTGTACCGAGGGCTGTACGTCAAGACCGCGCTCTTTATCGTGAACTGTCGGTTATATTGTAAGCGGATTCCGGAAAAAAATAAAAACCTATCGGTAGCCGGTTGGCTACCGATAGGTTTTCATATTCTTTCAAAAAGCGGTGAGCGCGCTTCAGATTTTTTTGCGAAGAAGAAACAGTGCAAGCAACGCCGTTGCTGCTGTGCCGAGAGAAATCGTTGCGACAAGCGCGGCTTCGGTGGTTGACAAATGTTCCGGCGGAGCAGGGGGAAGAGATTCCGAAACCGGCGGCGGCTCAGGAGCAGCGGGGGAGGGCATATGTATGAAGTACATTCCTCCCAAAACTTCGCGTTCGTCGGCGAGGCAATATTCTTGACATTCAGGGGGTTCGTAAAGTTCCGGTGCGTCTTTGAAAAATTCGTATTCCGGTTCATACGGGGGGTCGGATTCTTCCGATTCTTCTGAGGCGGGCGGATATTCAGACTCTTCGGAGGGGGCGGATTCTTCAGCGAAGACGGACTCCTCGTCGGCATCAGAGGTTTCCGGGTTCTCAGTCTCTTCCGACGCCGGCGGTGATTCGGAGATTTCTTCCGATGGGGGAGATTCTTCGGGCGATTCCGCGACTTCCGGGGGTTCTTCCGGAGGCGGTTCGGGCGGCGCAAACCCGAAAATATAATTGATGAGCGCAGTGGTGTCGGAAAAAATTGCGGAACGGGGCGACGCAAAAAGTACGGAAATGATTACTTCACGCCCGTCGTATTCGGCGTATGAAACAAGCGTGTGCTGCGCGGCGTTTGTAAAGCCCGTTTTTCCGCCGATTGTGTTTGGGTTAAATTCATCCCGCGTCGGATGAACCATCTGGTTTGAGTTGCGCATACGACGGGGTTCTTCGTGAACGGGGTTCGGCGCGACGGTGAAATACGGCGTCGCAATAATCTGCACAAACAGCGGGTGGCTGATGGCTTCCCGCATAATCAGCGCGATATCGTAGGCAGTTGTGAACTGACCGTCGCCGGGCAAACCGCACGGATTTATAAAGCGCGTGTTTTCCGCACCGATTTCGGCGGCGCGAGTGTTCATTTGCGCAACAAAATCTGCTCTGCTCGGCGCGAAGTGTTCGGCAAGTGCGCGCGCAACGTCGTTCGCCGACGGCAACATTATGGCGTAAAGAGCCTCCAGTACCGTCATGCATTCCCCGGCGTACACGCCGAGTCGCCCCGCATAGTGCGGCAAATCAACCGCATATTCGGTCATCAAAACGCGCTCCTGTAAGTCGTCGGCGAGTTCAAGAACCAACAACGCGGTCATAATTTTCGTTATGCTTGCCGGATAACGCCGCGTGAAACCTGCCCGCTCGAAAAGCACTTCGCCGGTTTGCGCGTCCATAATAAGCACCGACTCCGCATAATGATGCGGTGCGTCGGTTGCAAGCGCGATGTTCGGCGCGATTGAAATAAGCAGAATTGCCGCCGCTGCGACAAGAGCCGTTGTGCGTAAAATTATTTTCATGGGCATATTAAAGCACAGGTTTATTCGACCCGCAAGGGGGTGTTTTTTCCTGATTTCGGAAAATCACGGTCGGTTTCGTCCGAAAAATAAATCGCGCGGGGCGAATCCGCCGATTGCGCGAAGTACGCAAGTTTTCCCCTGTGCGTCCCGGATGATATGGCTTTCGCGCAAAAGTCCGTCGTCGCGAAGCAGCGATATTGCAACCGGCGCAAATTTTTCGGTGCAGGCAAGCATTTCGGCGTCACTTGTTTCGCAAAATTGTTCGGCAACCGGCAGTTTTTTTATGCGGCTGATTGCGGCGCGAAGTTCGTCAAGCGCGGCGGAAAGCGCGGCGTGTTCCAACGCAAACTTGTTGTGCGCGGCTCGAACATCCTGTAATTCGCGTCGCAAAGTATAATGCTCGCCGATTTTTTCCTTCACGCGGCAAACGCTGTGCCACGGACGAACAATTTCCGCCGCCGTTTGATGCATCTTCTCTTCGAGAATCGCGGCGGCTATTTCCGTTTCAACAAGCACATCCGGTAATTTTTTTTCCGCCGTCGCCGCTTCGCAAAGCGTTAGTTTTGCGGCATAATTTTCTGTTTCCGGTATCGGCGGCGGAAAACTCATTTCGAAAAATTTTTCCGCCAGTCCGCCAAACAGCAAATTTTCCGCCTGCTTCACGGTGCAACCGCGCAAATCCCAAAATCGGAGCGGCTTTGCAGGAACAGCGACAACAGAACTTGGGCTTTTTCGCCCGGTTTCATTCCGAGGGAGGTCGAAAAACGGTGAGCCTTCAGCCAACCGGCGTTCAAGTGCATCGGCGAGCCTGTGAAGCTCACGATTTCCCAAAAACGGTTGCGGCGGCTTTTGCCAAAATCCGGCGGAGGCAAGAGCCGGCCCTTCGACGGTTCGTTCGGCGAGGGCGTCGCAAAAATCTGTTTCATGCAAAAGCGGCAATGCCGCGATGATGTCGCGAATGCGATTTTCCGAATCGGGCAAAATTTCGCCGTGTTCGTTTTTGTCGCTGATGATAAAAATGCGGTCGAAAGGGGACTTTTCAATGCCGCTCGCAACTGTAAGCGCGTCCAAAAATGTTCGCACTGACGCGCCGGATTCCCGCGTAAGCGCGATTGCAAGCGTTAAATCGACGGTTGAAAATTCGTCGCAAAACGCCTCGCGAATTTTTCGACCTGCGTCATGCGCCGCATCGAACTCAACTGTTTCAAACATTTCGCGCGCCACCGCACAAATATTTACGCGGTTCAAATTGAATCCGCCTTCATTTTCCTGAATCCGCGCAATGATTTCGTTCAAGTCGTTCGCTTCGTCAAAAAACACAAAAACCGAAGGATTATACATATCAAAAACCTCCCCCTAAAATTGTATACGGGAGGATGTGAAAAAATTACACAGGCTTTTTTCAAAAAATCGCGCAAAGCGCGATTTTGATAAAATTTTTGTCGAACTTTTTTTAAAAAGTTCGTGGGGTTTGGGCTGTCCCCCGGCGAAGCCCCAAAAACAGGTATAAATTCACGCGCAAAATGTCGGGATTTCATGTATAATGGGTTGAAGAGGAGGGGTTTCAATGGAAATCAAAATAAATATTGCGGGAGTGGGGGAAGTTGCGGCAACTCGCGGAACATCGCTCTTTGAAATCAGCGAAAAATATGCCGACAAGCGTGAGCGTCCCGCCCTGATTGCAAAAATGAACAACGAACTGCACGACCTGTCGCGACCGGTGCTTTACGATTCGAATATCGAATTTTTGGATATAACAAGCTCGCAAGGTTACCGCGCCTATCAGCGCGGCGTTTCATTTTTGATGGTGTACGCGGCAAAAATTGTGTTCGGGGCGAAAGCGCGGGTTGTGATTGCGCATTCAATCAATAAAAATTTGTGTTGCGAAATGCCGGAATTTGAATTGACCGAGGAAAAAATTGCGGAAATTGAAGCGGTTATGCGCGATGTTGTTGCTCGCGATTTGCCGATTGAAAAAACCGCGATGCCGAAAGAGCTCGCGCTTCGCACATGCGAGGAACTCGGGCTGCACGACAAAATCAGCCTGTTGAAATATCGCCACAATCAGACGTTCAGCTTCTACAAATTGGACCGGATGTACAATTATTTTTACGGCGAAATGCCGCCGCGCACCGGACGTTTGAGCGAGTTTAAACTTTCCAAACGAACGCGCGGATTTGTGTTGCAATTTCCGTCGGCGTCGCAGAATTACGAATTTACCGAGCTCGCGCCGGAAGGGCGATTGTCGGAAGTTTTTGCCGAAGCGAATCGTTGGGCGCGAATAATGAAAACCGACACCGTCGGCGCGCTTAACGACAAGCTGTGCGCTCGCGGCAACGGCGAAATCATTCGTATAGCCGAGGCGTTGCACGAGAAAAAAATCGCCCTGCTCGCCGACCGAATCACTCAGGAACATCGCCCGATTGTGTTAATTGCCGGGCCGTCGAGCAGCGGAAAAACGACTTTTGCAACAAGACTCGGCATACAACTGAACGTAACCGGTGCGACGCCCCACGTAATTTCACTGGATAATTACTATCGCAACCGCGAAGATTGCCCCAAGGACGCGAACGGAAATTACGATTTTGAAACAATCGACGCGCTCGACACGGCGCAAATTACTGCCGACTTAAAAGCCCTGCTTGCCGGCGAAAGCGTTGAAATTCCGAGCTTTAATTTTTACAGCGGTCGGCGCGAATACAAGGGCAATTTCATCAAACTTTCCGACACCGATGTTCTCATTCTCGAAGGAATCCACGGGCTTAACGACCGCATCGGCGGCGATATCTCCCCGAACGACAAGTTCAAAATTTTCATCTCGTCCCTCACGCAAATTAACATCGACGACCACAATCGCATCCCCACAACCGACGCCCGCCTGATGCGGCGCATGGTACGCGACTTTCTGTTTCGGGGGGCGTCCGCCGAAACAACCCTCGATATGTGGCCGCGCGTTCTTTTGGGCGAAATCAAGTACATTTATCCCTGCCAAGACAACGCCGACGCTTTTTTCAATTCTGCCTTGGTTTATGAGATGTGCGTTCTCAAGCAGTACGCCGAACCGCTTCTTTTTAACATTGCGCCTTCGTCGCCTCATTACCCCGAGGCTCGTCGTCTGATTAAATTTTTGTCTGCATTTTTGGGCGTCCCCGGCGAAACTATCCCCTCAAATTCAATTATGCGCGAATTTGTCGGCGGGAGTTGTTTTGCTCATTAGGGTGTGTCGACAATAGTTTTGCCCCAACCAACAAAACAGGCAATCTGTACAGCGGCAAGATATGAAGCCGTATGTTTGGCGTAACGAGTTGCAATGCCGCGCCACTGCTTGAGAACGG
>Ga0123355_10001478_pt1 | contig 32725 bp, 35 predicted proteins | sample TergutEmb28metaG_3_FD_89872 | JGI IMG/M metagenome (GOLD analysis project Ga0123355, IMG submission 89872) | Embiratermes neotenicus P1 segment gut microbial communities from Petit-Saut dam, French Guiana - Emb289 P1 | ecosystem: Host-associated > Arthropoda: Insects > Digestive system > Gut ...
GTTGGACATCTGAACGTCCGGCAGTTGCCGGCTAAGTCATAACCAAAGACATAAAAAGCAACCTTCACCGAATTGGTGAAGGTTGGCTTTGTGTACCTCCGAGACAGAGGGGTTTCATGGTAAATGCTATGGAGTTGTGCAGAAGTGTATTCGCGGTTGGGCAGCACAATAGTGGGCTTAATAAACCCGATAAGCATTGGCGTGGTTGCCAATTCGCTTACAAAAAGGCGAACCTTTTTGTCCTGCGCCAGCTCCTGTAGCATTGCGGTTTCTTCCAGCCAGGCATCAGCGACGGTTTTGCGCAGTTTTCGTATAAATAGCAAGTACCCGATTATGTGAAATAGCATTACAGCCGCGGCCACCCACGGGTAAACCAGCATTAGAACGCTGATTATTTCAATGCTTGGCGTAGGTTGTGGAATTGTGTCATGAATAAAAAAAGCAGATGGAAGCGGCGTGGGAGTGAGTATGGGGCTGTGCTGAACAAGTGGAAAGGTTGGCCTGTGTCGGCTCGCATTTTCATTTACAGAAACAACCGTGCGCTCTACCACGGCGTGAATGGATGGCGCGTTTATGGCAGTATCCGGAATGGAAACAATCCTGGAAAAGGGTACTAAGAACGCAAAAAGTGCCATAATCCAAAAGATGTATTGGGCATTTTTTGGTAGACGAAGGCGAACCAGCGGCTTTAGGAAAAGCAGTACGAGGGTGATAGCACCGCCTGTAATGGACATGATAAGTATTGTGCGCACAAATTCGCTTAGAAAAATGGGTACGGTCATTGGTCGCCCTCCATTCTAAAATAGGACTTTAACTCGTCAACATCGTTTTCGTCCAGTTTGCCGCTTTTGCATAGGGCGGCCACTAGGTTTTTCGCGCTGCCATTAAATAATTTGTCTAAAAAACTTTGCTCTTCGTTTTCGAGATATTCGGCTTCGGAAACCAGTGGCGTGTACAGGGTTACATAGCTTTCGGTGGCTTTTATTGCGCCCTTGTCCCGCAGGCGCACAACCAGGGTTTGGATTGTGGATTTTTTCCAGTCGGTTTTGCTCTCCAGCTCTTTCCTAATTTCGGCATAGGGTAGGGGTTTTGCCTCCCGCCATAGGATGCGCATTACTTCCAGTTCGGAATCAGATATTTTTGGGTTCATGTAAATTGTCCTTTCATTATGAATTGCTATGCTACGCTTGTAATTTACATATTACGCGCGTAGTGCAAAATTGTCAAGTGTGGCAAAAAATTTCAACTGGTAACCAAATCCAACCAGTTGAAAAATTTTTTCCCACAGATTTTTGCCCAATGTTTTTGGCTGTGGTATAATGTCCTCACCACCAAGGAGGCGACAATATGCTTCGTATTACCACTAGCACAGGCGAAAAGCGCGATATCCCTTCCATTGTTATGGCTGTAATTTTGCTTGTCTCTGTAATGGGCGTGTTTTTTACTATGCTGCAAGTCTCCATCGTCCCATCTGTGTTGCGCTTTGCTTCGCCAGTGGAGAGTTTTCGTGTGCTTCTTAACCAGCTTTTTATCATAAGCGAGCAAAACCAGGCCTATGTATATGAGCATTTTGTTGTGGGTGTTGCTGCACAGTACTGGGCTGGATATATTTATTTCGCGCTAATTATTTCGGCTGTTGTTATGGCTGTATACATATATTTTCTGCGGAAAATTACCGCATTTATTTTGCTGTTGTTTCTCACCTGTGTACAGGTTTATTTTGGTGTGTTTGGCGCGCCTGTATGGAATGTTCTCGCTTTTTTTGCAATTGCTTTTTTTCTGGTCAACTCATCTAAGGGTGAACAGCGGAGGCGTTTTACTGCGCATCACAATCCTAATATCCGCATTTTTGCTGTAACTGTAGCAGTTACCGCACTGGCGGCGTTTATCGTATTCCCGGGGGAAAGCCTGTTCCTATCAGAATTATCGGAAACAATACGCGACCAATTTGGCGAAACGATTGAACGGCATATCGTGTCTGATATCCCGCCAACGGAGGCCACTGCACCACACACACAACCCACATACCTGCCAATGGACGCCCAGGATGGCGGACAAGATAACCACAGCCCCGGCGGGCAAGAATTTACACTAGACCGAGACGAAGTATTTGCCGGTTCACAAATTGGCGCGGCAGTTGGCCAGCGGCTGTGGATATTGTGGATTATTGGCGCGGGTTTTATAGTATGGGGCGCAGTATGGTTTGCACGAAAAGTAGCGAATGCCTATGCCAAGCGAAAGATATTTAACTCGGCCGATAATGCCGAAGCGATACAAGCTATGTTCAACCACCTTGTAGCCTGGCTAGTAGAATTTGGTGCGCCAACAAATACCGCTTTTGCGGACTATGCCGACCAACTGCCGTCTGTGGTCGCGCCTGAAAAATACCTGTCGGTGGTGGAACTGTGGCAGAAGGCAGTTTTCAGCAACCATCAAATAACAGTAGAAGACAAAACTGAAATGCGTGGTTTTTTGGATAGCACAAAAAACCAACTAGCCAGCACACTGAACCCATTTTCACGAGCGAGAACAACATTTCGCTTGTTTATTTCATAGATTGATTGCATGAGGTGACCCATGAAAAAAATTCGCAAGTTTACATTCCCACTACTGCTACTGGCTGTGGCTTTCGCCCTGGCTGGCTGCCGCATGAGAGTAATCTACGTAGTGGCAGAGCCGGAGCCGGAACTTCCTGTATATTACGACCCCGCACCACAGCCAGAAGAACCTGAAGAGCCTGAACAAGAAGAGCCCGAAGAGCCAGAAGAACCCGAGCCAGAAGAATACGAGGAACCCGATGACCCAGAAGAACCAGAGCCAGAGCCGGACGAACCTGAACCACAAGAACCTGAACCACAAGAACCCGAACCACAAGAACCGGAAGATACAGATATCATATCTCCCCAAACATTAGAAGACCCACCCCCTCCAACCGACCTTATCCCAGAAACCCCAATCATAACCCCAGAAGTCGCAGAAGCAGCCTACATTCCACAGCCCGAAACTTCCCAAGGCACTGCACCAGAACCAGGCGACGATACCCCACCAACTCTAACTGAAACCCCATCCGAACCCACCGAAGCCGTAACAGTAGAAACCCCATCACCATACGCAGCAGGAGACACCACCCTAGACGCAGACGGCGACGGCACGCTAGGCCTTATAATAGACCGCCACATGGGCGTACTAAACCGTGGCCTAGGTTCATTATTTGAGTGCCAACGTTTATATGTATACTTCGAGCATTTGCACGACTTTTACACAATCAATCGTAACTCCCACCTGCACAATCTGGTTATAGACTCTGGCGGGTTTAACGCCGCTGTCCGCCGTGGTAACGATGCACTAGTCGTAGACCCACAGTGGGTAACTCGCCAAAATCCATCCCTAATCATCCGCACTGTAACAAGCGACATCCTGGGCCAAAATATAAACGACACAGGCCGCCCCCAAGCCCTTCGCAACGAAATCCTAAACCGCGAAGGCATGGAATCCGTCACCGCCATCACAAACCGCCGTATACTCCTCCTGTCATACGAACTATTTGAAACATACGAAGGCCGCCTAATCGCCAAACTTCACATTGCCCATGCTATGTACCCAACCCTTTTCGCAGGAGTAAATTTGCAAGAATTATACGAAGAAATAGCAGGCGCAGGCGGTGTGGATTACACGCGGGGCATTTTTGTTTTTCACTAGGTAACTGCCCTCTTGATTACTCTAGCCAAAAGGCGTAGAATAAAACAAAGGCACACAAAATATACCTTGGAGGTTTCACATGACAAGAAAGCCACTAATACTAGAAAAATGGGACTTCATAGTCCTACTAGGCGAGTCCGGCGGGGGAAAAGGCACGCTGGTGCAAAACATCCTGCGCTACTGGCTGCCCAATCTTAACACCGCCAGCATGGGCGACGTTTTCCGCAAAAAATCGGCAGAAGACCCATCCCTAAAAGAATATACCGAAAAGGGCATCCTCGTGCCAGATGACGTAACTTGCAGTATATTCCGCGAGTTCGCGCTGGCAAATTCACCAGGCCTAATCGACGGCTTCCCACGTAACCGCCAGCAAGCAATCGACCTTATCCGCTTCGCAAAGGAAAACAACTGGCGCGTACTTGTTGTGGACATAAAATGCGATATTGAACATATTATTCAACGTCTACTAGCCCGCAAACGGGAAGACGACAACTTGTCAATTGTATACAGCCGCCACAAAGCGCATAAGGAACTCCACCCATCCGTAATGGCAGAGCTAAAAAGCCGTGCCGACCTTTTTGACGTAATAACCCTAAACGGCAACCGTCATGCGGAAATCGTGTTTACGTCATTCCTACTAAACGTGCTGCGTCTAGTGGATATGCTGTATTTCTATGACATGACTAACATCGGCACAGAATTTTCGGTTAGCGACAACGAAACCACAATTAACCCAGCAATCAACCGCTGGATTAGCTGCTTCCTAACCAGCATCCAAAATAAAATGAACGATGTGAAATAGTGGACATTTTCGAGGAAAATCGTAACAAGCAAAAAAGAGAAGCACCTTTAGCCGCTCGTATGCGCCCCACCACCTTGGAAGAGTGGGTGGGGCAAGAGCATATTATCGGCAAAAATACGTTACTAACCCGCGCAATAAAAGCCGATAAGCTCTCTTCGCTGGTATTATACGGGCCCCCTGGTACGGGCAAAACATCCCTTGCGCGAATAATTGCCGGGGCAACCCAGTCGGCGTTTACCCAGCTAAATGCCACAACCTCGGGCGTAAAAGATATTGCCCGTGCTGTGGAAGACGCAAAAACCGCTGTCGAACTCTACGGCAAGCGGTCGATTTTGTTTGTGGACGAAATCCATCGTTTTAACAAGGCACAGCAAGATGCGCTGTTGCCCCATGTGGAAGATGGCACAATTATTTTAGTTGGCGCAACCACAGAAAATCCGTACTTCGAAGTTAATAAAGCACTAATTTCCCGCTCGATAATATTTGAATTATTTCCCCTAACCAAGGAAAACATTTTGGCCCTGTTGCAGCGCGCAATTACAGATGAAGAGCGCGGCCTGGGCTTTTTTCCAGTTACCGCCCACGATAATGCCCTAGAATTTTTGGCCGATATAGCAAGCGGAGACGCCCGCACAGCCCTAAACGCGCTGGAATTGGCCGCCACCACAACCGAGCCCGATGAAACAGGCCAAATAATAATCGACCTAGATGTGGCCGCCGCCTGCATACAAAAACGCGCCCTGCGCTACGAAAAAGACGGTGACAACCATTACGACACTATTTCCGCATTCATAAAAAGTATGCGCGGCAGCGACCCAGATGCCGCTGTGTACTACCTAGCCCGTATGATTTATGCAGGCGAAGACCCTAGATTCATCGCTCGCCGCATAGTAATTGCCGCGTCGGAAGATGTAGGCAACGCCGACCCCCACGCACTACAAGTGGCTGTGGCCGCCCAACAAGCCGTGCATTTTATCGGTATGCCAGAGGGAATGCACGCCCTGTCACAGGCGGCAATTTATGTAGCTTGCGCACCCAAAAGCAACGCCGCTTGTGCCGCAATATCCGCCGCACTGGATGATGTGGGCAAAGTTCAAATTAAAACAATACCCGTACATTTACAAGACGCCAGTTACAAAAGCGCGTCTCAGCTAGGGCGCGGCGCAGGGTACGACTATCCCCACAGCCACCAAGGTAATTTCATCCCCCAACAATACCTGCCTGATGAACTTAAAGAACGCGTATACTACCACCCAACAGAAAACGGTGTAGAGAAGAAAATTGGCGATGCGTTAAAAAAATTGCGTCCCTCGCGAGGGTATAACACTCAAACTTGAAAATTCATCGTATAAAAAAAGGCAGTTGGTAAGAACTTCTTACCAACTGCCTTTTTTATTACGCTGTTTTCCAACGCTTTAGGTTTGGAAGACCTTCATTACACTGTTCTAACGCGTCTTCACGCTTAAAGCCGAAATCCTTCACCATGATGTCGGTACAAAACGCAATCATTTCTTCCAATGTCATGTTTGGGTTAGTAAACGCGCCTTTGTCGTAACAAAAATTGCAGTAGTCTTCACTCAAACTACCATCAGACTCTGTACCTTGTGTAAATCCATCTGTAAATGGTGCGCCGCAGCTTTCGCAAAATTTCTCTTGCATGAAAATCTCTCCTTTTTGTGTTGGGGTAACTTCAGGCACATCTTACCATAGTAAAGGTGACAACTGGGCGTCATGTTATAAACCCTTGTACATATTTTTTATTTTTTCGATATGCCCAAGCATTTCATCCCGCAAATGTTGCGGCTCTAGCACCTCAACCGATGTGCCATAGGACAAAATATAGTCATAAACCCAGCGCGCATAAGGGAAGTGTATAGTAAATGTGCCATCGCTTTCTACCACAAAATCCCCAGGTGCAAACTCGTCATGTACCCGGTATTTTGCAAATGGCGAAACCTTTAACCTAGCGGGGAACGTCTTTTTTACAGGCGCTGGCTTATCTTCCACCGTGTGCATTTGTGGAGGTATAAAGGCAGAACTGTCAAAAGTCGTGTCCAAAACAGTCATATTACTAACGCGGTTAAATTTGTACACGCGATAGTCATTTTCCGCTGGGCAAAACGTTTTTACGTACCAAGATTTCGACTTGAAAGCTAGCGTTAGCGGGCAAACTTCGTGGCCTTTGTGCTCACCAAATGGGCTTACATAATCAAAACTTATCATACGTTCGCCAAGTATGGCACTTTTTAGTATGTCAAATTTCTCATTATCTTCTTCGCTGTGCCCCCAGCGGGCAAAGTCTACCTCTATCCATTCCTTGTTTTCCTTAGTCGCAAACAGGCTTTTTAGCCTGTCCAATAGTGCCTCTGTTTCCATAAGCCCTGTAGCAAACATACTTTGCAGAGAATACAAAATCTGGTTTTGTTCCTCTTCCGATATTATTGTCTTGTTTAGCACAAAATTTTCCTGCAAGCAAATGCCGCCGCCTTTACCCTGGGTGGTGTACACAGGTATGCCAGCGGCAGCCAAGGTATCAATATCCCGCAAAATTGTACGGCGCGAAACCTCAAGTTTTTCCGCCAGTTCCTTCGCGGGCACGCGTTTTTTATGCATCAAAATATACACAATTTGAAACAGCCTGCTTATTTGCATATTTTATGACTCCTTCTTATCTCCCCAAAACCCACATTTTTACAACCGAAAAAACTTCTCGCGCATATGCAAGAGGAATCGAATACCAAGGTACCGTGGATGGGTATCGCGTTACATTAGCAATCCCCACTTGCTCCGCAAACCGTACCGACCTGTACATATGAAAATTGCTGGTTATTACCACGGCAGAGTCCAGCCCCATAGCCGCTAAAATTTCTTGTGAATATCGCATATTGGCGTAGGTAGAATAGGCGCGGTACTCTAAAATTATTTGCGAAGAGGGTACGCCATGCTCCATCAAATACCGCGCCATAATTTCTGCGTCGGTAATCTCTGCCCTGTGCCCCAGCCCACCAGATACAATAAGCACCGCCTGCGGGTTGCGCCTGTGAAACGAAACCGCCGCATCTAGCCGACGCGCAAGGGTGCTAAGCACCTCGCCATCACGAGTGCTGGTGCTAAGCACAATAGCCACATCTTCATTAAAATGTGTCGTTGCTCTAGTGCCAAATATGAATAAAACAGAAGAAAAAGCCAGCAACACCAGCGCAAATGTAATTACGGCAATTTGCAGCCATACCTGCTTCTTCAATTTGTCATAAAAAAGTCCATACCCCAGTAAGGCCAAGGTAATGCCGGCCAAAAAAATGGTAGTATTATTATGTAACCCGCTAACCAAAACACTACGCCCTGTTGCGGCTAATGTTAAAATCCCTAACGCAAGAAAAATATATTTCACAAAAATTCCCCTTTACATTTCACACAATATAGGTATTATATCATAATGAGGGAACAAATTGCAGGGGACATGGGACAGAGTTACCAAGGTCTTTTAAAGGAGACAATAAATGCACAACGATATATATATGCTGTGGCTTTCGTCCATGGTACACAAAATTGGATCGCGCAAACTTAATTCCTTAATCGAAATTTTTGGCACGGCACGCGCTGTTTTTCTTTCCCACGCAGAAGAGTTGGAAGACGCAATGGGCAATGCCCACCATGCTCATCAAACAATAAAACGTAACCGCAGCCATGAATACATAGAGTCCGTACTGGCAAAACTTGAAAACTGTGGGATGGCGTACATTTCCCGTAACAATGAACGGTTTCCTGTATTGCTTTCGCAAATTCCCGACCCGCCACTGGGCATTTTTTTCATGGGCACATTACCTGCCGACGATATTGTAAAAGTTGCGATAATAGGCTCGCGAAAATGTTCGGAATACGGGCTTCTGACGGCGCGTTTACTGGCTAAGCCCCTTGCGGAAGCGGGCGTTGTGGTGGTAAGCGGTATGGCACGGGGCGTGGATAGCATGGCACACCGCGGCGCATTACAGGGCGGTGGGCTAACAATCGCTGTACTCGGCTGTGGCGCGGATATCTGCTATCCCCCTGAAAACCGCGAACTACGCGCCGAAATATTGCAAAAAGGCTGTATTATAAGTGAATATGCCCCAGGTGTACAGCCTACGCCGGCGTTCTTCCCAGCGCGCAACCGCATTATAAGTGGCCTAAGTTTAGGGGTAGTTGTAACAGAAGCCGGCCTAAAAAGTGGGACACTAATAACCGTGGACCAAGCCCAGGAGCAGGGCCGCGATGTTATGGCTGTACCAGGTAATATTTCCAGTAAGTTAAGCCAAGGCACAAACCAGCTAATCCGTGACGGTGCCTACGCCGTAAGCGACCACCAAGACATAATAGGAATGTTGGGCATAACCGTAAAAACGGAAAGTATGGCAGAAAAAACAAAAAATGTGCAAACCAGCCTTGCGCCCGACGAAAAACAAGTGTATGATAAGTTGTCTTTAGAGCCAATAAGCATGGAAGCGTTGGCAGAAACCACCGAAATAGAAATAGCAAAACTACATTTAATCTGCACCAAGCTAGAACTAAGAGGCTTTGCCAAAAAGCTACCTGGTGCAAGATATATTAGAAGTTAAGAGGCGTGTTAAAAATGAAGAGTTTGATTATCCTAGAATCACCATCTAAGGCCAAAACGGTCAAAAAAATACTGGGTAGCAGCAATTATATTATCGAAGCCTGCGTAGGCCACGTGCGTGACCTACCAAAAAGCAGCTTCGGTGTAGATGTGGAAAATGATTTCGAGCCCAAGTATATTACAATCCGCGGCAAGGGGGACATTTTGGCAAACTTGCGCAAGCAAGCGAAAAACGCCAAAAAAGTGTATCTTGCAACTGACCCCGACCGCGAGGGCGAGGCAATAAGCTGGCATTTGATGCATGCACTAAAGCTGGACGAAAAAAATACCGAACGAATTGTATTTAATGAGATAACCAAAACAGCTGTAAAAAAAGCGTTAAAAGAAGCCCGCCAAATAGACATGGATTTGGTGGACGCCCAACAAGCCAGGCGTGTACTAGACCGTATGGTTGGCTACCGCATTAGCCCGTTACTATGGAAAAAAGTAAAAAAAGGCTTGAGCGCAGGCCGTGTGCAGTCGGTGGTTTTGAAACTAGTGTGCGATAGGGAAGAAGAAATAGAACATTTCATGCCGGATGAATACTGGACTTTGGACGCAGAACTCGCGCTTTCGGGTGCAAAGGGCAAAAACAAACTAACAGCCAGCTATAGCAAGAGTGGCAACAAAAATGACCTAAAAACCGAGGCAGACGTACAGGCCGTCCTTTCTAAAATAAAGGGCGATTTTGAAGTTGTAGATGTTAGGCAAGGTACACGCCAGCGCAAGCCGCCTGCACCCTTCACCACAAGTACATTGCAGCAGGAGGCCAGCAAACTGTTTGGTTACGCAACCAGCAAAACAATGCGCGTCGCCCAGCAGCTATATGAAGGTGTGGACATAAAGGGCGAAGGCACAGTTGGGCTTGTTTCCTACATCCGTACCGACTCGCCACGCATTTCTGATGAAGCGTATGAAGATGCAAAGGCAATAGTGGTAGACAATTTTGGGCAGGAATATTTGCCAGAGGTAAGACCGGAATATAAGTCACGGGGCCGCACACAAGACGCCCATGAGGCCATTCGCCCAACATCTGCCGCCCGCAGGCCAGAGCAAATAAAGGACTCGCTAACAGGCGAGCAATTCAAATTATATAAATTGATATGGGAACGTTTTGTAGGCAGCCAAATGAATCCAGCCATGTACGATACGCTGTCTGTTAGACTTTCCGCAAACGGTGTAATTTTCCGCGCAAGCGGTTCGGTGCTAAAATTTGATGGCTATCTTGCCGTGTATAGCAAAAACGAAGATAATGAAAAAGATGTAACCATGCCGGTATTAGTTGTGGGCGATAAGCTAACATTGCAGGAATTTAAGCCTGTGCAGCATTTCACGCAACCGCCGCCGCGTTTTTCCGAGGGCAGCATGGTACGCACCATGGAAGAACTTGGCATTGGCCGCCCGGGTACATTTGCCCAAACAATTTCCACACTAATGTTCCGTGGATATGTTACCAAGGAGAATAAGGTTTTGTACCCAACCGACCTTGGCGAAATTGTGAATGAAATAATGGAAGAGCATTTTTCCAATATAGTGGACGTGGATTTTACCGCCCGAATGGAAGATCAACTTGACAACGTAGAACTGGGCGAAGAGGAATGGAAGAGTATTTTACGGGAATTTTACCCGCCCTTTGCCGACAAGATAACCGAAGCTGAAGAAAAAATTGGCGATATTGAGATAAAAGATGAAGTTACTGATGTGCTATGCGAAAATTGTGGCCGCAACATGGTTATAAAGTTTGGCCGCTTTGGCAAATTTTTGGCCTGCCCGGGCTTTCCAGAATGCCGCAATGCCAAGCCGCTGTTCGAAACAGCAGGGGTAGGCTGTCCGCTGTGTGAAGGCGAAGTTGTTATCAAAAAGTCGAAAAAAGGGCGCACGTACTTTGGCTGCGACAAGTCTCCCGACTGCGATTTTATTGGTTGGAACAAGCCAACAGGCGAAAAATGCCCAGAATGTGGCGAGTATATGGTGGTTAAGGGGCGTAAAAAGCGAGTATACGCCTGCTCAGCCTGTAACCACGCGGTAGATGCACCAGAATCGGACGAATAAATGTGAAACACTTGCGGAGCAAATTTTCACCCAACCTTTTGTAGCCGACTAAGGAGGCAATGGAATCAAAAATGATGAATATCCCATTGTTTGTATCGCAACTTAATGAAGTGTTGCAAAGCACACCTCTATCAGATTGCCTGGAAGGGGTGTGTGAGTTGTTGCGTGTGCACACAGGATTGGGAGTTTCTATTACCGATAAAAATGGCGTATTAGTTGAACTTTTAGCACCAGAAGGCGATGGTGAGGAAACCACCAAGCCTATTTACGGTGGGTGGGTAATTAAATTAAATGGCGATGCTAGTGGCGAGGAAAATATCCTTGCTATTGGCATCGCCATTTCTGTTTGCACAATACTTCTTAGACAAATGGAACTTGGTCATGCACAAGACCAAAATAAACGGCGCGAAGCTGTGCGCAATTTGATAAATACACTAACGTTCTCAGAACTTGAGGCGGCGGTACATATTTGTGCGGATATTGGTGAGGCAGAGAAGTTGGAAAGACTGCTGGTTGCAGGGCATATTGCTGACAAACTGGGATTTACAAGGTCGATAGTAACGGCAGCGTTGAAAAAACTGGAGGGCGCAAGCCTTATCGAAACCCGTTCTCTTGGCATGAAGGGTACATTTATTAAAATAAAAGAACCTGCCCTATTAGAAGAATTGCGTAAATTGTGACCAAAAGTCTAGCAATTTTTGTGGGATTGTGCTAGAGTATGCACAGTATAATAAATTAAGGAGTGTTAAAAATGAGCAAAGTATTCCCAAGAACAGAAGTGGCGGGCGTTTCCCTGTCCCGTATGCTAATCGGCACAAACTGGATGCTTGGCTGGAGTCATCAAACCCCTGCGGCAGACGCCAGAATTAAAGAAACTTTCGACAAGCCGGAAGATTTCTTCCCACAGCTTAATGCGTACTTATCCTACGGCATTGACAGCTTGATGGGTCCTATTGCCGCCGAGCCAAAAATGAAGGCCGCAATCGACTATGCCCAAGAAAAAACGGGTAAGAAAATTATCACAATCGACACGCCAAGCATTAACGTACACGACTCTGCCGAAGCGCGCCGCGAAGCAGAAGCCACAATCAAAAAATGTGCAAAAGATGGCGCAACTTTCTGCCTAATCCACCACTCAAGCGCGGAAGAATTGGTAAATAAAAACAAGCGCGAAATCACACGCATAGACGATTACACAAAAATGATCCGCGATGCTGGCATGATACCTGGGCTTTCTGCCCATATGCCGGAGCTGATTACATTCTCCGATAATAATGGCTACGATGTGGAGACATATATCCAAATTTTCAACTGCATGGGCTTCCTAATGCAAATTGAAATTGAGACAATCGCAAGCATTATCCATGGCGCGAAAAAGCCTGTTATGACCATTAAGCCAATGGCCGCCGGTCGCGTTACACCTTATGTAGGCCTTACATTTAACTGGAACGCGCTGCGTAAGCAGGACATGATTACAGTTGGTTGCTTTACCGAAAGAGAAGTGCATGAGGACGTGGAAATTTCCTTCGCGGCACTTGAAGGCCGTTTCCCAGAGTTGGAGAAGAGAGCAAGCCCTAATAACAACCAAGCGGCGTTTGGTAACTAATACCGTTTTTGAAATTCAGTTGGTGACATTTTGTTACCAACTGAATTTTTTTATGCCAGGAAATTGGTCTGACACCCGCAATCTCTCATTTATGCTTTTGTCCAATCTGCCAGTTTCAACCCTTCTATATGGGTGAAATGTTTGGTGTTGTTGGTAACAAGGGTAAAACCATTTGCAATGCAAAAAGCAGCAATTAAGGTATCGGCATCCCCTATAGTATGCCTGCTGCCACGATGCCCAGCATATATTGCGGCGGCTTCGTCCAGCATGGGAAGTGTAATATCGCCAATGGGTATGCTTTTACACAAATTGTCGAAAGCTACTGTCTGCTTTCTTGCATCCTTTACCAGAAGACCTCTGCGTACCTCGTAGTAAACGATAGGCGGTATAACCAGCCTATTGCCATGCATTAAGGCATTGCGAACACGGTTTATTACGTCTTTGTTCCCTTTAAGGAAGAACGAAACCATGTTGGTATCCAATGCATAAACGGTACTCATAGGTCAAGCTCTCTTTCAAAACTTACCCTTTCAAACTCTGGCGGTTCTTCACCGCTGGCACGTACCGCATCTATAAAGATGTCAAACGCAGCCAGTTGGCTTTCGGAAGAAGATGGGGCTGTGATAATAGGGAAGTCCAGAATGGTAATAATGGCATGGCTGCCTTGGGGTATTGCAACAGACTGAAATGGCACAAACTTGCCTTCGTCAAAATATGCTTTTACGGCTTGCATACTAATCCCCTTTCATGTTTTTTTCATTATATAACTCTGTGGCAAAAATGACAACACCCGTCATTGCGAGCAAAGCGAAGCAATCCAGAAAGTATCAACTAACAAATATACCCCCACAAAACCACCGCCCATTGGGCGTTAACATATAAAACAAAAAAAACAGGGGGTAACACCAAAAAAAGGTTGCCTTTTTTGACACTCTGATTCAGTTGGTGACAAAACGTTACCAACTGAATTTTTTATTCGCTTGGTCTGGCACGAAACGCACGCGCAAGTGCGCGTTATTTTTTTACAATAAACCCAATTGCGGTGAATATGCGGCTAAGGTGTGTGGCAAATGTTGATAAAGTGTTGCAATTTTCAATATCCTATGCTATACTAAGAAAGTAGCCGAAAATACTCGTAAAATTTGAAACGGGGGTTGACAACGTCGTGGCAAGTTACATAATTGGACAGACAGACAGACAGACAGACAGACAGACAGACAGAGCCAAAGGTCTGCCCATTTAGCGTACTTAAAAACTGCACAAAATAATAAAACACGCACTGCGCGCCTTTGTTTTCATACAGTCGTAAAGCATCGTTTGCAGCGTTTTACTGACACATAGATATAGCAGTTGTTTTCTGTAGCATTACAGGAAACGGCTGCTTTTTTGCGTTTTAGGAAACTGGCCTAGGTGGTCGAAAACGCTTTTTCGACTGGCTAGTGCAAAAGCGGCAAAGCCGCTTTCGTTCAGTGTATATACCCATTTGGTGTGATATAAAAAAATAATAAAAAACGGGAGAGATTTAACGTGAGAATAGCAAAAAAGAAGCACAGCATCAAAAGCATAATAGCTCTGCTTTTGGCAATGGTGCTTATTTTAGGCAACACCCCTATGAGCTTAGCTTTTGCATATGGAGACTTGGCTGACGAGGAAAACATGCCTGAGTTGGATTATGACTATGGGGAAAATGACTACCCGACCGTTTTTGACGAAGGGGAGGATGTTGATGAGGAAGATTTGGATTTACCAGAGGATGGGGGTGTTGGAATAAGCCCACTTACAACTGGAAGATTTATTCTCAACCTAGAACACTCAAACACTGTAGCCCCTGCATGGTTTTTTCCATTAGCACCTGTCGATTCTAGTGGATTCTTATGGAGCAATGATGATTTTCCTCAAAATGGTTATATAACAATGACAAATCCACAGAATATCGTACTTAGTCATCATGACTATGAACTTAATATTTCAGAAATTATGGGGTTCCATATCTCTAGAATGCATACGTTAGGGTCTCCAAGATTTGATAGGTTCTTTGGTGGTGACTACATCAATCAAGGAACAGGCGCTAATCCAATTATAAATAATGAAACCAATTACCTTGCAACGGCTTCAGAAGGGTTTTATCGTTTTACTATGTTAGTAGCGCCTGCGTTAGAGTTGCTAGTTGAACGTGATTCTGGTTGGATGTTTGTCAACATCCAGAGAACAGCTTCGTTTGTCAATATTCAAGGTGGCGATGTTCCCCGACTCAATCGCGATGTTTCAACTGCGAATGGTCAAGGACAGGATGGTTTCGGTCATGAGCCAGGCAGAACGCCTTATAGTGAGTCAGCCGTCTTTGCAAATCAAATACCTGTTCGATATCCAACGACATTAGTAGTTGGACGTTATGTGAGCAACCACGGTGACCTTGACCATCACATTTACGATATGGACTGGCGTCATAGCATTACCGACTGGCGTCCGTTTGCCTACTTCTTACATGATGGCATCACAGGTGATTTGCTTCTTGATAATAACGGTAATCCAATAGAGGATCGTGAGAATGGTCTTTTAATCCCCAACCCTAATTACGGCACGGGCACAATCCGCAACGTAAGATACGGTCAAGTACGCTTGTATGTAGGCGGCAACCCAATACACGATTTATTTGAAGATGCCTATGGCAACGTGCTTTCTGTTTCTGGCGACACTATCCCGAACCCTCGCCGTACACGTTGGTACATCCTTGATGCTGCGGGTACGGTAGTAGCTTACGGTTTTGGTGAGGCAACGCTTGATGTATCAGACGGCAGTATCACTTCAGAAATGGGTGATTATGAATTTAATCCGAACGCTATATACACCGTCCGTATGCACGTTCACGAAAACACAGCTGCTCGCTTCCCAGACGATAGTGGTATCTGGAGTATTTCGTATGGTCGTTTCACATTCGGCGAACCACCAGAACCCCCACCGCCATGTCGCGAATATTTCCACCCAGAGTTTGAAATAACCAAAAACCTACTTCTACCAGCAGGCGTAGTACCACCCAACCGCAATTTCAATTTTGAAATTAGTCTGGTAGACCTGTGGTTTTTTGGGCCTATCCGCCCATTACCAGACTTCACAACTATAACGCGCAGCATACCTTTTACAAACGGTATGGGCACGCCAAGTGGCACTGCTACTTTCGACTTCAACCATGTAGACTGGTTTGCCATGTGGCCAGACCCAGGTTTCTATACCTTCCAAGTAAGGGAGGTTGCGTCAACACCTAACCCTGAGACTGACAGCATAATCGTTTATGACACAAATGTTTTTTATGTATTTTTGCAAGTAGGCTGGATTTGTGATGGGGAAGATGATTTGGGCATTATGTTCTACCGCACCCAGTGGTGGGTACACTGCGGCAACCCTGCGTGCCCGCCTGGGGCAAACCACGACCCTATTTGGCCATGCGATGCCACAAACTGCACAATGGATGGTTTATGTGCAGAATGTACACCATGCGTAGAATGCGGCTGGAATAAAGGCGGGGATATTCTTTTCCAAAACACCTATATTCCACTTAGCCCGCTAGAAGTACGCAAGCAGGTGACAGGCAACTCTGGTAATAGGGTTGAGCCTTTTAATATGTCTATTCGTTTGACCTTGCCACAACTTGTGCCAGCCGATGTGCGTGGGCCAATTACCGGGGGTATATATCGTTATGGCAGCAACACGCGCACTCCTGTTTCTATACCTATTGATATAACACTGGGCAGCGAGCCTGCGCCGCGCCAAGGTTTTCTTGAATTTCAACTGCGGCATGGGGATAGGCTGGTGTTGGATAATATGCCAATTGGCACAACCTATACTGTAACGGAATATTTCGTATCCGACCACGAGCAGACTGCTTTTGTAACAGAGGCTGGCGTTACTGGGTCGGAGATAAACAATCGGGCATTGATTGCCCGCCCCAACCTGTACGCCCCTGGTACAATGCGCCAGCGTTGGGTAGCGGGTGATGCAGAGGGTACAGGCACGTTAAATAGCGACAATAATGTACTGATTGTAAACCACCTTGACCGAGCCCCGCCCATGGGTGTTTTGGTAGACAATGCGCCATTTATTGGGTTGATATTGTTGGCTGGTGTTAGTGGTGTGATTGGGTTTGTGCGGTTGCGTAAGCGGGAGTATGAGGAAGATATTGTGTAAGTGAATAAGTGATACAAAAAAGCGGCCATTATGGCCGCTTTTTTATTCGCCCTACAAAATTTCTACATATCGAAATGAAAATTTAGCAATTCCCACAAAGGTTTTTATTATCTCTCTTGAATTTTATCATTAGTGTGTTATAATTTTCACAAGAAATATTCCTACAAGGGAGATGATACTATCAAAAGTATAGAGTCTCTGTTTGAAAAAGCTGTAACTTCCAAGAAATCTGTCGTATCTGTGGCCGCGTGCGCAGATGCACACGTGCTTGAGGCCTGTGCCCAAGCGAAGACTAAGGGAATTGCCAGCTTTATTTTAGTTGGAGACATTGTGAAAACAATGGAAATTGCCGAGATGTCCGGCATTTCGCTAGATGGCTTTGAAACAATAAACGAGCCAGATGACATTATCGCTTGCAAAAAGGCTGTCGCGCTTGTGGCGGAAGGTCGCGCAAATGCCTTGATGAAGGGGCTGGTGGACACTTCCGTTATAATGCGTGCGGCTTTGGATAAAGAGGCTGGCATACGCGGCGAGCGGAAACTCAGCCATATTGCGGCGTTTGAGCTTGCAAGTTACCACAAGTTGCTTTTTATAACTGACGCTGCCATAAACATTGCGCCTTCCGTGACCGACAAAGTGCAAATTATCCAAAATGGGGTAGATGCATTGCAAAACCTTGCCATTTCCCAGCCAAAGGTAGCACTGCTTGCCGCAAAGGAAAAAGCCGACGAAAAAATGCCCGTTACCATGGAATGGGCAGAAATTGCGGCAATGGAATGGCCGAACGCCATGGTGCAAGGGCCTCTTGCATTGGATAACGCCGTATCTCGCGAGGCTTGTGAGATAAAGGGCATTACAGGTGAAGTTTGCGGTGACGCAGATTTGCTTGTTGCGCCGGATATTGAAGCGGGTAATGTCTTGTACAAAGCGTTGGCTTTTTTGGCCGGTGCTAGGGTAGGGGGCGTTGTGCTTGGCGCGAAGCGGCCGATTATCCTTACATCGCGTGCGGATAGTGCCGAGTCTAAGCTGATTTCTATTGCGTTGTCGGTGTTGTTTTGATGTGGCAACCCCTGCAATTGAAACCATAAGGAGAATTATCTTGAAACTACTAATCATTAACCCAGGTTCTACTTCCACAAAGATTGGCGTGTTCGAAAACGAAGCCTCTGTTTACGAGGCTACATTGCGCCACTCTATCGAAGAACTCGCTCCCTTCGCGCAAATGACCGACCAGTACGATTTCCGTATGGGAATTATCGTGGCAGAACTTGCTAAAGCGGGTATTTTAGTGGAAGAGTTGGACGCTGTAGTAGGCCGCGGTGGCCTGGTTAAGCCGCTTACAGGCGGCACATATTATGTAAACGAGGCCATGCTGCACGACCTGCGCATTGGTCTGCAAGGCCAGCACGCTTCTAACTTGGGCGGGTTAATTGCTAACGCGATTTCTCAAAAAATCGGAAAGCCCGCCTTTATTGTGGACCCGGTTGTAGTGGATGAATTTATGGAAATTTCCCGCATTAGCGGGCATCCACTTATCAAGCGTAGGTCCATTTTTCATGCCTTAAACCAGAAGGCGATTGCGCGGCAATATGCGAAAGACGCAGGCCGGGGCTACGACCAGCTTAATTTGGTGGTGGTGCATATGGGGGGCGGAATTTCAGTTGGAATACATGAAAAAGGCCGCGTAATAGATGTTAACAACGCGCTAGACGGCGAAGGCCCACTTTCGCCAGAGCGCAGCGGTACTTTGCCCACAGGCGACCTTGCGGCACTGTGTTTCAGCGGTCAACATTCCCACGGGGAAGTAAAAAAAATGATTGCCGGCAACGGCGGGCTGGTGGCGTATTTTGGCTCTAACAACATGATGGAGTTGGAAGAGCGCGCCGCAACCGACGCGGAAGTTAAGCTGCATATGGACGCAATGTGCTACCAAATTGCAAAGGAAATTGCCGCGGTTTCTGCGGCAGTTTGCGGGCAGGTGGACGCAATTTTGCTAACAGGCGGCATGGCGCATAGCGAGTATCTGACAGCGGAAGTTACAAAGCGGATAAAATTTATTGCCCCGGTACACAAGTACCCAGGCGAAGACGAACTTGCCGCATTAGCCCAAGGCGCACTACGCGTACTGCGCGGCGAGGAAGATGCGCAAGAATATTAAGGATGTGGTCGAAATGGTAGTGGAAACTGACAGGCTTATAATTCGAAATTATCGAGAGTCAGATTTGCCAGATTACCACAAAATAATGTCTGACCGGGAAAATATGTATTTTTTCATCCCCTTTGGGTTTGTAACCGACACAATGGAGGAATCCCTGCAAAGTTTACACAACGCGCTCCAATTTAACACAGAAAAAAAAGGCTATCGTTTGTGCCTTGCGCTGAAAACTAGCGACCAAATGATTGGTGGGATAGGCTACACAATAACCGCCCAAACCCCTGTAGGCAAAGTTGTTGAAATGGGCTGGTTTATCAGCCCCGAGCACCAAAATAAAGGCTATGTAACCGAGGCTGTAAAACGGCTCTTGGAATATGCTTTTTCCCAAGACAACTGCATAAGAGTTGAAACAGCCTGTTTTGCAGAAAACGCCGCAACTCAAAGAGTTATGGCAAAAGTAGGCTTCAGAAAAGAGGCAGAAAAACTAGGTGCAATGTGGCATGATGGCCACATGAGAGATAGGTTAGAACTTGCGATAAATAAAAATGAGTTTACCGCGAACCAAGCGTAAATACAATCAAAAGGAGAATTGAAATGGAAATTCTAAACAAATTCGGTCACATGGAAGAGTTCGAACATGAGCAACTATCACTCTTCTACGACAAATCCACCGGCCTAAAGGCCATCACCTGTATCCACAACACCGTTCTGGGGCCATCCCTGGGCGGCACACGTTTTTGGAACTACGAAAACGAAGATGACGCAATTTTGGACGTTCTGCGTCTTGCCCGCGGAATGACATACAAAAGTGCTGTTGCAGGTCTGCCCCTTGGAGGCGGAAAGTCGGTTATCATTGGCGATGCGCGAGAGTTGCGTCGCGATTCCGTCCGTGCAGAAGCATTCTGGCGCGCCTTTGGCCGCTATGTGGAAGGTTTGAGCGGCCGCTATATAACTGCGGCAGACGTTGGAACTTCTGTACATGATATGGTGGAAATTCACAAGGAAACTAACCACGTTGTTGGCTTGCCAGGCAGGTCGGGCAGTCCTTCACCTTTTACGGCTTTAGGCGTGTTTAACTCTATAAAAGCCTGTTGCAAGCATGTGTACGACACAGACAGCGTGGAAGACAAAGTAGTTGCCGTGCAAGGCGTGGGCGCAGTTGGCTACCATTTATGTAAACTCCTGCACGAAGGCGGCGCGCGCTTGATTGTATGCGACACAGTGCAAGCCAATGTAGATGTTTGTGTAGAAGAATTTGGCGCAACACAAGTTGGAATAGACGAAATTTATGGCGTAGAATGTGACATTTATGCCCCATGTGCCTTGGGTGCAACGGTAAACAGCCAAACGATTGATGTACTAAAATGCAAAATTATTTGCGGCGGTGCTAACAACCAGCTAAAAGACGCCAATAAGCATGGCAAAATGCTGCAAGAGCGCGGCATCGTGTATGCGCCAGACTATGTGGCAAACGCGGGCGGTGTTATAAATGTTTCTCACGAAATTAGTGTATGGGGCTACACAGAAGAAGCCTCTCGCCGTGACATTGACCTAATTTACAAGAGAATGCGTGAAATTTTGCGCACTTCGGAAGAAACAGGTCAGCTTGCCCACGACTGCGCTGATAGAATGGCGGAAGCGCGGATTGCCGCAATCAAGAATATTAAGGGGATTTTCCTTCGGAAGTAGGAGTGGATATTTTCCCACAAATATGAACTGGTGAAGCACTGTACATCAGCCTGTCATTGCGGCCTCCGAGCCGCAATCTAAACTTACATTTATGACTGATTTTTACACATTTGCAGTTGAGATTGCGGGTCAAGCCCGCAATGACAGTCTAGGGTGCAGTGCATCGCCTGATTTTCTCTTGAAGCAGCCTGAAATTTTCAACTGGTAAGAAACTCTTACCAGTTGAAAATAGAAATAACGAACGATGGAGATTATGATATGACGCAGATTGTCACGGGATATTACGGCAGTGGGAAAACAGAGTTTGTAGTAAATCTAGCGGTAGAACAAGCAAAAAACGCCCCAGTTGCCATTGCTGACCTGGATATCATCAATCCATTTTTCCGCAGCCGCGAACGCGCAGAGGCGTTAATGCCCATTGGTATTACTGTCCAAGGCTCTGTGTTTGAAAACCATGTAGCCCAGGATGTGCCCGCACTTAGTTTCGCGTTTTTATCCAAAATAAGGGCGGGTGAAAATGTAATAATCGACCTTCCAGGTGGGGAAGGGGGCTTGCGCCTTCTTTCCGCTTGCTATGGCGCGATTGACCCGAAACGCTATGAATTTTTGTGTGTTTTCAACTTATATCGCCCGGAAACGGATAGCGTGGAAAAAATGCTGGACTTCTGCAAGCAGGTGAACGCCCACAGCCAATTGCCAATAACCGGGCTTGTTAACAATGGAAATTTACTGCACCATACAACAGCCGAACACGTCCTCGACTGCCAAAGCGCGGTTCTGAAAGTGTGCGAAAAACTAAATCTCCCGCTGATGTACACCCACTTACAAGAAGATAGCTATTACGAAATTGCAGATAAAATCATTTCCGAAAAAATTATAACATTCGCAAAACCGCAACTTCGCCATGCTTGGCAAATATCTTAAAGGGAGTCACGGGATGGAAGAAACGATATTAACCGGAGGTGGATTAACCGACGGAGGAAGTACAAGAAATCAAACTGTAAAAATCGGTGATATTGTCCACAAAACCGCTGAAACACAACATCCCATGGTGCGTGAGTATCTGCTGTACCTACAAGAAAAAGGGATGTCGGGTGTCCCCAGGTTTTTGGGGGTAGATGACCTAGGGCGAGATATGTTCACATACCTACCCGGTAAGACCATGGGGCCGGATTATCCTCACGACCATCCATGCCTTCATTCTGACCAATGCATTATTGACACAGCGCGGTTTATGCGAAAATTGCACGATATGTCTGTAGGATTTTTACCAAGGGCAATTGAAGCAGGATGGACAAATCCCTTCTTCCCTAGTGAAACACCAGAAATCATTTGCCATGGTGACGCAAATATCTGGAATTTCGTATATGTCAACGAGCGGGTAGCAGGACTTTTCGATTTTGAACAAGCCTATCCCGGAACTCGTTATTGGGAGTTGGCAAGTACTGTCGCTATGATGTCTTTCCCTCTCCCTTATGGTTACGATGCCACTTTGCAAGCGTGCGAAGCCAAGAGACGGACAACACTGTTTTTTGATGAATATGGTATGCCGTGTCCCGCAAATTTTATGGAAATTGTTGTGAGCAGAATGTTAAGTATGCCGGATAATGTTTCTGAGGATATTATGAAGCAAATTGCCGCAGGAGGCGAAGAAGCTATGGCGGTGATGGTGTGCGAGGATTACGACCACTATGTTAGATGGGCGGCTCATGTTAAATTGCATGGGAGCGAATGGATGTAAACTGACTAAATTCCATTGGAATAAAGGAGCGAACAATGAAATCAAAACTAACTTTCGACGACGCGGCGTGCAAAGGCTGCCTACTATGTGTAGCCGCCTGCCCGCCAAAAGTCCTAGAACTTGACTTAACCCGGGTAAACGCAAAGGGCTACAACCCCGTTGTATGTACCGACCAAAGCAAATGCACAGCCTGCGCAATATGCGCCCGCATTTGTCCAGACTCGGTAATTAAAGTAGAAAGGGGCGACACCACATGAAAATTCTAATGAAAGGCAACGAAGCAATTTGCGAAGCCGCGCTTCAAGCGGGTTGCAAGCTATTCTTCGGCTATCCAATAACACCGCAAAACGAAATCCCAGAATATATGTCCGCAAAAATGCCAAGCGTTGGCGGCACTTTTGTGCAAGCGGAATCGGAAATTGCCGCAATAAACATGGTGTACGGCGCGGCGGCGGCAGGTGCAAGGGTTATGACCAGCTCTTCTTCGCCAGGTATTGCGTTAAAACAGGAAGGCATTTCCTACATGGCTGGCGCACGTTTGCCTGGCCTTATCGTGTCCGTAGCCCGCAGCGGCCCAGGCCTTGGCGGCATTTTGCCAGGCCAGGCAGATTATTTTATGACCACCCGCGGCGGCGGAAACGGCGACTACTATATGCCAGTGTACGCACCAAACTCTGTGCAAGAAGCCACCGACCTAGTGTTCACAGCTTTTAACGCGGCGGAAAAATACCGCACCCCGGTTACAATTCTAATTGACGGTATGCTAGGGCAGATGATGGAACCTGTGGAAATATCCCCAACTCCACCGCAGACCTTCGATAAAAGCTGGGTAACGGACGGCAACGCAGGCAGCCGCCCGCGCAACGTCGTAAATTCCCTTAGCTTGTTAGGCGAAAAACTAGAAGAAATGAACCGCGAACGCTTCGCGATATACGAAGAAATAACCGCAACAGAAACCCGCGTAGAAAATCAAGTGCAAGACGGCGACGAAATAGCCATAGTAGCCTACGGCACGCCCTCACGCATATGCATGAGCGCAATCGAAGAGTTACGCGCCGAAGGCATAAAAGCAGGACTAATCCGCCCAATCACCCTTTGGCCGTATCCATATGACGTATTCCAAAACCTACCCGCCAGTGTTAAGCACATTTTGGTGGCAGAGCTTTCCATGGGACAAATGGTGGAAGATGTTCGCCTGGGTGTTGCAGGCAAATACCCGGTGCATTTCTACGGCCGCACAGGTGGCGTAGTTTTCGAGCCGGAAGAAATTTCAGCTAAAGTGCGTGAAATTATGAAAGGGGCGCAACAATGAAAACCGTATACGAAAAAAGCCGCGGCCTAACAGATGTAAATCTTTCATATTGCCCTGGCTGTACCCATGGCATAATCCACAAGCTAGTGGCAGAAAGCCTTGTAGAGCTTGACATGCTGGAAAATACAATCGCTATCGCCCCCGTTGGCTGTTCGGTTATGGCGTACAATTTCTTCAATTGCGATGGCATACAAGCCAGCCATGGCCGCGCCCCTGCCGTTGCAACAGGCGTAAAACGTGCTGTGCCAGATAAAATAGTCTTCACATACCAAGGGGACGGCGACCTAGCCAGTATTGGCATGGCAGAAATTGTACACGCCGCCCACCGTGGCGAAAATATCACCATAATTTTTGTAAACAACGCCATTTACGGCATGACAGGCGGCCAAATGGCACCTACCACCCTAATCGAGCAAGTAACATCTACAAGCCCTTATGGCCGTGATGAAAAACTGGCCGGCCAGCCACTAAAAGTAAGTGAAATGATGGCGCAAATACCAAGCGCGACCTATATCGAGCGTGTTTCCGCCCACGATATCGCCAATATAGACAAGGCAAAACGAGCAATAAAAAAAGCCTTCCAATACCAAGTGGAAGGCAAGGGTTTTTCCATGATAGAAATTTTAGGCACGTGCCCAATAGGCTGGAGCAAAACCCCAGTAGACTCTATGAAATTCGTGCAAGAGAAAATGCTACCGTACTACCCGCTGGGCGTGTACTGCGATAGAGTAGGGGGTGCGGCACAATGACAAAGAGAATAGTATGCTCTGGTTTTGGCGGTCAAGGGATTTTGACCCTGGGTAACGTAATAGCAGAAATAGGCCTGGCAAAAGGTGATAACGTAACATGGATGCCGTCCTACGGCGCAGAAATGCGCGGCGGCACAGCCAACTGTTCCGTTATCCTGTCCGACAGAATTATCGGCAGCCCCATGGTGCAAAATAAAATTGATATCCTGTGCGCTATGAACCGCCCCAGCGTAGATAAATTCCTGCCCCGTGTTTCCCCTGGTGGCATTGTGTTGGTTAATACATCTATCGTAACCGATAAAGTAGTGCGTGATGATGTTACAATTGTAGAAATTGACGCGACAAACATTGCGGTAAAAGTGGGCAACGCCCGTGTGGCCAACATGGTTATGCTGGCTGGGTTTATAAAGGAAGCAGCACTTTTTTCATTAGAAGATATTACTGCCGTGTTGGAAAAGCGTTTTGCAAAACGCCCAGAGCTTATTCCGCTTAATATTGAAGCGATTAAGTTGGGGTTATAGGTGTTAAAATAGAGGGATGTCCTACTAAGCAATTCATGTGAATAATAATGCGCATAGCAACTGCATATTATCCATTGTGATTGCTTAGTGGGACATCCCCGATTTCACGTCATATATGATGCAATAACACAATGATAGCTAGCCAATGATATCATCCAGCGGAATTCGCACACCGTTATCTTTGGTCTTGCGCTCGGCAACAAGCGCAGCGATTTCCGAATGTTCGAGATTTTCGAAAAGGTAATGTAATTGCTCATACCGTGCAATGTCCATCATCACAATGTCAGGGCGATTGTTCTTAAAAATAAAGGTAGTACCAAGTTGCTTGGTTTTGTCACAGGTTGCCTTAAAATGCTTGGTTGCCTCGGTTATCGGCACAATTGCTTCAGCATGTATATTCATAGGGAAAGCCTCCTTATTCGCACCAGTTTGTGTACATCATAATAGCAGGCGGGAATAAAACCGTCAACGATTATTCTAATTATTATTCTAGCAAAAGCAGGGGTTATTATTCATGAGCAGAGCAAATGTATTTTTAACAGAGCTATCCAAAACAGATTATGATGCACTGCCGCAGGCACTTCGTGATGAGTGTGCGTATATGTTGAAGAAATTACAGCGGTTGGTGAAACATTAAAAGAAACACTGGAAATAACGGGAATCGGCAAGCGTGACCGCCAGTATATTTACAATTTAATTCAACAGCGGATATCTGATGAAGAAGAAGCGGTGGACGAATAGAAGGAATGAAAATGGTAGGCAAAAATAAATCGCAAGCAGAAGGGAAACGTTAATGTTAAACTCTACGGAAAAACGCATATGGGGTATCCATACTCGGAATGAATCATTGTTTTTGAACGATAATGTTGTCGCAATTGGCTGGGGTGAACTTGGTGACATTGGCAAGTTCGAGAATAACCGCGATGCATTCAAGGAGCAGTATGCCGCAACTTATCCCTCACATAATAAGGGTAAAATGGCGGTCTGTGCCGGTCAGCTTTTTCGCTTTGTCCATGAAATGAACGTGGGCGACTACGTTATTTTCCCATCAAGGGTTAATCGTGAAATAAATATTGGAGTTGTTGAGAGCGATTATTTTTACAAGCCTGATACGCCAGATTATGTAAACCAGCGGCGTGTAAAATGGATTAAGCATTTGCCTCGTACTGTTTTTTCACAGGGTGCGCTATATGAAATTGGCTCTGCCATGACACTTTTTACGGTAAAGAACTATGCTGATGAGTTTCTTGCCGCACTCGATAATAAAAGCAAGCTGCAATTGCCGGACGATGATGACGAAACTGTCGCTGCGACTGCGGAGGAAATTATTGAAAGCACGAAAGATTTTGTATTGAAGGAACTCAGCAAGCATCTAAAAGGGTATGAGTTTGAAGCGTTCGTTGAGGATTTACTTAAAGCAATGGGGTATCGAACAACGCCATCTCTCCGGGGTGGGGACAGTGGCATTGACATAACTGCGTACAAGGATGAATTGCCACCAAGGATTTTGGTTCAAGTGAAAAGCCAAGATGCAGATATAAAAGAAACGACCATCCAATCACTTAAAGGTGCGATGAGAGAGGGTGATTATGGATTATTTATTACGTTATCAAATTACACAAAGAATGCCAGAGCATATCTTGACAGCACACCCATAATTCGTGGTATTAACGGTACTGATTTGGTGGAACTTGTTTTGAAATATTACGACAAACTCAGCGAAAAATATCAGAAGATAATTCCGCTAAAAATGGTCTATATTCCAGTTGCTACAGAGGATGCGCCATAAGACACTCACCTTTACAAGGTTGTTTGCTTTAGTTATGTAAAGGTTTGCTTCCTCTGTTCAGGTATAACATGGGTGCATTTCATAAAGGAAAATGCCGTGATATTTATGTGGCAAGCAGATGATATATTGTGTGAAAACTCAAAATTTATTTTCTATTGCTCTCGCTATATACTCTCTTCGTGCCAATATTAACTTCACTATCATTTCCAACGAAACTAAACCAACAGGTTCACCTATCATGCGCGGCGAAAACAATGTAAACTCCTGCATATTATCTCCGCCAAATCCATAAAGCGTCATACCCGAACATATCTTTTCATACCGCGTACCTAATACCTCGGCACTCCTACCTGGACAACAAGCGTATGTAGGTTGGCAAAATGTGCATTTATGCCTTAGCCGCTCCATTAGCATATCAATAACTTCATTCGGCTGACCCTCTAGGTATACATCAAAACCATCGTGCAGCCACCCAACAGAAATAACTTGGATACGAATATAGTTTTTCCTATAGTCGATGAAATCAATATGACCGACTTCTTTACCTTTATGCTTCATCATAAATCTGATAGTGCTTGGCTGGGCGCGCAATATGCCCCTCCATGGCGTGGTGATTTTTTCCTGTTTCAATAAGTTAAGGAATGTGTCAAAGTCGTTTGCAAAATTACTACTTAATTTACTCCTAGCGATTTCATTGATTTTAGGCTTGTCTGACATTTTCAACCTCGTAAATAGAAATTTTCTTCACTTGGTATTTGTGTGCACATCAATCATAAACTTTTCTTCTGTGTCCAACATTGATAATTTCAATGGTCACAATGCTATCTTGTATGTCAGCGATTATCCTGTACGTGCCAATACGGTAACACCACTCATCTTTTCTGTCGTATCTAAGTGGCTTACCAAAAATACGGGGATTTTCACAGCCTTGCAAATTCTTTTCAATCCATGCAATGATTATTTTAGATTGGTGCTTGTCTATTTTCTTCAAATCCTTTATGGCTGCATTGCTTAACTGCACCGTGTACCCCATCAATTAAGCCCCAATTCTTTTTTGGCTTCTTCAAGAGAGTAGAACTGCACTTCTCCCCTTGCCTTTTTTTCCCTATGTTCCTTAATTCTCTGTATATCAAACTCATCTTCTAATCTTTGGAAAAACACATCTTTTATAGCTTCTGATATGCTTACGCCTTGAACTCTAGCATAGCTATCCATTGTGCGACGTTCGTCTTCAGTTACTCTCAATGAAACGTGTGGCATAATAATCAACTCCTTTGTGTTACAGTGTAACACATTCTCTTGAAATTGCAACACTATTTCAGCAAAAAACAGGTACATAAATCCAATTAGTGCTATACTTCTCTTGAGGTGATAGTCACATGAACTGGAAAGATAAATTCCCCAAAAGCACAAAGCCCCCGTACAATAAGTTATTGAATTTCTTTCAGCCAACTATCCGAGACTTATTTCTAATCTTCGACCGTGGTGATACGAACCCTAAAATTCCTGTATGCAAACTATAGTGCACAAATAACGAAACTGCTCTAAAATCCAGTTGCAAAGGAGGCGAAAAAATGGACTGGGTAGAACGCATCAACAAAGCTATAACCTATATAGACGACAACCTAACAGGCGAAATAAACTACAGCGAAATAAGCCGCATAACCTTAACGCCAGCCAGCATATTCCAGCGGTTTTTCATGGTTGCGGCTGGTATTACTCTAGCCGAATACATTCGCCGTCGCAAATTAACCTGCGCGCTGGCCGATTTGCAAAAATCTCAAACCAGCGTAACAGAAACGGCATTCAAGTACGGCTACGAATCTTCCAATGCGTTTTATATCGCGTTCAAACGGCTGTACGGAATTTCACCATCGGAAGCACAAAAAAACGGCGCAGCACTAAAAAGCTACGATCGAATTTTTTTCAACCTCACAATTTCATATGTAAAAGGAGAAAGCGACATGGTTTTACTAAACGTGGACAAGTTCCGCTACACAGAGCCCCTGTACGAGGCCGCCCGTATAGTCTTAAATAACATGGGTGCGGATTTCACCCCAGAATACATCTTGGGGGTATCTGGCGCGGCATTCCTAATTTCGGGTGGTTGCCCAAGCCGCCCAACCTGCGCAAATGATATGTGGACAACGGATTTCATCAAATTACTAGGCTATGAGATTGAAGAATACCCCTGCTTTGATGAAAACGGAAGCGACATTACCGACAAAATGGTCGAAGCGGTAAAAAAACACATAGACGGCGGCAAAGCGGCTCTAGTATGGCACGCGTTTTCTGCGGCAGAGTTTGATGTTGTATGCGGATATGACGAGGACGCAAAGCATTTCATAGGCAGGGGTTCGGTACATGGCAACGGAGACGAGTACGCCCGTGAGCCATGGGATAGGGCAAAAACCTGCGAGATATGCCCAGCCTTTGGCGCGGTGTTGATAAAGGGCAAAGCCGCCGACTTCGACAGCGCGCAAGCAGAAACAAACTCACTTGTACAAGCGGTGCGGCATGGCAGGCAACAGCTAGCCCCAGACGCTATGCCGCACGAGTCCAATGGTATTGAGTTTTACAATAAATGGGCAGACGAATACGCAAACGAAGGAAAAGAACGTGGCGTAGCGGATGCATATTGCTACGATGTTTTTTCATCCGCAAGAAAAGCGGGGGTTATCTATCTGCGTTCGCTTGCAGACAATTACGGCGCGAGCAATCCCGATGCGCGGGATAAACTGCACTACGCCGCGGCGAGTTTTGAGAAAGAATGTGCCGAATTGGAAAAAGCCTATCCGTACCTTTCATGGGAATCCCCATGGGGTGTAGATGAAAATAGAAGCAAAAACCTTGCTCCGATACTGAAGGCCGCCACAGGGCATTATACAAAGGCGATTGAGTATTTAGAGGAAGCATTGCTTGCAATAGGTGATATGTAATGTCAGTTGATTGGCTGTTATCTAATGCCGCCCCAGTGGTGCGATACAGGACTTTAACCGAGCTGGCGTGCTGTGACGTTAATATAAATGAAGTTTTAGCGTTACCGCAAACTCAAAAGCGTTTGGCACTGCTTAAAAACATGGATTATACAAAAACTCACGGAAGCCCTGGCTTGTATCTCGAAAATGTGCTCCCAATGCTGAACGACTTCGGGCTATACTATGGCATGGATGGTTTCAGTAGCCCAATAGGTATAGAAGAAATTACCGCCATAGTTTCAGCAAGTGACTACGATAAACTTATTGCGTATCCATTTTTACTGCGCTCAAAATTTCCGATATGCGGCCTACTTGATTTCACTATCGAAAGGATAAACACCATCCACGACTTCACGCGACACATGAGTTTCGATATTTATGACGACACGACCAAATATAAATCAGTGCCAGAATCATTCCGAGACCGCCCAATTATCAAGCCGGAAATAGATGACAGTTTGCCCATGATATACGATATCGTGGCAATGGCGGCGGTGTATGACCATGTTTCAGCAGAAACGCAGGCAAAAATCGACAATATTATCGAATATGTAACTTCGCCAGAATACGACATTGTCGTGTTTATGTACGGTATTATTTGTATCGCACCTGGGAAGTACAAAGCAAAGGGCTGGGACTGCAAGGTTTCAAACTCAAATATTCACCGTCTGTTGCTGTACTCCACTTTCCCTGCCGCCAGAAATAGCGCGTGGTTTCAAAACGCGATTGATTTTTTTGCACAATATAAAACCGCAAGGGGCACATACATTTTCCCCAAGGAATATTTGCCCGAAGCCGATAGTAATTGGGTTTTAGGAGCGCGTATGTCACTTGCGGAAAATCGCAAGAAAAAATCTTGGTTGGAAATTGAGTCTACATTTTATATGCTTAAAATGCTAGGCTAACTTTGTGGAGGTTGACATGAAACAAAAGATGATTGATTTTTTGCTGGAAAATGCAAATCCCTCAATAAAAAAACGCATCAAAGGCGAAATCCTTGGCAATTTAACAGCTGAAGAGTCGTTGCATTATCAAGAGCAGATTATGACGGAAGCCACCATTCAAGGAATAATTGCCGCACAGCACTCAGATGGTTGGATTGGCGAGCAATACCAAAACGGCGGCATTTATACTGGGCATGGTTATGCCATACACCATCTTACGGAAAAAGCCATCGACCCAAACACGCCTATGCTTGCAAAAGCCATGAAGGCACTTGTAAACACGCCTATCAGCGATGCCCGTTATGGACGCGGGTTTGATTATGATGAATTTAAGTATCCTGGAATGGGTGCAAAACTTGATAATTCGGCATACATTGCTGCCGCGAAATTTGACGATATGTATGATATTTCATCGCATATTCAACTTTCGTTTGAATCAATCAAGCGCGTGACCGAGATAAATTCAGTTTTCGACATTTTGCACACGAAAAAGAAAGGCGGCCAAACACGTTATGTTTTCAACGATTATGAAAAATGGCCATGCACCGTCCATTTCAAAATTCTTTCATATACGCAATCTTGGCGTAGCGAAGAAAATATTAAAATTATAGTGCAAGCGGTAAACGAGATGATGCGGACGGATAACCCAGAATTGGTGTCATTTATTCCAGATAGCCAGATTGGTTGCTTTGGCGGAGGTTTTCCCGCACAGGGCATGACTGTAAAAGGGTCGGGATTGTACCCCAGTCCGATAATGTGCCCAATTGGCAAGGATGGTAAAGACCACAATGGACGTTATCATTTTGCGCATATAGAAACCTTTGCGCGGTGCGGGATTATTCCATATGTTCCAAAACTGCAAAAAGTTGTTGCCGAAATTGCGGATTCGATTGATGATGATGGCATTTGCCGCCTAAAAAATGTATGTGAACGGCTTTTTAGAACAGGCAAATATTACGGTATGCAACTAGAAGCAGATTGGCGGAAAAAAACGCGCAAAGAATGCGATATCACATTCCGCGCGTTGTTGATTTTACATTATAGTGGATATTTTACTCCAACACAACAGTAAATGGGCCGTCGTTTACAAGCTCTACCTGCATACTGGCGGCGAACTTACCACAGGCAACTTTTCTGAAAAGAGGAGTTGCTTTTTTGATAAAATACTCGTATAATTCCTCCGCTAGGGCGGGCGGGGCGGCCTGGGTAAAGCTAGGCCGTGTGCCCTTGCGGCAGTCTGCGTATAATGTGAATTGTGAAATAATCAGCACTTCGCCGTCTATATCAGCTATGCTTAGGTTTGTCTTTCCCTCTGCGTCGGGGAAAAGTCGTAACTTCGCTATTTTTGCCAACAGCGCGTCCGCTGTCTCGTGGGTATCTGACTCGCCAACTCCCAGCAGAAGCACATACCCGCGCCCGATTTCGCCCACAACTTCCCCTTCTACTGTAACGGATGCGTTAGTCACTCGTTGAAGCACAACTTTCATGCATTACCACTCCTATCTCTTTTGCAAGTTTATCATATATTTAACCGAATTGAAAATCATGAGAAATGTGCTATACTAATCATACGGAGGTTTTATAATATGAAGAGATTAGAATACACATTTAAGACAGACACCCTATTCAAAATGTTATTTGTAAAGTACCCCGACTTATTAAAAGAACTTGTAGCAGTACTGCTTGGCATAAAATATGATAGTATTGAGCAGTTTATAATAACAAACCCCGAAATGCCGCCAGAAAGTTTAGGCAGTAAGTTTTGCAGACTTGATATAAACATGGTTGTGGATAGGCAAAGAGTTGACTTGGAAATTCAAGTAAATAACGAAGGCGATTACCCCGAACGCAGCCTATACTATTGGGCAAGGGA
>Ga0123355_10001479_pt1 | contig 32715 bp, 26 predicted proteins | sample TergutEmb28metaG_3_FD_89872 | JGI IMG/M metagenome (GOLD analysis project Ga0123355, IMG submission 89872) | Embiratermes neotenicus P1 segment gut microbial communities from Petit-Saut dam, French Guiana - Emb289 P1 | ecosystem: Host-associated > Arthropoda: Insects > Digestive system > Gut ...
ATTAAGCACGGTTAAAAATGCCGACAACATTGTGGTTTTGGAAAAAGGAAAAATCGTAGAACAGGGAACACACAAAGAACTTACAAAACTTAAAGGACAGTATTTTGAATTGGTCAAAAATCAACTGGAAATGGGAAGCTGAATCTACTAAAAGCAAATAGTTAAAAAAAAATTTGGTTTTTTCAAAAAAAAGTAGTATCTTTGCAGTCCGATTTTGGAAAAACCAAATCAGGAAATGTTCAAAAACCCTATGCCCCGTTCGTCTAGAGGCCTAGGACATCAGGTTTTCATCCTGAAGATCAGGGGTTCGAATCCCCTACGGGGTACTTATTTAGTGTGAAAGTGGAAGGTTAGAAAGTTTATAAAGAGGCTTCGCCATACTGCAAACAGTTTTAACTTTACAACTTTACAAACTTTATGAACTTTATAAACTGAAAGAATATGGCAAACCATAAATCAGCAAAAAAACGCATCCGCAGTAATGCAAGAAAAAGACTCTCCAATCGTTTGCACGCAAAAACCATGCGTAACTCGTTGAGAGATTTCCGTGCATTGACAGAAAAATCTGCAATGATTGAGACAATGCCTTCGGTCATTGAAAAAATCGACAAATTAGCGAAAAAAGGTGTTATTCACAAAAACAAGGCGTCTAATTTGAAGTCGAAGTTGATGAAAAAAACCAATACTGCAGCGTAATTTTTTTGGTTGCATCAAAAAAAAAACGGAACGTCCTGCGTTCCGTTTTTTTTGTAGAGGGGCAGGCGTGAAACCTGCCCCTTACATTTTTATTTTGCCCCCATGAATGGATAAGTAAAGTCCACCGGCGGAACAAGGGTTTCCTTGATCGTTCGCGGACTCGTCCAGCGAATCAAGTTGAGGTAAGACCCCGCTTTGTCGTTGGTTCCCGAAGCACGTGCACCTCCGAAAGGTTGCTGCCCAACAACTGCACCGGTACATTTATCATTGATATAGTAATTTCCGGCGGCATAACGAAGTTTTTCGTCTGCAATTAGAATTGCTTGGCGGTCTTGTGCAAAAATCGAACCGGTCAAAGCATACGGGGAAGTTGCATCACACAAATCCAACGTCTTTTTGAAATCTGCATTTTTGTAAACGTAAATCGTCAAAATCGGTCCAAAGATTTCTTCTTCCATGGATTTGTATTTTGGATTCGTCGTCAAAATCACGGTAGGTTCGACAAAATAGCCTTTTTTCTTGTCGCCTTTTCCTCCGATAATGATTTGTGCATCTTTCGCTTTTTTTGCGTGCTCGATATATTTCATACAATTATCGAATGAGGCCTCGTCAATCACGGCGTTCACGAGATTTGAAAAGTCGGAAACATCGCCCATTTTTACGGTTTTCATCATTTTTTCCAAGCGGGTTTTCACTTCTTTCCAAAGGCTTTCGGGAATATAGGCACGCGAAGCTGCCGAACATTTCTGACCTTGATATTCGAATGCGCCACGCAGCAAAGCCACGCAAAGCGCCTGAACATCGGCAGATTCATGAGCAAAGATAAAATCTTTTCCACCGGTTTCACCGACAATTTTCGGATAGGACTTATATTTCGGCAAATTTTTCCCAATTTTTTCCCAAACACTATTGAATACGGCATTTCCACCTGTGAAATGGAATCCTCCAAAATCTTTGTGTTCGGTACAAACCGTACCAATCAAATTTCCGGAACCCGGTATAAAATTGATTACGCCGGCAGGCAGCCCCGCTTCTTCAAAGATTTTCATCAAAATGTAATTCGAGTAGAGCGAAGTCGTTGAAGGTTTCCAAATACAAACGTTGCCCATCAAAGCCGGTGCAAGGTTGAGATTTCCTGCGATAGCCGTGAAGTTAAACGGTGTTACCGACAAAATAAACCCTTCCAACGGGCGATATTCTAGACGATTCAGCATCAAATCGTCGTGAATAGGTTGATTGCGATAAATTTCCTGTGCAAAATGCACATTGAAACGCAAAAAGTCTATCAATTCGCAAGGCGTGTCAATCTCTGCTTGGTACGGATTTTTACTTTGCCCGAGCATAGTCGCAGCATTCACAATGTAGCGATATTTCGTTGCCAGCAAATCTGCGATTTTCAGCATGATTGAAGCACGATCAACAAATGGCATTTCACCCCATGCTTTCTTGGCTTTCATGGCGGCGTCGATAGCCATTTTCACTTCTTTTTCGGTACATTGGTGGTAGGTTGCCAACACATGTTTGTGGTTGTGCGGCATGACCACTTTCCCTATTTTTCCGGTACGGACTTCTTTCCCCCCGATAATCATCGGAATTTCGATTTGTTTTGAAGATAACTCTTTAAGTGCATCTTTCAAAGCCTTTCGTTCGGGCGTGCCCGGAGCATACGATTTAATCGGCTCATTTTTGGGCAACGGATAGTTAAAAATTGCGTTGTTCATAGGTTTATGGTTTTAGTTTTTAATTAACTTTGAAAGTCGTATCACCGGTTGCAAAAAACTTGCAAATCTGATTGGCTGCTGCCAAGCCTGCGTTGATGTTGGCTTCGGCAGTTTCCGCACCCATTTTCTTTGGTGTAGCGAAAACACGAGTACCGAATTTTTCGTTCAACTCAGCTTGGTTGCCGGCTTCCATGTCGGTTGCATATTTCAAGTCGGTACGTTCTGTGAAAATTTTCACCAATTCTTCTTCGTGGATCACCTCTTTACGAGCGGTATTGACCAAACATCCTCCTTTCGGCATTTTGCCAAGCAAGTCGTAACCGATAGATTTTTTGGTTTTTTCGTTCGCCGGAATATGCAGCGAAATGTAGTGGCACGTGCTGTATAACTCTTCAACAGAATTTACAACTTTCACGCCGTCGGCTTCAATAACTTTTGCGTCAACAAACGGATCAAGAGCATATACGTCCATATCAAAAGCCTTGCCAAGTTTGGCAACGATTTTTCCGATGTTTCCGTAAGCGTGGATGCCCAATTTTTTGCCTTTCAATTCACTCCCAGTTCCCGGATGAAAACTGTTACGAGCCATGTAAATCATCATGCCAAGCGCCAATTCGGCAACGGCATTCGAGTTTTGACCCGGCGTGTTCATACACACAATATTTTTTTCCGTACACGCTGCAAGGTCGAGGTTATCAAATCCCGCGCCTGCACGCACAACGATTTTCAAGTTTTTCGCAGCATTCACAACGGCTGCATCAACTTTATCCGAACGCACGATAAGTGCATCCGCATCTTCTACGGCTTTGTGAAATTCGGAAACATCCGTATATTTTTCACACAATGCCAATTCATGGCCTGCTTTTTCTACAATTTCTCTGATTCCGTCAACCGCTGCTTTGGCGAACGGTTTATCGGTAGCGACTAATATTTTCATGTTTGTTTTTTTGATTTGTTTGTAGGGGCGAGGCATGCCTCGCCCCTACGGATATTATCCATTCATTTTTTCAAATTCCTGCATGCAAGCCACAAGTGCTTTCACGCTTTCGATCGGGCAAGCATTGTAAATAGAGGCACGGAAGCCACCAACAGAACGATGTCCTTTAATGCCAACCATTCCACGTTCTTTCGCAAATGCCATAAATGCATCTTCTTTGTCTTCGTGACCTTTGTTCATTACAAAACAAACATTCATCAACGAGCGGTCTTCTTTTTCCGCAGTGCCTACAAACATTGGATTGCGGTCGATTTCGTCGTACAACAAAGCAGCCTTTTCAACATTGCGTTTGTACATACCTTCAACGCCGCCGTTGGCTTTCACCCACTTCAAAGTTTCGTACATCGTGTAAATCGGAAGTACAGGAGGCGTGTTGAACATCGAATTATTGTTCGGTGCTTCTTTATCATAATGCGTGCGGTAGTCAATCATTGTCGGCAACGAACCTTTTTCTTTTTTCAAAATATCTTCACGAACAATTACAAACGTAACACCTGCCGGACCTACGTTTTTCTGGGCTCCGCCATAAATCAGCGCATACTTTGAAACATCCACCGGACGGCTCATAATATCTGACGACATATCTGCAACCAAGTTAATCGGGGAATCCAAATCTACGTGAATTTCCGTACCATAAATCGTGTTGTTGGTTGTAATGTGGAAATAATCCGCATCCGTAGGAATGGTGTACCCTTTCGGAATATAGTTGAAGTTTTTGTCTTTTGAAGAAGCCACAACTTCAACAGTACCGAGATTAGTGAGTTTTTGGGCTTCCTCAGCGGCTTTCTTTGCCCAAACGCCCGTTACCAAATAAGCAGATTTTTTGCTCATCAAGTTCATCGGAACACTGTAGAATTGCGTGCTTGCACCGCCACCCAAAAAAAGTATGCGATAATTATCCGGAATGTTCAAAAGGTCACGCCAAAGTTGTTCAGTTTCTGCCATAACTTTTTCCCAGCCCGGCGTGCGGTGAGAGATTTCCAAAAGACCAATGCCTGTTCCGGCAAAGTCGCGAATTGCGTTGATTGTTGCTTCGATTGCCTCTTTCGGCAATACGACAGGTCCTGCGTTGAAATTGTGTTTCATGTTTTTGTGTATTTTTGTTGTTAAGTTAAATTCTTGGATTTTGCAAAGTTAAGCAAAGTTTTTGACTTTGCCAAATATTTTTCGAGAAATATTTTTTACTCAAGATTTACACCACCACATTCACGATTTTTTTCGGAACGACAATCACTTTTTTCGGTGCATTTCCGGCTAACCATTTTTGTGTATCGGCGTGTGCCAATACGCTTTTTTCGATTTCCGAATTGGGCGTATCTATTGGTAGTTCGAGCATGAAGCGAGTTTTTCCGTTGAACGAAATAGGATACGTAAACGTGTTTTCAAGCACATATTTTTCCTCAAACTTTGGGTATTTTGCTGTGGAAATACTTGTGGTATGCCCCATTTTTGACCACAATTCCTCTGCAATGTGCGGTGCATAAGATGACAATAAAATTGCAAACGGCTCTAAAATCGCACGTTTGTCGCATCTCCATTCCGACAATTGGTTTATAGCAATCATAAACGCAGAAACCGCAGTATTAAAGGAAAAACGCTCGGTATCGTCCTCAATTTTACGAATGGTTTTATGCAAAACTTTCAAGCCTCTTTCTGTTGGAGGTTCGTCCGAAAGGAAGAATTTGCCGTCATTCTGATCATATTGATGATACATACGCCATACTTTCTTCAAAAAACGAAAAACGCCTTCAATGCCTTGTATATCCCAAGGTTTGGATTGCTCCAATGGCCCTAAAAACATTTCATACATACGCAACGTATCTGCTCCGTATTTTTCAACCAAGTCATCGGGATTTTGTACGTTGTGAAAGGATTTTGACATTTTTTCAATTTCGTGTCCGCATACGTATTTTCCGTCCTCCAAAATAAATTCGGCATTGTTAAAATCAGGCATCCACTGTTTAAATCTTTCGACATCCAAAATATCATTCTCCACAATACTGATATCTACATGAAGCGGTTGAACTTCGTAATTGGAGCGGAGATTGTAAGACACAAATTTATTTGTACTAACAATGCGATACACAAAATTTGAGCGTCCTTGAATCATGCCTTGATTGATAAGTTTTTGGAAAGGCTCGTCAGTCTTGGCAATTCCGATGTCATACAAAAACTTATTCCAAAAACGTGAATAAATCAAATGTCCTGTGGCATGCTCTGTTCCGCCGATATACAAATCTACGGTTTTCCAATAATCGACGGCTTCCTCGCTAACCAAGCCTTTCGAATTATGCGGATCCATGTAACGCAAATAATATGCTGATGAGCCTGCAAAGCCCGGCATGGTTGAAGTTTCGAGCGGATAGCCTTTGTATGTCCAATTTTCCGCACGTGCCAATGGCGGTTCGCCGGTTTCTGTCGGCAGATATTTATCCACTGGGGGAAGTTCCAACGGCAAATCTTTTTCGTCCATAGCATACGGCATTCCGTCTTTGTAGTAAATCGGGAAAGGCTCGCCCCAGTAACGTTGACGACTAAACGTTGCATCACGCAAACGGTAATTTATTTTACCTTTTCCGATGTTTAATTCTTCGGCTTTTTTCACAACGGCATCAATGGCATCTTTCACATTCATACCGTTGATAAAATCGGAATTTATCATTGTGCCGTCTTTGGCTTCAAAGGCTTCTTCGAAAATATCACCACCGGCAACCACTTGAATAATTGGCAAATTGAAATGTTTTGCAAATTTATAATCTCGGCTGTCGTGGGCAGGAACAGCCATAATAGCACCGGTTCCATAGCCTGCCAGCACATAATCTGCGATCCAAATTGGGATTTGCTGTTTGGTAAACGGATTAATCGCATAACTGCCCGTGAACACACCGGTAATTTTGTTTACTTCCGTCTGACGTTCGCGTTCTGAACGGTTTTTAGCCCATTTCACGTAATCTTCAACGGCTTGTTTTTGTTCGGGAGTTGTTAATGTTTCGATCAGTTCGTGTTCGGGGCAAAGTACCATGAATGTTGAACCGAAAATTGTGTCGGGTCGGGTGGTGAAAATTTGTATCGGTTGTAGAGACGTACGGCCGTGCGTCTCTACGGGAAATGCCATTTCACACCCCATAGATTTTCCAATCCAATTTCGCTGGATATCCTTTATGGAATCCGTCCAATCAATGGTTTCCAATCCTTGTAAAAGCCTTTCAGCGTACGCTGACACGCGAAGTGCCCATTGCAACATCGGCTTTCGCTCCACAGGATAACCGCCACGTTCGGAAAGTCCGTTCACTACTTCATCATTTGCCAAAACTGTGCCTAATTTCGGACACCAATTCACGGTAGTCACCGACAAATAAGCCAACCGGTAGTTCGTCAAAATTTCTTGTTGCTCTTTTTCGGATTTAGATTTCCACTCTTCGGCTGTGAATACAGGCGTTTCCGACTGTGCGGCTCTAACTTTGCGATTACCTTGTTCGTTGAAAATTTCTATCAATAGCGAAATCGGGCGTGCGGCATTCGCACGAATGCAGTACCAATGCTCAAAAAGTTGTATAAATGTCCATTGTGTCCAGTGATAATAATTTGATTCGGAAGTTATGATTTCTCGATCTGAATCAAAGGAAAATCCCAATTTATCTAACTGTTCACGATATCTTTCGATATTTTTTTTAGTGGTAGTTTCCGGATGTTGTCCGGTTTGAATGGCGTATTGTTCGGCAGGCAAACCATAAGCATCGTAACCCATCGGATGCAGCACATTAAAACCTTTCAAACGCTTGTATCTCGAATAAATATCACTCGCAATATAGCCGAGCGGATGCCCTACGTGCAAGCCTGCTCCCGAAGGATAAGGGAACATGTCCAGCACATAATATTTCGGTTTTTGATGGTCAATTTCAGCCTTGAATGTTTTGTGTTCTTTCCAATATTTTTGCCATTTGGCTTCGATTTCTTTGAAGTTATAGTCCATTGTTTTTATGTTTCAAATTTAAGTGCAAAGATACAATTTTTTTTTGATAGTTACAACGTAACTTTTGCCACCGGACTAAACCGAAATTTTGCTCCGTCAGAAAGGCGGATACACGTGTAATTTTTCCGCAAACGTTCGCCTTTTTCAAATAATTCGCCGTTGTATTTGAAACGTGCTTTTGGTGGAAGTTGCTCCACTGTCAATTCGTTTTCAGGGCGTTTTCTCGTATTATAACGCTCCAAAACACGCATCAATCGAGGGTCTGTAGCGGTTGATGCAGGCATTTTTATCATGTAATTTTGCAACGCCGAACTAATGTCTTCCGGGAAAATTTCTAATTGTATGAAACGTCGAAGCTGTTGTCGAAATGCGGTTTTCCACTCATTGCCATGCGATTGTGCACGAGGACCATGCTCTACAAACACCAATAAATGGGCATATTCATGCAAAAAAGTCATCAAAAACGCATATTTATTCAGGTCGCCATTGACGGTTATTTTATGAAACTCACCGTTTTTTTGCGGAGCGCGATAATCGCCAAACACTCGACTTCTCGGAGCCATCAAACCCAGATGAATCGGATATTTTTGAAGCAAAATAACCACCTCATCAAGCGATTTTTCAGGAAGAAACGGCGTTAAATTTGTACGTAAATCATAAAGTTTTTTCATGTCTATCTACGTCGCCTATTGTGGACATTGCTTACCGGATTCCCATGTCGATCCACCCTCGGACAATCACAATTCGCTACTCTCCTATTGTTCTGCATCGTGGGATGTTGACCTCTCGCCGGTGCATTTCTTTGTGAAGCACAAGACGTAGTTGTTGTGAAAAATAACGACAAAGCAAGTAAAATTAACAGATATTTTAAGAGTCGGCGCATCACAATTTTAGATTTTTGATTGCCTTTTCAGCAAAAAGTCGTGTTTCTTTATCGGTTTCGGTTAGGGTTTCCAACATGATATTTTTTTCGAAAGGTATTGTTTTTAGACAGGTTTCGATAAGGTCGGACATTTGTAAAAAACCTATTTTGTCTTGCAAAAATGCTTGAACAGCAATCTCGTTGGAAGCATTCAAAATGCAGGGTGCATTTCCGCCCATGCGTCCGGAATCATAGGCTAATTGAAGGTTTCGGAATGTGGACATATCCGGTTTTTCAAAGGTTAATTGCCCCATTTCGGTAAAATCAAATCTCGGATAAGCCGTTGGTAGTCGCTCGGGATATGCCATGGCGTACTGTATGGGCAATTTCATGTCAGGCAATCCCAACTGTGCTTTTATTGAGCCATCGGCAAATTGGACAGCTGAATGTATAATGGATTGCGGATGAACAACCACTTCGATTTGATCAAAATCCACATCAAACAACCACTTGGCTTCAATCACTTCAAGTCCTTTATTCATCAATGTTGCAGAATCTATCGTGATTTTTTGTCCCATCGTCCATGTGGGATGTTTTAAAGCTTCATTTTTGGTGATTTTTTGCAATTCCGAGATTTTTTTTCCTCGAAACGGACCGCCGGAACTGGTTAAAATCAATTTTTCAATCGCATTGTCATACTCGCCGGTCAAACATTGAAAAATCGCCGAATGTTCGGAATCTACAGGGATTATCGGCACTTTGTTTTCGAGTGTTAATGCTGAAATCAATTCACCGGCTACAACCAACGTTTCTTTGTTTGCCAAAGCAATCGGTTTTTTTGCCTTGACAGCATGAATCGTCGGAAGTAAACCCGCAGAGCCAACTATAGCCGTTAGCACCATATCAACGGTGTGCATCTCAACAACTTCACACATTGCTTTTGCACCTGCAAAAACTTTGATATCGTGAGGGTCTAAAACATTTTTTACACCTTTGTAAAACGCTTCGTTACCGATAACTACAGCATTCGGATTGTATTGAATGGCTTGTTTTACCAAGAGTTCCCACTGGTTTTGAGCAGTCAAAACTTCCACTTCAAAACGTTCCGATTGCTCAGAAATTACTTCCAAAGCCTGCGTACCGATTGAACCGGTAGAACCTAATATGGCGATGCGTTTTTTGTTCATAGAATTGATGAGGGTATATCCATTCAATTTGCAAAATTACGAAAAATTATGAAAAATACAAATTTTTCATAAAAAGAATCAGTATTGATGCAACCCCTGCCAGGATTCCGGAAAGAGCCCTACCCCAAACCAACACAGTTGCAAAAGAAGGTAAGCCACAACTATCAATACAGCTAAGGTTTTATGGCGATCTTTGTAAAAATATCTGAAATGTAATGCGCCCAAAAATGCAATCCATGCGATTGCCGCTAAATTTTCTTTTAAACTAAACGCCCAAAAACCACCCCAAGCCTCTTTTGCCCACAAAGAGCCAAAAAGTAAGCCGATTCCCATCGACATCGTGCCAAAAATCAATAAGAAATCCGTTGCCGATTGAATAAATTGTTTTTGTTTCTGTGTAAAAAGCCTGTAAATACTCAGCAAACAAGCGATAGACAATGCGGCGTAAGCAAACATATACACCGCAATATGAGGGACAAACCACCAACTTCGTAAAGCAGGAATTAATTTTTTTCCTTCAAACAAATATCCCCAAAACGGTATAAGGCAGAATCCTACTCCTGCAACCAACACAATCCATGCAATAGTTGAATTTTCAGCAAATCGCAGTCTCCAGATGTACAAAAATAATCCGACCAAAAGCATGATAATCGCCACATACTTGGCATAAACCCAAGGATCATAAACCACCAATAAAATCACATATTCCGGATTCGGATTTCTTCGATCGTAACTCGACAAATAAATGTCGTAACCCATAAATCGTGCAGGGTGGTTCACGCGGATAAGAGTCCGTTGATGTGTTTCGTTATAGATAAGAACAATATCCGCACTGTAAGATTTAGGCTGCCCGTTGGCGTGAGATTTGGCTTCAAAATTTTTAAATAGAATTCGAAACGGCAGGTGATAAAATTCTTGATTGTCGCTTATAGCTATGTGTTCCGGCAATCCTGTAAATGCTCTGACATTTAATCTTTGATGTTCAAAACTTCCTAAACCTGCAAATAGCAAAGTCAGAAACAGCCCTACGTGAGTGAACCAAAATGCTACGCTTTTACGCAAAATCAATGTCGTAATTTTTTTCATCACTTTTGCAAAGATACGATTTTTTTTGTATCTTTGCAGAAAAAATACGACTATGTTTACAGGAATTGTTGAAAAAACCGCAAAAGTTGTGGGCATTGAAAAAGAACAAACCAATGTTCATTTTACCCTCGAAACACCCATCGCAAAAGAGTTGAAAGTTGACCAAAGTATGTCGCACGACGGCTGTTGTCTTACCGTTGTAAAAGTGGATCACGACAAAAATCAGTATGTCGTAACTGCCATGCAAGAAACTTTAAACTGCACAAATCTCAGCACTTGGGAAGTCGGCACTGAAGTCAACCTCGAACGCTCGATGCTTTTGGGCGGACGTTTCGACGGACACGTTGTACAAGGACATGTTGATCAAGTTGCCGTTTGCGACAGAGTTGAAGCTTTAGACGGAAGTTGGAAGTTCTATTTTACTTACGATGTGAAAAAAGATTTCTTCACGGTTGACAAAGGCTCAATTTCCGTGAATGGCGTGAGTTTGACCGTAGTTGATTCCGAGCCCGGAATGTTTTCGGTTGCAATTATTCCCTACACTTACGAAGTGACCAATTTTCACAATTTCAAAAAAGGAACTGTTGTGAATATTGAGTTCGATGTGTTTGGGAAGTACGTCGCTCGCCTGTTTGACGAATATATCAAACAGAAAGGGTTGTAATATTGTAGGGGCGAGGCATGCCTCGCCCCTACAAATTAAACTGCCGTTACAAAAATCTTGTTATTTTCGATTTTCACGACTTTTACCGGCGTTTTTTGATCGGTGAAGCCGTCTAAGGAGTGCACCTCAACAATTTCTCCATCGAAAGTGGCTTGTCCTACGGGAACCAAGCGTGACACGGCTATCCCTTCGTGTCCGACATTCACTTTGTGTTTATTAACAACGTTTACTCTGCCTTCGAGTTCGTCCTTAAGCATCATTTTCTTCCATGATTTTGTCCTAACAAACCAAATCACAAAAACCGAACAAATTGCCAAAACAGAAAGCAAGGAAATCCAACCTGCGACCGGCCCGAAAACAAGAAACATTCGAACAATTCCGATAACCAAGCAAGTTATACCGCCAATTCCAAGTACGGATGTACCCGGAAACACGAATAAATCTAACAGAATCAGCAGAAATCCTGCAATAATCAAAAACAATACCCAAGAGAAAATTATTTCCATAACTATTTTATTTTATTGTATACTCATTGAAACACGTTGATTACCTCTATATCCCGACACAAAACACTCAAAGCCGAGAGCCTGAATCCGCCTGCGAATCGCATCTGCCTCTTCAAAAGTTGTAAATGGCACGGTTACGTAGCGATAATATCCGTCAAACGGCGTGTGGGTGATGACTTCCATGCGTAAATTCGGCATAGCACGATACAGCGCATCGAAATGTCCACGAAACTCCGATGTTCTTGATGCCGCAAGTTGTATGCGGTAAACAACCCTTCCGTGATCAGCAGGTTGAGCTTGTGCAGGTGCATGAAATATCTGATTTGCAGTTGAGAAGCAAGCTTTCAATTCCTCACGTGTTGTGGCTAAATCTTCTCTCAACTGGCCGATTTCTTCGATCTTTTCTTGTAAACGTGCTTGTACATCACCTTCAACAGCGGGAGTTTGCACAAAAACAGTATCAATACGATCAAATATTTGAGGTTTTCGGTTGAAGCGATAAATATTGTTTCTATTTGCTCCGGCAACACTACGATTTGAAATGAAAAAGCCATCATTTCCGTCTTGCTGAATTAAAATTGAAAAATCGTCCGCACTTGAATTAATTGGAGCACCGAGATTAATCGGCTCAGAGAATTCCAATCTACTCAAATCACTACTTCCTGAAACGGCGTGTGTTTTTCCGTCAAGCATGATTCTGCTAACAAAAATATCCAAACCGCCCATTCCGGGATGTCCATCAGAAGCAAAGAATAATAGGGAATCTCGGAACAATTGTGGATAACTCTCAACCCTATTTGTGTTGATTACTGCAGGCAGCATAACAGGAGTTGTCCAAGTATTGTCTCCTCTCCGTCTTGCCATGTGCAGATTAGTTTGTCCGCCTCTTTGAATAGTAAAAAACATCACATTTCCGTCAGAACTCAAAGCCGGGTGGCCAATTATCGCATTTTCGTCGTGAAACGACTGTTGTGCCGGTCTGCTCCCTCTACCTGTTTGGTCTACGTGAAAAGCAAGAATGTTACAACTTTGCGGTCTACCTCTTCTCGGAACCGGACAGCGCATCACGTAGTAGGTATTCGTGTGTGGATCAAATGCAAATGCACGATTCGCCTCCGACGATCTTACTGTTTGGGGCTGCACTATAGGATTCCAGCCGATTATGCTGCCTTGTTCAAAATCGTAAATCCCATGAGCGAAAAAAAGCTGCGGCGGCCTCTGTCTCCGACTTCCTCTTGGGGAAGTACGATCCGACGAAAACAACAAAGAACCTTTGTACCACGCCAATGAAAACTGGTTGTTTGTGGGTGTGTTCAATTCAGTTACCAGAACTACTGAGTCTGTAGTTTGTGTTACCGGATTTTGTGCCGTTAGCGCTAAGCCGAGCAACAATAGTGCAAAAAGTGAGGTTGGTTTTTTCATGAGGGTATGATTTTTTTGCAAATTTACGAAAAAAAAATTAAAGTACCAAATTTAATACTTCACTCATCTTGCCGACATAGTGAAACTTCAAATCTTTTAGGTATTCTTTTTCGATTTCTTCGATATGGCGTTTGTTGTCTTTGCAAAGAATGATATTCTTGATTCCCGCACGCCTCGCCGCAAGAATTTTTTCTTTGATGCCGCCAACAGGCAGCACTTCTCCGCGAAGTGTGATTTCTCCGGTCATGGCAAAATTTGCTTTCACTTTTTTGTTCAAAAATACGGATGCCAAAGCCGTGAACATTGCTACGCCGGCGGATGGTCCGTCTTTTGGCGTTGCACCTTCCGGCACGTGGATATGTACATTGTGCGTTTCAAACATAGCTTCGTCAATACCGACATCTTTTGCATGAGATTTCAGATATTCAAACGCCAAAGTTGCCGATTCTTTCATTACGCCGCCCAAATTTCCGGTCATGGTAAGGTTTCCTTTGCCAACGCTCAAACTCGCTTCGATAAACAAAATATCTCCGCCAACTGACGTCCAAGCCAAACCGGTGACAACACCCTTCATGTTTTCTTTCAGTCCTAAAGACTTGTCGAATCTGAAAGCACCCAATGCTTTTTCGAGTTCTTTCGATGAAATTTCCGGTGAATATTTTTTCTTTTCAGCGATTTGTCGGGCACGATGACGAATCAATTTGGCAATTTGCTTGTCTAACTGACGGACACCGGATTCGCGTGTGTATTTTTCGACGATCTCCTTAATCAGACCATCGGAAAGTTCAAACTGTTTTGCTTCTACGCCGTTTGCTTGAAGCTGTTTGGCAATCAAATGTCGCTTGGCAATTTCGACTTTTTCTTCGATGATGTAGCCTGCAATATCGATCACTTCCATTCTGTCCAAAAGTGCCGGATGAATATTTCCGATTGAGTTCGCTGTTGCCACAAATAGGACTTTCGATAAATCGAAGTCAATATCTAAGAAGTTGTCATGAAATGCTGTATTTTGTTCCGGATCCAACACTTCCAACAAGGCTGCCGAAGGGTCTCCTTGAACATTCATACCCAAAATTTTATCAATCTCGTCCAGAACAAAAACCGGATTGGCTGTTTTTGCTTTTTTCAAGTTGGTAATAATTCGTCCGGGCATGGCTCCGATGTAGGTTCTGCGGTGTCCGCGGATTTCCGATTCGTCACGCAGTCCGCCCAATGAAATTCTTACATATTTTCGTCCGATGGCTTCTGCGAGCGATTTTCCGAGTGAAGTTTTTCCGACTCCCGGAGGTCCAAATAAGCATAAAATCGGAGCTTTCAAGTCGCCTTTGAGTTTCAAAACTGCCAAATGTTCGATGATCCGTTCTTTTACTTTTTCCAAGCCAAAATGGTCGGCATCTAAAACTTTTTGAGCTTGTTTCAAGTCAAAATTATCAGGGGTATATTCGTTCCAAGGCAATTCAACAACTGTGGAAAGATAGTTTAATTGTGTCGAATAATCGGGCGACATCGAGTGCAGTCGCTGTAATTTTTTCAACTCTTTTTCGAAAATTTCCTTAACCTCTTCCGACCATTTTTTCTTTTCTGCTTTCTCTTTGAGTTCTTTAACATCGTTATCCACCTGCGAGCCACCCAATTCTTTTTGAATGGTTTTCAGTTGCTCATTCAGGATGTGCTCACGATATTGCTTGTTCATTTTCGAGTGCACTTTACCTTGAATCTGCTGTTTCAAATCCACGCGCTCCAACTCGTGCGTGAGCAATTCCAAAAGGATTTGTGCACGTTCATGCAAGTTCGAAGTTTCGATCAATCGTTGTTTTTCAATGCCGTCCGCTTCAAGCATCGAAGCCACAAAATTGAGCAGAAAATTGGTATTTCCGATGTTTTTGATGACGAAATCCAAATCATTCGGAATATGTGGTGATTTGTTGATGATTTGTTTGGCTAAATCTCGGATCGAAGAGAGAAGCGCCAGACTTTCCTCGTCTTTTACAAAAGGCTCTTCATCCGGAGTTGCCGTAACTTCCGCAACAAAATACGGATCAGTTTGAATATATCTTTCGATTTTAATTCGTCGAACACCTTGGATGATAACCATTGTGCTACCGTCGGGCATTTGAATGATTTGCCCCACGATGCCCATCGTTGCGATGTCGTATAAATCTTTAGGTTCGGGCTCTTTGTCAAGATCTTTGTCTCGCTGAGCTACCACGCCGAGATACTGTTGTTTTTGCCCTTGCTCTTGCAGATGCTTGATCAATTCTTTAGCCTTATCGCGTCCTACGGTAACGGGCATAACAATTCCCGGATACAACACCGTATTCCGCAAAGGAAGAATAGGCAAGACTTCCGGCACCGGTTCTTTTTTTAAATCTTCTTCACTTTCCGGAGAAAAAGCCGGAATAAATTCGGTTTCGGTTTCTATAAATTCCGATAGATTCAACAGGTCGTTCATCAGGATTATTTTCTATAGGTGTGCGTAATTTTAAAAATATTCTTCAAGATATCGGCATCAATTTTATCGAATTTTTTGCCACGGCGTTCATACATGCGTTCTGCCACATCAATCACTTTGTCAACATCATGATGTTTTCCACCCCACGTGAACGAAGGTATAAAATTGCGCTGGAACCCCGAACCGAAAATGGTTGCACCAACACCGATTATCGTGCCAGTATTGAATGTGGTTTGAATGGCAACTTTGGTGTGATCGCCCATAAATAAACCGCAGAATTGTTGTCCTGTCCGCTCGAACGTCTCCCACGTGTAACTCCAAAGCTTGATTTCGTCATAAGTATTTTTCAAGTTCGAAGAATTTGTTCCCGCACCGATATTGCACCATTCGCCAATCACAGAATTACCCAAGAAACCATCGTGAGGTTTGTTTGAATACCCTATGAAAATTACGTTTTCCACTTCTCCGCCAACTTTTGCGTAAGGTCCTAAAGTTGTAGCACCATAAATTGAGGTACCCATTTTTACTACGGCGTTTTCATTCATGGCGAAAGGGCCACGAATACGTGCTCCCTCCATGATTTCAGCGTTTTCGCCAACATAAATCGGACCTTTTTCTACGTTCAAAATTGCACCCTCAATTTTTGCACCTTTTTCAATAAAAATTTGGCTTTCATCGCCGATAACTATATTTGTTTTGCTAATTTTCTGAGATTTACAGTCTTTTGTTAATCGTGCAAAATCTTTACGAATCATTTCATCGTTGAGCAAATACAAATCCCACAAATGACTGACTTTGATCAAATCGCCTGTAAACTCGATTTCTTCCATGTGCTCAAAAGCGTCTTCACTACTGCCATCAAGACCTTCCGCGTCCATACGGTAGGCAACAATGGTATCTCCGCAAGAAATTGCTTGATTGGCTTTGAGTTTTTTGATTTTTTCAGCTAATTCCGCACTTGGAATCACCGAACCATCGATTAAAACATTGTTTGTTTTTTTGATGGTCGGAAACTTTTTTTCCAGATATTTCTCGGTCAGAGTCGAGGTTTCGGCCTTCAAAAGGCTGTCCCATTTTTCACGAACGGTTGTGATTCCTACTCTCAAATCGGCCGTTGGGCGTGTGAATGTGAGAGGTTTAAGGTTCGAACGTGTGGTGGCGTCATCGAAAAGAATATAGTTCATCGGTTGAGTATTTTTCATTTATTTTACGATATTTTTCGGAAAAGGTTACAAATTTGGATAAAAAATATAGGGGCAACGTATACGTCACCCCTACGGTCAATCCATTACAAAGAATTATTTTTATTCTGCCGAGTTCTCTTCTGTTGATTTCTTCTCTGCCGAATACTTTTTGTACTTATTCATAAACTTATCCACGCGACCTGCAGTATCTACCAATTTCACTTTTCCTGTGAAAAACGGGTGAGACGAACTGGAGATTTCCAACTTCACCAAAGGATACTCGTTGCCGTCTTCCCATTGGATAGTTTCTTTTGTCGCAACAGTGGATTTTCCTAAGAATGCGTACTCGTTCGACATATCTTTAAATACAACCAATCTGTAGTCTTTAGGATGAATTTCTGCTTTCATATTTCTGTGATTTTTATACTTCGTTTCAAAATTTAGGACTGCAAAGATACGATTTTTTTTCGAAACAACCAAATTTTTTTCGTATCTTTGCAAAAAAATGATGTTCATGAAAAAACATTCTCTGATATATTACGCTCTTTTTTTGGTTATAGGTCTCTTTTTGGGAACGTATATCACGCAGTGGATTGCTCGACCCAAAATTTCGTCCGGCGCACTTGAACAGATTCGACAATTGATTATTGCGAATTATGTGGATACCGTTGATATTTCTCGACTCAACGAATCGGCTATTGAAGCAATGCTGAACACTTTAGATCCGTATTCGACCTTTCTTCCCGCTGATATCACAAGGGAAACCGATGCCGAATTGTTGGGCAGATTTGATGGAATCGGCGTTCAATTTCGAATGATTGACGACACGGCAACGGTCTTACAAACCATATCCGGCGGACCTTCCGAGAGAATCGGAATTCTACCGGGCGATAAAATCATTACGGCTGACGGCGAGGCTATCGCAGGTGTGGATATGCCCTCAAACGATGTTGTCAGTCGCCTGAAAGGACCTCGAGGAACAACCGTCAATGTGGAAATTTTACGTTTCGGCATTGCGAAACCTTTAGAATTTGCTATTGTTCGAGATGTAATCCCTACCCATAGCGTAGATGTCGATTTCATGGTTAATGAAACAATCGGCTATATTAGACTTCGCACGTTTTCTGCTACAACTTCAAGAGAGGTTCGCAGTGCTTTGCTACGTCTCAAAGATCAAGGCATGGAAAAATTGATCTTCGATTTGCGCGGTAATGGCGGCGGTTTTTTACACGAAGCCATTCAAGTTGCTAACGAATTCTTGCCTCACGGAAAACTCATCGTTTACACGGAAGGTCGGAGTCGGCCAAGACAAGAGGTTTTTGCCACAAGACAAGGTACTTTTGAAGGCAGGCCGGTTGTTATTTTGATTGACGAGTTCTCAGCTTCGGCAAGTGAAATCATTGCAGGAGCTTTGCAAGACAACGATTTGGGAACTATCGTTGGACGGCGTTCGTTCGGAAAAGGTTTGGTTCAAGAACAGATCAGATTGACCAACGGGTCTTCGATTCGTTTGACGGTTGCGCATTATCATACGCCAAGCGGACGTTCTATTCAAACGCCTTTCACACCCGGACAACGCGATTTGGAAGAACAGTTCCTCAGGCGATTGACCGGTGGCGAATTAACCTCGTTCGACAGCGTTGTATTAGACTCTACACAGAAATTTCTAACGTTGCAAGGCCGTACGGTTTTCGGCGGTGGAGGCATTATGCCCGATGTGTTTGTACCGCTTGTAACGGATACGAACTTGATTTACATCAATCAACTTTCACGTCGCGGATTGATTTCGCTATACACATTTGATTACAGCAACAGAAACCGAAACAGGCTTTTGAATACCTATCCGGATGTGGCGACTTTCAAAGAAAATTTTAGGGTTTCACAGACAATGTTCGATGGACTTATTGCTTTCGGACAGTCGCACGGATTAGAGCCCAATCAACGCAGTATCGAACTTCACAGAAATCGCTTGCAAACGCTGTTAAAAGCCAACATCGCACGAGATTTGTTCGGCGATAGCGGATTTTTTCCGATTTTTCTGCCTTTGGACGAGGATTTCCAAGCAGCAATGAACGTTTTAATGCAAATGTAGGGGGTGGCGAGGCATGCCTCGCCCCTACAAATAATTCACCCGAATATCCTTTCGGTCAATATAGTTCGGATACTGAAACAACGGCATTCCAAGTGCCATTCCGGCGTGAATGATTCCGTTGATACCAAGAATTTTCTCTAATTTTTGACGTTTTTTCTTAACGGCTCGAATCACAAAACCTGTGTAAAACTGAGAAACACCAAGACTTTCCGCCATTAACGAAGCGTTTTGGTAAGCCAATTGGCAGTCTTCACTGTCAAAATTCGAAGGTTTTGAAGTATGAATCAATAAAACGGACGTTGCACCTCGTAAAATACCGGTATCTTTTCCTTTTTCGCGATAATTTCGGTCAAAGGTTCGGAACATGGATACGTATTTGTAAAGTTTCGGAAAGCATCGTTTGAAAATTGGACGTATCAGAGGAAAATCGGCAATTTTTACGATCGGCATATACGCACCCAACGTAAATTCTATGATGGCTTTGAGTTTCTCAGGATCACTAACCCATGTAAATTCCACCAATTGCAGGTTCATTGCTGTTGGTGCACGATGTGACGCTTCAAGAATTTGAGATGAAAATTCTTTTGGAATCGGATTTGATGAAAACGTTCGATTTGAGCGACGTTTGCGGATCAACAACAAGGTTTGTTCCGGAGTTGCACATTTCGAAATATCAATTGCATGAATTTTTTCGGGAGGAAAAGTAGTATGAATTACGGCATTTGAGGCACAAGTTGCCACACAATGTCCGCAGCCAACACAGCGTTGTTCGTTTTCAACTTTAGCAAAAGACTTATCCTCAGAAATCGAAAAAATACGGGTCGGGCATACTTTTACACAGCGAAAACAGCGTGTGCAATTGTCGGGGTTAATGGCTATCATAATTTTTTCTTGCATTACTAAATTCAACTTACCCACACTTAGAATACCCACAATCCATACACTTCAAACAGCCATCGCCATAAACCATATTGGTTTCGTTACACTCGGGACAAATTTCTTTTTCGGCAATCGTTCCATCAGGAATATATTTTTTCAAAGCACGAACAACACCGTTTTTCCAAGTGTTCATGCTGTCTTCTTTACCGAGTTTCAAGTTAGCAATCAAACTAACGGCATCCGTAATCGGCATACCCAAACGTAAAATTCCGGAAATCAAAATAGCACAATTCCAAAAATGTTCGTCAAACGTTCGCGACAAACCTTCAATATGTCCGCCATAACCATGCTTGTCAACGTATTTGAAATCGTAACGTGTCGGATGAATACCTTCTTCATCTCTCACTCTGATAATAGAGCCCTTGGTTACGTATGAAGGCAGACAAATATCATCAGCTAATCCGGTAAAAATTTCGTACGGCTTTCCGTTGTGAAGTCCCACAACTGCAACCCATTTGTCGTGGTTGTTTTGAAAGCGAACGATGTCGGCTTCCAAAGTTTTTGGGCGAGGAATTCGCTTGTTTTCCGAAATCGTATCTTTCTTTTTGTCGGAATTGGAAATCAAAACACCTCCTCGAGATCCATCGCGATAAATTGTCATACCTTTACAACCGCTTTCCCACGCTGTTCGATAAATTTGATTAACCACGTCTTCTTTTGTATCTGCGGGAATATTTACGGTTACACTAATCGAATGGTCAACCCATTTCTGAACAGCACCCTGCATTTTCACTTTGCTAACCCAATCAATATCGTTCGATGTGGCTTTATAGTAAGGTGACTTTTCGATGATTGCTTTCAAATTCTCATCACTCATTTTTTTCACAGCCTCTACATCATAATCGTTTTGAAGCAACCACTCAACAAATTTCGGATGAAAAACATTGTGCTCTTCCCATGAATCGCCAACTTCATCTACATAAGAAATCTTTACATTTTTATCGTTTGGATTTACTTTTCTGCGACGTTTGTAAGATACCATAAATACCGGTTCTATTCCAGATGTGGTTTGCGTGCAAATACTCACAGAACCTGTTGGCGCAATCGTCAGCAATGCGATATTTCTGCGACCGTACTGCACCATATCTTCGTACACCGCAGGTGCAACCTCGCGAATACGGTTTACAAACGGATTGTTCGCTTCGCGACCTGCCTTGTAAATCGGGAAAGCCCCGCGCTCTTTCGCCATTGTAACAGACGATGCATAAGCATTTACGGCTAAATTTTTGTGAACTTCAACCGAAAAATTTGTTGCTTCATCACTCCCATATCGCAAGCCTAAACCCGCAAGCATATCGCCTTCTGCCGTGATTCCCAAGCCGGTGCGACGACCTTCCATACTTTTCATTTTGATGTTGAGCCACAGATTTCGTTCGATACGTTTGATTTCGGCTTCTTCAGGGTCGGCGTCGATTTTGGCCAAAATTTTGTCCACATTTTCCAACTCCAGATCAATGAGATCATCCATTAAGCGTTGTGCTTTTTGCACGTGGTCTTTGAACAATTCCATGTTAAATTTGGCTTTTCCCGTAAACGGGTTTTCAACATACGAGTACAAATTTATTGCAATCAGGCGACAACTGTCATAGGTACATAGTGGAATCTCTCCGCAAGGATTTGTGGAAACCGTTTGGAAACCCAAATCTGCGTAGCAATCCGGAACAGATTCTTTTATAACCGTATCCCAAAACAAAACACCGGGTTCCGCGGATTTCCAAGCATTGTGAATGATTTTGTCCCAAAGTTTTTTCGGGTCAATTTCCCGAACAAAAGTCGGATTTTCCGAATTTACAGGATATTGCTGTGTAAAAGGTTTTCCTTCTATCAAGCACTGCATAAATTCGTCGGTAATTTTTACGGAAACGTTGGCTCCCGTGATTTTTCCCTCAACCATTTTTGCATCAATAAATCCTTCTGCTTCGGGATGCTTGATGGAAATACTCAGCATCAATGCACCACGTCGCCCGTCTTGTGCAACCTCGCGTGTAGAGTTGGAGTAACGCTCCATAAAGGGCACCAAACCGGTTGAAGTCAGTGCACTGTTTTTCACAGGCGAACCTTTCGGACGAATGTGCGACAAATCGTGCCCAACACCGCCACGACGCTTCATCAATTGAACTTGTTCTTGGTCGATTTTCATAATTCCGCCGTACGAATCCGAATCTCCACCGCTTCCGATTACGAAACAATTCGACAATGAAGCAACCTGAAAATCATTGCCAATTCCTGCCATAGGACTGCCCTGCGGAATAACAAATTTAAAATCTTTCAGCAATTGATAGATTGTTTCTTCATCCATCGGATTGACATATTTTTTCTCAATACGTGCAAATTCGCGAGCAATGCGACGGTGCATATCATCAGGCGTCAATTCGTAGATGTTGTTTTCACTATCTTTTAACGCATATTTATTCATCCACACGTTTGCAGCCAAACTGTCGCCTTTAAAATAAGCGGTAGCATGTTCCAAAATTGCAGTATGTTCAATTGCCTTCAATATGTCATTGCTTTTTTTCATGCCTGATAGTTCTTGTGCTTTTTCATTTTCTAATTGCTCTTTCGAGCTTGGTTTGATGCGTCCGGAAGATACCTTTTCGTAAGGTGTCTCAGCAATCTTCTGCTCTTTTTCAAGAACTGTCTCAGGTGCAAAAAGTGGAGTTGTACTCATCGTTCTTCAAATTTTAAAAATTTGGTTAAAATTTCGGTTTCGGGAGTACGAAGGTACAACAAACTTTTGAGAAAACAAAATGCCATTATCAACAAAAAAATGTTAGTATTTTGTTTATGCTTACATGGGTGGGCGATAGCAAAAGTCAACAAAATTTATCAACAAAAAAAAACAAATTGTTAATAATTTTTTTTGTATCTTTGCGAGTCAATAGCGACTAATTTTATGTCAAGCAATTACGAAAAATATCTGAACTTTCGAAACCAATTTCCGGTTTTCACTTACGAATCGTTTTCAGTAGCGCGTTCCGAAAAAAAAATCTCTATCGAGTTTTTATTTGTCGTTGATGAGCAAATAAAATTTCAACCGACAATTTCAATTCCGGCTCGTTCGTTCTATAAAATTGACGAGCTTTCCGATGAACAAATCAATCTTTTAGCCTTTCATATCGGGATGATAGAGTTGGTGAGTTATTGGAAAGCGACCTGCTCGCCGAGAGTTGTTGTAAAACCTTTTGCCTTGTCAAATGCACAAATTGAATGGTGGAAAAAACTGTATTTTCAAGGGCTTGGCGAGTTTTTTTACGTGAATGAAATTGTAACAAACTTGTTGGAATTTGTGACGATTGAAAGTGTTTCCGATATTGTTTTAAAAAAACAAAAATTTAACTTAGACGAAAAAACTATTGTCCCCATTGGTGGCGGAAAAGATTCGGTTGTAACGCTCGAATTGCTACGCAAGTCAAATGTAGAGATACGTCCGATGATCATCAATCCTCGTGGTGCAACGTTGAATTGTGCGAAAATTGCAGGTTTTGAACGTGAAGAAATCATTGAAGTCAATCGCACAATTTGTCCAAGATTACTGGAGTTAAACGCAGAAGGTTTTTTGAACGGACACACGCCGTTTTCTGCAATGCTGGCATTTGTATCGGTACTTACGTCGGCGATTACGGGAATGAAGCATATTGCATTGTCGAACGAATCGAGTGCAAATGAGCCTACGGTTCTGGGTCAAGATGTGAATCATCAATACTCCAAATCCCTCGAATTTGAAAATGATTTCAGAGATTATGTGAAAAATTTTATTTCGGAGGATTTTGATTACTATAGTTTTCTGCGTCCGTTTAACGAACTGAAAATTGCCGAGTATTTTTCGGAATTTCCGCAATATCACAGTATTTTCAGAAGTTGCAATGTAGGCTCGAAAGACGATATTTGGTGTTGTAGTTGTGCAAAATGTTTGTTTGCTTATATTATTCTTTCACCATTTATCGACCCACAAAAGATGATTAAAATTTTTGGCAAGAATCTGTTTGACAACACGATGTTGAAACACGAATTCAACCAACTCATCGGCATAGAAAAAACAAAACCATTCGAATGCGTTGGCACGATAGATGAGGTAAATACCGCATTAAGTCTGTATATTCAGCGTTTCCCTAGTCACACGCCTGCACTTATCGAATACTACAAAACCTTACCGCAGTCGATTCAACGAACGTGCTAACGCTTCATCTTTACGAATGGAGCGTACAGTAAACCACATTGCCAACAGCGTAAAAATCGGAATGAAAGTTGCGAACAGATAATTCATTGCATCGTTGGGAAGACCGAAGTAATTTGAAATTCTTGCCGTTGTTAAAAACATCATACCTACCAAAAAAACATTGGCGAGAAATGCCCACGCACAAAGTTTAATTTGCAAAGGACGATCTTTATACATGAAGATTGTGACCCCTGTCAATGTGATAAACAATGTAGCCAAAATCTGCATAATGATAAACATAAGCCTGGGAAACTCACAGCCCCCTTGCATTCCCCTAACGCCAACGCTACATGTAATTACCGTACCTAAATCAAAACTCGCAAATGGAGTAAGAAAAAGAGGTATGAAAGCGAGAAGAGATAAGACTAAAAAAATGGTTTGTTTGCGTTGTATCATGACATTATTTTTTTTGCAAAAATACGAAAAAAATCGTACCTTTGCAAAAAAAAGTTGTAATTCATGTATATTTTCAGACCTATGAACATCATCAGTTTTCTTCTAACCGCCCTTTTGACAGCATGTTCCGGAAATCCGAACAGTACCTCTCAAGACCTAATCGCTAATGCATCCACTGAACAAGGAGCACGGACTATCTCCGAAGTAGAGTTCAAAACCTTAGTCATGGATTTTGTGAACAATCCGGAAGAATGGGTATTCAAAGGGGAAATACCTGCAATTATTAACTTTTATGCGGATTGGTGCCCTCCGTGCCGTCGTTTAGCTCCGATTTTTGACGCACTGGCAAGAGAATATACCGGACGGGTGAATTTCTACAAAGTCAATGTAGATCACTCACGGACCTTGGCAACATTTTTTGGAGCGCGAAGTGTTCCCACATTGATGTTTGCACGGATGAACGGTTTGCCGGCAATACAACCCGGCTTTATGACCAGAGAGCAACTCATTCATGCAATTGAAACTTTTTTGTTGGAAAACGAGTAATTTTTGACGTTAGATGCAATACCCACCTGCATTTTTTGCAATTAAATGAGCAATATTACCCCAAGCAACGAAAGAATCGCAAAGAATTCCGGAAATGCTGCCAAAATCAATGTTTTGCCAAGAACATTTTGCCCGGATCCGATAGATGCAATACCATTGGCGCAGATGTCAGCTTGTTTGATACAAGTGAACATCGCCACTAATCCCAACATCAATCCACCTCCGAATATCATGCCTGCTTGCAACCAATCCGTCACATCAGGCAAGCTAGCACGAACGAGCCAAAATCCGACGAATCCGTAAAGACCGTTCGAACTCGGTACTGCCGATAAAATCAAGTAGTTTCCAAATCCCGAAGGATTCTTTTTCATTGCTCCAATAGATGCGTTTCCACACATTGCGAATCCGAATGCACTACCGATACCGGGCAGTGCTACCATAAGTGCCGCACCAACATAGGCTAAAAAAATTGGTTCCATAATTTTGTTTGATTTTTTTGTTATTATTTTGTTTGATTTTTTTCTTGGTGAGCGACCGCATAAGGTGCCCGTACATTACTCGTTTTTAATCTTAATAAACGGTTTGTATTCTCTGCCACCACCTTCGAAACCTGCATTTTTGTAGAATTCCACGAAAGTGAGACGCAACGGATGCACAAATGCTCCCAACATCACTAAAGCAAAGTTCAAAGAGTGTCCGAACAGCAGAACGATGAGAGTTACCAATGCTCCGATAACCGGAATATCGGGTGCCATGTCGAATGCCAGCGAATTAAATACCATTCCCAAAATACTACCGGCTAAACCCAACGCAAACAAACGCACATAAGACAGGAAGTCGCCAAGCAATCCAACAACTGTATTGTAAGCAATCCAAAGCCCGGAACCGAATTGCACCAATGGATTTTTTCCGGGTGTATTGTAGAAAAATATCGCCAAACCACATAGTCCAGCCACGACGTAATAAACAGTCATCAACGCTTCCGAAATTGCTACACCAAGTTCTGGCAAACCGAAAACGGCAACCGATGAAAGCAAGAGCGTGAGCCAACCGAGTTTCGAGATCGCATACTTAAACCCTCGTCTGCGCGTGATACCAACAATATTCAGACACATTGCAAATACGATATGGACACCGCCCAATGCAAGTGCTAAAATCATCAAATTGTCTTCATCTAAGAAATAATTTGTAAATCTCGACAATGCCGGAATTTCCGCCAATTTTATTCCAAAAAATCCACCCGACAATATTCCAAACAATATCGTTGCTCCACCCAACCATTGCACCAAACTCAAAATGGGTCGGAAGTCGGCACTAACTTTGCGTTTCGCGAAAGCGGCACCCAATACCAACACCAAACCATACCCCGCATCGGCGGCACAAAATCCTACAAACAACATAAAAAATGGTGCCAAAAACGGCGTTAAATCCATTTCTTTATGATTAGGAAGTGAAAAAATCTTTGTAATCGGCTCATATAGTTTTGCGAAACTATTATTTTTCAACAAAACAGGGATTGATTCCGCCTCTTCAACATCCAAAACGGTGTAATAGACCGGTTGTGTTTCCAAAAAAGTCAAAAAATCCGCTTCTTGATCTTCGGGTATAAAACCTTTGGTTATGCGAACTGTGTCGTCTACCGAAAATTCGGTACACGTGGCGATTCGATCAAACGAAAGTGCATTTTGCAAACGTGTACGCTCTTGGTAAAGTGTCGGCAAATACGGAATCATTTCTTTGAAAAGCAACTCCAATTCGGCATGGCGGAGTTTTAGAACATCGATTTCTTCCATTTGCCGGTTGAGCGAAATGCTCGGCATTTTGACTTCATTCGCAGCAATTGTGATTTTTTCGTGATGTTTGGACTTTGCAATAACAAAGTAATAGATACCTTTTTCTTCGTTGACAATTTCCAAATCGTATTTTTCACTCCATGTTGGATCAAAATTACGCTTATCACAAGTAAAAAATAAAAGATCTAAGTCGTTTTCACCAAGTTTTTCCACAATACTCGGATCATATTCCCCCCAAGGTAGAAGTTCGTAATAGCGTTTGTCGCGCTGTTTGATTTCTTCATCAATCTGCTCGTATTCCGAAGCTGCTTTTTGGTATTCTTTGAGAATATAAGCTGCTTTCCGCGGGTTGTAGATACTGTGTATTTTATACTGTTTCTCGGCTTGGTAGGCTTCCAAGCGTTTGATAGCATCATTGCAAAAACTCAGCCAGTTCAAAATTTTCTTTTCTTCGCCTTCCAAACTGCACAAAGTTTGTGTAATGTCTATCAAACCTAAATCTTGCAGGCTATCCAAAAAATTCGGAAAATCTTTAGCATACGAAATAATACCGTATTTTTTCATTTTTGCTATCATGCCGCGTCCTCCTCCAATTGTTGACGTACTTTTACGATTTTCTGAGCAGCTTTCGAAAGATTTTCTTCGTCTTCCATAAATCGTTTGATTTTACGTATGGCTTCATTATAGCCGGGTATCTGAACTTTTTCGTATAGGTTGACTTTTTGCGTCGTTTTTTTTCTGGCGTGTTCCAGCAACCGCATTTTTTCGTAATACACTTCGCTTTTAATTCCAATTGTTGCCAAGTTTTTCAGAATACGAATACCTTCGGAATACCAAAACGGTCGAGCAAATATGCTGTAGGGTTTTTCTTCGAAAATCACATCATCTAAAACCGGAATTTGTACTCCTGCAATTTTTTCGATGTGAAGTTGTACGTCTTCGACTGAAATCAGCGTGGAGTCGAACTCGCTCCAAAGTGCCGCAATATCGGAATGCGCAGCAATTTGACGTTCCATTTCCGCAAACAGCCATTCGGCTTCTTTTTTTGCTCTTTTCACCTCAGCTCTCAATGCAGACTCTTTGCTTTTGATCGTCGGCAAAGCTTTTGTTCGCATCTTCAACTGTGTGTTGAGGTTGTTGAGCGAAGTTTTGTTGTACTGATACTTGATAACTGCTGGCATTAAAGCAAGTTTTATTTTTTTTAATATCCTAATCGGATTTGCATTTCTTGTCTTCGGAAGTTTCTACGGTTATAGGTGTTCCCGGAGTTTTAATTATCACTTCATCTTCTGAAACAGATAATAGTGCTCCCGGAGCCGTTATTCTCACAGCATCTTCCGAAACAGATATGGATACCGCACGCCATATTTGCCTATGTCTAACATCATCTCTACAACTTGCGTGTGAATTCCATATCAAAGCAAATAGCAACCCCGCCAACGAAAGAATCATCAATGTGTTTTTCAACCAGCGTTTCATCGAAATACAAGAAATTCCCAAAATAATCAAAAGAATGGGCCAGTATTTCCAAATTCCATGCCACGAAAAATCAAGCCAACCAAACGTTCTGAGCAAAAAGGCAATTCCTAAAAATACGAGGAAGATACCAAACCAAACGCCCGACGACTTTTTATGTTTTTTGCGTTTTTTGAGCTCTTTTTTGACTTCTGTCTCTACCTCCACTTCGGCTTCTTTTCCGGCATCATCGAACTCGCTTTTTAGCTCATTCGCAATATCTTGGGCAAACTCTTTCGCCACATCCTCAACAAACTCTCCGGCAACATTTTTAATGGCGTTTTTTATCTTATCGCTCGTTTTTTTTTGTGAATCGTCCACAACCTCTGCATCCTGAACATCATCATTTGTACCTCGTTCCGGCATAATAATCCAAGCAACGATGTAAAGTATAATTCCTGCTCCACCAAAAACCGCCATAACAAGAAAAATCAATCGAATCAAGACGGGGTCTATTGAAAAGTATTCTGCAATGCCACCACAAACTCCCGCAATTATACGGTGTTCTTTGCTTCTACGTAGTGTTTTCATGGCTTTAGATTTTTGGATATTGATAATTTTTGCAAAGATACGATTTTTTTTGTACCTTTGCAAAAAAAATATCTATGTACAAAAAATCAACGCCCGCACAAAAAGAAAAGAAACCACTCTCGAAAGGGCGTAAACATACCGTTGGCACAGGTTCTAAGCCCGTAGCACGGCGTAAGCAAGCAGGTTCCGCTGGCGCGGACGCCCAACACGTCCATGCCTCAGATAAAAAACGTCATGGCACGGACTACAAGTCCGCGCCAGCGAAAACTCGACAAGGTCAATCCGCACCAAATAAAAATTTCAAAAAGCGTGTCCCAAGAAAAGTCTCTACCGCCGAAGGCATTCGCCTGAATAAATATATCGCCAACGCCGGAATTTGCTCACGTCGTGAAGCCGATACACTCATCGAAAGCGGCGTTGTCCGCATAAACGGTGTGATTTGTACACAACTGGGAACACGTGTGATGCCGAACGATAAAGTTGAATTTGGTGGTGAAACCCTAGTTTCCGAGAAAAAAGTTTATTTATTGATGAACAAACCCAAAGGTTATATCACAACTACTGATGATCCGCAAGAACGAAAAACCGTAATGCACTTGATCGACGGTGCTTGCAAAGAACGCATTTATCCCGTTGGGCGTTTAGACCGCCAAACTACCGGTGTTTTGTTGTTCACAAACGATGGAGATATGGCGAAAAGACTGACACATCCATCGCACGGTGCACGAAAAATTTATCACGTTACTTTGGATAAAAACATTACAAAGGCCGATTTGCGAGACATCGCCCAAGGTGTGGAATTGGAAGATGGTTTTGTACATGTGGATGAAGTCAATTTGATTGTAGGAACAAAGAACGAAATCGGCATTCAGTTGCACTCCGGAATGAATCGCGTGGTTCGACGAATTTTTGAGAAATTCGACTACAAAGTTACTAAACTCGACCGTGTCCTTTTTGCCGAATTAACGAAAAAAGACCTTTCTCGCGGACATTGGCGATTTTTAACAGATAAAGAAGTGTCGTTTTTGAAAATGAAATGAAAAAAATCCGCAACTATATTCTCTGGATATTAGGTGGTTTATTCGCTCTGTTTATCACGGTTTCCGTGGTGGTTTACCTTGTGATTTTACGAGATTCGGACAGAATTAAAAATATCATTATTAGCGAATTAAACAGATCTCTGACGGGCGAAGTGAGTATTGAGCGGATGAGTTTCACATTTTGGTCGAGTTTTCCACACATTGCTTTGGATTTTAGAAATGTTAGAGCAATGGGTTCAAATCCCAACGATTTGGAGCCTTTTCTCGAAGCAGAAAAATTATCACTGAATTTTAACTTGCGTGATATAATCGCCCGAAGATACGAGGTAAAAAGAATTGATTTGAACGATGCAATCGTCCGAATTAAGTTGTACGCAGACGGCACAGCGAATTACAGCTTGTGGCGAGCGACAGATGAACCGGTCTTTTCGTTTTCTCTGCGAAGGGTGCATATCAGAAATACACAACTGCTTTTTGAGGCAGAGCGGACTCAACAACATTATGATTTTTTTATTTATCGTGCCGATGCAAGAGGGGATTTTTCGCAAAACATTCAGAATGTAACGTTTTCCGGCGATTTTCACTTGAATTTACTGCAATCCGGAGAAACCGTTATTCTTGCCGAAAAAGATATGAGTTTGCGAACAAAAGTCATAGTTTACACTGCGGATCAAACCGTTCATTTTTCAGATGGATTTATTCGTTTGGAAGATTTGAATTTTGATCTTTCCGGATTTGTGAATTACAGTGATGACGCACCGAACATGAATTTAGAACTTGTCGGAAGACGATTGGATTTACAGCGATTTATCAGACAACTTCCAACTAATTTTGCACAAGAAATCGCAAGCTATCGAACGCGAGGCGATTTTGATTTTCGATTGGTTTTTTCGGGCAATTATACCCAAGGGAACCTACCGCAAATCACTGCCGAATTTGAATTTAGAGATGGACAAATCTTTGAAAGAAATACCCGAACACAACTCAATCAAGTAGGATTTTCCGGTACATTTTCTACGACAGCCAACAACCAATGGAGTAATTACAGACTTCAAATTCGAGATTTTTCAGCACATACAGCGACCGGACACTTTTCCGCAAATTTTGCCATCAACAATTTTCAATCACCAACCATTCAACTAAACACAGCATTCAACCTCGAGTTGGACGAATTGAACAGATTGATTTCCGTACCGCAAATTGTGAGTGCAAGTGGGAAAACTGTTGGGCAAATTCAATACAGACACACCTTCAGAAACTTTGAATCTATTAACTTTTCGGAGATTTTGAAAGGACAATTTCAAGGAGCAATTTCGTGCAGAAACGCAGTGGTCAAACTGCAGGATTTCATTTTGAAATCTCCCGTAAACTTAGATACAATTCGCATTAATTTCAACCAAAATAATTTGTACATTCCGCTTGCAAGAGGCGAATTTGACGGTAGTAGATTCCAAACTTCATTCACGGTTCAAGATTTTCTCAGACATTTGCAAAACCCTGAATTGATGCACGTTTTCGGAGACTTGAGTGTTGATAAATATCAAGTTGATAAAGTTTTGTTGCAAAATTTACGTGGGCATATTCAATTTCAAAATCAAGTTTTGATTGTTGACGAACTTTCTATGGATGTTTTTGACGGAAATATAAGTGGAATTGCCGAAGTTAATTTTACGGATAAATCCCGTTTTCCTTTCCGTTTCGAGGGTTTACTTTCGAGAATTAACGCCGAAAGAATGTTTGCTGATATGGATAATTTCGGGCAAACTCAAATCACAAACTCAAATCTAAACGGCTTGATTGATGCGGAAGTGTCGGCAGTTGGAAATTACATGCCGACCATTGGTTTGGATTGGAAAACACTTTGGATTACGTTGCAAGCAAGAGTTATGGACGGCGAACTCAACAATGTTGCCATACTTCAAAAATTGTCGCGTTTTGTCGATGAGGAGGCGCTGAACAATGTGAGGTTCGCAACACTTGAAAACACAATTGAAATCCGAAACGAAACCATCACGATTCCGCAAATGAGAGTTATTTCAAATGCACTAAATTTGCACGTTGCAGGCACGCATCGTTTCGACGGACAAATTGATTACAGCGTTCAAATTGCCCTATCGGAATTGTTGAGCAGACGCCGAAGAGAACGTCGTGGAAATCAAGAAGAATTGGGTGCTGTGGAAGATGACAGACGACGAATAAGCTTGTTCGTTTCTATCACCGGAACTTCCGACAATCCAAGGTTTCGCTACGATTTCAGAAATGTTTTCAGAAGTCTGGAACTCGGTGCCGGCACAACGAGAGTTGCCACAACGGTTGGCACTGCCGTTAGACAAGAAGGACAAGCTGTTGGAGCTATTTTGAGAGATGAGTTTGAATTTTTACAAAGAAGCGAGGAAGCTAAACGACAAGAGGCCCTTTGGCGTGAGCAAGAGCAAGGAAGATTTGTTATCGAATGGACTGACGAGCCTGAACTCAAGCCAACTATAGAGCGAAGAAGAAGAGGCAGACGAACCCAACAAGATACCGTTCGAATTGGTGTTATTTTTGAGGATGATTAGATTTTAACACTTTTTAAGGAAAATTATTTGGCGGAATGAAAAAAATGTTGTAACTTTGCGACACGTTAAGAAAATAAAATTATGCCGAAGAAATCCTATAAATTTACTGAAGATACTCCATTGACTGTCAGTGAGCCTTCTGTGGCTTACGATTACAAAGTTGCAGATGGCGAAGTATTGTCTTCCGAGAAATGGAATCCCAATGTTCCGTTCCATTGCACGCAAGAGGAATTTTTGGAGCATATCCGTAGTATTGAGCAAGGGGCATTTATGAGTATTGAAGAATCCGATAGAAGATTTGAAGCATGGAAGAAGGAGTATCTTGCAAGCCGTTTGAGG
>Ga0123355_10001480_pt1 | contig 32709 bp, 33 predicted proteins | sample TergutEmb28metaG_3_FD_89872 | JGI IMG/M metagenome (GOLD analysis project Ga0123355, IMG submission 89872) | Embiratermes neotenicus P1 segment gut microbial communities from Petit-Saut dam, French Guiana - Emb289 P1 | ecosystem: Host-associated > Arthropoda: Insects > Digestive system > Gut ...
TCAATAACGGACAATGAAAACCAACTTGGTGGGGTAGATAAGTTTATCGAACTAACCAAACAACATTTAGAGTTTCGGGAAGTCACGCCAGCCTTGATGAACGCCTTTATCGACAAGATAATCGTCCATGAACCTGAAAAGAAGCGAGGGGCAAATCGTAACCAGTTTGTTGAGATTATTTTTAACTTCGTCGGCCCTGTAGAGATTGATGAAACCTTCGCTAAAAAGGTTGCTGATGAATACTTTGTTCAGAAAAAGAGTGACACTGCTTTGAAAATAGCACAGTAACACCAGCAACACATAGCTAACTCAGTTCAAATGGTGATAAGTGGCGCGAAGTAGCCACTTGTCACCACAGCAATACCATTAAACCAAGTTGCTTCCTAATCAATCCTGTCCATTATACCAGAGAGTACAGCATATCTTCAAAGTCAGTAAATAAGCCTCTCCACGGTGTTTTGATTTCCGTGCAGAGGCTTGTTTTTTGTTTTCGTTAAGAAATCCTAGTATACTCACTCTTTACATAGCTAATATACTCAGTTAGAATAGCACTATAATACTACCAAAAACGCAAAGTCAAACAGTTTCATCTAAAAATATATATTTATATTAGAGGAGAATGGCTATGGCAAAAACAATTATAGCTATAGGTGGCGGTGATTTATACAACAATGAAACACTTTCTATAGATGAATATGTAGTAAAATGTGCAAATAAAAGTATTCCTAAGCTACTATTTATTCCTACTGCTAGTGGTGAGCCACAAGGCTATATTGATGCTATACAGCATATCTATGGCGAAAAGTTAGGTTGTATGGTAGATGTACTTAAAATCCTAACCGAACAACCTACAAAGGACGAAGTTCGAGAAAAAATACTATCAGCAGATATAATTTATGTGGGCGGTGGCAATACCGCAAAGATGATGGAAACATGGAAAAAATGGAATATAGACGAATATCTACGACAGGCATATAACAACGGCATTGTACTTTCAGGTATGAGCGCGGGGTCAATTTGTTGGTTTGAGAGTGGGCATAGTGATAGTTTTCTCAAGGAAACAGGGGAATATTGCATAGTCAATGGTTTAGGTATTATCCCTAACTTACATTGTCCTCATTATAATCAACGTCCCGAATTTGATGAATTTATGAAAAAAGTGAAAAACACAATAGCCCTAGCCATTGAAGATAAATGTGCTATTGTGTTTCAAGATGGTTACTATAAAATTATCAAAAGTGATGATTCTGCTAAAGTGTTTTTGTTTGTAAATAAAAATGGTGTGGTGAAAAAGCGTGTTATTGATAATGTAGAGTTTGTTTCGGTAAATGAACTTGAGATATACTCGTGAACTGAAACATTTTCCGCCCATGTGCAGTCTTTTTGCGCGATTGCTTCGTTAAGCACCACTTAGTGCGCCTTGCGTAATTGCATGACGATTTCTTTTATGGCTGCAAAAAAATCTGTCGGATTATCCAGTTCTGTTGCATGACCTGCATTTTCCACCCAATATAGCCCTTTTTGTGAGGTATTGATTCTCTCAAAATATTCTGCGGCCAATGTGCTTGAAGTTTGCCAATCATTTCTTCCAAGCACGTAAAATACAGGGGTGGAGTATTCCGTTGTGTCCCAAATACTATAATCCGTCAGCCATTTCGTCAAATTAAAATTTGTTTTCACCCCTTTAATTATTAAAAAAATGTCGTTTAACTTAAAAATTGGACTTTTGAACATAGTTTTTAATAGTTTACCAGTTTTTAAGTTAAGCCCATATTTTGATTTCAAATAAGTGAATTTCATATCCGTAGCAACATAATTTTTATCATCAACTTTCATGTATGGTAAATGCTGCATTTTCATTAACTTTTTTGCATCCTTTTTATTTCCTTTGCTATTAATTATCTCCTCCAACTTATCGTATATGATTTTCATATCTCGGCGCGTATCGATGCAGTGGCCAGTGCCAATATAACCTATGACATCCTTCGGATATTTGAGAATATATTGTGTCCCTAATACAGAGCCCCATGATTGACCTAGCAAAATAACCCTGTCTGTTTTGTACTTGTTTTTCACATAAACGATTGTTTGTCTTAAATCGGCAATCAAGTTTTCAATTGTTAAATCTTCCGGTTTAGATTTATTTCTCTTTTGGGTCTTGCCTGTTCCCCGCTGGTCATAAAAAACAATGTTGCAAAAATCTAAAACAGGTCTGTAAATATACGCTACGTTAGACATCGATGACCCTGGCCCTCCGTGCAAGTGTATAATGACTTCTTGTTGCGGTGAAGGATAGTGCAAAAAATACTGATATATGTCGTTTATCTGCACATATTCCTCTGTGAAAGTCTTGATTTTGCTCATGATTTTATCCCCTTTTCATTTAGTAGCTAATAAATTTATAATGACTTGCGCTAGAATTTTCATCATGCTTTCTGCGGTTGCAGATTCATTTTCCGGTAAGCCGATAAATTCCAATTCTGCGACACTGTCTGGGTCAATAATTGCTTTTTTAATACCATCGCTTGCGGCAACGATAATAAACATAATCTGACCAGTTGGTATAACACTATTGAAATGGCCATTGGTTATGTGATTATCAATAAAGTCGCGTAACTTGACGAGCAAGTTTAGGCCATCATCATTAGACTTGATTTTTGCCAACATCATTCTGCCTCTTTCAGGGTCATTCAAATAAATGGTTTGCAACTCATATATGAGTTTGCCATACTGATGGTATGTTCGGTCAATCATGCTGCCTCTCAAAATAAAAAAGTCCATTATAATTTCTTCGGGTGACTTGCTGCTTTCAAAAACTTTTTCAAATTCAGCATTAGCTGATAATTCATCATAGGCTTGGTTTAGAATTTCGGCAAAAATCTCATCTATACTTGAAAAATAGTTATATATTCCGCCTGTGCTAATCTCACATTCTCTTACCACATCACGCAATGTAATCGAATATGCAGGCTTTGATTTGCATACACGAATAGCCGCATCTACAATTTCCTTTTTCTTAACGGTAAAATATTCTTCTGTTACTTTTGGCATATTTACCTCCTTTTTAACATGCCGCGTTGGCACAAATGGTTTATGAGAAATTTTACCATGAGTGCGAAGGTTATCGGCTATTTTTCACACTTAGAGTCTGTCTGAAATCCTAAAACATTCGCATTCATATGACATTAGAATATAAATGAATCCTGCGTCATTATTATATGTTATATTGACGCATACGTCAATATAAATTTCAAGTAACAAAAAAGCGGCTTTGTTTTCACAGAGCCGCTCTCTTCCTTTAATCCCTTTCCAAAACAATAATGCCATGGTTGACCAATTCAGGCACCATCCAACGACGAGTACCGCCTCTCTCCCTATCTACAAGTTCATTGGAGAATATAAACAAGTACCCATTTATATTACGCACGTAGATATACTCAAATGACTCAAGAATATTGCCATACAGATCAATTACATGCCATGTACCATGTATAATAGGTCTTGTATACCAATAATGTGGTTGCGAGCCCAAAATCAATTGGGATCCCCCTGCTCCCATTAAGCCACTCACATAATCAACAATTTCGCCGCCCACGTTAACCAAAGCAACGCCGTTGATAAATGTTCCAGCATAGGTAAACTGTGTTGGTATAACTTCGTACCCGGTTACATCAATATAACCCCACATTCCTGTATAATAGCATTGCACGGCGGCTCTACTTTCCCTAAATGTTTGGGTAGGGTAACTATATTGAGTCGGCCATAGCAAGTGTCCTTCTGAAGGCGCGGTATAAGTACGAATACTTGAATATATAGGTGGTGCAAGCACATTGCCTTCAATATCTCTCAGACCTATGCGCGGGCTACTTACCCACTGCCTAACAAATCCACATTCTTCGTGAATCACCTGTACAGATGTACCTGTCACTGTAAAAACTATACCTTGGTCGCAGACTCGGATATGATAATACATGTAAGGCGGAATTATATATTCACCACGGGTATTAATCAGGGCAATTCCTTCTGGGCCTGAACAGCGGCAAGCCCAATTGCATACACTTTTGTAATCTACAACAGCTACCCCATGGTTGAAATGGGTTGCAAATCTAAATCTGGGGGGAATCACTTCGTTGCCTTCCATATCCACAAATCCCCATAGAATATTATGATTTGAAGCTACTACTCCGCGCGTCCAATCCCAGTCACCTATCTGCACTCCTGCGAGTCCTTCATGAAATGTGACTAATCTATCACCATTTGTTAGGGAGAAAATCTCATTACCATAAGTATCAATCGCACCATAGAGGACATAAATGCCACCGTGAGGGTCATCTGGAATAGGTATGTGGCTAAGAGTAACGGCTCTTCCCTCGTTAAACGGGTATATGTGGTGAAACGTAGGCGATATAATTTCATTGCCCTGCATATCAAATATACCATATAGAGCGTCTTGTTGACTCTCCAATGTATTTTCATGGCGAATCCTTGCCGCAATCAACCCATACCCTAATGCACGCATATTCACCACATATGAATAAGTATCCATGTGAGGAAGTGGGAAAATTATTGGAATAACAGTTCGTCCTAACGATTCCATCACAGCCATATAGTTCGCAAAGTTTTCTGCACTCCGTATACCCGGTATAGTTGGAGGGATAATCACATTGCCCTTACTATCTAAAAGAACTTCACCTCTTCCAGCTGATAACCACAGGTGTATAAGCCCGTCATCATAACTAAAACTACTGATTACCCACTGTGAAAAGTCAATTGGAATATCTTCTATAATTTCTGTGATTTTCTCAACGATTTCCTCGTCATCAACTTTATACAACAACTCTGTAGCAGGGATTTCCACGAATTCCTTGTCGTCTTCATATTTCTCGTATTCCTTTTGTGCTGTACACCCTACCATAATCAACATCAATGCTAGTAGCAGAAATACTCTAAATACCCTCATAATCACACTGTACTTTATATTCATTGTGCCACTCCCCATTCATTATTCAATGTTATTCGTATAGTTATCATACCTGCATTTGCCCTGGCTTTCAATCCATAAGAATTGATGATTAATAATTTGCATGGTATAATAAATATTGCACCGAAGGTTATAGAATATATGCGGTTATACGGAGGTATAGATGATTTTAGAGGCAATACACATTTGGAACAAAAAATTTATTATGTTTGCGTTGGGAAAGGAACTTTCGATAGGTGGGAGTTCTTTATTACAATTCGTTTTACCGCTTTACATTTTGTTGAATACTGGAAATCCAGTTTTAATGGGGACAATATTGGCATTTTCTGCATTACCATCAATCATTTTTTCACCAGTAGGTGGAGTTGTAGCAGATAGATTTGATAAGCGTAAACTATTGGCTATGACAAATTTATTTACTGTAATTGCAGTGGTTATGTATTTGTTGCTTGCAAACTACATAGAAATCGTATCCGCCACCGTTTTAATGATGATAGTGCTTCTTATCGTTAGCAGTTTAGTTTCATTAACATCAAAAGCAGGCATACCAATGTTAGTTCCTAAAGACATGTTAATAAAAGCAAACTCTTTCACTTTTTTGTTAGCTACTTTTTCTTCAATCGGGATACCGATATTCGGCGGTTTTATTCTTGCAACATTTGGTTTGACCCATGTTTTGCTTATTGGCATTTTATTTTATCTGTTAGCCATTACAATGAATTTTTTAGTTGATATTCCATTTGAAAAACAAACGAAAGCGAAAGGTCTATTGAGGGCTGTCTTATTCGACATTAAAGATGGAATCAATTTTATCACAAAAGAAAAACCTAAAATTGGAAGCGTTATTTTTGGGGTGAATATGCTTTACTGCATAACTTTATTGCCACTTATGACAATCGCACTGCCCGTGTTAATAACCATTTACTTTGAAAAAGGAGAAGCTACACTTGGAATCACGAAATCCATTATCGTATTTGGTGGAATAGTTGGTGTTTTGCTAGTAGGTATGTTGGGGAAAAAAGCGAGTATTGTAAAAATTCGTATGCTTCTTTTTGTTTCTAGCTTTGCACTGATTCCAACTGTTATTGCCTTTATGTGGAGCAATAATGATACATTCACCTACATTATTCTTATTCTATCATTTTTTATAATCTCTACAATCAGCACGATGTTGGGAATCATATGTCGAACTTATTTTGGAAAAGAGTCCCCCGAGCAAATGGTAGGAAAAGTCATGTCACTGAACACTTCTTTAGTGGTTCTTGGCACTTCAATTGGTGGTTACTTATATGGATTTTTATTCAACTATTTCATAGAAAGCCCAACAATTGCATTAGCAATCTTAGTAGGTTTATCACTTATTGTTGCTTTCAGGTTCAAAATATAATATTTGATATAACAACAAAAGCTAGAAAACAGTATTTAATAAATCCGAAAGTATATGTTACCTCATCTTTAGTTATAAAGTTATCATTTATTGTCTGTATACCGGGGTCAAAACCCCCACCTTCAGGTGGAGCCTTTAGGTCAACCTCCTGAAATGCCGATGCAAGTGACAAAGGCGAGATACTGCTTTTGATTTTTCAATAGTTTTCCACTCATTTAAGATAGCGATGTTTTTAACACTACAGCATAGTCACGCATGTAAAATTGCGAAACGCCAATAACTTTAGGCGGCTTTAGTCGCACATCAACCCATTAGCTTTAGCTGGTGGTAGTTGAGATCCATAATTTCCTCCTCGTGCCGACCAGTTTGCTTTATTCCGATAATTCCACACAAGCCATTTACAACCCTTGAAATATCGCATCGAAGGGTGTTTAAGGTCTGCAAGTATCTCACTGAACCCACATATATACAGTGACCCTGTGGGTTTTAGAATCCTTGCCGCTTCTTTAATCCATAATAGAGACCATGCTATATACTGCTCTTGCGATTCGAATTTGTCCCAATCGGCTTTCTTTATATTATATGGGGGGTCAGCAAACACAAGGTCAACAGAGCAACTCTCGACCTGTTGTAGCCATTCGATACTGTCTGCCGCGAATAATAGCCCATTGCGATGACAATAAACAGGTGAAGTGTTTTTATCAGGAAATAGAGTGGTATACATGCTGGATTGTTCGGTTGGAATTTCATATTTTCTTTCAATCGGAAGAGTTATCTGCAATTGTACTATTCTGCTCATAGTCATATCTCCTTTAATTTCTGTTGTTCGGCATTAATGCCAATATTCAAGCAATTAATTTCTTGCTGCCAATCTTGCCGGCATAATTATGAGAATGAACACACGCCCCGACTAGTTTACCGACTGACAGTTGTGGAAAAGCATTTGGTACGTTCCGACAGGATGAACTAAACAATTCACAAAGACTCACTCTACATCTCCGCCATGAAATAAACATTTATAGACTTTGTTGCATTTATAATAGATTTCCTCAACTCCGCTAAACCAATGAAAATCACCTTCGACACGGCACACATACCGATAATCACCATTGATATACTCAAACGGCCCACGATATGGGTGCTTATCTGGAACAAGCAATAAAGCCTCCTTCAAAAAATCCCCCGAAAATCCATCTGCAACTACCCTGCCGACATAATTCATAGACCAAAATGGAACGTTATCGCGCCAAAGTGCTTCTTCTCCCGCAAATTTTTTACCCCCTAAGTATGTGTCTATATATTTAAGTGCCCCTTCTGTATACTCCAAGTCATGAGAATTTGGTCGTGAGGAGGTGGTTTCTGCACCTTTACCAGCGTATGTTCCTTTTTTTGCTTTAATCAGAAAATTAATTATGGGATTCATCTTAGCTCCTCCTTGAAATATAATCATATCAATGTTTTGACGCCCCGATTGACGGCATATGAAGTCAATTAGTTGCGAGACTCCACAGCTTCCCACGCCGACGATTTGTCGACTGGCGGTTATAGAAAATTGGTCACAAGTTATCTGTTAAGAGGTTTTCCGCCAGACTATAAAACAAGTCTAATTAAACAATCAAGGCACTTTTCTTTCGATTTAAGGCTAAAGTGTATCCATCAAAGAAAAAAGGGATGCTGTCCACTTTTCCATTATTGATACGCATTTTTACTTTTTCAACTGCATGTAACGCAACTTCAAATTCAGGTTGACCCGTAATCAATATAGGCTGGTCGAATCTATCAAACCAACGATATTCCCCCCCAAAGTGTTTTCGGGCAACTTCAAAAATATAACAACCTGCTTCAGTAGCAAGACATTCTATTTCTTTATTACTAAGTCTGCCAACCCATTGATGCGCTTCGTCAAGAATCTCATCTAAAACATGTAAACTTTCAACCGAAAAATCTAATTTGCTATCCGCTCTTTCATTTGTCAAAGCAACAAAGGAATTCGCAAAATCAATAATTTGAGTAAGTAAGTCCAAATCGCACCTCCAAAGTATTTTCCCCTTGTCATCCAAATTGTCGGCATATTAATACACTCTAACATTCGTAATGCGTCCACATCCGAAGAATATGCACATATCCTCTACCGATTTTCAAGAAGTCCAAAGCCCAAATGAAGAACTCAGCAAATCCGATGACTTAGGGATTGTTTGGAAACTCTGACGCCGATGTTTTGCAGACTGGCAGTTGTGAAAAGTGATTGGACGCTTAGATGAGCAATGAAAGTGTTCCATTTTTCACCTTAACCAAATAATCCATCATACTATCCTCGTTCTGCTTGTTGTAGGTAAATCCAAAATGAATCACTAACATCGTAAGATAATTTGCCAAACAGCTCACAACTGGAAAAAATAGCGTTCCAAAAATTTTCATAGTCGCTGTCAGAATAAGTTCTAGTGTATAGCATATAAAAATCATCGGACAAATGTATTTTCAGGTATCGTCCACTATCTTTAAGTGAAACGGAAAAACCAGTCTTTATGCCTATGTGCCAATCTATCATTCTATTTAACGTGAGCCTGATAAAAGCATTATATTTTTCCTTGGCATATGGTAATTGGTCACGGGCAATAGCTTTCGCAACATCATTTAGAAACCACCAAAATCCTGCACAGCAAGCTGCATATTTATCCTCGGTCGGTTTATCAATAGTACAACGCTCATCATATGGTATTTTGGTTAAGCAATTATCTTTATCAAGCAACACCATTGTTTGCTTATTGATAGTGAATTTATTTTTCATTGCTTCTTCTTTGATTTCTGCCAGCAAGTCTATACGGTTTCCATCACTAAGCAACAAGCCCCAAACATAAAAGCGCGATAAATCATTCAGCTCTTTTCCGAAAAACTTGTTTTCGTTTTTAAGACTTTCGAAAATAAAAGTAATGTCACCAAAGGCATTTATCCAGTCTTTGCTGTTTATGAACGAGTCGATTTCAGTTACAACAAATACAACATCATAATCCGAAAAAATATCTTTCTTCGCATTTGGATTTGCACGAGAACCATGTATATAAGCAGCTCTAATGCGTTCATCGCTTTTTGCAACTTGTTTTATTAAATCATACATTTCTTGTTCGGTTCTCATCACAATAACACCATCCTAAATATAAATTTCATTTTAAGTGTCCCTGCATATCCAATATCCATACTATCCCTCTTCTTTTTGCTGTTCTATTTCTAGTTGTGCTAGTTCTCGATGTATCTCTCTCTGCCTTGCTTCTATTTCTGCTCTTTGTTTTGCAAATTCCTGATTTGCTTCTTGCAAGGATTTTTCTTTACGTTGTTTTAATTCTTCCAGTTCTCTATCCCGACGCAATTCTGACTCTTGCTGTTCTGCTTCTATTTTAGCTAATCCTTCTGCTTTTTTTCGTTCTGCTTCTTGTGTCGCTTGCTCTAGTTGTCGTTCTGCTTCTTGCAGTGCTTTACTCCGACGTATCGCAGCTTCTTGTGCCATTGATTTTAATTCTGTTATTTCCCGTTCTGTTTCTTGTGCCTCTCGTTGTTGTTCTACTTTTTTCCGAACTTGCGTTCCCTTAAACAGCTTTGATAAAAATGACATTACAATCCCCTTTCGTCATTCCAAAGAACTTAACCTTTTGCCGCCCATTGTGACAACGTAATCATTGAAATTAACTGAAACTACTTGAAAATATTTGCAAGATTAGCAACTACTCAAACCACCAACATATGGGATAAACAAATGGCTGTTTCAATCTATAAATAACCTTCCGCCAATGCTAAATTTACTTAAACTATGGCAATATCCACCCTCCGAACGACATAAATCGTAATATCACCTTGTTGTAGCTAATTCTGCCGATTTGTCAGCCCTCGCTCCTTTTGATGATAATCTCAATCTCTTTTGCCTTGCCCATATTGCAATTTCTTGTTCTTCAGGTTCAAGAGTTGCTATTTTGGCCAAGAACTCGTTTTCTGGTATGATAAGATGGTCAATAAGATGCACCTCGCCTTTGTCAACTTTTTCTTGAAGCGGATGCCCTCGCCACTTTTTTCTTGTATCAATCTTCGTCATTCTCTTTCCTCCATTCCGCTCTTTCACTGGATGTTGCTTTTCTTGCTGAAGTAATTCGAATTATATTCCCGTACTCTCTTTCACAAGAGCAGACAAACAGGATACGAGCCATGTTGCTAAACCCAATAACAATTTCCCGCTCTTCATCTTCGGAATGTTCATCGTCTTGGCGATTCCAAGAAATCCGAACGATAGTTCGAGATTCGGGTAAAATCAAGGAGTGGCGGGTAGTTCTGGAATTGCCATGACGAGCATATTAAAACGGGATAAGTTGACTCATCTGGAAGTGAGTCAAACAAATACATTTCATCCATCTCCTTTTGAATAGGTATTTCAGAAAGTGAATGAACAATTGCAAAATACAACTGTTCATTGCCAAATATGTCAATTTCGTTAAAATCTCTATGGAGTGAGTAATCACATAATGGTTCTAAGTCAAGTGTTAATTAATTTTATAATCAGTTTCCCTTACTTCAAAACCCAATCAACCCTGTAAACCCCATAAACGCAATGGCCATCAGCCCAGCAGTAATCAGAGCTATGGGAATACCTTTGAAAGTAGAGGGTATATTATTATATTCCATTTTTTCGCGCAAGCTGGCTAGTAACACTATGGCCAAAGTAAAACCCATTCCGGCACCTATGCCATGCACTACAGATAGCAAAAAATCATCCACAAAGCGACTTCTATTAAGTATAACCACACCCAAAACGGCGCAATTGGTAGTAATAAGCGGCAAATAAATCCCCAGTGCTTGATGCAGTCCAGGGCTGGATTTTTTCATATAGATTTCAACCAACTGCACCAAGCCTGCAATAACCAACATAAACATTATGTTGTATAAAAACTGAATTTCAAAGCGCACCAAAATAAAATTATATACAATAAAGTTTGCGGCGGCGGCCAATGTCATAACAAAGGTAGTGGCTGCACCCATACCCAGTGCGGTGTCAATTTTTCGCGATACACCCATAAAAGGACAAATGCCTAAAAACTGCGACAATACAAAGTTATTGACCAAAACTGCACTAAAAAAAACTAAAAAGACGGCGTTCATGCTTTTGACACCTTCTTTCCAGTCATATAACGACGTATATAGTTAATAACGGCAATCATAATGCCCAATGCAATAAAAGCACCCGGTGCCAAAATCATAGCGGTTGTACGCGGGAAAAATTCTGGTAGAACGGTTACGCCAAAAACTGAACCTAAACCCAATAATTCCCGAACTATTCCTAATGCTACCAATGCAATTGTAAAACCTAGCCCTATACCAACTCCGTCTACCAAAGCCAAAAAGGGCCCATTTTTTGAAGCAAAGGACTCTACACGCGCAAATAAAACGCAGTTAGTGGCGATTAGTGGTATAAAAATGCCAAGCGCGTCATTCAAATCAGGAGCAAAGCCCGCCAGCAAAAATTCAGCCGCTGTTACAATCCCGGCGATAATTATAATATAGCATGGAATTCGCACGGTACTGGGTATTAGTTTTCGCAACAAAGAAATAGCCACAAAAGCAGTCATCATTATGGCAGTACTAACCAGTCCCATACCTAGACCATTGACGGCCTGAGTTGTAATCGCAAGTACGGGACAAAGGGCGATTACCTGCACAAAAACGGGGTTTTCGTCAAAAATCCCGTTTTTAAGCAATTTTACCGCTTGATTTGTTTGGCTCATTGCGTCACCTCGCCCATAATATTTTCTATAAACTCTAATGCGGCATTTACACCACGTACCACTGCTTCTGTGGAAATTGTTGCACTTGCTAAAGCCGCAATTTCATCTGCACCACCAGAATATACTCGTGTCACCCTTAAAGGCCCTTCTCGTCCTACAAATTGCCCTAAAAACTCAGGCTCCAAAATAGCAGTCCCCAAACCCGGGGTTTCGCTCTGGCGTACCACTTGTACGCCAGTCAAGCTTCCTTCCAAATCAAAGCTTACCATTATACTAACCGGCCCTGCATATCCCGGTCCAAAAGCAGAAACTACATAACCAATTCTTTCGCCTTGCTCGTTGTATCCTGTAATCAAACGTGTAAGCGATGGAAGACCTTCTACTTCTGTATAACTGGTATCGACTGTACCCGGAAGCATTGCCGCAACCGTATCCCTTTCTCTTTGCATACGTATTTGCTCAATAGGCTCCAATGTAAATTCGTAGACTATGCTTACAAGCACCGCAGTCACAAGTGCTATAACAAATAGGGTAAGTGTTGGTTTTATCGTATTCATTTTGCACCCCCAAATAATTTCCGTTTTGTACCAAATATCCGTGGCTTTGTAACCCTGTCAATCAATGGTACCCACAGATTCATAAATAAAATCGCATATGAAACTCCTTCAGGCAAAGAACCATAAAGGCGTATTAGCATAGTAAAAAAGCCACATCCAATACCCATAATAATTTTACCCACAGGGGTAATAGGTGAAGAACTGTAGTCAGTAGCCATATAAAATGCACCAAGCATTAATCCACCCGCAAGAAGATGAAAAACCGGAAACTGCCAACCCCATCCTAAACATGGCGGTTGAAGGAAAAAGGCCATTAACAATACGGTTCCAATATAAGTCACCGGAATATGCCAAGTGATAATTTTCTTAAACAACAAAAACAGTCCGCCAATAATTAGCGCGATAGCACTTGTTTCCCCAATTGTGCCACCATGAGTACCAATTAGCAGACTTCCAAAATTCAATGCCTCAACAGCTTCAACCAGTACTTCTGCCCCGCCTATATTGGCCAGGGGAGTGGCTGTGGCAATAATATCCGTTCCAAGGAAATTATTAACGGGTTCTGTAAATGCGCCAGCCATTTCTGGCGCGTAGGAAGCCACCAAAAAGGCACGCGCACCTAAGGCGGGGTTCATAAAATTTTGCCCCAAGCCACCAAAAAGCTGTTTAACAATAATAATAGCAACAAAGCTACCCACAATCGGAATCCAAAATGGCACCGATACAGGCATATTAAGAGCTAATAACAAGCCTGTTACTGCCGCACTCAAATCTGATATGGTAACAGTCCGTCTAGTCATACGCTGAAACAGTGCTTCAAATCCAATACATGCACCCACACACAACCCAATAATCAGCCAGCTTCGTACCCCAAATACAAACGCTCCAACCAATGTGGCGGGTGCCAGCGCAAGAATCACCATTAACATAATTTGGCCAGTGCGTGCCGGTGAATGTAAATGCGGAGTGGATGATACAAAAATCATATCCATAATCAACTAACCTCTTAAAAATTCCTCTTAATCTGCCTATCCTATTTTCCATCTTCAGTTCACGAGTATAACAAAACACGTCATATAATTATCTTACCGCGCCGACAAAATCACTCGCCGCTGGGCGCGAATAGACTGAGCCAGCCATCTATTGGCAGGACACACATAAGAGCAACAACCACATTCAATGCAATCCATGCCACCAGTTGCCTTGAATTTATCAACTGCGTCAAACAAAATATATTTATTCAAGTCCATAGGAATCAAATGAGCCGGACAAACTTCAATACAGCGTCCACAACGTATGCAGTTTCGTTCTATAGGTAACTTCGCCTCTTCTTCTGTAAAAGCCAAAAAAGCCTGTGAAACTTTTGTCATAGGCACGTCCAATGAAAACATTGCGTTACCCATCATAGGGCCGCCTGCAATCAACTTACGCGGGGTAAAATCCCCGTCTTTGAAACCGCCAATGGCTTTCATCATATCCGAATACAACATACCAAGGCGCACTTTATAATTGCCAGGGTTTTTCGTACCATGCCCTGATACAGTCATGATTTTACGCATTAGTGGCCTACCCCGGTATATCGCCCGATGTATTGCAATAACTGTATCCACATTATTAACAATACAACCCACATCGGCCGGCAACCCGCCAGAAGGTACTTCACGCTTGGTAATGGAGTAAATCAATTGTTTTTCAGCACCTTGTGGGTACTTGGGTTCTAAACGGGCAATAGTAATGGCCTTGGAGTAACGTTCATCACTATTCAATACCTGTTCTATGGCCTGAATGCCATTTTCCTTGTTAGTTTCCACTCCAATATAACCCTTTGCTTCGGGGAAAAGAGACAAAACAACCATAAGCCCCTTTACGATTTTTTCCGTTTCTTCAAGTAGAACACGATGGTCAGTAGTTAAATATGGCTCACATTCTGCTACATTAACAATGATGGTATCTACCTTTTTTCCAGGCGGTGGGTTTAATTTTACATGTGTAGGAAAGCCCGCGCCACCCAATCCTACAATCCCTGCCTCACGTATGACACTAAGTAATTCTTCTCTTGAAGCTTTCCTATAATTTACAGGTCGATTGATAGTTGGGGCTTCATACATATAAGCGTCATTTTCCACAAATACCGACGTGGAAGTTGAACCTGTTGGCAGAAGCATAGGGCGAATATCCACCACCCGCCCCGATACCGACGAATGTACAGGCGCGGATACATATGCCTCACTATCTCCTATTTTTTGCCCTACTTGCACCGTGTCGCCTATTTTTACCAAAGGCTGACACGGCGCGCCAATATGTTGATGCATAGGGTAAACCAGTATATCCCCCCGATTAGGCAATAGGATAATTGTTTCATCCTGTGCTGTTTCTTTGGCTTGCGGCGGATGTATGCCTTTGCTAAATGTAAGCACCTTCATTGCTCTATCCCCTTATTTTTAAGCCTTTTGATACCGTTCTGCTACCGTCATTTGAAAATATTCAGCGCGATTAATCATAACCAATTTGTTAAATTCGTCCAGTGCGGTATAAGTCTCAATAAAATATGATTTGTAATCCTTTAAGATGTCATCCTTAGCGGGGAAAGGCAACCCACGCATAATATATTGACGCACAAAACGCTTACGACGGCTAGAAAGCCCGACAACGCATTCTTCTGCTTGTTTAATAGCTCTACTAATAAGGTCATTAATGGCCTCTGCGCGTAATGTGCCATCCAAGTCATCTAAAATTTTGTCATGAGTGCCCGCCCCTGGTAAGTGAAAATAGTCCATTCCTGTTGCATTAAACAGCGTTGTTAGCGCGGTCCATTCTTGAACAATAGGGTTATCAGGCTCTACTTGATTTATATCAACGTTTTCAGCAATATCAAGTTTTGCCATTGCTTGCATAGCTTCTAGTACTGCCTGGTCTAGTTCTTCAACGCTCTTTCCTACCCACGAACGTAGTTCTTCCATATCTTGCTCATTACCATATTTTACAACAATAGAAACAGAATCTACGCCATCCAACAAAGTAAATAGCATAGCCAAAAAATTCTGCAAACGTTCTTCAATAGGTGCAAACTTAGACAAATACTCAAGATTATATTCCAAGTCATGTTCTGTAAAATCGGTTTGCCAGATTTCATCCATTTCCTCTTTTAGTACAGCACAGCAACTTGGCAATTCTTGTGAACCCGGTGTAATAAGCATTTGGAGAGCTTCCCGGTCTTGTAAAAAAGCTCCTATTGCACTTATTCCCGCAATATCAAATATCATGTTAAGAGTGGAGCGCAAATAATCCGCATAAGCCGCGCCTGTCATACGCAAGGGAATACAAGGGACAAACTCATCAATCAGGGGTTCGATGTCAAGGCCATTTTCCTCTTTTGTTTTAAGAAGGAAATCCAAATGAAGATTATAAAAAGTAACAGGCGCGATAGAACCTCCACGGGTATTATGTGCTTTATGCAATACTGAATTATTAAACACCCATTCATAGACTACTCCAAAATATCGTGCCAAACGGTAGTACCCCTGTATCGCCCCAATAACCTCGTCACGATGATGCAGAAGGGTTTCATGGGTTATGGGCTTTTCAGAAAAAGATAATAAATCCTCACGGATATGATTAAGTGGAGATAGCTCTTTGCTGAGAGGGTCGTTCAAATCAGCATGAGTACGAGCAAAAATACGTGCGGCTGCATTTACTTTTACTTGAATATCCGCTTGCAAAGCTTGCATGAATGATTCGTTTGACATATTTGGAAATATCCTCTCTTGTTTTAATTCTAATTTAATTTCTTATTTTTGCCGCATTAGTACGGCTTAATGTTTTTAGCTGGCGTAAGTATAGCATAATTCATTGGAACAATGCAAAGGAATGGTACATATGAAGCAGGTATAATACAAAAAGTCAATAATTTAAGAACCTGTCTAATATCTCCATGCCGTGCAAAAAAGCAACGGTAAATTATTCTAACCGTTGCTTATCCAGTGCGTGTTCCTTTAATATAATTTTTGCTAATTCATCTGCTTTATGTTCACCTGCATTGATAATGAAATTGCTATACAGCTTGTACAATGGTTCTCGTGTGGCCAGCATATTTTCGAGAAAGTTTTTGTTGAATGTCCCCGAAAGAAGGGGGCGGTTAGGGTCATCTCCAACTCGTTCGTACAATTGCCAAGCTTCGCAACGTAGATATACTACAAAGCCGCGCAAATGCTTCATATTATCTGCGGACAATATCATTCCGCCTCCAGTAGCGATTACTGCATTTGTGTGGCTTCCTGCCTGTTTTGCCGCCTCTGTTTCCAAGGCACGAAAATACGGTTCCCCATGCTTTTCAAAAATTTGAGGAACCGTCATTTGAACGCGACTTTCTATCAAAGTATCCGTATCTACAAAGGATAACCCACCAATTTCACTGATAATCTCCCCTACAGTTGTCTTGCCACAACCCATCATACCAATTAAAACGATATTACTGTTCATGACGGGGGGATTTTGCAACCATTTTGGCTCCTCGTGTAATGGCGGTGACAACATCTGCATCAAACTGCATATGCATCAAATGTAATTTTGAATATAACTGTCCCGTATGTGTTACTACATATTTTGTTGGAAGAAGGTTCAAGGCGTAAGCCATAATGTCCATTTCACACCGTTCGCATTTGCATACATCAGGTAATGCCTTCATTACCGATGGCATTACATCCTCTACTATGTCTTTCATGTAGTTCTTCATCTTCAAATTTGCCATTATTAAAATCCCTCTCTTTAATTTGCGACTTTATCATCGCCAAGTATCTATTTCGGAAGCTTCAACACGTCCACCACTGACGGTTCCCGTTAGTTTTTGTTCATAAGGTCCAGAACGTAAATAGACATGGAAGGCATCTCCTGGTGTACCACGCTGTGTGTAATGTATTGAAGCGGTTGAAGCACGGTCTATCGTTACGCCATTCGGTAAATATACTGTAGTATTTGGCATCCAATTAATCCAACCGTCACCCATTATCCCAATTACGTAGCTGTTGCCTCCAAGTCTAAAAACCAATTGATACCGCCTACCCTCTACCAATGCAAGCCTCTGCATCTGACGCAAATCGGCCTGCAATGTCAAGGTGGCACTTTGCAAATTACGTCGTTGGGTAATCCTTGTTGTTGAAACTAAAGCGACACCACCTGCAATTGAAATAAGTGCCAATACAACAACCAGCTCAATTAGGGTGAACCCCAAGTTGTTTTTGCAGGGTTTTGATACTTTCTGACAAGTATTCATGTTCCACCTCATGCCAAATGGCAAATGCCTCGGCCGCCTGATACACCAACATTGGAAAGCCATTAGCAACATGCTGTACACCTGCTTCAGTGGCTTGCCGCAAAAAAACCGTTTCCCACGGCGAATAAATCAAATCAAAAGCCAGTTGCACACCATTAAAAAGCGACAAACATTCTACAGGTGATTGCCCGGACAACTCCCCAAAGCCCACAGTAGAAGTCTGAATAAGTATATCAAATCTCAAATTTCCATGAAATACTTCCGCGGAAGTGTTCTCAGGAGTCCTAACAGAAATATTATAGTATTTATTTACATGGGATGCAAGAATTTCACTATTAGCTCTTGTACGGTTAATGATGGTAATTTCCTCTGCATTTTGGCTTGCGGCGGCAATACACGCAGCGTAGGCACTTCCACCGGCACCAAATACGCCCACAGAAGTGCCTTCAAATGACAAGCCGAATGAAGATATTATTTGCTGTATACCCAAATAATCAGTATTGTGGCCAATATATCCCTTTTCTTCCCGCACCAAGGTATTGACTGCGCCAACACGTTCAGCCATAGGGTCAAGTCCAGTTAAAAACGGCATAACCGCTTTCTTATGAGGAACTGTAACGTTTAGGCCGTGAATACCAAGGGCATGGGCACCATGTATTGCCTCGCGTATATTATCGCCTTTTACATGAAATGGCACATAAGCCATTTCAATTTTGTGTTGCGTGGCAAAATATCCATGAATCTGGGGAGATAGACTATGGCTAATAGGGTCGCCAATTACACCATATACCTTCATTGGCTTTGATAACGCTTAAGCATCCAGCGTTCCAACCCGCGTTTTGCTTTCACTGTAATAACTTCCTTATCGCTAATGGGTTTAACCAAAATGGTAGTTACCCCGGCTCGTAAGCCGCACCACACATCCGCAAAAAGCTGGTCGCCGATTATAACGGTCTGAGGCGTGGTTATATTCATATCGACCATTAGCCGCCTTAAAGAAGCTGTAAAGGGCTTGCCGGCTCTTGATACGCCGGGAAGCTTCATAGTTTCGTTAAAAGTACGCAAGCGTCTCGCGCTATTATTGGAAAATAACGCAACCTGAAAACCCATCTTGTGTAAACGTTCGATTAATGCAACTACATTTTCGGGCGGAAGTTTGTCGGCATGACAAGCAAGAGTGTTGTCAATGTCGTAGATTAGCCCCCTTACGCCCTTGGCGTAGAGTTGTTCATAAGGAATTTGAAAAATTGAATCATAATAAAAATGAGGGTATAGCAAGACTGCCCCTTCTTTCTACTGTACTTGTTACAAGGTGTGTTTCCACTAACGAATTTTCTTTTATACTCGTGAACGCACCTTATACTAGAAATTGTATACGGAAAAATTTAGCACCATTCTAACATGGTTTATATTGTCAATGTCGGTAACTTGGATACGTTCTAAACGGTAGTAATGTTCGTGTTGCGACAAAGCTCGCAAAAAAGTCTGTATATCTTCATACCGCCCTTCACCAACAATTGAAGCTCTAGTCTCAGAAATTCCATGAAGTCCGACTTGACCTTGTTCACGAGCGAAAAAATCCTGCTCGCTCAAACCGTAATACTCCATCAATTCTCGGACAGTGGTTAATACGCCACCTATAAGCCCTACAGGGTGTATGATGTCACCGCTAGCAGATTGCAAATTTGCCAGTGTCTCGCGGTTTTCATACATCATATAAAGGTTTCGTTCCATTATGCCTAGCCGTCGTTCCTGTAGTTGGATACGTGCCTCTAAAGCCCTAATTGTATCCAGCCTTTCGTATAATACGTTGAAGAACAAAAATAAAATAAGCAAAATATTCCCTGCCACAAAATATAACCATACGCGTTTGTATTGGATATTGCCCCAACTTGAAAAAATATTCATAAACAACCCTCTCGTAGTCTTTCGATGAGCTGCGGCACCTAGCGAAAAAACGCTCAAAAATCTGCCGCAACAGGTTTCAGAAGAAGTCTAATATAATTTACGATAAGTTACAGCGGAAAGCTTCACCTGAAGCCTACAACGGAAAGCTACACTTGAAAAATTCCCAATTTTCTGTATCATTATAACGTGTTGAGTAAAAATGTAAATACAAACGAGGAGGGTATATGAGAGATTGGGTTCAAAAAGATTCTGTGTGGCCATATGTAAGGCTATTTTTAAGAGTTATTCTAACAGTAGTTGCATTATGGTTACTGGGGCGAATTGTGCCATTTGTATTTTCGCTTTTTTTGCCGTTTATCTTTGCTTATTTGGTTGCAACGGTTCTTAATCCTTTTATTAGCTTTGCACAAAGAAAATGGAAAATACCACGGGGGTTCTTATCTGTTTTCTTGGTAGGAATGGCTATTTTGGCGGTACTGGCCATTGTAGGAGGGCTAGTGTATACACTTGTACGCGAAATGGTAAGCCTGGCGCAAAATGTAGATGAAGTGGTGGAAAGTATTAATGACACTTTGGAAATTATTGCTTATCATTTGAGTTGGTTGTCTCAGTACATGCCAGCCGAACTGGAAGAAATGGTTGCAACAGCAACTGAAAGTTTTATGGAATGGCTTAGTACACAGGGAACAGTTTTGGCTGAATCAGTAATTGCAGGTTCAGTAGAATTTACAACCCGCATTGGTGGCGGCGTGATTACTACCGTTATTTTTATTATGGCGGCATATTTTGTTACTGCGGATTACCCACGCCTAAACGAAAAACTTGGCGGCTTGCGTGCTTTTTTAGGCAAACAAGTTTATGGAGGTTATTTAACGCTCCAAAACGCTGCTTTTTCCGCACTAGGACAGTATCTACGTGCGCAGTTGCTGTTAGCATTGGTTGCTTTCTTTTTTATGCTGATTGGGTTGCTGATAATCCAACAGGAATACGCTGTATTGCTAGCACTTATGTTTGCTGTAATTGATTTTATTCCACTTGTGGGATTATCGGTTGTTTTGGTGCCTTGGGCTGTTGTTAATTTGGTTGGTGGTGAGATAGTACGCGGAATATACTTGCTGGTATTAGCATTTATTTTCTTTTTAATACGGCGCGTGTTAGAACCCAAGGTAATGAGTAGTCAATCTGGACTTTCACCGCTTGTGACATTGATTAGTATTTATCTAGGAATGCAATTTGGTGGTTTGTTTGGTATGATTTTTGGCCCTATTGTTGCAATGATGTTACTAAGTGCATATAAGGCCGGATTTTTTAATGGTTGGGTTAGTGATATTAACGCAGTAATAGATTTGCACAAAAGGCAAGACCATCAAGATTCAGATTTACATCGAGAGGATACAGAATGATAAAAATACTAAGCATTTTTGGTACAAGACCTGAAGCAACAAAAATGGTACCTGTAGTACTTGAATTGAAAAATAAGGAAAATATTATATCTGAAGTTTGCGTTACTGCACAACATAGGGAATTGCTGGATGATGTACTTGCCCCATTTGGAATCGCGCCTGATTATGATTTAGATTTGATGCGTGACCGACAAAGCCTGTCTGATTTCACCGCTCGCGCTCTTATTGGACTGGAAGATATAATTAAACAAGCTCAACCTGACTGGGTATTGGTACATGGTGATACCTCTACTACTTTTGTTGCCTCATTAGCGGCCTTTTATGCTTCACAATCCCGCCCGAAAAAACCTATACAAATTGGTCATATAGAAGCGGGGTTGCGCACTTATGATAAATTTCAGCCTTATCCAGAAGAAATGAATCGTAAGCTTACAACTGCCCTAGCTGATAAACATTTCGCACCTACCGAATTGGCACGCAAACAGCTTCTACAGGAAAATATATCTGCGGATTCTATAGTGGTGACGGGCAATACTGCAATTGATTTATTGGCACATACAATAAAAGAAAACTACAGTTTCCAAAACGCGGCAATTACAACGCTGTTAAATTCGCAACTAAATTCACAATCTTCCCTACAAAATTCATTAGACTTGCATAATTCACAAAATCTGCAAAAAAGCGCGAATGATAAAAAACATATAATTCTAATGACCGCACACCGCCGCGAAAATTGGGGCACGCCTTTGGAAAATATCTGCCGTGCAGTACGTCAGCTAGTCACAGATTTCCCCGAAATAAGTATTGTGTATCCAGTCCATCCTAATCCAGTGGTACTGAATACTGCACATGCAATACTCTCAGGCCACGAACGGATAATTTTAACCACACCTTTAAGCGTATTCGATATGCACAATTTGATGGCGAAATCCCATTTGATACTAACAGATTCTGGCGGTTTGCAGGAAGAAGCCCCTGCTCTAAACAAGCCTGTAGTGGTAATGCGTGATGTCACCGAACGTCCAGAAGGCGAAGCCGCAGGTACTTTGACTTTGGCGGGAGTAGATGAGATACAAATCCATAAAACAGTTTCAGCCCTACTCACAGATGACCAAATATATCAAAAAATGGCTCAATCACAAAACCCATTCGGTGATGGACATGCAGCCAAAAGGATTGTGGAGGAACTTTTATGTTAACTACCCAATGGATATCGGGAATGGATAAGGATTTATTGACTGACGCTCATGCAGTGCGGCGTACAGTTTTTTGTGAAGAACAACAAATTGATGAGTCTATAGAGATGGACGACCTTGACCAATCGTCAATACATGTAGTGATATACGATAGTGACAAGCCAATAGCCACAGGAAGGCTAGTAGTTCTTAATGATTCGTTTAGTATAGGGCGAGTGGCTGTACTGCCGGAATACCGCGGAAAACATATAGGTGATTTGGTTGTTCGTTTGCTAATAAGAACGGCAGTTGACATGGGCGGCGACCAGCAACATATACACGCCCAACTGTCCGTGCGTGGCTTTTATGAAAAACTCGGCTTTGTAGCCCAGGGTGAGGTATATGAAGAAGCGGGTATTCCTCATATTAGTATGGTACATCATGGGGATGTTGTAGGCCATTGCAAAGACCATTGCAAAGAAAAATAAAACTTTTTTCAGTTCGTCAATGAAAAATAAAAAAAGGGCGTGCTTCATGTCAACAGAAACGCCTATAATTTGAAGCACGCCAAAAAAAGGTAATAAAAACAGCCTCCTTTTTAGCCCATTCCTTAGCAAATTTCGGAGGCTATTTCTATTACCTTTATTCGTCATAATTGTTATGAATGTATTCCAACAAAAGTTTTTGTGCTGGAATGCTATAGAAATTTTGTATGAAAGTCCGTCCATCCTTTCCTTCTACCTTGCGAGATTCAATGCCCAAGTCTATGCCTTTCTGTGTAGGCATACGTCTTTTTCCTGCTTTGGCTTCCTCCATTTCAAGATAGCCTTTTTTCTCTAACATTCCGGCAAGAGCATTTGCAGATGTTTTCCCTTTGCCTATCTGCATAAGCAATATATTTACTTGTTGGGCAAACCCGGAAAGGTGTATGGGTTCCTCTGAAAATTGGAATTCATCAAATAACTGCTGAGGCGCGGCATGTTCTTCCCAAGGGATAATTTTATTAGAATCAAAACCTTTGTATTCCTGAATAGCCTCCAAAAACGCTTTGCCATATTTTTTTTGCTTGATTGCACCCACTCCAGTCACATCCAAAAATTCCACGCCGTTTGTGGGCAATTTTGTACACATATCATGCAAGGTCAAATCTGAAAAAACAACAAATGCCGGAACACCCTCAGACTCGGCAAGTTTTGAGCGTAATTCTTTAAGCTTCACCAGAAGGTTATCATCAATGGCATAAGTACCTTTTTGTGATTTCTTTTTGGCAAAACGTACTGTCTCTTCTAACGCGGGCATTTTTACTGTTACATTGCCATGTAGCACATTAAGTGCCTTTTCCGCTACTTGAACTACTGGGTATTTGTCTCCTGTTACTTTCACATATCCCCGTTGACCCAAATAATTTGCAATTTGTCGGATTTCTTCCACAGACTTCCCGGCCATTATCCCAAATGTTTTTAATAAATCCAGTCCAGCGCGTTTTATTTTAGCTGTTTGAGTACCGTGCAAAACATCAATAACCGTGGCTAATCCCCAACGTCCTTTCATACGATAAATGCAGGACAAAATTTTTTGTGCCTCTATAGTAACATCAACCATTTCGCGGTCGCTATGACGGCAATTGCTACAATAATCGCAGCTGTGTTCTCCTTCATCCTGAAAATAATCCAATATGTACTGCCTAAGACAGTCTAAAGTGGTGCAATATGCCTCCATCTCCCTAAGCCTTCGGTAATCTTTTGCCTTTGAATCCCCATCCGACTCGCTATTATCAATTAAAAATTGGTTAATGACTATGTCCTGCCTACTAAAAAGCAGTATACATTCTGCCGGACTTCCATCACGCCCAGCGCGTCCGGCCTCCTGATAGTAATTTTCCATATTTTTTGGCATATTGTAATGCACTACAAATGATACATTGCTTTTGTCAATTCCCATTCCAAAGGCATTTGTTGCAACTATAATGGGGATACGGTCATAAATAAAATCTTGTTGGGCGGCCGCTCTGTCTGCTTGTTCCATACCGGCATGATATCCAGAGGCGTTTATCCCGTTGGATTTTAGTTGACTGGTAACACTATCAACTGTTTTTCGTGTGGCGCAATAAATAATGCCGCTTTTACCTTTGTGGCTATTCAAATATGCCATAAGTTCTGCAAATTTATCACCGGGATGTCGCACTTCAAAAAATAAATTTTCGCGGTTAAAACCTGTACTTAGCGTAAAAGGACGATTAAGACCTAACAACTGTATAATATCGCCTTTTACCAAGTCCGTAGCCGTGGCTGTAAATGCTGAAAGAATTGGTCGTTTGGATAAGGTATCTACAAAAGCCGGGATATTCAAATAGCTTGGTCTGAAATCCTGCCCCCAATGCGAAACGCAATGTGCCTCATCCACAGCAACCATAGAAATATCCGCATTCTGGGCAAATGACAAGAATGAAGGGGCTTCTAATCGTTCAGGTGCTACATAAATTATTTTATACGCGCCATCCCTAGCTCTTGAAAGTGCCTTGTAAGTTTGGGAAGGGGTCAAAAACGAATTAATATATGCCGCTGGAATACCCGCCTGTATCAATGAATGCACTTGGTCTTGCATTAGTGAAATTAATGGAGAAATCACCAAAGTTATACCTTCCATAAGTATCGCTGGAACCTGAAAGCATAAAGATTTGCCCGCACCCGTGGGCATAATAGCCAATGAGTCACGCTCTTCTAAAATGGATTTGATAACGTCCATTTGACCAGTTCGGAACTCGTCATATCCAAAATATTGCTTTAGTATGGTTGTGGGACTTTTCATAAGTGTAAACTCCGTATTCTAGGAATAGCCAAAAATTAGTCAAAAAACTATTTGTTAAGGAATGGGCGAAAAATAATTTCCCAAATGAATTCAAAAATTAAGTATAAACGGGAACAGCGCGACTATCAGTAGATAGGCAAGAACCGTAAAAAGCCCACCCACTTTGATATAATCTGTAAAACGATACCCTGCTGGAAGTGTCATAGTCATAGCAGGTGTGGAAATAGGGGTCGCATAGCTGATATTAGCAGCTATTACCACAGCCATTACAACGCTTTTTACATCAACATTTGTTTCAATGGCTACAGAAATCGCAATAGGAACAAGCAAAGCGGCTGTAGCGGTACTTGACATAAAATTTCCCAAAATAACGGTGACAAGTGCAAGTACTGATACCAAAAGCCATGGAGATACATTCTCTCCCAAAAGATGCACTACGTTTTGTGCAATTAGACTGCCAGCTCCACTTTGGTCTAGCCCTGCGGACAAACCAAGGGAAGCCGCTATAACAATTATAGTTGTCCAATCCATTTTCGCAAAGGCCGTTTTTTGGGAAATACATTTTGTAACTATGCAGGCTACTGCACCAACCATAGCAACTATCCCCAATGACCATATTCCACTAATAAAGCCAATTATGCAAAATATCAAAATTCCTATCGAAATCCACATCTTTGAGTTATCTTCTATAGGCGGCGACGAATAGGAAGTATTATCTATGGGTTCGGGAAAAATAAAGACCCTTTTCTGCAAAGTATGTCCTATAATCAGATAGAAAGCAATCAATAATACAATAATCGGTCCCCCAGCCCGGCTAAGTTCAAAAAAGCGCATGGTTTCGTGGCCACCATATATTAGCATGTTTTGGGCAATAACTTGCGGCGTAGAACCGACTGTTGTTAGTCCGCCACTTGTAACTGCGGCAATTCCAATAAACATAAATGAATTCTTTTTGGAGAACTTTCCGCCAGAGGCATTAATTGCTGAAGCGGCAACAGGAAGCATCATAGCGGCGGCGGCTGTATTGCTTAAAAAAGCGGCAGGAAATAGCGAAACCACAATCAGCACAATGGTAAAAACCCTTTCATTGCCTCCAACCAAGGAAATTATTTTTTCTCCCAGTTTTTGCGCGGCACCCGTTTCAAAAAGGGAATTGCCTACTACAATCATTCCAGCCATTAGAAAAACCATATCATTGCCAAAACCTGAGAACGCAGTATTTATCGGAATCACATCAAAAATAGCAAGTGCCAAACATGCTACAATAGAAGTAGTAGCGATAGGAATAATCTCAGTGATATACAAAATCAAAACAATTCCAATAATGATAAGTGCGATTGTGCTAGGTTCCAAAATAACCCCTCCATAAATATAACGGCCATATACTACTTTCGGTCACAAATTGAATACAATGTGGTCTTTTTGCACGCTTGCTACGTCAGCACCTCCTAGCTTGCCTACAGCAAGCGTCGTCGGCACTTCCTTGCAATCGCACAAAAATCCTCACATTATATTTTCAATTTGTTCCCTCAAGTAGTATAAAAGTCTGAGATATTATTTAAGCCGTAAAATGCAATAGACCTCTTCTGAAACCTCATTGTAACAGTTGACACTTTGCGCAAGCAACTATTTTCGCTCTTGGTTATGTACAGCTAAACATGATATAATTATACAAAATTATGAAAGCAGTGAAGCCTATGAAACAAGCAGTAAAACGTATTGAATCAAAAAATTTGTTAACTATGCCAGCGTCAGCGATTGTTTTAGCAATTGTTTTAGCAATTATGTTGACCTTTTTTCCTATAAGAGTATTTGCCACCCATGGGTTTGGTGCAGGGCTTGGTAGAGTTGTTGTTAATGATGAAATCTTTGAAATATGGGGGTATGTTGTTGGGGATGGTTCAGTACCTGCTTTTAGGTTGCGTGATATTGCGTATATTTTGAATAGCACCGCCGTCCAGTTTGATGTACGAGAATTGGATGATGACCGCTGGGATTTTTGGATTATAAGAGGCGCGCCATATACTGTAATCGGAGAAGAAATTCAGACGATTCCAGAAGGCAGACATGCGGTGCTTGGTTCATACGGATTTATTAGCGACTGGAGTTATGGTTTTGACGAAGACCCTTTTCAGGTTATCGTTCTTGGCATTGATGGGGTAGATTACCCCGCTACATCTGTTGCTATTCCTATAATCAGAGATATAGATGACGTTTACTTTCCCTTGCAGAACTTGGGCAATTTACTTGGATTTGATGTTGAATTTAATTGGAGCGACACTGAACAAGCTAATGATATAGATTATTTCCATTCGATAACAGTTGAACCTCATAGAGCGGCATATATTCCTATGCAAACACCTGAATTTATCCAATTTTTGGAAAGTCTATCTGGACATTGGATTGATTGGAGATTTCATTATGAGTCGATTATAGATGAAAATATTGTATGGCCTGTGGAGTTTAGTATTTTGCCCCATGGTTTTTCAGACCTTTTTAGTCAGCCTATGCCATTTTCTTCAGGATGGGGTGGTTGGAGAAGTAAAACAGAGTGGTATTCTTTATCTATGTATCACTTGGATAATGATTTCGTCGAATTAACAGTTGACCCATTTGCAAGAGTGCGTTCACATAGTAGTGATTTTTATGGTCATCCTCCTGAAGAGGCTTACCATGATATACGACGCTTTTCCGACCATAGGATTGTAATAGATATAAGCCTTTCACCCATTAATGAAATGACTTACTACATTGGTGATACTGCGTTTACCATGGTTCGATTTGATTACTGGCGCAATTCTTCCCGTTACTATGTCGAACCTGCTGAAGGTGGTGGAATAAGGTTGTCGTACCTTATTACTAGTTCATGGATATTTCAACACCTTTCTGAAGCGGGGCGACTTTATGATTTACCTACTCCAAGTGGAACACCTCCGCCTAGAGGTGAAATCGTGATTTATCGTTCCACTTTGCATAACGCAAGAGGAGAAGAAATCAGTCGTCGCCGTATACAAAATGAACGTGACCGCGCCCTTTTTGAATTTATTGACACAACTGTAGAGTTTGATAAGGTTTACTATTATACTTTGGTTGTAGAAATTGAAGGGCGAAATGAAATTGAGCTTTTATTCGATAGCAATCGACAAATTGCAGTTGATATTAATGAATTGCTAGGTGCGCCGCCACAACCAGAGTTTACATTTGAAACTGTAACTACTACGAATACTGTAGATAATGAAGAAACGCTGGATTTACCCTCTATCGTGGAACATATAGAAACCGATGAAATATTGGATATTTCAAATACACCACAAACTATGCAAAATGGGTTTTGGATTATTGTAACGGTCATTATTTTGTTCGGAGTTGGAGTATGGAGTGGTATTCGATGGAAGTGTCGTTAGCCAATTTAATGTTTTATTGTCTGTATACTGGGGTTAAAACCCTGGCCTTTAGGTCAACCTCCTGGAATTTGATTTTTACTGTCTATATTTTTATATTTGCGTTTAGTTAATTAAAAGAGTAATAAAACCAATAAGCGGCAACAAAAAAGCTATTATTGGTATCAAAAAATAAAAGCTCCTTAAATATTGTTTCATTGTTCTTACACAACTTGAATCCGACTCATCAACCTTAAAAGCGAATTGAAGATGTTTCCAACTGCCACCAGTAAAGGGATCTCCATGATATAAGCTTTCATATGAATCTGGAGAAACTTTTTTAAGATTTTTTTTGAACACTGTAGTAAAAATACTCGTGCAAAAAATTGCACTGAAAAAATAAGTTATTGGTATTTGAAAAATATGTATGTCTATTGATGCAATACCAAAGAATGAAAAAAAGCATTAAATATCAAAAGAAAAGCTATAGCAAGATGAATAGTATAGAAAATCACGAGTACTCTCTTCACATTAATCAACACTCAACCTCCTAATAATAAATAATAAAAATTCTAAAAAATCCTTTATTACGCAAATTTACAGCATTAGAGTGACAAAAACGAGAGTTTTGATAAACAAATACTTACTTGCACAGTTGAGTAAAATTTGCGAAAAATTCAGATTTTTACGTTGTGTATTTTCCTATTTTAGGAAAATAACTTTCCGGTTATAGAGGTTTTCGCCATATAAAAAGCTGTATTTCTGAGATTAAAAATATCCATTATGCAAGTAAAACCGCCTCTATATGCGGTATAGCCGTGCTTGATGTGAAAATTGTCAATGCTAAACAAAAAGATATCTTATACATACAAAAGTTCGACGGAGGAAAAAATATAAACAGCCCAAAAATCCGCTAAAATGGAATAACCACGACCAAAAAGCGAATAAAGGCTGTTTATATGGAACAACTAGAAAAAGTCTTGCCTTCAAATCGATTATGCTAAAACAATTTTATGGAAGAGGGCGACCACCAACTCGCTCAATATGAGCCACAGGCGACCAGTCAGTGATTGGGTTATCATGCACACTAAGACTTGCTAAATTAGTAAGATTCGCAAGCGGACTTAAATCGCTTATTTGGTTGCCAGACAAACTCAATGACCATAAATTATTCAAATTAACAAGCGGACTTAAATCACTTATTTGATTATCAGGCAACATTAGGCTTTCTAAATTTGTCAGTGTTGCCAGCGGACTCAAATCATTTACTTGGTTACCAGGCATAAAAATAAATGTTAAACGAGTAAGATTTGCAAGTGGAGTTAAGTCACTTATTTGGTTTTCGCTCAATGATAAAGTTTGTAAATTCGTCAAATCTGCAAGAGGTGTTATATCGTTGATTTGGTTGTGAAATAACTCCAGTCTCCACAAATTTGTGAGACCTGCCAATGGGGTTATGTCGTCAAGTTGTCTTGATTCTATTGATAAGTCCTCTAAGTTTATTAAGTTTGCGAGTGGTTCTAAACTAAAAGTGGTATCAGTAATAAAACCACTCAAATGTAAACGCTCCAGATTTGTTAAGTTAGCCAAAGGGGATAAATCGCTTATTGGATTTCCTTCTAGACCTAGGACAGTTAGATTTGTAAGTTCTGCCAAAGGGGTTATATCTGATATATAATTAACAGTCAAGTCTAATTCGATTAAATTTGTAAGTTCTGCTAAAGGAGATATATCAATGATACGATGCCCGCTCAAGCCTAAATGTGTTAAATTTGTAAGATCCGCCAAAGATGATATATCTTTGATACCTGTATCAGGTAACTGTACAGGATTTTCTATCCAATGTCGTCCGCCGCCGCCCATACCTAAATTTAGATGCGTTAAATGTGTCATATACCTGAGTGGTTCAATATCTTCATTTGTTAAACCAAAACCAAGTAACCTAATTTCAGTCAGTGAGGTGCAAAACTGTTCGTCACGGATGGTTATATGTGCAGGAGTTCCATTTATATATAAAGGTGGTTGTTCTTCTGATGTTACAGACATAGGCTCCGTCTCTTCGTCTTGTTGGTCAATCTCAAAGCTGTTATCCTCAGTTAGCTGTTCTTCTGATATCACAGGCATAGGCTCTAGTGCTTCGCCTTGTTGGTCAGCCTCAAAGTTGTTATTCTCATCTTCTTTCACTATATCATTGGTTGTGGTTATTTCAATGACATCATTTTCAATGACTTCGATTTCTTGCATAGCGATATCAATATTAATAAATTCAATGTCTCTGCTCTCGGAAACGGCACAGCCACTCATTAATACCATCAAAACAAGTATAAATATCAACCGCATCACACGCATTATCTGCATAGCTTCTAACACACCTACAGGATATGTGCTTTCCCGCAGGTGTTTTATCATTCTTTTCATACAACAGCATCCTCCTTAACAGCCTATGATTGGCATATGGGCATATCACCAACCAAACATGAAGTTATGTTTACAATAACAGTAAATATAACAACTGCTTCAACTTAATATCCAAGGCCAAAAAAAGAGGAGTATGAGAACATTTATCAATGAAAAAATAACGAATGTCAAGATATTAGCAATCAACGCGCCATATTCGCCATGACGATACGCTATTGCCATTTTGGACTTCTTAGGAATGCAGACTATTTTGACTTTGTCTCCCCGCTGATACAGCCTTGTTTCAGTATGCCTATTATCAAGCTTTACTGTTGTCCTTTTACCATTGTACATAATATTGACACTGAAAAACTCGTAAGTATGACGGGAAAACCATTTATGAGCTGGCCCTGGCTTGATGATTTCACCATCAAAAACTTTTCCATTCAAACGTACATATATTTCTTTAAAAGCAGCATACAAACATTGAAATGCAAACATTTGCATAGCTATTTGAGCCATGATAAATTGAAGTTGTCTAGAATTCAAAATAATTCACCCTCATTTCCAATCATTATATGTAGAAAGAAATGATTATAATCCACATTATTGAAGTAAACAAAATATATAACAGTAAAAAAACAAATATCCTGCCATATTTTCCAGGTAAGAATGCTGATGTCATTTTATTTCTATTTGGAATGCAAACTATTTTTATTCTATCCCCTTCTTTATAGAAAAGAGCAGAAATCAGTAAAGGTAGTTTTGCTACCAATTTATTGCCTTTATATTCGTAAGCAACTAAAAAGACAGTTGCATTTGTGGAATAAAACGAGTCAACTATTTTCCCAGTAAAAATTTTTCCTTTTCGGCGTATGTTTATTTCTTGTGCTATTGGAACTAAACATATAATTGACATTACCGCCTGTATAATTATCAAAGCCAAAATATAAATATCTTCAGACAAAATAAATCACATGCCTTTCGACTCATAAAATATAGAGGTTCTGCCATTAGTGAAAGATGAATAGTTCACTCATTCTAATTACTGCAAATAACCTATGTAATATAGAAATACTGACAGAACCTCTAAAACATTAATTTTGAAAAAAATATGGAGTAAGTTTCAGTTTACAGTCCATTGTAATCTGCTCTGATGTACTCTTTCGATTCTAAAAAAACTGATAATATCGTTTTCAGAAATATCACTTAACTCTATATTTCCAAGTGCTTCACGATTAGTCCTTAATGCCTCATTACTCCTTGATTGAAGCATTGTACCTAAGATACCCAAACCGCGATCTGTTATAAACAAAGCAATGTCTATTCTTCTAAGTTCGGGTAGAAAAACTCTAACTAGCACTGCAACAAGGGCTCCTCCCGAGTAAATCATTGAGACATACTGATCTGATAATAAAAAATCTATTACTTGGGCTGAAGTAATCGTTACCCCTGCTAGAGTTAGTATAGTGCTAATAGTCATACCTCCTATTTTAATTTTATTAACAACAGGAATAAAGAGTACAATTACCGATCCAGTTGCCATAACCCACCCTATTATTTGAGGATGACGCACAATTCACCCCAGACACTGCGCTGCGATAATAGCGACAATTGTTTCTCCGAATTCGGGCTTAGGGGGAAAAGGCATCTTTTTCAAGATGTTTTCACATAGGGCAGCA
>Ga0123355_10001481_pt1 | contig 32703 bp, 25 predicted proteins | sample TergutEmb28metaG_3_FD_89872 | JGI IMG/M metagenome (GOLD analysis project Ga0123355, IMG submission 89872) | Embiratermes neotenicus P1 segment gut microbial communities from Petit-Saut dam, French Guiana - Emb289 P1 | ecosystem: Host-associated > Arthropoda: Insects > Digestive system > Gut ...
CTTCAGATTTCACCTCGCGGTGAACACCCTTGCCCTTGGCTAACAGTTCCTTCTGCCTGGCCTGTAGCGGTTTTTCACCGCCTAGTTGTTGCCCATGCCGGGCGCACCAAAAAGCGAGAGCGACAGTAAAATGTCGGCTCTCGCTTTTTTATGAAAAAAGCAACTGGTATCCCACGCTCTTATAGTCCTTCAATCTCCTTGAGAGTTAGCCCCGTAATATTGGATATATTTTCTGCATTCATGTTTGTTTCCAATAATTTTTTGGCAACTTCAAACATGCCTTCTAAATTTACCTTCCAAATCTACCTTCTTGTCTAGCCTTACGTTCCCTAGATATACTATCCCTACGCTGCTTCTCACGAGCTTCAAATAATGCACGTGCATTGGAATCCTGATCGGCTAGATTAATATTGATTCAACGACAGATTTCATTTCATCCACACGGCATACTTTCGTATGTCGTATTTTTTTATTGGCAAGTTGTGCTGCACCTTCTGGAATTGGCACGCCGCTTGCCTCATAAAGTGCTTGCACTGACTCCATAAAACCACCGTCGGGTACAGTTTTACCCAAAGCCTCCAATACATCTTCCGCAAACTTATAAGGGCTAGCTGTAGATATTATCACTTGTGGGGTATTATCCCCTGATTCCGCTATATATTGTTGCCCTGCATGATAAGCCACTGCTGTATGTGGGTCTATTATATAACCTTTTTTGGCGCAATCGGCAATGGCTTGTTGCACCGCATGTTCGTCAGCATATGCACCATAAAAATCTGTGAATTGTGCCGTAGTTTCAAACCGCCCACCTTCTGCCAGTCCGTCCATCATTGCCCGCACGCTTTCTGCATCCGTGGCATGAAATAATAACCGCTCCAAGTTGCTGGACACCAAAATATCCATTGAAGGCGAAATTGTGCAATAGAAAGGACGATTTTTATCATAAGCACCAGTATGGAAGAAATCATATAGCACCTTATTGTCATTGGAGGCACATACCAACTTACTAATAGGCAATCCCATTTGTTTGGCATAGTATCCTGCCAAAATATTGCCGAAATTCCCCGTTGGCACCACAAAATGTACTGGTTCCCCCGGTTTAACAGTACCCTTTTGTGCTAACTGCCCATAAGCATAAAAATAATATACAATCTGAGGTAACAATCGCCCAATATTAATTGAATTAGCTGAAGAAAACTTTACCCCGTTTGGAACATCACTAGCAACACCATTTGAAGTAGAAATGCCGGAATAGTCAGAAAAAATCTTTTTGACCCCAGTTTGGGCATCATCAAAATTTCCTTCCACACCAAAAACATAAGTATTGTCACCTTCTTGTGTCACCATTTGATGTTTTTGCATGGCAGAAACACCATCCTGCGGATAAAACACCACAATTGATATTCCTTTAATATTGCAAAATGCTTCTAAAGCGGCCTTACCAGTATCGCCGCTAGTAGCAGTAAGAATAATGGTTTGTTTATTATCCGATTTAGCAGGCATTGACTTCTCCGCCGTAAGCATAAGGTGTGGAAGAATCGACAATGCCATATCCTTAAAAGCCATAGTTGGGCCATGAAACAATTCCAAAAAATGCACATTATCTCCAAAAGGTGTCACCAAAGGCGCGATCAGTGGATTATCAAAACGCTCTGGGGCATAAGCCTGTTTTACACATAGTGCCAATTCTTCTTCCGAAAAATCTAGGAATGGTCGCAATATTTCCCGCGCCAAATCAATGTAAGGCAATGTTACCAGCTCAGCCAAAGGCTTGCCAAGGCTAAAATCTATAGATTCTGGGACAAATAATCCCCCATCATTTGACAATCCTTGTATAATTGCTTGACTTGCTGTTACTGGTTTACAGCCGCCTCTTGTACTAATATATCGCATATACTTCCCCTCTCGAATTTTGCTCGCTTAGAGCCTGTCTAATATGTTCGTAAAACTATGGCATTATCTCTGTGAAATAAAACGCAAATTCAGCATGGGGCAGATAATAAAATCGTATTGGACGATTAATTATCCCTGTAGTAGTATCCCAATTAATTGTTCTAGGATAATTAGTTGCTCTTATAAAATCTACAAGTTCTCGACGCATCTCACGGTCAATGCGAAACGCTCTTATGCTGTCATAACGAGGGTATATTACCAAATAGTAATCTATGCTCCTGCCGCGGACGCTTCTTAATCTCCAACGTTCAGCCTCTGCAATTTGATGTTCATTATTCACTAACAATATTATATCCGGTACAATAATATGCACGCGTCCCACCAGCAGGACAACTACTGCTATAATCACCAAAACAGTCATAACTATCGTTTCCGTTTCATCTATTCTGCTGTTTATTATGTTGAATACGATAGAACCTATTCCATATACAATAAACACTAAGAGTAAAGGAGCAAGTAAAAGTATAGGAAAAAGGGGCAAGTTCCCCCATACAAAAGATTCGTCCAAGTAACGTACCCAGACCTCGCCTGGAAAAAATCTGTCCAAAATAGAGATTATTCCCATTCCAGATACAAAAATCACCAAAAGAGCAAATCCAACCAAAAATAATGCCACCTTAGCCACTTTTGAAAAAATTTTCTTTAGCCATAATGTTATATCGGTTAATACCACAACTATTTTGCCTGCATTTTGTTTCAGTTCTTCTTCTGTTTTACCCTGTTTGTTACGTTGTAGGATTTTATGCCCGCCTATGATAAGTAATACTCCCAATGCAATAAATATGACCCACACCACAAAGGGCAACCCAAGCAAGTCCAGGCTTGTAATATCATTAATAACATCACTGCGAAAGGAGTAATCCGTAATAAACAGAACAATTATAGTTGTTACAATAAGGAAAGCTAGATACATAAACGCACCCAAAATCATGCTAATTATACCGACTATTACATAGATGATTTTCTTTGTAGTATTAATCTTTTCACCATTCTTCAAAATTTTCCTGCCATTTCATTTTCATTGAAGACAATACAATCCCACATGTAATGCCTTCTACATCCCTCCATGGAGAACAACCCTCTCCATTATATCATGTTTTTATTATCGACACATCCTGGGAGAAATCAATAGAAACTGGTAGAAATATCAACCGCAAAGATGTGTTTTCGCCATAGTTTTGTTAATGGGAACACGACATACGTTCAAGATATCGTAACATCCGCTCTGGTTCTGTTGCCTGAGCAAGGGCTGTTTCCTGCAAAATTTCGCCGCTTTGCACTAGATTTATTATATATGAATCCATACTTATCATACCCATACTTGAAGAAGTCTGAATAACATTATCTATTTGGTTTGTTTTTGATTCGCGTAACAGATTACGGATAGCACTATTTACGTGCATAACCTCAAATGCCGGTATAATCCCGCCATAATTTTTATTAAGCAGTTGTTGCGAAATAACTGTTCTAAGCAACATGGACAATTGCACACGTACTTGCTGTTGCTGTTCTGGCGGAAATACATCAATTATTCTGTCAATTGCATTGACTGCACCTAATGTATGCAATGTTGAAAAAACCAGATGCCCCGTTTCAGCAGCAGTCATAGCCGTTTTTATCGTCTCGTGGTCACGCATTTCACCCAAAAGTACAATATCCGGTGCTTGACGCAAACATGCCTTGAGGGCAACCAAATAGGATTCTGTATCCGTTGATATTTCGCGCTGACTCACAAGGCTTTTGCGGTCACGATGCAGATATTCAATTGGGTCTTCTAATGTGATTATATGGCAATTTCTGTTTTCGTTAATCGCATCAATAATGCAGGCAAGTGTAGTAGTTTTGCCGCTTCCGGCCGGCCCTGTTACAAGTACAAGACCATTTTTTTCGTTCGCCGTCTTCATTACTTCATCCGGTATTTTCAATTCCCAATAATTAGGACGTTCAAACCTAACTACCCGAATAACAGCGGCACTTGTACCACGCTGATTATAAGCAGATACCCTAAAACGAGCCACACCTGCAAGCGCGATGGAAAATTCAATATCTCCACATTGCTCAAACATTTCAATTGGCCTTTTAGCTAACTCAAATAACTCCTTTAGCATATCATAAGATTCAGAAATACTTAGAGGCTCCTCACCCTGTTTGACAATAACACCATTTATTTTGAATGACACATGACGCCCTGCCCCAATAAATATATCTGAAGCATTTTCAGTCACTGCAATATTTAACCAATTTTTCATCCCACGCACCATAATTATAAACCCCAATCGAAATAGCCTGGCCACACATTTAATCTATCATCAGGTTCCCATTCTGTTGTAATGCGCACTCGCCAAGTCAAAATATCGTAAAAATCCTCACCTATTTCTACTGCAACATAAAGCTCTCTAGTCTCAGATATGGGGCAAACAAAAGATACCCTCTCAGCTAATAAATCCCAATCCCAGTAGGAGGAAATTTCTATTCCCATTATTTTTTCGCTATTTTGCACTTCCGCCAAAAGAATCTCATCAAGAATACGTTCGGCTAGCAAATCAGCCGCATAATAATCTTTGACTAATTGAACCTCAGCTTTTATCAGATTTTGCTCTGTCAATGCAGGTATTAGCGATATAACGGCAAATATAGTTAAACACAAAACAGTAAAGATAAGTACAATTGAAGCACTGCCTATTCCGCCGCCCCACATCACCTTTCCCTCCTTGCTGCAACTGTTAGGCTTATAAGTTCGTCGTTAGTAGTCACTCTGCTAACTGCTATATCAGCAAATAAAACAGATGATTCATTAATGTTATTCACCATCAAATGTAAAATAAATACAGCCTCTGTTTCACCACACGGTTGCCAATTGTTGTCATAGTAAATTGAAACAATTTTATTAATGCTATCTTCTAATACTGTTCCTCCAAAAGTTTCTGCTGTTTTTTCTGCTACTCCAGCAAAAGCCTTATAGCTTTCTGCCACACTTTCAGCAATTAGAAGCGCGTTTTTTGTATCAACTGCCTCCACTGTCATTAAATAGGAAATGACCAGGATTTTTATACATACAGCGGCACATATTGCAAAAACGGCGATTACAATAATCTGTTCTATCAAAAAAAGCGTTGACCGTGAATGACTACTCAATCAAAAGCCCTCGCTTTCCGCCGCAGCCGTGCTTCTAAGATAAATAAGCAGGCTTCCAAAATTGGTTGAAGCACGTATCAAATCTTTATCAACCGATTCAAAATATAATGATTCGGCTTTTATAATAGGAACTCCTTGTGTTGGCAAGAAATCAAGTCCTTTTTCGTGAAAGAGTTCATAAATCCAGCCCTCATAAAGATATATATATGTTACAAAAGTACGTTCTTCAAAAACTTCTTCCAATGATAAAGCCGATAATCCATTAAAATTACTTAAGGTAATACCCCCGGCACTATCTGCGTTTTTAACCTTAGTCCTGATATATGAAAGGGCAATACGTTCATTTTGCCCATGTTTGGAGATATCAACTATATTTCTATATATACTACCGCTAAATATAATAACAAAAAAAACAGAAGCAGCAAAAACACAAAATATCATTAATACAAAAACTGTCTCGACTCTATTATGTTTATTGTGGTTTTTATTCATATAATATCCTACCTGTTTAGAGGGTATTTCCACCAAAAGAAAATACAGAGTTAATGGTTCACGAGTATAGTTCAAATACTCTTATATCCGGCAATAGATTAGCACCTAAAACCTCGTAGTGAACTATAAATCTTGTGGTATCAATATATATATCAAAATTTTCGACTATATAATCCAAACTTTCAGGAAAATGTCCTTCAACGGCATAGTTGTGAATCACTACGCGAAAAATAGCTTCTTCAAGCAAGCGACGGCCTTCGGCTCTGCTAGATTTTTCTGCCTGTTTAAGTCCAACCAATATTATAATAACAATAATGGTTGAAAAAATAACAGACCCCAGTACATTCTTAAAAACCCGTCTATCCATAATTTATCACCCAATAGAAGTCATAATTCCCATAAGCGGCAACATAACAGAGAGTAATATTATTCCTACAATTGCGGAAGTTATTATTACGAGTGTAGGTTCAATTTTGCTTACAATATTGGATATTTCATCTTGAATTGATTGGTCATTTCTACGTGCTATTTCTGCCATTGCAGAATCGGCCATGCCGCTTTGGTCACCAATCAATAACATTCTGCCATCTCTTGCAGAAATAATTTCCGCCTCTCTCAAAGCATTAGCAAGATTACTGCCCGTTCTAATCAAAAACATACATTTTTCATATTTATTATTAAGTACCTGTGAACTGCTGTTTAATGAAGCTGATAGAATTATAGCCTCTTCTATGTCAAGTCCGCTGGATATTGCAAGTGCCATTGATGATACGAACTGGAAAGAAGCAACACGACCAACTATTCCGCTTCCTCCCCATTTATTTCTAAATAGCCTAATAACATTCTCCTGTATTTTAGGTGTTGCCCATACTAAAAATGCTACAGCAAAGATAATACATAAAATCAGCACAATAGTAACGGAAGCTCCTCCAAGCCATGCACCAAACTGCATCAACTGCATTGCAAAAGGGGACATTTGCGTTCCCATGCGCCCAAATACATCATAAAATATCGGCAATACTTGCACAATTAATATCAGAACAACCGCCATCATCAAAGCAAGCAAAATTGCCGGATAGAGGGTCGCATTTCTAATGGATATTAGTAATCTTTCTCGCCTTTCATAATGCTCTGAAAGTGCCTTTAATGCTTGGGGTAAGCGTCCTGTTTTTTCGCCTATTTCAATTATATTAGTCATATAAATCGGAAAATATCCACCATTTCGCATTGCATTAGAAAGGGGTGAACCGTTTTCTAAATTATCATGGATATTTTGTAAAATTATTTTATTGTTGTAGTGTTTATTTTCTTTATTAATTTTATGCCGAGTACTGTCATGCTCATCATCTAACATCATTAAAATGCCATTTCTTACTGTTATTCCAGCTTGAATTAGCATTGAAATTTCTAAACAAAATGTGGACATATACATATTAGTTAAGTTACTGCGCCCCATCTAAACCTCCACACAAACCTTTTATGAGCTTTTTCCAAAAGTTTTACCGAACTATACCAGATGTTAAAAACATTTGGTATAGTTTCTTGCATTTTTCAATAAAAATGAGTGGGATTATAATTGTTTCCATTGCCAATAAATCTCATGACTTCAGCACTTTGATTAGCGGTTGCGGCAAATGTGGGATCCATTAATCTCCAAGATATACCGTCAAACCAAATAATATTGTTAATCCAGCCACTTTCAGCAGTATAAACGCTTATCCAAGCATGAAATACATTGTCGGCGTATCCAACAACCAATTTTGTTGGAATACCTTGGCTTCTAAGCATGGCAGTCATTAAAGCGGCAAAATCAAAACAAATGCCTTTGCGCCTTTCCAATACCAAGTCTATATCAGGAACATATCCTGACCTTACATTCGCGGCAAGTTCAAAATCATATGAAATATTTTCAATAACAAAATTATAAATGTTGCAAACGCTACCTATCGCTGTATCATTTGAAAGCTCATTAGCCTTTATAACTGCTCTGCTGTTCCTGTTAAAATTAACAAATTGATTTGGCCGCAAAAATGGCATGAATTCATCAATTAATAGCACATTTATATTTACACTGTTAGCAACTGCAAACCTATTGCCACTAATCTGCTCAAAAACGTCAATTGAGTACTGACCATTACCATCTGTAAGAGGGAAAACTTCCCACAGACCATCGGTATTTAGGTGATATTGGAATCGAACACCCCCAGCTCCAGTTATAATGACCCGAACAGCCACTGTAGTTCGCCTTAGAAATCTTACCTTAACATAGCCATAACTGGAATTGGAGTAATCAATCTCGGCTTTATCATTTCGACTAACATTAATGCCGGAAGCTGTTGGAACTGGTATCTCAAATGAGGAGAACTGGGAGGTAGATATGACATTTATATTATTAGAAGAAACTGTATCCAAATTTGAATTTGTGTACAGCCCTTGAACTGCAACAAGTATAAACATAATTATTATTCTAAATATGTGATTCATTGTTATTCTCCAACAACTTGCCTACGATTACAAGGCGTTCGCTACTGGCACCGCTTTTAGTACATGTGCAAAGAAACATCAAATTATCTCCAAAATTAACTTCTATATCACTAGCAAAAAATGAGCGGTTTTTAATATCGGCAATAAACTGTTCAAAGTCTTCTGAATCCCTAAAACTCATAGGTGGCACTTCGATTGTTGAATCAATAACATATGCTGCAAACAATAGTAATGTGAAATTGTGTGTTGGAGTGAATATGAACATACTAGGATGTTTTTCAAAATAAAGTTGCCCTGTGTAATGTCTTAAAGAGCCAAACATATCTCCTGAGTGCATATTATGCCCGTATATCAAAATAATATTATCAGAAAAATCAGGAGAATTTCGGTAATCCAGAAAAATTGACCCCATATTATTGCGACTTTTATCCGGCAAATGGGAAAGATAATATTCATTATCATTGCCTCGTACTATAGGGTAATTTATTACAGTATCTTCAGATTGAATCCATGCCACTATGTCAGGGTAAGTATCTAACTTTCCTTCAAAATCTATAATAGGGGTAAAAGCTGAGGTGATTTCTACTTCTGTAGTTTCTACCGATTTCACAATACTTGCGGATTCTGTAACTTGAACGCTAATACAATCTGGTTGAACGAAACGTGGCATAAAATCAGCCGACAAGGCGGCATTAAATGCCTGCCCCTGTCGGATTGCGTTTTTTTCAAGCACAAAAATTACAGCAAATATTGCCATAAACGCTACGCTTAACCCAAAAATAATGTATAAAGATATAATCTTTATTTTATTATTTCGGCAAGTGTTGTGCTTCATTTATTGTTGTCTCTCTTTCCTATTTTTGAAAATGGTTTTTATAGTAGCTGCGGCTATTACTGCTGATACGATAAAACCTGAAGACGCGGCCGCGCTGGTGTCATACAAGCCAGTTTGAGGCATGGGGCTTAACGGAACTGGCGTATCTTCGATTATAACAGCCTCATAATATCCAGTATAAGGAGCCTCAAATGCGGCCAGAGGAATTTCAAAATCTTCTATGATAGTGTAATTATTGGAATCGTTTTCTTCAAATGTTGCTAGAGGTACACTTGTTTCTTCTATGGTGACTATTTCGGTAGTATCTTCTTGGTAGTAGCTGGTTTGATTATTGCTTGCAGGTCGTCTAGGGGTAGTGCCACCACCTTGGCTACTTCCGCTACTTTGGCCGCCGCTATTAGTGTAGTTGCCGCCACCTTGGTTGTTACCATTATCATTGGTGTAATTGCCATTACCATTACCATTACCATTGGTGTAATTGCCATTACCATTACCATTGGTGTAATTGCCATTACCATTACCATTGGTGTAATTGCCATTACCGTTACCATTGGTGTAATTGCCATTACCGTTACCATTGGTGTAATTGCCATTACCGTTACCATTGGTGTAATTGCCATTACCGTTACCATTGGTATAATTGCCGTCACCATTGCCGTTGGTATAATTGCCATTGCCGTTATCATTGGTATAATTGCCGCTGCCATTGCCGTTACCATTGGTATATTCACCATCACCATTGGTATATTCACCGTTGCCATTACCGTTACCGTTGGTATATTCGCCGTTGCCATTACCGTTGGTATATTCACCGTTGCCATTACCGTTGGTATATTCGCCGTTGCCATTACCGTTACCGTTGGTATATTCGCCGTTGCCATTACCGTTGGTATATTCACCGTTGCTATTACCGTTACCGTTGGTGTATTCACCGTTGCCATTACCGTTATCATTGGTATATTCGCCGTCACCATTGTCGTAATTGCCATTGCCGTTACCGTTAGTATACTCGCCGTTACCATTGTCGTAATCATCGTTGCCATTATTATTGCCCTGGTCGTTGTTATTGCCTTGGTTGTTGTTATTGCCTTGGTTGTTGTTATTGCCCTGGTCGTTATTATTTCCTTGACCATTATTGTAGCCTTGGTCGTTATTATTTCCTTGACCGTTATCGTAACCTTGGTCGTTGCTATTTCCTTGACTGTTATCGTAGCCTTGGTCGTTGCTATTTCCTTGACCGTTACTGTAACCTTGGTCGTTGCTATTTCCTTGACTGTTATCGTAACCTTGGTCGTTGTTATTTCCTTGACCGTTACTGTAGCCTTGACCGTTACTGTAACCTTGGTCGTTATTATTACCCTGGCCGTTATTATTTCCTTGACTATTGTCGTTTCCTTGATTATTCATAACTTCCCCCATAAATAGACTAGAGAGCGTTGCGAGAAAAATCCCTCGGTGTTTACTGCTCTCGGAAATACATTATTCCCTTTATCCAGCTAAAATATTTCTCGAAATAAAAAAGAGGCATGATTAAGCCTTTGAGAAATAGTCTTAATTTTAGATTGATAAAACTTTCATAATTAACCCGTTGTTCTAGAGTCACAACGATTTCAAGAAATCCAAAGACCGATTGCAGAACCTAGTAAATCCAATAAATCGGGGATTGTTTAGAAACTCTGCCGCCGACATTTTGCCGACCGTCAATTGTAGAAAATTGTTTGGGTATTTCGGCAAAATACAAGGTATACCTATAATTAACAGCGCAAGTTCACAATGTTGACGAGGTAACTTGCTTTTTCGTCTGGCATATTCTCCGCCAATCTGGCTCCAGCAATAATAGAATCCCATATAAGTATTTCTTCTTTTAAGAAGCCACTTTTTTCGCAATAAAGATGCAAGTATAACTTAGCCAAATCCATTGAAAATTGAGAATATAATATATAACTACGGCATACATCCGCTTTTATATCTCCGGCACATGCGTCAACCCAATCAATAATCGTTGTGTCATTGTCATTTATAATCAAGTTATCTATATGATAATCTCCGTGACACAAACAATTTTCATATTTGAAAGTATCCATTTTTTCTAAAAGAGCGACTTTTTGTCTTTCATTAATAAATTTAGCAGAGCGTATTTGACGACTTAATTTATCGGTCATTAATGTAAAGTTATCTGCCTTAACCTTATGAATTTTAGTTTGAACGTCAACCGATAAACGCATGTATTCTTCCGCTTTCGCTATGTCATCACGAATTATATCGCCAATCGTTTTGCCCGAAATATATTCCATAATAATGACTTGTTTATCGTTAATTTTAGTTACATCGTAGATGTAAGGAACGGGTAATCCGCAGGAATAGGCATATTTTTGTTTATATGCTTCATACTCTACTTCTGAATCAGGTAGGTTATCATTAAAAACTTTTATGGCTTTACCTTCATGCAAATATATTTTCGCTGTATTGCCTTTTTTAATAGGGACTCCAAAATTCATAGTAAATCTCCCTCGTCGCCCATTTTGGCGGCGTAATAATTAAAAAATATTGAAACTCATTGAAAAATAGTCAATCAAACGAAGCTACAACTACTGGAAGAAAACAACAAGTAATTCAGTCTCTAAAAACCTTTCAAATCCAGTAGTGCGGCGGTCTACAGCGTATCCCCCTCATCCACCCATCCTGCCAAAATAAGCATCATCAAGCAAGATTAAAACACAGCCTTATTCGGTTTTCAAGAAATCTGAATATTAGTTCGAAAACCCGGTGAATTCAAGGAGTTGTGGGGTGTTTGTAGAGTCTCACGCCGACGAATTGCCGACCGACCATTTGCGAGAAGATAGCTGGATTCTTACACGATTACGCATTGTAGTTATAATGCAATATGAAGTTTTTGTGGAAAATTAATCCATAAAGATTCAATCGTTGGACTACTTATCAATGCTTGCACTACATTTTTATCGGGTTTTGCAAATATTATAGGAATATCTTTTTCACCCTTTTCTTTTCGTACATGAAAAGCTAGTTGCTCTTGCTCAAGCGAGAATTGAGCGTTCACACCATGCTTGTTCCCCCTTGCATCTAAACGAACCCATTTATCAATTTGCTCAATGTATACGGCATTCAATCCATGTAAAACAAAGCGAGAGTCTGTTTCGTCATCTAAAACAAGTTGTTGATAACAAAAACCGGTTGAAAATAAATTGGCACGAAGAATTGCCGCTAATAAATGAGATTTAGCATAACATATGCCTTCTTTTGCCATTAATACTTCAGATGCTGTACAAGTTACGCATTTTCCTGCAATATCAGCAGAATGAGAAATTTCATCTCTGACATATTCAAAAGCATTTTTGACAAAATCAATTTCATCTTTTGAATACGTTTTAATGTTATATGACAGTTCAGCAACTTCAAGAGATTGGGTATTACTTGGATTCATCATATCCGGGTAGTTGAAATTCAATATTTCAGTTGCTTCAAGATAGCGTGCCATATCATTAAACTGAGGCTTCAAATCCATAATATCACTCTCCTAAGAAGCTATTTGCCGTCCAGCTTGACGGCATAATAACGCAAACTTACTGTACCATATAACTGCAACTACTTGCCATTATTGCTTTTCAACCTACTTCGTTTTCGGACGGCACGGACGGTGAATATGTAAAATATATCCATTTCATGATTCGTAGATTGAAAACAAAAAACCTCGTAGAATGTTGATTCTACAAGGCTCTCTAAGACGGAGGGTAAGGGATTCGAACCCTTGCGACGTTTCCGTCAAACGGTTTTCAAGACCGCCCCGTTATGACCACTTCGGTAACCCTCCATATAAATCCCCTCAAAAATGAGGGGTAACTATTAGATTATAACACTTCTTTTATCAATTTTCAAGGCTTTTAGTTTTATAAAGTTTTCAAATTGATTCCTATGAATAATTTTTCACAGCTCTTGCGGCCAGTTCGGCAGCTTCTTCAAAGTCACTGTGCAGTATATAGGCAGAAATATCCTCTATCAATTCTCTAGTTTGTTGAGAACAGGGCTTTTGGCTTAGTTCATCTATAGCGCGCTTTGCTCCTCTTTTTTCGTATTTTTGACAGAAAGCATGGAGTTCACGCATCTTCTTGCATATGAAAGCCTTATCTTCTGGGCCTTCAAGGTTTTTGTCAGAAGCAAAACTCATAGTAAGTTCTTCAAGCCGTTTAAGGAATGGCTTTGTTTCGTGCATAATCATATTTAAGTCTGCACTGCGGCCAGCATATTCTAGTGCTTTGGCAATGTCGGATAATTTGTTTGCACCAATATTGCCAAGCGCGCTCTTGATTGAATGGGTGATAATGGTATAGCTTCTAAGAGCTTCTTTACCTAGGGGATTTTCCAGTAATGTGGTAAGGGATGAAATAGTGCTACGGGCATCTCTTGTAAAAGCCTCTACCAGCCCTGGCGAGAACCCTTCTGGTGCTACATAATCCACATTTCTTTTTGCCGCTTCTACCACTTCCGTAGGGTGTTTGTCTCTAATAAGTCGAATAAGAAAGGCATTGAGGCGGTGTCGGTCAATGGGTTTTGAGATAAAGCCATCGAATCCGTTATTAATAAATAATTCTGCTTGGCCGTAAACAGCATTGGCAGTCAATGCCACAATCGGATAGTTGTAACCAGATTTTCTAATGATTTTGGTTGCTTCGATGCCATCCATACCTGGCATCATATGATCCATAAAAATTATATCGTATTCTTCCCCGTTTTGAATCTTTTCTACCGCTGAGTAGCCGCTTTCCACTGTTTCTACCTGGATTTCATATGGTAATAGATATTCTTTGGCTACATAGCGGTTGGATTCGACGTCGTCTACTACCAGAACTTTACCATAAGGCATGGGCTCATATATTATTTTGTTATGTTCGTCCGCGCCGCGGTAAGCAATGTCAAGCTTGCGCAATTTTTCTGCTTGGATAGAACCCAGAAGAGTGTCGCCCTGTGGTTTTTGGGGAATGCGCACTGTGAAGCATGAACCCTTGCCTTCTTCGCTTTCAACTGTAACAATGCCCCCCATTAGAAGTATTAATTGGTGGGAAATGGACATACCCAATCCAGTGCCTTCAATATTACGGTTGGTTTTTTCATTATGGCGGACATATTCACCGCGAAAAAGACTGTCTCGTTGGTCTGATGTCATGCCCATACCAGTGTCTGTTATGCTAAAGGCAAAAGAAACTTCACCAGGACTAAGCGGAAGGATTTCACAACTTGGCGGGTCTACCCAAAATGATAAAATTACCGCACCCTTACGTGTGTATTTGAAAGCATTGGAAAGCAAGTTATTCAAAATCTGCTTAATACGCAACTCATCGCCTATAAGTTTTGTAGGTATTTTATCATTTACTTCCAAAACAAATTCTATGCGTTTGCTGCCCACGTACATAAGGTTTGTACGAGCCGCCTCTCCAATTAATTCTACTGTGTCGTATGGCTCAGGTATAATTTTCATTTTCCCTGAGCCTATCCGGGAAAGGTCAAGAATATCATTGATAATCCCTAGTAAGGTATTTGAGGAAGCATGTATTTGCGCAAAGGCTTCTTCCACTTCAGGCGAATGGTCACCTTTCTGTATCTGTATACTTGCAACTCCCATAATAGCATTAAGTGGTGTGCGTATCTCATGGCTCATTCGCGCAAGGAACTGAGTTTTCGCACGGCTTTCTTCTTCAGCCTCATCTACACGGCTCATTTTTGCCGCCATTGCCTTTAGTGGGCTTAAATCTTGGTAATAGGCCGCTACTACAGCTTCGCCCTGATAATCCAGACGCACAAGGGTTACATCGCAAGGAAAAACACGGCCATCTATGCTTTTATGTTCCCATTCAAAATTCTGATATCCCGATTCCATCACAAAATTAAGGTTGGATGGAAGCTTTCCGTCAACATAAATATCCTTGTAATGCTGTATTGCCTCACTTTTGCTATAAAAGCCAAATAGCTTTGTGGCCGATGAGTTGCAATCCATAACCGTAATTTCTTTGTCTCGATTTCTGTTTCGTAATAAGAAACATGCAAGTGGTGTAGCATTAAGCATTAGTTTTGTCATTGCATTGGCTTCCCGCTCTCTTTCGCGGGCTTGGTTAACTTCAGTCATATCATGAGTATAGCCCATTACTACATAGTCATCTTTGTGACGCATACGTACAAAGATTGTTTCAGTAGGGATTAATATTCCATCTAAACGTTGGCGTACAAAATCAGCAAGTTGTGATTTGCCAGACTCAAAAGCCTCTGCCACTGCTGCGCGAAAAAGGACTTCTGAAGATTTACCATCATTTTGGGCGGGCGGCATTAGTATATACATGTTTTCCATATAATCTTGTTTATCAGAAAAACCGAACATGTCTACAGCTTTTTGATTACAGTCAACCAAATTAAAGTTACGGTCAAAAAAACCAACAGCTATTGGGGCTGCATCCAACATAAGTGATATTCGTTCGTTTGCTTCGTTAAAATCAAGCGTCATTTTTATCTCCCCCAGAAGCTATCGCCTCTAAATCTAAACGCACTTGCTTAAATTTATGTCTAATTGAATGGAATACAGTTACAATCATTGGGTCGAAACGTTTTCCTACACCTTCAAGTATAATGCTTACGGCTTTTTCATCAGAAAATGATTCTTTATAAGGCCGAGCGGAAATAAGTGCGTCATAAACATCTGCTATGGCCATTATACGACCGTGTAGCGGGATTTTTGTACCTTTAAGCCCATGGGGGTAGCCAGAGCCGTCCCAGTTTTCGTGATGGTATTCAGCAAATAATTTTGCATTGTACAGGAACTCATCTTCTCCATTGCGTTCAATGATTTTATCTATAATCCGCGCGCCATTTAGTGCGTGACTTTTCATATCGTCAAATTCTGCTGGTGTCAACTGACAATCTTTGTTAAGTACTAAATCGGAAATACCTATTTTACCTATATCATGCAAAATTGCACAAGCCGGTATCATATCCAAATCCCATTGAAGTAGTTCGTCTGCATATACACCTTGAGCAATCATGGCCTTTACTAACAAAGTGATGTATCGTACTGTACGCTCTATATGCCCACCAGTACCTTCGTCGCGGCTTTCAACTATGTCCGCCAAAATAAATATCAAATTTCGATGAGCTTTCTCTAGTTGCGCAGTACGCTCTTTAATAAGCTCGTTTACGCTAATTTGCTGTTGGACACGGTTTAACAATACTGGTGGCGAAAATGGTTTTGTAATAAAATCCACAACACCTTCTTCAAATCCGCGTGCTTCTGTTTCAGCATCCCGTAGACCCGTAAGAAATATTACAGGAATGTTAGGGAATTTGCGTTGTGCCTGTTGAGCTTTAAGCATAGTAAGCACTTCAAAGCCGCCCATGCCTGGCATTTCAATATCAAGTAAAATCAAATGTGGTTCAATTTTGTCTAACAATGAAAATAACTTTGCGCCAGATGGGATAGTCATCACATTATAGTAGTCGCCCAGAACGTCTTCAGCCTTGGAGAGATTTGTGTCGCTATCATCAACAACAAAAATTGTCTTCATAAAATGTACCCCCTCAAACATTTCAGTAGTCTACATAGCATTTTTAATTCTTTTTTCAATCCTCTTAATGGTACCATGTTGACGCGATACTTTCTACCATTTTTCATGGAATTTTTCCGTGGAAATTTTCTATGAAAACTTACGCCTTAGAGTTTTGTGATTAAGTACATTTTTCGGCAAAAAAGAAAGTCTAGCATTAATGCCATAAAATAGGCATTTGCTAGACTTTGAGGAACTTGTGAGTAAAATTAGTAGAATGGTTAGTGGCAACATTGTCCTACAGTAAGTTTGGTATGTCTCGCATACCATGACATATTCTATGGATTATTATAATTTGAGCTACTTCATCAACCCGATAGAAGCAGAGATATTGATAAGGCAAGGGCATGAGGCGAAAACGATTATCATACTCATAAATCGGATACATCAATGGATGCTTAATCAGGATAGTTGTTTGCTCGTCTATAGCTTCTATAAACTTGTTGCTGGCAGTGGAACTATATTCACTGAGGTAAATCTCAGCATCCAGAAGGTTGAGGTTGGCTTCAGGTAGATATTCCAGTTTATACGCCACGATTCCGCGCCTCGTTCTGTTGCCTCAGATTAGCCATAACTTCTTCGTGTGATAACCGCTTTGTATTGGGGTCGTTTGCTTCCAGTATGGATTTCTCCAGTTCTGCTTGAATATATTCATAGTGAGCGGCTTCTCGCGAACGGTATGCCCTTTCTGTGCGAATTTCAAAGGGTATACGTTCCTCTCGCTTGACTGTCCTCAAAAATAAATTAATGGCAGTAGTCATATCCATACCAACTTCATTGAACACGCGCTGCGCGCCCTGCTTCACATCTTCATCCACTTTTACAGATATTCTAGCATTTGAAATAATAGTCAGCTCCTTTCTATACGCTCATTATGCGCCTAATGGACACACAATGTCAACAGGGGCATAAAAAAACCAGACCCTCAATAAGGTACTGGTTATCATGTGCATTAACAATGTAACAAAAACCCCTAGTGGCAACATGCCCTATTCGGACGCATCTTCAATCTTGGAAATTGACACTTCATAAGCTGTTTTTTCCTGCACTTCGCCGTTATCGTATCGCTTTTGGTAAGGGCGGCTTTGCATACGCCCCCATACTCGAATATTGGACCCTACCGTGAGTTTCCCGGCAAAACGCGCATTGCGTCCCCAGGCGATACATGGTATGTAGTCCGATTTATTGTATGAACGGTTGACTGCCAGTAGTATGTCGGCAATTTCGCGTCCAAAAGGCGTGGTACGGTATATGGGCGGTTTGCAAATATACCCATTCAAATATACGTCATTGGGGTTTACGTCTGTCAACTCGTCTGTTTTCTCAGCTAAAACTTCAATGTCTCGAGCAAACACGGTAAGAACTAGCTTGTTGCGACGATCGGCTTCCACATAGCTATTGTACGAACGAATTTGTCCTGACACGTACAACCAAGTGCCTATAGACAGTTCTGACATGTCAATAATCCGTTCTGAGATAGTAACTGGAAGGATGTCTGATGCCTCGCTTAAACGATAGACTTCTGTTTCAAAACGATAAAAACCTTCGCCGTATACTTCGTGGCTAAATGTAAAATCTGAATACATTTTCCCGGCGATGCCGATTTGGTTATTTTCCAATGTGTTCCCCTCATTTCACCCTACGTACTGTATGCTGAGAAAAGTGTATTCTCCGATGCACGCTTTTAGAACAGTATATCACATACCGCACATGCTGTAATAGCACCCAAAACAGATAATGGATTTATTTCTGGTGGGCAGGGCGCGCTAAATTCCTGCGGTTCATACTCGCGTTGCATAAGAGAATAAAATCCCCTTTGGATACACACTTGTACCGCGCCGTCGGCTACACTGGAAGCTGTTACGCTAGCCCTTCCGTTAAAACCATAAGTTATTAGCCCAGCTTGACTTTGTGCAAGTGCCGAATAAATGCCTTCTGTATCTGAATTTACTATCAAACAGTCAGTTGGCCCCAGTTGTGCCGCCACATCGACTGTATGTTTTGAAGGTTCCTGTACTATCCATACTTTTGGATGTGCATTTTCCTTGAAAAAAGAAAATTCGTCAATACACACAATGGGTATCAGGTCGTTTTCCGTTATTTTGTACAAGGTATCTATCTTGTTAACTCCATTTTCTTGGCAAATTCGCAAAAAGGAATTCGCCGTTTCTTTAGTGTTTCCACCTAAAATGCCTATTGCCGCCATTTGGATTCCCCCTATCCCAATTTTTTGTAATCCATGCACATTTTTTTTTATTTCCTTGATGTATTTTTGGAAGTTTGACTGATTTTTATGACAGCGAATTTTTGCCACATATGGATTTGGAAAACTTACACGGCATTTTCCTGTGGAATGTTTCAGGACATTCATGTTAGAATGGCTTCTCTTATTCAATTAGGATTGGACGAAAAATTTGGGAAATTATTTTTCAGACATTCCTTAACAACTTAACAAAAAACTAAGGTTGGCGGAAGGAGCCCGGCCAATGATTTTAGATGAAAAAATCACAAGGCATTTTACCAAGGCATTGGAAAGCAGTGACCAATCGGTATATGATTTATTCCAGTGGAAGCAGGTTTCGGTCAAGCTCACTAACTATGCTACAGGTGCGGTTATTTTGGAGATGAATGATTTAGAGTTCCCTGAATCATATTCCCAAAGTGCTTGCGATATTATTGCGGGTAAGTATTTCCGCAAAAAAGGCATACCTGGTGAACGTGATGCTGAACACTCTATGCGACAACTTGTACACCGCATGGTTTCTTTTTGGACAAGCGCGCTTTGCGACGAAGGGATACTTCAAAAACACCAAGCCCAGATTGTTTATGACGAACTGGCTTATATGCTACTAGCGCAAATGTGGGCACCAAACAGCCCACAATGGTTTAATACAGGATTATATCAAGCCTACGGTATAACTGGCCCTGAACAAGGACATTATTTCTTTGACCCGGCAAGCAATATGACCGTGCGTTCCACCGATGCATATACCCGTACTCAGGGTTCTGCCTGTTTTATTGTAAGCGTGCGGGATACCCTTCTTGGAGAAAAATCCCTTACAGATCAGCTTACCACGGAAACATTGCTGTTTAAGTATGGCTCAGGTGTAGGTACGAATTGGTCACCAATTCGTGCTAAAAGCGAGTTTTTATCAGGAGGAGGCAAGTCTTCAGGGTTACTTAGTTTTCTAAAAGTGTCTGACCGCAATGCAGGGGCTATTAAGTCTGGCGGAACCACTCGCCGCGCCGCAAAAATGAATATTTTGAATCTTGACCATCCTGAAATCCTAGATTTTATCCGTTGGAAATCCCATGAAGAAGACAAAGTAGCGGCTTTAGGCAAAATGGGATTTTCCACAGCCATTGATGGTGAAGCATATGAAACTGTATCAGGTCAAAATGCTAACAACTCCATTCGTATTACCAATGAGTTTATGCACGCTTTAGAGTGGCAGGACCCAGATAGAGAATGGCAAACAAAGGGACGTGTTGATTCCAGCGCAGATAGTGTTCTAAAAGTCTCAGAAATTTGGGAGGCAACTGCTTATGCGGCATGGCGTTGTGGCGACCCTGGTGTACAATTTGACGATACTATCAATGCTTGGCACACTTGTCCCCGCGGCGAAGACGGTCAGCTTAATGCCCCGCATAATCGCATTAATGCTTCAAACCCATGCTCTGAATATATGTTTCTGGATGATACTGCCTGTAACCTGGCTAGCATCAATATTTTCAAGTTTTATGAGGCGGGAAACTTTGATGTTGAATCTTACTTACATGCTATTAGATTAATTCAATTGGCATTGGAAGCAACTATTCATTGGGGGCAGTTTCCTACAGCAGATATTGCGCGGAATTCGCATTTGTTCCGCACCACGGGGCTAGGACTTACCAATTTGGGAATGCTTTTTATGGCAATGGGACTTCCATATGATTCCGATGAGGCGCGGCAAGTGGGGGCGGCACTTTGCGCTTTGATGACAGGGCATTCTTATTATACTTCCGCGCTAATGGCCGAAAAAGTAGGGTCTTTTGCTTGCTATGAAATCAATCGGGCGCATATGAACAAGGTAATACGTAATCATGCACGGGCGGCGGCTTATGCTCCAGCCGATGCCCGAATGGAGGACATGCCATATACTCCCTGTGTAATCGACAGAACTATGTTGGAAAAATTAGGACTTGGAACCCTTTCTAACGCGCTAGGGAAAGTTTGGCATGAAGCTATTGAAACTGGAGAGCGTTTTGGATATCGCAATGCACAAGTAAGCGTTTTGGCACCTACTGGAACAATTGCATTTGCAATGGATTGCGCAACCACATCTTCAGAGCCATTTTTTAGTCATGTGGTTTACAAAAAACTGGTAGGCGGCGGATATATGACTTTGGTTAACCCTGCAATTCCAGCGGCATTGAAAAAATTGGGTTATACAAATCAGGAATCCGACGAAATTGTGGAATATGTAATGCGCAAGGATGAAAATGGCATGATAAAAGATGGAAAAATTGAAAATGCCCCTTATTTGAAGGAAGAACATCTATCGGTTTTTGACACTGCAAACAAATGTGGGACGGGCAAACGGTATATTATGCCAGAAGGTCATGTAAAAATGATGGCGGCTCTTACGCCACATATTACAGGAGCAATTAGCAAAACAGTAAACCTTCCCCGGGAGGCTACGGTAGAGGATGTTAAGGAAATCTATCGGCTTTCATGGCAACTTGGCGTAAAAGCAATTGCATTGTATCGAGATGGTTGTAAAGTAAGTCAGCCTCTAAGTGCTACAAAAGACAACACAGCGGAACGCCCCCTTGATGAATGCACCTATCAAGAGCTAATTGATTACATCAACACAAAAAAAACCGTCTACAAACCCATTCGGGTGAAACCCACGGGAATTAGGACGGCGCGTGTACACAAGGCGGCAATTAATGGTCTAAAGCTATATATCACCACAACCTACTATGAAGACGGCAGATTAGGTGAGTTATTTGTTACCACGGGGCGGCAAGGTTCACTAATCAAAGGACTATTGGAAAGCCTATCCACTACTATATCAAAAATGCTGCAATATGGAATTCCTTCGGAAGATATTGCCTCTATGTATCGTGGCCAAAAGTATGAACCCAATGGATTTGTGGCTGACCATCCATATATTAGGCATGTGGATTCTATTTCGGACCTAATCAGCAAGGTAATAGAAATAGAAATGGGGAACTATAGCAATTGCCAGGTCAAACCAGACAACTACGAACCGGTACGCTCTGATATTTCCCTAAAAAAGGAGAATCAAACATATACAGCGGCAGACTATCTGCACAGCGAAATTTGCCCCGACTGTAAAGGTAATAAACTAGTAAAAAACGGGACATGCAAAGTATGTACAGAATGCGGAAGTACTACGGGATGTAGTTAGAACCTAGTAACAATTTCGGCGTGCTTCATGTCAACAGAAACGCCTATAACTTGAAGCACGCCACAATTTCACCAAAACAAAAACCCTGCCATTCGCTAAAGCGATAGGCAGGGTTTTTGTTTATTCTTTTTTGCCATTAACAGCATCACGTAATGCTTTACCTACTTTGAAACGAGGTGCTTTTGAAGCGGGGATAGGCATGGGTTTACCCGTTTGTGGGTTTCTGCCTTCCCGTGCTGCGCGTTCTGCTACATCAAATGTACCGAAGCCCACTAACTGCACCTTGCCACCTGCTACCAAAGTCTCAGTGATAGCGTCTTCAAATCCTTTAAGTGCCTTTTCAGCATCTTTCTTGGTTAAACCGGAATTTGCCGCAATTGCAGTAATAAGTTCCGTTTTGTTCATGGAATGTCCTCCTCAATTGACTATAAAATGATTTCACGCTTGCATTGCCCTTGCTTATATTTACAAAAAGGCAAATTGTTTTGATTAATTTATGCGTGCCGATCAAAGCTATTTATAAACGTTGTAATGGCGTTTGTCAAGGAAAATTCCGCATTAATTTGCACTTTTGTTGAAATCATGACGATTAGCAACAGTATTTTTCCTACTTCATCCATATTTAGATCTTCATTGGAAAAATTACTGGCTCTAGCTTCCAGCGAATTTACAAGGTTTTTCAGCTCTACAAAGCATTCTGCAAGGGGTGGGGTGTTATCAGCACGCTTAATAACTTTTTGGGCACGGGTTAAGGCTGGCATAGCTTTTGGAACAGCTCGCATATTGTCTGCCACTGACTCAAAGGGTTTTTCTTTCAGCTTATTAGCTTCCCATATTTTTTCTTCATCGCCAGGGACTTCTACTTTGTCCTGCCCAAAAATATGAGTGTGTCGCCGTACAAGCTTTTCCGATACTTGCTGAAGAACGTCTTTTAGGGAAAATGAATCAGTTTTGTTTGCCTTATCCGACAAATACGAGTGAAGTACAACTTGAAGCAATACGTCACCCAATTCTTCACACAAAGCCGCCATATCACTGTTATCAATGGCCTCAACAGCTTCATAACATTCTTCCAGCAAATGGGGGCGCAAACTTTTATGAGTTTGTGCCTTGTCCCAAGAACAACCATTTTCTCCTAACAAAATATCCATTATGCGGCAAAGCTCTGAAAATTGTTCTGTAGTCTCTGTTACAGTTATTGCGTTTGGCGCAATGTTCATCAATATCTCCCACTTTGGCGTGCTTCATTTCATGTCAACAGAAACGCCTATAATTTGAAACACGCTCCCACTTTTTATGAAATAGCCTATACTTGCGTTCGCGAGTATAACGCAAAATGAGAAAGGCATCAAGTATTTTATACTTGATGCCTCAGGTTTTTTCACCATTTTTTGATTTTGATAATTTTTTGATAATTTAGCATTTTTATCTTTTGGAAATCGCGCTTTTATTACTGTTCCATTTGCTTACCCAAGAATCCGGCAGCAGTCATTGCTAGCTTGCCTTCTACTTCACCCATCTTTTTGTCAGGTGAAAGGAAAACTATGGCACCGAGAACATCGCCCTCTGCAATGATTGGCGCAATAAACTCATTGTTGTAGATTTCGGGGTCATCTTCTTCCAAAATTTGAACGAATGCGGCCTCGTTGCGTGTAGCAGAAACAGGATTCCGCTGATTGATGGTGCGTTCAAGATCGGCCGAAATCGGCTTTTCCAAAAATTCCTTTTTTGACCCGCCTGATACGGCAATTATTTGGTCTTTGTCTACTATGCAGGTAATATGCCCTGACGATTGCGACAGGCTCTCTGCATATTCCTTTGCGAACGCTCCCAGCTCACCTATTGGGGAATATTTCTTTAGTATAATTTCGCCTTCACGATCTGTAAAAATTTCGAGCGGGTCGCCCTCTCGAATCCGCAAGGTGCGCCTTATTTCCTTGGGTATTACCACCCTGCCTAAATCATCTATGCGTCTAACTATCCCAGTTGCTTTCAAATGGGTTCCTCCTTTAGGCTTTATTTTGCCTATGTATATATTTTTTGTCAAAATGATTTTTTTATTCTCCCGTTTATTGGCATTGAAAGCGAGTATCTCCCGGTGACAAGGAGAAATCGACATGCCACAATGAGTTTCGATTAAAAACTCCTCTCCTATGGCAAGGGCATCCGTAGAAGTAAAATCCCAGATTTCGCCCAAAAACAGTATAGCGTTGAATATGACATCTGTATTATTTGTTGAATATTGGAATTTTATACACGCATTATACACGGTATGGACAAAAAAGGAAAGACATTTTTTTTTATTTTTCGCGGATGAAGATGTCGAATCTGAAATTTTATCTTGTGCAAGGTTAACACATTGTGGGAAGTGCCGCAATTGTAGACAGTATACGCCAACAATTTAGACAACGAGTACATAATGCAAAATAATACTTGTGCATGTTTTACAAAAAAATAAAAAATCGCTATTGAATATAAGGCGCGAATATGCTATGGTATTACATAATAAAGGGGAATGGTTCAGTTGAATCCTTCCAACAACTCGTTCATCAGGATGGAGGTGGAGCCAGCCTACCTTGCAGAATATTAGTGCAATTGAAAGGAGTGGGATGTGGTGCGCCATTGCAAAAGGCGCAAGCATTTGAAAATTCATGTGCGTCCAAAATATGCGTGGTGTGACCTGAGTGGCACATTGCGTTTTCAACAGAGGGGGTTTTTTGGTGAAGTTTAACATAATGCGAAGACGGTTTATCGCATCAGTTATTGCGTTCGTCATGGTTTTTACCCTTTTCTCCCCTACCATGGTTTTTGCAGGGGAAAATAGCATAGGGGCTCAAATTGTAATAGGTGGCGGTGCAGGAGATTATGACCTTACCGTTGAGCTGGAAATCGCTGAGCTTGAAGGTGATGATGATACAGCCGCCGAAGATACAGTTTTAGTTGATGATGACGAAGACAACGTAGTTGTCGAAGACGAAGTTATCGACGCTGACGAAGATGATGCAGTTGTCGAAGACGAAGTTATCGACGCTGACGAAGATGATGCAGTTGTCGAAGACGAAGTTATTGACGCTGACGAAGATGATGCAGTTGTCGAAGACGAAGTTATCGACGCTGACGAAGATGATACAGTTGTCGAAGACGAAGTTATCGACGCTGACGAAGATGATGTAGTTGTCGAAGACGAAGTTATCGATGCTGACGAAGATGATGCAGTTGTCGAAGACGAAGTTATCGACGCTGACGAAGATGATACAGTTGTCGAAGATGAAGTTATCGACGCTGACGAAGATGATACAGTTGTCGAAGACGAAGTTATCGACGCTGACAACGAAGATGTAGTAGTTGCAGACCCTGATTATGGCTATGACGACGAAGATGTAGTAGTTGCAGACCCTGATTATGGCTATGATGACGAAGACGTAGTAGTTGCAGACCCTGATTATGGCTATGATGACGAAGATGAAGTAGTCGCAGACCCTGATTATGGCTTTGAAGATGAAGTCTTGGCAGATGCAGGATTTGGCGTAAGTGAAATGCCTGTTTTTGCTACTCCTGTTCCAGGTATCGCTATAATGCCTTTCGTAAGTGGCAGTGGTTCAATAGTTGTCACTGATAGGGGTGCCAATTGGCAGGGTCTTGATATACTTGACAGTGCAATAGGTTTTCAAGTTGATGACGTAGTAGTAGTAACTGGCCGGATTCGTACAACTCCAGTTTCAACTGGTTGGGTTGGAAGAATGATGCTGAATTCAAGGCCTGGAGGTTGGTTTGAAGCACACCATGACGGTGCTAGCAATATGGGCGTTAACAACGCATTTACAATGACAGTTACTATTGTTGATGCTCCTACAGCTGCCGAGTTGGGTTTTGCATATGTTGATGATTTAACAATTGGCAATCCGGCTGGATTCCGCATACAAACTAATGGTGACGATGTTACTACTCAGGGTGAGTTCTACATTGATGGTATTACAGTTACTCGTAATACCGCACTAATATTTGATTTAGAAACCTACCTAGCAGACCCAACCGTTACAAGCTTGAATGATATACCTGCTTTGCAGGCGGCTGGTGCAACTGCGGTTATCGAACGTCCTACTGGTGCTGCTCCAGACCCAGTTCAGTTCGACCTTAGAACTGACAACGTTATTCAAAACTTGGGTGAAGATGCTGCGCTTTCAGGACAACCAAGACTTACTAGCAATAGTGCCACTGTAAACGTTCGTTTGTATAACACGCTGAGATTCCTTCATGTACACAGTCGTACCGGAACTTGGGGTGGCGTGCAAATCATGCCAGTTGCGGGCACTGCTTTCCAAGAAGCTGACTATATAACCGTTCGTGGACGCGCTATTAACCATCCAGCGGGTACGCAAATGACACTTAATGTATTGGGAACTTATGCTCAGATAGCTAATGCAGTGCCTGATGCAGAAGGTCTGTTTACATTACAAGTTTCATTGGCGGCTACTCAAGTTAGTGATGTTGGTTACAGAATACAAACAAATAATGATGCTGGCGTGGATACAGAATTCTTCATCTACGACATAATAGTAGGCCAAGCAGCTCCAACATTAGTAAATGTGATACCTCCTCCTCCAGTATGCGACTTGCTTGATGATTCTGAAGCACAGAGCTTGTTGGATGATGCTGAAGGTACAGTATTAGACGCGTTGGAAACATTTGAAGCAAACATTCTTGCATGGAATACCACAGTATCAGAACTTACTGACTGGATTTCCATTGAAATTTTAGGAAGTATTGCTGAGTTTGACATTATTTCCTTCTCGTATGATTTGGCACGTGTGAATTTGGCTAATAACCAAACCACTATCGAAGGCGAAATCGTACTCACAATTGCAGCCGAAGAAATCAGTGGTGCAACAGCAGATATGTCTGTTACCATTCCTGTAAGTTTCGACGCAATGGATATTCCAGACGACCCAGCAGAAATATTGGATGCTGCTGTGGATGCGGTAAGAGATTTGCTTCTTACTATCACAACTGTAACAAGCGAAACTACAGCAGAAGATTTACTTGATTATATCAATGATTTGCTTTACGCCTTCCCAGGTGCTACTGCGGAAATCGTAGCTTGGGATGTTATTCAGGAAGCTGAAGTAGGAGTAGCAGGGGCTGTTGAAGTTACTATAAGAATTTCAATCCCCGATGGTACTTTAATATTAGCTGCTACTGGAGACATTGATGGAGTTTATGAATCAATCACTCCATTAGCTGGAATGCTTACTGAATATGTAACTGAAACTATTGCAATTCCTGCGTTGTCAATTGCTTGGCCAACAGAAGGCATGATTTGGGAATTGGCTCAATATCTTGATGATGCCACTGTTGCAGATTTGGATGATATACCAGCCTTGTCTATACCAGGCGGCGGTCATGCTGTTGATGTAGCAGGTACAGCACCAAATAGGCATCTTGCCCTTACAGGCAGAACCGCGCCTGCTCATGGTGTTGACCTACTTCATGCAGAAATTGACTTTGAAGCTGGTGACATTGTTACTGTAACTGGACGTTTGGGCAGTAATATTCCAGCTGGCTGGGGCGCAATGATATTAAACACTGCACCAGGTGGCTGGAGTGAATCATTCCAAAGCGGTGATGTTAGAAATATTGGTGCAAACGGTGATTTTACGTTAGAGCTTATTTTAACAGCAGCTCATATCACCTCTATAACTGGTGCTAACCCCGCTGGTATTCGTATTCAATCCAACAATGCAGATGAAATGGATTTCTTTATCGACAACATTACAGTATATCGTCCTGCGGCTCAAACCGTAACCGTTATCAGATATTCCTTGTATGAAGATGCTTATGTACAAGGTTTGTCGGCACCAACTACTAATAATCTCGCTGGTGCTGCGAATTTGGACTTAAACGGCGTAACAACTGTAAATGTTCGTTCATATAGCGGTACCAATTATCTGCATGTTGTAGATAGAGCCGCTGGTTCACATGGCGTTGAAGTTGTTACTGACGGGCTAGCTGTTGAAGTTGGCGATGTAGTAAGAGTAACCGGACGACTTGGCGCAGATGTACCAACCGGATGGTTCGTAATGCATTTTAACTTTGTAAATGATGCTTCTGGTTGGAATGAAAGAGCGTCAACAGGCGGACTTTCTGCCAATGAAGTCTTCACATTAGAGCATACTTTAAGTGCAGCTGATGTTGCTATTTTGAATGCAGCTGGTGGAGCTATTCGTGTTGGTTCTAACCATAACAATGATGCAAACTTACCAATTATGGATTTCTTTATCCATACAATCTATATTGGCAGACTTTTGCCAGCCGTAACATTTGAACCTCCTCCACCAGCAACTATTGGTGTTGGCGATGCAGTTTACTCCTTGGCGGCACATGAAGAAGTTCAAAACATGGCCACTGGAGATACTTTTGAGAATGCTGCTCCTTTGCAACGCGCTGGAAGTCCAACCTTTGAAATTATTCCTCATCCAACAAGCGGTGGAAATTCTATCCTTGTTACAGATAGGGCAAACAATTGGGATGGATTGGATATTAATTTTGGCCCAGCAGGTATGCAACCTTACAATACCTACGAAATAACTGTAACTGGACGTATAGAATATGCTCCAGCAGATTCGCAAATTATGCTTCAAGGCATGGACGGCCATTCTTGGCAAGGTAATCATGGTGTTGCAACTGGCGATACATTTACTTTATTCTTTGAGATTACCCCAGACCATCAGTCCGATTGGCACGCTTTCAGAGTTGTAGGTAATAATGAAGGCGCGACAATGATTTTCATCATTGATGATATTGAAATCGTACTGACAGAAATTGGCGAACCACCAGACGACAATGGCAATGGCGGAGTAGGAACAGAAGTATGGCGTTTGTCCACGGATACAGCTGTTCAAGCAATTCCAATGGGTACAGTAATGACCCCATCTGAATTTGATAACGCTTCTGGTGCGCATTTGACAGAATCAGGCAACCCCACATTTACAATAGTGGAAAGCCCAGATGGCACAAATGCTATACGCCTTTCTGACCGTACTGAAAACTGGTTTACAATTGATGTTAGGTTTGCACCATTGAACATTGCACCAGGCGGCGAATACAGATTTACTGCTAGTGGTAGAGTAGAAGGTTCTCCGGCAGGCGTAAATGTGCAGTGGAACCAAGACCAAGCTCCATGGAGCGCGCTTGCAGGTACCAATACTCCAGTTGCCGCAGATGGCACATGGGAAATAGTAGGTACACTTCAAGGCCAAAATCTTGAAACTTGGTTGCAAGGTGACCAAACTGCTATGCGTATTCAGACAACTGGTGCTAATGGCCCAACAGCTATTTTCATCGTTGATGAAATCATAGTTGAAGTACTTGGCGAACCTGAAATAGAGTTCAACCTTCTTCATCATATTACATTTACACCAGAACAATATGCTGAATATAGAGATTGGTTCACCAATACAGCTACCCACGGTGATTCTATGTCCGAATATACATGGGCATTTACACCTGTTGGTGGCGGTCAAGATGACAATTATGTAATGCGTGGTCATCATATTGGTACAGAACTTATGGGTGAAGACCCTGAAGGCGATAACAGGTTTACCGCACAACGTAATGCTTTACGGTTGACTTTCCCAGAACCACTTCCACCAGGATATTCCTATGAAATTTCTATATGGTACTATATCCCGTTGAATGACAATGCGGGACTTAATCCTGGATTTGGTAATGACCGTAAAACAGGCACCTATGACCCCGGATTTTTGGTAAATGGTCAAGCTGGTAATGCCGCTTACACCTTCCGTAGCCTAGTTGACATGCCATTTGATGAATGGGTAGAACTACGTGTTACAATTTTGTATGATGCAAGCTATATCGAAACTATTGATATTCGTTTCCATGGTAATAGTCCTTTACGCTTCCCAGATGTATGGTATTTTGACAATATCAGAATCTACAGAGGCGAGGCCGCAAGTATTGTTGCACCTGAATGGGATTTGGCATTGCCTTCATTGGCAGAGACATTCCAACCATGGTTTATGTTTGGTAATATCTATCCTGGCACAACTTCTGCCGTTATAGACCAGTTTGGCACACGCGAAGCATATATACACCACTTTAACGCCATTACTGCTGAAAACCATCATAAGCCAGACCAAATTGCAGGCCCAGGGGCAAGAATCACAGTCCCTACTGTTGACGAATTTAACTTTGCACAAGCTGATGCAGTTGTGGATTGGGCAGTAGCTAATGATATTACTTTGGTAGGTCATGCGTTTGTATGGCATTCTCAATCTCCAAACTGGTTGTTCCTTGAAGCACCAGGCGAACCACATACCCGTGAGCAGGCTAGAGCTAATATGGAATTCTATATTAGAACATTGTCCGAACATTGGGCTGCAAGAGGTTTGTTGGGCGCGTTCTATTCATGGGATGTTGCCAATGAAGTTATTGCTTCTGGCGGCGGAACTTGGACAGGAGACTGGAGAGACCAGATTAGAGCAACAGGCAACCCATGGTTAGATGCTTATGCTAATGCAACATTGCAACCAGGCGAACATGCAACAGACTATATCTATGATGCGTTTGTATTCGCGCGCAGGTATTTCCCATACTCCATACTTTACTACAACGATTACAATGAAGAAATTCCAGCTAAACGCGATGCTATCGCCGCTATGGTAGAGTATTTCAATGAGCGTTGGGCACATGATACCGAAAACAACCCAGAAGCTGTACCAACTGGTTCAGCTTACAACGGACGTTTGCTTATTGAAGCTATTGGTATGCAAAGCCATTACCATCTTCATGGATGGACAACAAACATTGATAATGTACGTCCTGCTATCCAACGTTTTGTAGATACAGGTGCAAGAGTAAGTATCACCGAGCTTGATATCACTATCGGCGGATTCGGTGGGCCAGCACCAGACGAAGCAGACATTCCTGCATTGCTTGAACATCAAGCAGAAGTTTATGGCAGATTGTTCGGTTACTACTTGGAATTCGCTGAGCATATTGGGCGCGTTTCCATCTGGGGATTAGCTGACCATCAAAGCTGGCGTGCTGCTGGACGTCCACTTCTATTTGATGCAAGATTTGAAGCCAAACCTGCATTCTATGCAATTTTGGATGCGGCTGCGGCGGCAACTCTTCCAACTGTACAGGCTGCAACAATCGTAACTGGTTCCTCTTTGCCAAACGGCGAAGTTAGCAACCATTACATCACACAACTTGTTGCAAACCGTAATAACAATTCTCCAGTTCTTTGGAGCGTTGTTGGTGGAAGCTTACCTCCAGGTATGGTGCTTCATTCCAGAACTGGTGTAGTTGAAGGTACGCCAACTCAAGAAGGAACCTTTACATTTACTGTAGAAGTTTCCAATTTGGGCGGCAGTAATACCAGCCAGTTCACAATAGTTATTGGTGACAATGATGACGATGATGACCAAGGTGACAACAATAACCAAGGCGACAACAACCAAGGCGGCGCATTCCGTCCTGGCACTGGACTCGGCGGCGGTGGAACTACTACAGTTCGTGTTGGTCAAGGAACTTATCGTGGACGTCAATTGTCAAGGATACGTACAGAGCGTGAAACGCGGTTAGCTGTAGCTGTAACAGTAAGCCAGTTTGTATCCACTACAGTATCAGTAACGCATATTCAAAATGTTATTAATGCTACTCCTGCTGGAGAACAACCTGTTGTCGTGTTCAACTTGGCACGCAATTACCATGGTGTAACATTCCACAGTAGAGACATTACGACATTAATCAATACCAACTCGATATTGATTATCCAAAGTGGCCTGTTTGTTGTTGGGTTTGGTGCCGCTGATTTACAGCAGTGGAACCTTGGAGCAAACGATACTGTTACTATAGTAGTAAGGCTTATTGAGGAAGATTTAACAGGTCTTGACCCAGTTAATCTGTTACTTTTGTCACAACTGATTGAAGTTTATATCATGGTTAATGGCGAAGTAGCTAACAATATCCAGTTAAACGCAGTTGTAGTAAAAGAACTTGCCGCTCTGTTAGGTCTTGACTTTGCAGATTTGGAAGGGTTCTTATATGCAGTTTTGTTTGGCGAAGGCTTTGAAAGCACTATAGAAGGTGCATTTGACGAATATGGTAACTTTGTATTCTTCATTGACGGTGCTGGAATGTTCGGTGTTGTCTTTGTGGAAGCTGAAGTACCAGTTGTTCCAACCGTTCAACCTATGGTAATGATGCAAACACAATTGAACTTTGCTGTAGGTAGCACCAGCTTTATGCTAAACGGGGTTAGTATGGTAAGTGACGGCGGGCCAGTCTTTATGGATGCCAATAACAACCTAATGGTTCCAGTGCGTGTAATGGCAGAAGCCTTTGGCGCAAATGTATCCTGGGAAGAAGCAACCAGAACGATAATTTTTGTTCATGGTGGGCAAACCAATAGAGTGCCTGTAAGCCAGCAACTGCCAGAAGGTACCCTTGTAATAGTCAACAACCGTGCATTTGCACCTATCCAGTTATTAGCTGACCTTCTTGGCGTTAATCTGGATATTGATGGAACTAATGTCACAGTTACTGAATAAGATTGCATAAAGATAGGCCGGGGATAAAATTTCCCCGGCCTGTTTTTTATATACTCGTGAAACGAAACATTTTCTATTGTAGGGGACGCGCCCCACCAGCGTTAACCTAACATAACATAAGCCTATGCAAAGCCAGGGTTCTCCGCCGTTTCTGCAAAGTCATAGGCAAGAAGGAGGCAAGGTCATCCGGTGTTTTAATGTTATGTAGAAAA
>Ga0123355_10001482_pt1 | contig 32689 bp, 25 predicted proteins | sample TergutEmb28metaG_3_FD_89872 | JGI IMG/M metagenome (GOLD analysis project Ga0123355, IMG submission 89872) | Embiratermes neotenicus P1 segment gut microbial communities from Petit-Saut dam, French Guiana - Emb289 P1 | ecosystem: Host-associated > Arthropoda: Insects > Digestive system > Gut ...
CCGATTATCAGTGGGGAAACAAAAGCTAATCCCCAAAGTTTCTTTTGCATCTGAAAGGAAATTCCCTTTCGCTTTTTAGGAACGAATTCCGGTTCAGTTTGTCCATCCGGCTGGATGTTTTGATTATTTAAAGCTACTTCACTCATCATATCCCCCTATGGTCTCACGTAAAAGCTTAGTGCAGGAACATGTGTAACAGATAATCCATCTATCGGGACAGACACACGTGTGAAATTAAGAATAATCCTGACACCATTACTATACGTGACTTCAAAAACATTTTCTCTAGGCACTAAGATACGATGACTTGTTAAAGTTGCACCAGCTATACCTACTGCTCTTAATTCTTCATTAAGATCCGTAAGATGAGTAACCCAGTTACTGTAAGTTGCATGAAAGAACTGCGTGTATCTAGTTCTTAATAAAACAGATGTATCTTCATAACTGAAAACAAATGAAGGATTACTTCCTGTATTCAGTAAGTTTAACATAATTCTATCAAGACCTTCAGAAAGACTGTGGTTAAGTTCCGGTGTTGAATAAGCAAACAAGTCAGAAATTACTAACTGAAAAAACGGAATATGCGTTTCAAAAACTTCTAATCTAGAAGCATTCATAGGCACATTATAGGCAAAACTCGCAAAAGGAAGGGCAAACTGAAGCGGATTGTTAAGTTTTAGACTAAATCCTGCTTCAACATACTGATTCAATAGAGTTTGTTGAGCTAATAATGCTTCCTGACGAGAAACCGGATTACTTCTGTTAAAATCACTGTTTAAGATACTACCTAAATCAGACAACTGAATCGCATTAAGACCAGTAATATCGCGATAACGATTAATCATCCGTGTTCCAAAGTTTTCATAAAAACGTGGTGATAATGTATGAATAGGCATCTGCCTTGTGTCAAATACACCAGTTGCCAGATTATGCGGGAAGTTAGTTGAAAAATCCCAACTCAGAGCTCTAGAAGTATATTTTCTAACATCAAACATATTTCTGTAACCATTATTCAGTAATAAATTTGAACTCTTAGTAAATGAAATATTATTTTCTGCCAAGAAGGCCACAAAATTATCGTAATCCCGACGGCTTCCCAAATGTCTGCTTCGAGTAAAATGAAGCGGATTCATTTCAATTAAACCTGTATCTTTCCAGCCAAAATAATTGACAGTAATATCAGTAATACCTCGTTCTATTAATGTCTCTAAAATAATTTGTGCTTGTTGGAAAGTTGTTAAACTAGCATAATTACGACGCCCGATTCCTAAAAAGAAACTACGGAAATCATAAACTCCTAAAAAATTAATATCAAAAGTTATGCCGTTTGTAATAGGAAGCGGAATAGCAGGAAAATCAAATCTAGTTCTTAAATAATCCTGATAAGCCTTTGCCAGACTTGAATAATCGCTTTGATCATCTCTTAAAAAATGATAAGAAACTGAAAAGTCGGTATTAACAATTTCTGGCTCGAAAATTTCTACACTCATTGCATTCCAGATAGTACTTCCTATTCGGACATTATCGTTTTGTCTGAGCAGAAAGCCAAATCCGGCTCGTGTAACCGAAACAGTGTGATCACGTTGCCCGACATTGAGATAAGCATGAGCATCACCTTCTTCAATTGTCGCAAAAAAACTCATATAACTTCTAGGACCGGAACCTACGGTTCGATCGAAAATTTTTGCATACATCGGCAAGTTAATACTTTCTTGTGGTTGCTCTCTTCTGACAAATTCTACAAAAGCATGATCACGGCCATAAATAGGTTTGCTAAAATTTCTGAAAAAGCCCGAAGACTGAAAATTCATTAAAGCTCCACTGCCGTCAGGAATTAAAACATGTCCATCATCAGTAGTTCTAGCTGCCCCAAAATAAGGTAATAATCGAAGACGTACAATCGGAAAGTCTTCTTCTTCCTCAATTGAGTTTCTTAAAACAGTCGCTTGAAGTCCCTGATCGGTTAGTGTGTATTCAACCGCAATTTCAAATCTCGGCGTTGATATTCCTGTAGATTCTTCATTCCTTTGGCTATCATGATCTAATTCCCAATCATATTCGCCTTGATTGTACCCGATATCTACATACATAATTCTGTAAAGAAGTCTGATCCAAGCACCTTGATTCGTAAGATCACTATGTTGAGGAACACGAAGTCTGTAGAAACCTGAAGAAGGCTGCTCAGGTCTGTAAATCTCATTTGTTAAGCGCTGTACATCCATTGCAAAAGACGGACTTTGCGGGTTTAGACGAGAAAGCAAGTTTTCCATGCGCTCATAACTAATAAATTGTGGAAAGTTTGTATAGTGAAAACCACGGAATTGAACTTCATATAAAACTGTAACAGTTCTATTTGCCAGATCGACCCTAAACTCATAACTCTTTTCACCAAGTGAATCCGTTCGAGAGTCAAAAGGCCTTTGGATACTTAATGAATAAGTGTCTAACCAGACAATACTTCCATGACTACCAAGATGACCAATCATCAAAGGCGATCTGATTTCGTTTTCCGTAGTCAGTGAGGCAGCTAATTGTTCATCCTCATATCTTGGCTGCGGGTTAGAATACCAAACTTCTCCAGTTATATTATCGGTAATTCGAAAATGAGTTGTTACCTCATTAAATTCCATCCGAAAACGTCCATTTTCCGAAGTTATAGTCGGAATAAAACTATTAGGAGTTTGCTCAAAGGTATTATGCGCTTCAATTCTTGCGCTTATTTGGGCATTCGTGCCGGTTGTAAGATCGATTATTTCATTAATATGTGTAAAGCCTTCTCGATCAAATGGGCGAGCACTGATGCTTTCAAAACCACTCGCGTGAATAAAGACAAAATAATTGAGACCAAAAAAACTAACAAATATTAGCGTTATCCCTAAAATTAATCTTTTTATAGTTAAATTTTCAAATATTTTTATTAACATGTTATACCTCCTACGCCATCCTAATCATTATTTCTCGAATTATTGTAAAGACAAATCCATAAACTTGTTGTGAAAGACTAAAGATTGCTAAACAAAAAAACAAGATAACGATTAATGCTACTACAGTAAATATTATAGAAAGCATTAATGTTCCTAACCCAAATTCATGTACAACTAATAGTCCCATTAAAGCTAAATAAACCATTAATACTGTACCGGATAAGCTAATTATATTCGCAAATCCAATTTCTTCAATCGTAATAGCATGACTGAAAAAGGTATTAAAAACTGTAGCTATCAATATTGGAAATTGAGCATAAGCCAAAACCATTAGAATTTCTTTTAATTTCCCTTTCCCGTTCATTAGGGTTGTAACGCTCCAATTAGCAATAACAAAAAACAATACAGGAACAACAAGGAAAAGTATTGACCAAATACTATTAAAGGTCTCCGGATCAAAATCAGTTAGAATGAAAGATCCATGAAGTCTGAACATTGCTTGAGCAAATCCAGTTAAAAATAAAATTGTTAATGCAACTCTAAGGCTGCCTCGTTCTCCATCCTTTAATTGATTAAAACCTTTTATTGGATGAGATAATAAATAAATAGGGAATTTAATAAAATTTTCGACAAATTTAGCCCAAAGACTGACAGCTTTAGTTTTGACAACTCGCCAATCAAGTCTTTTTTCCATTCTTTTTTCCATTAGTATTCACTTCCTTCATGGGATTTGAATTTTCCTTTTTTAATCCCACGATAAATCAGAAAACCTGTTACAGTTGCAGCACCCACTAAAAAGATAGCCATACCTGTATTAAAGTGACGGTCAATAAATAAAAATCGCTGGGCTTGTAAAGCTCTGGAATAACCGCGCCAATTATTACCAAGTCGGAAATAATGTCTGGCTTCAGCATATCTGCTTTCATCCATCATAACGCGGGCGATTCCGGTATAAGCTATTTCAAAATTACTGTTACGTCTGATAACTTCACGCCAAACCTCAGCAGCTTCTGCCATGTCTCCGGCACGTTCTAGTTGTGTGGCTTCTGTAACAAAACGACCAAATTCAGTAAAACCAAAAACAATAAGACTGCTTGTCTGACGGTCAGCAACTATCAACTGATCATGAAAATAAGTAACAGCGACAGGATCTCCGAATGAGTCAATCTGATTTCCCATTTGTCCGGTAATAAATAAAAGATTTCCCTCAAAGTCATAAGTAAACATTCGTCCACGTCTTGTGTCAAGAACGGTATAATTACCATTACCATCTAAAGTTATCGAGCCAAATCTTGATGGTCCGTAAACCAATTCAAAAACTCCGGCAGATAATGAAAATTCCAAATCACCTCTTGGGCGCGCGAAGCCATTGTTTCTTAAAACATCGACCCCTGAAGGATTAATACTTTGAATTATGTGGTCATTAGTGTGACCTTGAGCAATCGGCATTGAAGTTGCCCACAAAAAGTTATTATCATCAATCGTTAAGTTGATAAACTGCTGTGGTAAGCGCAATGCACTTCTAGCGATTATTGCTTCACTTTGAAAACGACGCCAAAATATTTGTAACGGCGTTAAATGAACACGGTTCGTACCAACAAAACGAGAAAACTCACCGGTTTCATCAAATTCAAGTATGCCTTCAAAGACCATTAGAGCAATAACATACATTCTATTTGTAGAATCTACAACAATCTTACTTGGTCTAAAATCTACACCTTCCGGATTTGTTGGTCGAAAAGTTGGATCATTCGGTGCACCAAACAAACCATACTCTGTGAAAGCACTGCTATCTTCGTTTAATGTATAGACAAAATTGCCGTCTATATCAAGTTTGATTATTCTTCTATTTTCTGTGTCAGCAACAAAGATATTATCAGGAGTAATGAATAATCCCTGCGCCTGATTGAAGGTATCCCTTATATAAACTAAGTTATATTCACCAGTTGGTTCGCCATTGTTAAGGATTGGCTGAAATACAGGCCGATAAAAATGATCAATAGTATTAACTAGCCGAAGATCAGAATCAAGTATGAAAATCCGACTGTTGTTATTTGTTGTTTGTCTGCCATTCTCATCAATCACTATCGTACGCTCATCAAGTAAATAAAGATAATCCCCGCCGACTCTCAAGTCAGCAAGACGGCTGAATCTAATATTTTCTCCGGGAGCAATATTGTGATCGTAATAGTTATCGGTAAAAGCAAAACCTTCAGCCGAATGAACCGGTCGACCCCAAGATGAATAAATATATGAATTGGCGCTGAGATTAGGAATTGTCAGCACACCAAAACAACATATTGCAAAAAATAATAATTTTTTCATGCAGTCCTCCTCCTATTTCATTCCTGAATGACTCATCGTTTCAATTATCTTGCTTTGAGAAAAGACGAAAATTGTAACTGGAACGATCATCATAACTAACATTACGGCCGCACTGGCTCCTGCTCTTCCGACACCACCAGCAACTATCAAGCTAAGCGCAAAACTTACTGGCCTTAATTCTTCGGAAAAAATGAACATTGCACCATCCGCAGTCCATAATGACTGAAACAATAAAATAATCAATGTCAGCCAAGCAGGTTTAACAAGCGGCATGACAATTGTAAATAAAATTCTAAACTCACTGGCTCCGTCAATCTTAGCGGATTCAATTAACTCTGTAGGAATTGTTACCATAAACTGACGCATCAGATAAAGTCCTAAAGAAGCAGCAAAAGCCGGAAGGATAAGTGCCAAAAGATTATCAAGTAAACCAATTTGACTGAAAATTATGTATCTTGGAACCATTGTAACCTGAGGAGCAAACATCAGTGAATAAACGACTAATGCGAAGAGAATCGTTTTTCCAGGAAAGCGATGCTTTGCTAATGGATAAGCTGCCATTGAAGCAAATACAACATGCCCAAAAGTTCCGACAACCGTAATTAAAATCGTATTAAAGAAAAATCTGGAAAACGGAACCCAAGATCCACCCATTAAACCAGCCAGATCGGTAAAATTATTTAAGGTCGGCCTTCTAACAAATAAACGCGGTGGAAACATAAATAATTCATCTAACGGTTTAAAAGCGTTATTGATAGTAAATACTAGCGGATAAATACTAAACAAAGCAAACCCGGCAAGTAATAGAAACATCGTGAGGTCACCAGCAAATGATCGGCTTAGTCTCTTTCTCTTGTTAATCTTACGATTATAGAGATAACGTTTCACAATTTTATTAGGTGTATTACGGGCAAAGAAAGCTTTTACTTTTTCGCCAACACTCTTTTTCTCAGAAAGTACTACTTCATCCGTCATCTTTAAGTTCCCACCCTTCTGATAATTTTTCTAACTAAAATATTAGCCGAAATCATTAATATAAATAATAATGTAGCTATTGCACTGGCATAACCTAATTCATAACGTATCGAACCAAAGTCAATCAAATGCGTAACTAAAGTGTGTCCGGCATATTGAACAGACGGGAATCCGGCAATTTCCATAGCGACCGCCGCAATTGCAAAACTAGCGGTAATCTGCATAACTGCACCAAACATTAACTGCGATTTCATCTGCGGCAAAGTAATATACCAAAGTTCTTGCCAACGATTTTTAACACCGTCAACCGCTCCTGCTTCATAAAGTGTTCTGTCTGTAGACTGTAATCCAGCGATGAAAGCCAGAAAGCTTATACCAAGACTTAGCCATAGCTGAACAACTATGATAATAGGAATGATATAAGTCGGATCCTGAAGCCATAATCTTGGTTCTGAACCAAACCAACGCATCATAAAGGCATTCGCAAAACCAACTTCATCAGAAGCAAATATCAATCGCCAGATTAAAAATGTATTACCGGAAATTGACGGTGCATAGAAAATCAGTGTCATAATTGAACGCATGCGCGGCTTTAATTCATTAATCAACCAAGCAAAGACGAAAGCCATGATATAACTTACAGGACCGGTAATTAAGGCAAGAATAAGTGTATTTCTGACTGCTCTTAAGAAAACCTGATCGGTTAAGAATAAAGCTCGGTAGTTTCCAAATCCAATAAATCTAGGCGCCTGTAATAAGTCAAAACTAGTAAAGCTTAGCGCTAAAGCCATGAAAACCGGTAAGATTGTAAATACGAAGAATAGAATAAAAAACGGAGCAATCAAAGCATAAGAACTACGCTTTTGATATAATTCTTTTCTTGTATGACCGCCACTATTACTCCACTTTTCGATTCTTTGGCCAATAGATATCCGGCGTTTTAGAATCGAAACCTGACGGCGTAAATCCATCATTCTATCGGTAACTTCCGACAATTTTTGCGCATTTTCTTCAGAAGGATTTTGCTTTTTAAGTTTGCGCTTTTGCAGATAATCATTATAAACTGCTTTATATTCAGCTTTTAATGGTCCAAGTTCTTCAATAGTTTGTGCTTTTATAACTTTGAATTCAGCTTTTTCCTTTTGACGGTCTGCCTTTCTTTTTGCTTTTAAGGCAACCTTGTCCGCCTTTTTCTTTTCGCGAGCTACCTTTTTTTGTTCATTTAAGGAAGCTTTTTCTTCTGCTGTTAATTTAATTTTATCTTTTTTCATCATTGCATCCCAAAAATCGGTAAGCCGAACTCACGGCGTTTTCGATTAATCTCCATATTTATTACATTAACAAATTCTAACAATGTTTCACGCTCATTCCATCGATCGTTAATAATATGACGGAAGGCATTCTCTAAAGCACGTTGCGTCATATAACCACCTGGTGTATTCGGTTTTGCTTGAGTGTTGCGTTGTTGCGAACGTAAAGCTTCTAACTCTCTTACTGTCCAAGGTAACTGCTCCATTGCATAGATATTCGCTGTATGCCAACGAGCAGCCGAACCAATAACTGCTTCCATTTCGCGACCATATCTTACTTGAGTGTTAGTCGAAGACCACCATTTCAGGAATTCCCAACTAGATTCTTGGTCTCTGGCCGTTCTAAGCATCATTGCCCCTGTATTAACAGCATGAGATGTATTATCAATAACCTGTATCCCATTACTATCTAAAACAGGAGTACCGTTATCATCAAATACCGGTGTTCCTGGTATCGGATGGAAGCCCCACTTACCACGCAACTCTGGCGCAAAGACACTAAGCACGTTAAATGTAGTATAAAACGATACACCAATTGGCATTTGTCCAGTACGGAAACGCTGAACAAAATCAACCGCTAGAGGAAAACTGAACGAGGTATAGAAGTTTGTCCATTGTTCAAAGGCTGAAATCGCTCTTCTACTATCAAGACCGCTTCTGACACTACCATCATCTTCAGTTACGTAAAATTGACCACCATTTTGAAAAAGTAAAGAAGAAAATGTAGCATTTAAGGAAGAATCACCAACAGTATTAACCGGCAGGAAGAATTGAAGACTTAATCTGTCAAGCCGCGGAACTAATTCTATAACTTCCATCCATGTTGTCGGAATTGCCCACCCATGGTCCTCAAAAATATCTTCACGCACAAATAGCATTAAAAAGTTTTGAGTTTCCGGAACCGCATAATAAGCGTTATGCAATTCAAATGGCGTCCAAGCACTTGGCTCAAAGAGCGGCTGATGTTCTGCAAAGCCAGGGAATCCACTGAGATCCTGAGCGGCGTTTCTAAGTGCAAAGTCGTTTACTGTAAAGCCATCAACACCGAGCGCGACATCCGGACCTCTTCCGGATAAGGTGGCTGGTAATAATACCCCTGCATTAACTAACTGCATATTTACCGTTATTCCCGAATTAGGTGTAAAATCTTCATCAATCAATTGTCTCAAGACATTTGCTTGGTCACGTCCAGACTGAATCCAAACATTTATTTCTCTATCACCATAATTTCCAGGCATTCCGCCAATAGCATTAAAATCAGTAAAGAACGATGTAAAGAATCTGGCAATTGAAAACCATGTATTACGGAAAAAGTTAGCATTTGCTCTTGGCAAACTAACATCATCACCATAAAACGCAATATAATCAATCGTTAATGGCAATTCGCGCGCAAGTAATAAAATTGTTCCTAAAGAAGCAATGTTATCATTGAAAGATCTAAGTCTAGCGGCTATTTGACGCGGACTGTTGATAAAAGTTCCAAGTTGTCTAGACATTGAATCAGCAGTAGCAGTAATAGCACTTCTTTCTCCTGAATAAGCTTCAAATTGCTGGCTGATAAAGTCTAAACTTTGCTGAGCCGCCGTCAGCCTCTCTACTAGATCAGGAATGTTACGAGTGCCTAAGAAATATTCACGGAATGGGTCTGGTCTAGTTCCTGTTACTCTGATAACATCACGATAAATACCATTTAAATCATTTATCGTATCTTCTAATTGTCTGATTAATAGTCCGAAATCACCAAAAGTAACTTCAAGAGTTATAGTATGAGTTCCTGGCTCAAGCCAAATTCGGTGATTATAATCTTCTGTACCAAAAGTTACATTTTGCCAACGGCTGCTATGTCTGAAACGAAAGTTATTCATTTCCGAAAATAGTTGTTCACCATTAATTAAAATTCGACGACTAGAAAACATACCACGAACTTCATTTTGTCTTGCTCTAACCGCAAGATTATAAAAGCCCGGTTGGTTGACTTCAAATTCCCAAGTGATCCAGTCACCAGGAATACGCCAGTTATTACCACCAATAGCATTTAGTCTTGTTACTCTAGTAGAATTAGGATAAGTTAAAGGACTAGAACGGTCAGTAATCGGAAATAAAGTCGGACTAGAACGAAGCGTAGCGTTTTGCCCTTCAATTCTAATAAATTCATTAGCACTAAGACTTTCTCTTCCGGCATGTTGAGCTCTATACTCAGCATAACTTATCAATACTTCATATGGTTGAATAATAATTCTTTTAATCTCCATAGGTTCTCTTAAAGAACGAAAAGCGATTTCTTGTACATTTCCATCAAGGAAAAACTTATAAGGTTCAGAGATATAACCTAAATCATCACGAAGTGCAGCTGTCCGCCATTCAGGTCTTTCAACCTGCGAAGGCCTTCTGTCATTTCCAAGTGTATCATATTGGAAACCATCTCTGATATTAGTTGCATTCGGGTCTATATCAACATTTCCCCAAACTCTTTGAAAAACTAAGTTATTAGCTTCCGCAAATGGTGTTTGACCATCTATCAGAAATGCACGCTCAATCGGTGAGCTTCTTCCCGGTGTTGGAAAATATTCAATAATGATATTATATAAACCAGCTTCAAGCATACGCCCAGGGATATTAACCTGCCAAGCGATTAAGCCTTGCTCGCCGCTAATAACCGAATTTACATTAGAATTAACTTCCGGCGCATTTCCTTCGAAACGGCTGAAGTTCCCTCCGGCAATTTCAAATTCTGTAGTCGGTCTTGCTAAATTCATTTCCTGAAAATACTCTAAGTAACCCAAATAGCTTTGACGAGCATTACGAACTTGTTGCGTTCTTTCAAAGGCCTGGTGTTCGTCAGGCTCTGAAAAAGAGGCATGCAAATCACCATCACTCATCATACCCAGAAGGCATAATATTGGTAATATTAAGCAAATAATTTTCTTCTTCATCTTCATCGTTCCTATCTAATCTGCCGGAAAATTAAATTTTCCAATATTGTTGCTAAATCTCTTGCGGCATTATCTTCTAATACTCTAAAGTAACTACTTCTGGATTCTGCCGTTTTGTGACCATTTGTAGCCGTTAAACGGAAATAAGCCGATGCCCCAAAAGTCCAGGGAAGCATGTTCCATGTAAATTCGTATAAACCTGTTGTCGCATTATAAACTGGCGCACCAACAAGAACCTGACGATTTCCATCAATAAATAATTCAAAATCGAAAGTAATCGGATCACCTAACGGATCATACGGTGCCGCAAAGCTAACTACTAATTGCCCTCCAGCAAAAGCATAGCCTCTGATTAGACCATCCACATCTAAAAAGTCAGGAACAACTGGCGGCTGACCATCATCAATATTAGTTAAAGGTAAAGCCGTAGCACTATGACGATTTTGAAAATCAATTACTCTTAGGAAGAAATCATAATTTTCATAATTTCGAACAGGCAAGTCTCTAACTGTTAAGTTTCCTGCTCCCATCCCTCTGATAGCTCCCATAAAATGACCTGGATGATCAAAATTAACCGGAGTACCTTTAGGAGCTTTATAAATTACATAATAAAAGATGTTATCGCATGTCTCTTCAATTCTGAAACGTAACCCATTACCACGTCTTCTGATGTCAATATTGCTTTCACTTGGCAATACTGCCGGTGCTGTAACATTTGACACAGCTCTAGATGCCATCGGTCTCTTCTGCCATGCACCTCTTAAATGCTCAACTGCCGCCCTTGTAGTAGCTCTAGATGACCAAAAGTTTCTTAATGAAAAGATTGTAAAACCATTAACTTCTGAAAACTGACTATTATATAGCAATTGATCTGCCATTTCTGTGACAGGCGCAATCCAAGGCGTTGTATCATCAAAACGATAAAGTCCTGCTGAAATATTAAGTTGAACATAATGACCATTCGCTCTTGCCTGACGAACAACATCAACCCACCAGTCAACTAAGTCTGCATAAGGATTAGCATGATGTCTGATTGGCCAGTAAAGTTGCGGTGATACATAATCAAGCCAGCCTTCTAAAACCCATTTACGAATGTCCGCATATAAATGTGTGAATGATTCGAAACCACCTTGAACATTTGTTCCTTCAGGATGTCTTGACCTAGCAGCCCAAACTCCAGCCGGTGAAACCCCAAAACGCACGCCGTTTCTGCGACCGCTAGTTTCATTATGTTCGCCAATTGCTTCTGCTACTTCACGAATCATTTTATCAACATTCGCACGACGCCAGTCAGCCTGACCTAATCCTGTTGGCAATCCTAAAGGATTACTGGCAAGATATAAATCAAAACTTGGTCTGTCAATAGCCATTGGCATGCTTTGTAAATAGAAATAGTCATCAAAGTTAATACCATCAACATCGTAGTTTTCCACGATTTCCATGACTGTATCGACAATATGATCAATAACTAAACGACACGCCGGATTCAAAATCATAGCAGCATCCCTACGTAACCAAGTGGGAATCCCAGTTTCAGGATCTGTTGGTTGACGTCTAGTAAAATGTCTTGCAGGTAAGTTATTAATAAAGTTTTGCGTGTTAGCTGGAACAGAGTTCCAAATCCGGTAAGGATTAAGCCAAGCATGAAATTCCATACCACGGGCATGAGTAGCTCTAACCGCAAATTCAAGTGGATCGAAATTTTCCAAATCATTATCCGTCATCCCTAAAAACTGACTGACCGGATTATGAATACTCGGATAAAAGGCACAAAGCATTGAACGCACCTGAAAAAAGACTGTATTCATATTGAACTCTTCAAAGATATCTAATACTCTTTCGTATTCAGCCATAAATTCCTGCGGGGTTCTAGTTTGTCTGAAATCGATATTCCAAACTGTAGTTACCCAGACTGCACGAGTTTCAAGCGGACGCTCAAAATAGACATCCGGCACTTGGACAATAGGCCCTTCATTAGCTCCTGTCCCAGGCGTCCAGTATCTGACTAATTGTCCGTCTTGACGCCAATTAATGAGATTAAAGAAACCCTCACTATTAACATCTCTAGTTGTGACTGAAGACATTAGACACAATATCGCAATTGTTGCACAAAAAGTTACAATTACTCTTTTCATTCTTCCAACTCCTTAAATTTTGGCATTAAAGCCTTTTTTGACCACATTTTTTTTATAATTTCTAATCCCTCTCGCGCAAAATCATTTTCCGGAAAGAGATTACTGAAACTCCACAAGCAAACCCCATCGATATTTGAGAATTTATTCAAATATTTGATCATGTCAGGAAAAACATCTTTCGAACTGTAACCAGGAGTTGCTCCATAGCGTCCAATCGAAATACCGATAAAAAGTTTAACTTTTGTTCCTTTGCATGCTTCGCTCCACCAATCAACCAAATCGGCATAACGGGCAACCGCATGTTCAAATTCCCAATATAACTGAGGCATAATGTAATCTAGATAATTATTATCAATCCATTTCTTCAAATCAGCGTACCAAGTAACATAAGCTTCTGAACCTAAAGTTGCTGAGCCGCCATTAACTTTACCGTTTTTATATATTCCAAACGGACTGATGCCAAAAGCAATCTTTGTCTTATTTTTATAATTAAAGGCGGTTATGCTCTCGCTAATTGATTTAATTAAAACTGTTACATTATCTCTTCTAAAATCAGCTAAACTTTGCTTAACAGCAGAATTTTGATATTCTAAAGTATCATCGGCTTCAGGATGCAGTCCTTCGCTTGGATAAAAATAATCATCAAAGTGAATTCCATCAATCTGCGGATAATTCTCACAGATTTCCATAATAGTGTCAACAATAAACTCCTGAACTGCTTTTTTAGCCGGATTTAAAATTAACATACCATTATTACTTACTACAACATTATCCGGATTTTTTTTAACATAATTCAGAGGATGCATTTTTTCTATCTCTTGAAACTTTAGTTCATCAATCTGCTTTTTATGAAGCCGTGACGCAGTCCGATTCAGAGCGCTACTTGCTCGATATGGATTAAGCCAACCATGAAACTGAATATTTTTGAGATGACACTCCTTAATCATAAAATCAAGACAGTCAAGAGGCGGTTTTTTGCCTTCTTGAAACGCTTCTTCACCTCCGATAAGGAATCTGGAATAAGGATTAAGTTCAGAACGATAAAGCGCATCATTCATCGGCCTTATCTGGAAAAACAAACAATTTAAATTGAATTCTTCCATTTTAGCTAAAATAGCCATAAATTCTTTTTTAAAACTTTCAACACCTGTAAAGCGACTAAAATTAATATTACTTACTGTCGCCACCCAAACCGCTCTTAATTCAGTTTGTTTAGGCGCATATTTTTTCGGAATCATAACGACTTCGTCTGATTCGAAATATTTAATCATATCTTTAGAATCAATAAAACTCTTTAATTTAATTAACTCCATCAGAAGTCTGTCCTAACAACTTTTTTCTGATAATCAAGAATATTAAAGGCCTGAGCATATTGTTTTCTGGCAAGACAGCCGTTTGCTTTTATGATTGAAGTATAATAATCATAATATTTAAAAGATGTGCTATTCATAATGAACCAGTGTTTTTCAATCGCACTCTTCCATAATTGATAGCCTTCTTCAGACACTTCACAATAAACATAAGGCGAAAAGCCATCTCTGTCTTCCCAATTTTCACAAAGATATAAAGGAGCATAATGCGTTTGACCTTTGACTTTATCACCAACATCAACACCAGCATAAAACTGAGCATCATTAACAATTAAAAAGGTATTAGCATGATCCTTATGCATTGAATTTTTCCAGTGTGTAAAAACAGCTTGCGGCTTATAATCACGAATTAACTGAGCAACGCGATATTTTGTTTCTTCATCAGGCAATAATTCCCCATCTTTTGTTTCAAAAACAATCGCCTCTCCACCAAGCATTTCAGCGAAAATCTTAGCTTCGTTAACTTTTTGAATCCGATAATCATCCTGAGTCATATGTTTAGGATTTCCTCGTTCACCAGCAGTTAAAGCTACAGTCACGATTTTATAACCCTTTTTTGCATGCGAGGCTAAAACGCCTCCGCAAGTCAATTCCATATCGCCGATATGAGCGCCGATTGCTAATAATACTTTTTGCATATTATTTCAAATCCTTCTTCATAATGGCAAACGACTGAACAATTTTAAAGCCAGCCGATAAATAAATGTTACGGGCAATATTATTTAAACCCGTAAAAAATGTCATAAACTCACTGCCATTTTCTTTTGATTTTGCACAAAGCACAGAAAATAATGTTTTTCCGATACCCTTACCGTTGTAACTTTCTAAGACCGCAATACCAGCTAAAGATGCCCGATTATTACCTTCATTCCAAACCGGTCCGGTAAAAGCGATAACTTTGCCATTATCGTGTGCGATTAATAAAGGTCTTGGATTTTGCGCATTCTGATTGTTTCTTATCGCATTAGCAAAAGGCGGATTATTAACCTCGACACAGAATTCTTCTAGACTGTGATGCTTTTTCGGATCATAAATTTCAATGCCGATTCCTTGCTTTTCATTACGTTCAATAACGGCTTTGTTTTTTTCCGACATTTCAAATTTTGTAAGATCAAGATGAAAAGCATCAACTTGTCCTTCAACATTATAACCACAGGAAAGATAAAGAAAATATTCCAAACTATTATAAGGAACAGCTGGTGCACCCGGATGATTGTGCATATTTGTATCAGGCACATACCATTCTAAGTTTATCGCTCCTAAGAAAACCATTCTAGAACTTTTGCGACCAAGTTCTTTTAAAAAACCTTCGACTTTTTCTACTAGTTGCGTTCCAAGTCCTTTTCTTCTGTAAGTTTCTTTAACTAAAACAAATGTTACATAACCAGGCGCATTTTCATTTTCAAGATCGGCTTTTTTAACGACTCCCAAAGAAATACCGACAAGTTTTTTTCCGTCATAAACTACAAAAAATCCTTCCGGACGAAAATTTTCGTTTTTCAGGAATTTTATTACGAACTCCTCTTCTGTAAATGGTTTGTAGAATTTTTTTGCGTTGACAACTTCGTTCCATAAATTCACGCAATCCGTAAGCATGTGATTTTCAAAGTTTTGGAATTTCATATTTAGTTTCTCCTATGTTTTATTATCGTTCCATGCCCATATAGACATAGTGATATCTGATTGTTGTTGTGCCCATAAAGCGAATTGTTACTCTGAATTCTAATCTTTCTCTAATAAAAGTGTGACGGTCCCAATAAAATACACCGTGAGCACCCTGATAAACTCCGGCAGGCAATTCGCCAACCTCGTATTCAATCTCTAATCCACGATCTACAAGTTCTAGCATTTTGTGTTCATTCATAATCATTCCCATGAATTCAACCCATCTGCCTGTGCGAAGAATAATATCCGGACAATGTCTGCCACTAAAATATTGATGAGAACGGACAGAAGATAAAGGTAAATTATGCTTGCGCAATAAGTATGCAACTAACTTAGCATACATTCTTAAGGCTCCCTCAAAACTTCCATCAGCGTTAATAGCCATTTCAATTCCAATTGCCCATTGATTCCCATTTGTTTCACCGGCATGATTAGCCCGATAGTTATCTGGGATATGCTGGAATATTTCGTGTTCATCGACTGTATAGTGCCACGAGATTGCTCTGTCGTCCGTATTTATAACATGATTCCAAAAAGCAGCGTTTGTTCCTGGCGTATTAACGCCGGTTTCATGAATTGTAATCCATAAAACATGACTGTCATTAGGCGCAACAGCAAATCCTGCTCTAGCTAAAGCCGCCGTCGTTGGTGCTACCCTTCTTCCCGGAACTTTACGATTATTCTCTAAAGGAATCATTCCATCCTGAATAACTAAAGGTTCACCTGTAATCATATTAACAGCTCGGTAACATTGATAGTTAGTAAGAACATCCTCAATAAAGTCTAAAGCAAAATCTTCAACCTCATCTTCCTGCAAAACAATACTTGTATAAGGAAATGTTAGCCTTATAAAAGCTGTTCCAATCCGGATTTCTGCCGAAAGCACGGTTGTTATTTGCGCAAAAGTTTTTGATAATCTACCTGAAATATTTATAATTCCGCCAATAGAATCAGTCCATTCAATTTCCGAATCAAAAAGTTCCTCAGTAACCGGCAATTGAAATACTGTAGTGAAATCAGTACTTTCTAAATATTCAAGCAACCATTCTCTAACCATGACAACTTTTTCCGGATCGGTAATTCCTAAAATTGTCATTGGCACATTAAAACCTCTTCTGACACCGTCTCTCTCAATGATTACCATCATTTCTATCGGAACATCGTTTAAATGTGTAACAAGAACTTCACCTTGACTGGTAACAATATTAGGACTTAAAGAAACCCATGTTAAAGTTGTATCCGGAAACATAAATAAACTATCCGGCAAAGAAAGTTGATTTGTTCTTTGTCTATCGCGAAAACTAAAGTTCATCATATCAAAGACTGTATTCAGAAAGAAAATCTCACTAGCATTTGGCTGAACCAAAACATTATAGTCAATTGAATGTGTTTCTTCATCCATTGTTATATGACTAGTCAAAGTAACTTGACTTTCCGTTGTCACAATACCAACGACTCCGGAACTTGTCATGACAGCATAGTTACTACTCTCCCATACGATAGTTGCGTTGAATCCGGCAACGTAAGTAGGTAAAAATAAATCGCCTTGTGTTGTCTCACTAACGGAGTCATTAACAATTGATTTGAGCCTTTGTAAATCTGAAGAATAATCGCCCTCACCATTACAGCCAACTAAAACAAATGCGAATACCGTTAAAATAGCAAGTTTCCAATATTTTATCACTATGTTTCCCCCACACTTTCAAAAAATTAAGATTCAAGGTCTATCCGTTTTTCACCATTAATTTTCTGCTTTATTTTGGTTTTATATTTTTAAGTAAATTCTCTATATCTACGATGGCTTCTGTTGTTTTTGCAGAAAACGCTTACTATATTATATCATAATATGAGTCAAAGTTAAAGCCTTTTTTCGATGAAAATAAATGAAAGCGGCTATTTTTAACTAAAGCAGGTCTGTAAACGCTAGAAATTGGCAATAAAACGCAAAAAAAAGAAGTTTTGCAACTTCATTTTACTTTTCTTGAAAACTAATTTTTTAGATAATTCCTTGATTTTCCATAGCTTCCGCAAGTTTTAAAAACGCACAAATGTTTGCACCTTTTTGTAAGTCAAAAGGCGCTTTGAAATTTTTGGCGGTTTCATAAATCTCCATGAAAATATTTCCCATAATTGCCTTTAGTTTTGTTTCTACCTCTTCGAAAGTATAAAACAAACGCATTGAGTTTTGCGACATCTCCAATCCAGAAGCTGCTACACCACCAGCATTAGCCGCCTTGCCTGGCGCAAATAAAATATTATTAGTTTTAAGGTGTTCTAGGGCATCGCTTTCGACTGGCATGTTTGCGCCTTCAGCGACTAAAAAACAACCGTTTTTAACGAGGGTTTTTGCATCATTAAGATTAAGTTCATTTTGGGTAGCACAAGGAAAAGCCATATCACATTTTACACCCCAAATTTGCTTTGGATCAGCGTAAAATTTGCTATTTGAATCGAGATTAATATATTCTTTTATTTGACGATTTCTATCATTTTTCAGCTCTTTCAAAGCTTCAATATTAAGTCCTTTTTCATTCACAATACAGCCCGAAATATCATTGACCGCAACAACCTTAGCGCCAAGTTTTACCGCTTTTTCAGCAGTGTGAATACCGACATTTCCACTTCCCGATACCACAATTTTTTTACCCTTAAATGTCTCGTTTTTATAAACATCAAGCATTTTTTCAACAAAAAAACAAAGTCCGTAACCTGTTGCCTCCTTGCGTCCTAAAGAACCTCCGGAAACCGGATTTTTACCGGTAAAAACGCCTCCAGGCTCGCCTGTAAGCTTTTTATACATTCCATACATGTACCCCACTTCTTTATCAGAAACTCCGATATCACCGGCCGGTACATCTAAAAACTGGCCGATATGCTGATAAAGAGTTGTCATTAAAGCCTGACAAAAGCGAATGATTTCGCCATCAGATTTTCCTTGTGGGTCAAAATCACTTCCACCTTTACCTCCTCCAAGCGGTAACCCAGTCAAAGCATTTTTAAAGGTTTGTTCAAAGGCCAAAAATTTAATTATTGAAGAATTAACTGAAGGCGTAAAGCGCATGCCGCCTTTATATGGTCCTAAAAGAGCGTTATGCTGTGTTCGATAAGCATTATGAACACAAACTTCATTTTTATCGTTTAAGTAACTAACCCGAAAAGTGATTATTTTATCAGGTTCTATTAGTCGTTCAACGATATTTAACTTTTCATGTTTAGGAAGTATACAATCTTCAATTGAAGCCAGCATCTTACGAAGTGATTGTAAAAATTCAGTTTCATGTGCATATTTATTTTCATATTTTACTAGTAAATTATTTAAGTATTTGTTCATAGTTTTTTACCTGCATTATTTTTCAAGAATAATTCGAAAACATTTTCTAAAAGTGCTGCTCTTGTCATTAAACCAACACCACCAGGAACTTTAGTGATAGCCTGACAATGATTTTCACAATCTTTAAAATCAATATCACCGCATAGTTTTTCATTGACTCTATTGATGCCGACATCAATTAAAATAGCATCTTTTTTTATCATGTCTTTCTTAATAAATTTAGCTTGTCCGATTGCTGCAATTAAAATATCAGCTGTTTTAGTTTCAAGTTCAAGATTTTTTGTTTTACTGTGGCAAATGGAGACAGTCGCATCTTCATTCAGCAAAGCTAAAGCTAAAGGCTTACCGACAATTTGACTGCGACCGACAATAACTACTTTTTTTCCGGCAATTGGCAGATCATAATATTTTAAGATTTCAACTATGCCTTTTGGAGTACAAGGTATAATGCCCGGTTTACCTTTATAAAGAGCAGCGATATTTTCCGGATTCAAACCATCCGCATCTTTCTTAGGCGATATTAAATCAAGGATGCTGGGATTTATTTTTTTTGGCAATGGCAACTGAACTAAAATTGCCGTTATTGACTTGTTTTTATTTAAGCGATTTATTACTTGTTTTAATTCCTCTTCTGTAGTGTCCGCCTGTAAATGCTTCCATGTAAACTTAATACCTACTTCAGCACAATCAGCTTGCTTACCACTAATGTAAACACTTGATGCCTGATCGTTTCCAACTTGGATAACAACTAAATGCGGAACAATGTTTTTTGTTTTAGCTACATCAGAAACCGCATATTTGATTTTTGCTTTTATTGTCTTAGAAACAATTTTTCCATCTAATATCATTTTAGCCTCCAAGTATTTCTTTTATTCTTAACGATAAACCATTTATTTCCTCAGGATTAACTGAACTGGCAGAAAAACGCACACCACTTGGAAATGGAATCGTATATATGCCGGCAGATTTCAGTTTTCGGAAAGCTTGTTCCGGCTCAGCTATTTTTATCATCACAAAAAATCCCTCTTTAAACGGATAAATCGGATAACCCGTTTTGAGTAGTTCCTGATAAAGTTTACTGCCAATGCCAAAAAGTCTCAATCTTGCAGTTTCTAGTTCCAGATTAAAATTTTTGATATTATCTTTATCGAGACTCTCAATAAAGGTAAATCCGGATTGTGTGATATTTGACCATTTTGTTCTGGCCGAAAATAGATTAGCATCAAGAAAACTAACAGCTGACGCTTTATCTTTGCCTAAAAATATTTGCGCTCCAAGGCGCATTCCGTATAAGGAAAAAGTTTTTGATGCACTCCAACAAGCAATAATAGCCGCATTTTTATGTAGTTTTGTGAATAAAAGAAAAACATCTCTTTTTATTTGATAATCTTTTATCGAAAAATCGAGATAAGCCAAATCAAAAACCATTACTACAGGTATACCGTCTTCTGCATAGTGATTCATTTCGTCAATAATATTTTCATAATCACTATAGTCTAATGAAAAGCCGGTTGGATTATGGCAAGGGTCGTTAATAATAAATACGACTCGTTTTTGTTTCTCAGCTACCATTTTCAGGCTTTTAGTAAACGCATCTCGATCAAACTTATCATCCTTTAGATAGTTAAAAGTTTTAACTTCTACAGCATATTCTCTAGCCATAAGTTTATATGGTCCCCAACCAACATCAGGAATCAAAAGTGTTTCACCAGGATTTAAATAATTATGAATCGTATTACTTAAAGCACCTGAGCCACCCGGAGTCGGAATAACTTCACAATGCATTTTTTCAGTAATTTCTTTATAATGTTTCTTTAGAAGCATCATAAGAATATTATTTTTAAATTTTGCATTTGCCTCTGTTGTTGCATAAGCAAATTTATCACTTATTTCTTGATGCTCTAAAATACTCATAATAGAAGAAAATGCACAAAGTTTTGATTCATCATTTAATAACATTCCGGCTGTTGCGTTAATAATCGAAGGATTTGCTTGTTTTGCTTTCCTAGCCTCACTAGCTATTTCTAAAACATTATTAATCAACTTTTTTCCTTGTGATCGGCTAGCCAATAATTCAGACATTATTTTCTCCTTCCATGCTAATTAGCTTTCGCCAAGAAGCTTTTGTTTTTGATCTTCATTTACTAGAGGTTCAACTATAAGATCAAGTTTACCATTAATAATATCGTCAAGACGCTGAACTGTAAGATTTATCCTGTGATCAGTTACCCGATTCTGCGGATAATTATAAGTTCTCACTTTTTCAGATCTGTCTCCTCTGCCAATCAGGCTCCTTCTTTTCTGGTCTTCTTCTGACGCCCGCTCGCTAGCTATTTTGTCATACATTCTGGTTTTTAAAAGCATGAGCGCTTTATCTTTATTTTCGTGTTGCGATTTACCTTCCTGACAACTAACTGAAAGTCCGCTTGGCTCATGAGTAACCCTGACAGCTGACTTTGTAGTATTTACCGATTGTCCTCCAGGACCGCTCGAACAAAACGTGTCGAATCTTAACTCATTCATATTCAATTCAAAATCAATTTCTTCCGCTTCCGGCATAACTAATACCGTAGAAGTTGATGTATGTACTCTTCCCATCGCTTCTGTTTCCGGAACACGCTGAACCCGATGAGCACCCGATTCATATTTCATATATGAGAAAACATCGTCACCTTTAATCATAAATTCGATTTGTGAAAAACCACCCATTGAAGATTCCATTGCGTTTAAAACTTCAATTTTCCAACCTCTGTGTTCAGAATATTTGGAATACATACGAAATAAATCACCCGCAAAAATATTGGCCTCATCACCACCAGCAGCGCCTCTGATTTCAACGATAACATTTTTTTCATCGTTAGGATCTTTTGGAACTAATAATAGTGTAATTTCCTCTTCCAAAACAAGCAGTTTTTCTTTTACTTCGGCTAATTCTGTTTCTGCCATGATTTTAATTTCCGGATCATTGTCCGCAAGCATTTCATTTAAATCATTTTGACTAGAATCTAAACTTTTCCAAAGTCTGAATTTATCAACTGTTTTAGAAAGTCGACTTTGTTCTTTAGCAAGCGCCGTAAACTTCTTTAAGTCATTGATAATTTCCATTTGGCTTAAAAGTTCCGATAACTCTTCATAACGGTCTTCCATTAATTTTAAACGGTCAAACATATTTTTCATTTTTATTCATCCTCTAAATTTTGTATCCATTGATATAAATTCTGAACAATATTAATCGTTTCTTCAATCATATCAATTTTATTAATAGCCTCTTCACTAAATGCTGATAAGCCATTATAGGCTCCTAAAAAAGTGCCCGTAAGAATAGCTATATTAATCGGATCTTTAGTTTTATAAGCCATTGCCAAAGCTTTTTCCGGATTGCTCTTGTTTATAGAATAACAATAGTAAGCTAAGGCTAAAGAATTGCTGGCATTAACACTATAATCAAAACTATTAAAAGCTTCAGTTAGGCTTTTATCGCCTTCTAATATATCATAAAGTTTTTGAATTGTCATAAAACAGTCATAGCCATCCGCAAAGACTTTAATTTCTTGAATGACGCCCTTTAATGATGCTATTGGTGATAAATCATTTAAAATTCCTGCCAGCAAATAAACATAAGCTCCTGAAGCGACTTGGGCATTAACATCTCCATGAGTCAAAGCACCAATTTCAATACCCATCTTAAACGCTGCTTCCGGTCTTTTATGAAAAAATAAAGCAACCGGAGATAGCTTAGTCAGTGCTGACGAACTATTTAACTTATTTCCTAAAAGATTTTTGGAAAACATCTTACCTTTACTTAAAATATTTAACACTTCTTCGTCGATATTACGTTTTTCTTTAAGTTGCCTGAAATTAAGTATTCGCTCATTTTCCGGCATTTCTAAAATATAAGTATTCCGCTCTTCGTTTGGCATAATACCTGTCTGTAGATAAAACCAAATTAAATAACTTTCAAAAACCTTTTTAATAAAGATTTTGGCTGTTAAGTCTTCTCCATTAAAAATATTATTGATGAAATAATTGCTGATAATTGTCAGTTGAGCATCATTAGTTAGACTAAGTTTGTTATACTTTCTCTCATATTCTAAGGCACCACCATAAATGCCGCCAATTACTGCGCCTAAATAATTATCCAGAGTATTTGTCATAAAGGCTCCTTATAATTTATTATTCTTCAGCGATTGAATTAAAGCGTGAAAACTCAGGAGTAAACATCATTTTTAATTCAACACCACTTGTACCGTGACGATTCTTAGCTATAATCAAATCAGTTTTACCTAACGACTCAGTATTAGCTTCATTGCGTTGATAATAGGCTTCCCTATATAAAAACATAATCATATCCGCATCTTGCTCAATACTTCCCGATTCACGTAAATCTGACATTATTGGTTTTTTATCATCACGAGTCTCAACACTTCTGGAAAGCTGTGATAAAGCTAAAACTGGTACATTAAGTTCTCTTGCCATTTGTTTTAAAGAACGGGAAATTTTAGCTACTTCTTCCTGACGATTACCATTTCTACTTTCACCAGAAATTAATTGTAAGTAGTCAATAACTACAAAATCAAGACCTCTTTCCTGAGAAAGTTTACGACATTTAGCTCTTATGTCACCAACTGTTACCGCTGATGAATCTTCAAAATAGATATTCAGATTACCTAAAGCATGGACAGTGGAACTAAATACTTTCATATCATTACCGTCAAGTCGACCTTTTTTAATTTTATAATTATCAATTGCGGCTTCACTGGATATCATTCTGCTCACTAATTGTTCGGCACTCATCTCTAAAGAGAAAATAGCGCAAACAGCACCGCTTCTTCTATCACTTCTAATTTTAGTTGTTTTATTGTATTTAGCGATATTAACGGCTAAATTCATCGCAATAGCACTCTTCCCCATCCCAGGACGCGCCGCTAAAATGATTAAATCCTGTTTCTGAAGACCCCAGGTTAAGCGATTTAAATTTTCAAAACCAGTACGAAGTCCGGTCATTCTTCCGGCATTAAGAATATTATTTTCCGTAATCCTTAAAACATCTTTAGCAACATCATCAATCGAAAGTAGCTTTGAGCTTTGTCTTTCTTTGGCAACATCATAAATCTGCTCTTCGGCATAATCAATAAAACTAGCTGTCTCTAAATCCGGATCAAAGCCTTTTTCAGCAATCATTGCGGCTGTATTAATTAATTTTCTTTTTAAAGCTAACTCTTTGACAATATTAACATAACTGGAAAAATTAGCAGCTGACGGAACTGCATCAGCAAGACCTACAACATACTCCATATTACCGGCGTTTTTTAATATTCCCTGATCATTAAGTTCGTTGATTACAGTTGTATAGTCAATCATACTGCCTTTTTCAAAAAGCATCAAAAAAGCTTTATATATATTTATATGCCTAGTATCAAAAAGATCAACAATTTTTACTTTGTCAACCAATTCAACTATCAGATCAGGTTTTAGAAAAACCGATCCTAAAACAGCTTGTTCCGCTTCAATATTATGAGGCATAACTTTTGCCATAATCAAAACCTCTATTTCTTTATTACATGTGCCTCAAATTGAGCCTGAATATCTTTATGAAGATTTACATTTATCATATGAATTCCAAGCGAGTTAATCGAAGCATCAACTTCTAATTTGCGTTTATCAATCTTAATCCCTGTCTGCGCTTCAAACTCATCGGCGATCATTTTTGAAGTGATGCCGCCGAAAAGCTTTCCGTCAGCTCCAACTTTAATGGATAGATTGATTCTTTTACCATTAATTTCTTCTTTTAGTTTTTTATTAATGTCATAATGCATTTTTTCTTCATTTTGACGACGTTCTTTTTCTGCTTTTAATTTATTTAAGTTTTCCTGCGTAGCTTCGCAAGCTTTCTTGTTAGTAATTAAAAACATACCATAGCCGTTAGCAACATCTATAATATCGTCTTTTTTGCCACGTCCTTTTAAATCCTCCAGAAGAATTACTTTCATTTTTTTGTCCCCCTCCATAAATTCACGATTTAAGATTTCTTTTAACATTTTTTCAGTTTCTTCTAAACTAGCTGAAATCTGGCAAGCTGCACTATTTAAATGCCCGCCGCCGCCCAGTTCTTCCATAATTAATTGAACATTTATAACATCAAAACTTCGGGCACTAATTCCTGTTTTATCATCTTCCAATTTACCTAAAGTAAAAGTAGCATCCATGCCTTCAATTTTTAAGGCCTCATCAGCAATCTTTGAAAGCATGACCCGATCACTTATTTCATTAAGTGGCAACTTAATAATTGCAAATCTTTCTAAAAACACTTCCACTTTATTTAAATAACGATAAAGCTCTAAGAAGCGATCGCTTTCTTCCCGCATCAGCATCCGAACTTTAATCATATCAGCGCCAAATTCTTTTAAAATTGAAGCAACATCAAAAGTTCTGTAGCTAGCCCGATAAGTAAAGTCATTTGTATCTACAACAATCCCGCCGAGCATAATTGTCGCTTCTTCCGGTTCAATAATTATTCCCGGATTGTAGAAGTTGCACATTTCTATAACCAATTCAACAGTCGATGAAGCATATGGCTCTACATAAGACATTAATGGGTTTAAGAAGGCAATGTCACCTGCCCGGTGATGATCAATGATAACCAGTTTCTGACAAGCCTCAAGAACTTCGGAATCAAAAGCTATTAATGGTGACTGAGTATCACAGATAACTAATAAAGTATCTTCGCCAATTTTGGAAAGCGCCGCTTCCGGTTTGATACAGTACTTTAAAATATCCGAGTTGTTTTTTACTAATAATTGTTCATAAAACTTTAAGGCAGTTGAGCCCATCTTTTCGGGGTCAATAACAATATTAACTTCCTTTTTGCTCGATTTAATCATTCTAAGGAGTCCTATTTGCGCGCCAAGAGCGTCGATATCTGTTTCAATGTGACTCATTATTAAACAGTTAGACGCATTTTCGGCTAAGTCCTTTAAATTTAAGGCATTAACTCGGGCTTGAATTTTTGTATTTTTTTCAAGAGCATTAGTCTTACCGCCAAAAAATTGGATTTTCTGTCCTTCAATATTGACAACAACCTGATCGCCCCCACGCTTTTCCGCTAAATCAATAGCGTGCTTGGCATAAGCTCCAAGATCTGTCATCGAAACATCATAACAGCCAATACCAATACTTACTGTAACACGAATATTATTCTTCACTGAAATTTCTCTGATATTATTTAAAATTTCAAACTTTTCCGAAATCATTACTTCTAATTCCTGATAAGAAAAAAGCATTACTAAAGAGCGATTATCATAGTTTTGAATATAAGCCTTATGCTTAGCCGCAAAGTCTGATATTTCCCCTAAATACTCACCACGTAAGTTTGATTTTTCCGAAACATCAAATGCATTAAGTGAATCATCAAGATTATCTAAAGCAATTATCGCCAAAGCCGGCCTAGAATTTAAAAAATGAGTTCTCAAATCTTCTCTTTCGGTGACATCAAAAAAATAAAGCAAGCGGTGTTCTTTTCGGCTAATACAATCATACTTTTTAGAGAAAGCAGAAATTGTATTTAAATCCTCATTATTCACCAAAGCTTTATAAATTGATTCGTTGATTTTGGCTAATGATATATCCACTAATTTACTTTGAAACATATTCTTAGCATAACCATTTGACCATTTAATTATTAAGTCTTCGTCGTAAAGAATAATACCAATCGGCATTTCATTAAAAGATTCATCTCCGGCTCTTTTAATATTAAAGGACATTGAATTCCAAGCTTCAAGTCTTTCTTCTAACCAAATTATCTTTTTGTTTCGTTTACTTGTGATTAACGAGAAAATAATAATAGCTTCAACTAAGATTAAAAGAATAATCGCTGATAATTGAAAAATATTATCTCCCGTGAATGGTTCAAAAAAATAAATTAGCAAGGAAATTATAACCGCAATCAGCAAGAATATAATTATCCGGCGCATACAATCACCTCTAATGATATAATTATATCATTTTTTAATAAACTATGCAAAGAACAAAAGCGAAAAATTTCATTTTTCATACGAAAAACTAAAAGCTTTCTCTTTTTTCTAAGTTCAAATTTATGAAAAGAAAAAGTCAAACAAAAATTTGACTTAATATTTTTTACTCTTTTATAAATGGTAATAATGCCATATGACGCGCTCTTTTAATCGCAACCGCAAGCATTCTCTGATAACCGGCACTTGTACCAGTAGTACGGCGAGGTAAAATTTTTCCACGGTCAGAAATAAACTTTTTTAATAGTTCAACATCTTTAAAATCAATGTATTCAATTTTATTTTGCGTGAAATAACAAACCTTTTTACGCTTTTTAGCTTTATATTGGTTCTGCATAAATTATTTCCTTTCTAAAATGGCAGATCTTCTTCCGTGACCGCAATTTTTTTGCTGGACTCGAAATACTTATCTTCCTCTTCTTTATTGTTAGTTTGCGCTGACTTTTCAAAATGACTCGGATTTAATACTGGTGCTTCATAAGATGGAGCCTGATATTCATTTCTTCCCTCATCAGATTGTTTGCTTTCTAGAAACTGTACTGAGTCACACAAAACTTCTGTAACATATCGTGTTTGCCCTTCTAATTCAAATGATCTGGTTTGAATTCTTCCTTCAACCCCGATTTGATGTCCTTTTCTGACAAATCGTCCTAGGTTTTCGGCTTGTTTGCGCCAAATGACGCAATTGATGAAATCTGCTTGCCGCTCTCCTCTTTCATTAGCATACGGACGATTTATCGCTACTGTAAAGTTGCATACCGCCGTATCCCCATTCATTTTCACTTCAGGATCTTTTGTGATCCTTCCAACTAAAACTACCCGATTCATAGTGTTATTCTCCTACTTTTACGCAAATAAAGCGGATTATGCTTTCATTTAAACGCGCAGCACGATCAAACTCTTTTACTGTAGTCTCATTAGCATTAGCGATAAACCAAAAATAATGTCCTTTATTATATTTATCGACTTCATACGCTAATTCTTTGTTTCCTAAATCCTTTTCTTCAAGAATTGTCCCACCATCTTTAACAAAAACACTTTTAATATCTTCAAATGATTTCTTTAAGACTTCTTCCTGAGCATCAGGTTTTACAATAAACATTACTTCGTATTTCTTCATATTTTTCCCTCCTTATGGTCTCTGGCTTTTTAAAAGCAAGGATTTTTGATTTCATCGTTAAAAATTATACCACAAATATTCCTAAAATCCAAGCAATTTTACACTTTACCAGTTTTTTTATTTAAATTCTTAAATCATTAAGCATTTGCATAACCTTTTCTTCAATAAATTTAGCTACTTTTTTCTTGAAAATAAGTTTTGTAGGGCTTTTGAAATTTTTTTCAATCACCACAAATTGATCCAAAACAATAATACCAATATATACTAACCCAGCTTCTAAAATTAAATCTTTAAAGATAACAGATTTATTTCCTGCAACTCCTGTTGTCGCAACACAAATATTAGTGTTTGTGATTTGTTTTAATTTTTTAACCATTGCTTCACAAACTTCATAGCTAATAGAGGATTTTTCCTGAATAAGTTTAGGATTAACTTTTAAAGTTGTTTCTTTGGCTTCATCGCTATAGGTCACGAAAGATTCATTAAAAACTTTCGAGGAATCTTCACAATTAGTCAAAAGACTTGCCAAATAACCGCCAGTGCAACTTTCACAGAAACTTATACTGATTTCCTTATCAATTAAGGTTTTAAGTAATTTTTTCAAAGCCTTACCTCCCGATTTATATTTATTATACGACAAAATCGGTGAAAATTCGGATATTTTTACTAAAAAAACTAAAAATATTATCGGGTGATTAATTTGAAGATAGTAAAAATACTTTTTTTGAGTTGCTTAGCTTTACTTTTAACCTTACTTTTAAGTTATAAAATTCTTGATATCAACACTCCCGATAGTTTAAAAGAATATCGGAGACTAGAAATTTATGACGCTAAAGAGAATATAATCTATTCTGCTTTTAATAACCAAGAACACTCATGGGTCTCCTTAGATGAATTTAATTCACTTTTTCTCGATGCCTTAATATTTTCCGAAGATAAGCGCTTCTATCAGCATTCCGGCTTTGACTTCTTAAGAATAACAAAATCAGCTTATAATAACCTTCGGCGTAAAAATAACTTAGAAGGTGCTTCTACTATATCTCAACAATTATCAAGAACTATTTTTCTTAATAATAAAAAATCGCTATCAAGAAAAACAAAAGAATTATATTATGCCCTGTATCTGGAAAGCCGTTATTCAAAAAATGAAATTCTTGAAGCTTATGTTAATCTTGTTTTTGTTGGACACGGACAAACCGGATTTAGTGAAGGTGCACAATTTTACTTTAATAAGCAAATAAGTGAGTTAACTTTAAACGAATTTTTACTTTTAACTAACTGCATAAAGAATCCAACTTATTATTCACCTATTCTTAACTATACAAATGCTATACAAGCCAAAAACAGCTTAGCTGAATTACTATTTAAAAACAAACGAATCACGGAAACCCAATTAAACGAAGTATTACAAAATAACAAAATAAATATATACGCTAAAAATCAAATTAAAGATAACTCAATTCATTATTTCATCGATTATATTATAATGAATGTAAAAGAAAGCAAACATTACAATATAAAAAATATGCGCAACTACTTAAAAATAACTTCCGCCTATGATACTGAATTAGCTTCACAGATAAATGCTAAAATTCCTAATCATAATGACTTAGAAATCGCCGTTTGCGCGATTGAACCTTACACAGGTTATATTAAAACAATGATTGGTGGTAAAGATTATACCACTTCTAACTTTAATCGCGTTAACCAAGCTAAGCGCCAATTAGGCTCAACGATAAAGCCTTTTATCTATTACACAGCCTTAGAAAAAGGTTTTTCACCGATTTCTAATTTTAAAAGTGAAAAAACAAATTTCTATTCTAAAAACATAATTTATAATCCGGAAAACTACAATAATTCTTATGATAATATTGATATAACCATGGCCTATGCCCTCGCTACTTCTGATAATATCTATGCGGTCAAAACTTTGGAAAAACTGGGCAAAAAGAATTTCTTTTCAACACTTGATAAAATTTCTTTTGATAAACCTGAATTTAATCTAACGTTAGCTTTAGGCAGTAATTCAGAATCTTTATTTAACCTTACTAATGCCTATAATATATTGGCAAGTGAAGGAAAAGATATCAAACCTGTAGCTGTTATTGAAGTACATGAAAACAATAATTTAATTTATCGTGACAGTACTAATCGATCTAAAAAGAAAATATTATCTCCGGATTCTGTTTTCATACTTTCTGATTTACTTACCGGAATATTCGACTCAAATCTTAATCAGAAAAATCGGGTAACTGGGGAATTGATTGCGGATAAGTTAACTAAAAAGTATGCTGGAAAAAGTGGGCTAACTGACACAGACAGTTATATGGTTGGCTATAATCCGCAACTTACTTTAGGAATTTGGGTTGGTTATGATGATAATAAACCTTTAACAGAAACAAGTGAGTTAAGGTTAGCGAAAACAATATGGGCATTAGGAATGGAAACTTACATGCACGAAAAACAAAATTATTGGTATGACATGCCTTTGGGCATTTGTCAAAAAAATGCATATTTAACTGATAAATATCAAAAAGATATTTATTTTCGGCGATAGTTGACAATCGCATTTAGGCATGCTATAATTAACAATATTCGGAGGTTAATTATGGATAATGAATTAGTTTATATGGTTTTAGAAACTGTCAGGGAAATTCCTATCGGCAAAGTTGTCAGTTATGGCCAATTAGCTTCACTTTGCGACCGACCTAAAAATGCTCGTTTAATGGGAAAAATACTAGGAAATTCGGCTTACTTTGGCGATTATCCTTGTCACCGGGTTGTTCATTCTGATGGTTCGCTTACCTCATTTTGGTCAGAACAAAAAGACCTTTTATTAAATGAGGGTGTTGAGTTTTCTAAAAATAATAAAGTGTTAATGAAACTATATCGCTGGCACGTATAGACTGAAATATTTTGCGATAATCCAATTATGAAAATCTAAATCATCATTTATTGATGGAATGGGCCATTCCCATATCTTTTCATTTTTTGATTTATCAATTTTTCAGCTTGCTAATTATTTAATGAATAGTCTTAAACTTTTCTTGATTATTGTTTTTCTATGTTTTGGCTTTTAAGACAAAACTAATACTTTTTAAAGCTTGTATTTTTCTGCTTTAAGATGGCAATTACATGGATTATTGCTTACATAAAGCTTAATTATTAAAGTCAATGTTTAATCATATTTTGAATAATAATCTTCAGATATTAAAGAAAAGAAAACTTGAATTTCTTCTCCGTTAGTACGGGTAAATCTTTCTACAATTTTTCCGTTTTCTACTCTTGTTGATTGAAACCCAAGTTCGGCGATTGTTCCATCAAATCTTAACCACTGTCGCCCATCTGTCAAATCTATTCTTCTTTCTAAAAATCCATTTCTAATTCTAAATTCAAAAATTGCATTAGCTGATGGCAAGAAGGTTGCTCTAGTAGTTAAATTGATTCCATCTACTATAAAATATCTAGGATAAAAATGGCTCCATCTAGGATGTTCCCGATCTATTTTTCCCCCATCAATATAAACCTTACTCACTCTATATGTTCCACATTCTAGTGATTCCTTAACGCAAGCTGATAAAGTGAATAGCATGACTGTAGAAAGTACCAACAATATTATTTTTAGCCTTTTATTCAATTGAACCCCTTCTTCCTACTATTGAACTATTATGCTGACAAATATTCTAGTTCATTGAATTCTTTTAGAATTGCTAATGGCATCTCAAAACCACTATCTAACAACTCTAAAAATAATGATCTTCCATTTTGAAGCACAAGTCCACATACAGTACATATTGCCGTATTCGATCCCCAGTCAAAATGCCATGTGTGTCTTTCAAAAAAGAAATCTCCGCACTCAAAACATATAAACCAATGATATGTATTACAAAATGGTTCTAAAACATGATTACAGACATGAACCGCTCTCGATACCATTCTATGAGCGTGACTATTCCAGTTAGGTGCATTTCTGTAAGCCGTTAAACTACTTGTATCAGGAACACCTATTACCAAATTCGGATGTGTATTATCAAGGAAATTAGCTCCTGCACTTGTTATCGCAACCCATGAACTCCATGGTCTTAAAACCTCAACTGTCTGCAAATTAAATGAATCCCTAAAGGCGTTAGCGCCAAGCGTATAGACACTTTGAGGAATTATTACGCCTATTAACCCTGACCATTGAAACGCACTCGCATTAATGTTTGTTACTCTGTTAGGAATAATAATACCAGTCAGATTTGGCGTACCTGTGAATGCAGATGCCCCGATACTAGTTAAACTGTTAGGTAAGTTTATATTATTTAATCTGCTATTTTGAAATGTTCCCTGACTGATTCCTGATAATACACTGTCAGGTGCGAAATCAACTGTTGTTAGCTGTAATGTACCCGCAAATGCCCAAGTTCCTATAAAGTAAACTTGTCTTGGAATTGTTATATTTCTTAAGTCTGTATTTTCAAAAGCACTGTTTCCGATTCTTCTGAGACCATTTGGTAATCCGATACTATTTAAGCTCTGAACATTTAAGAAAGCAAAATCGCCAATACTTGTGACACTGTCTGGCAGATTAA
>Ga0123355_10001483_pt1 | contig 32682 bp, 34 predicted proteins | sample TergutEmb28metaG_3_FD_89872 | JGI IMG/M metagenome (GOLD analysis project Ga0123355, IMG submission 89872) | Embiratermes neotenicus P1 segment gut microbial communities from Petit-Saut dam, French Guiana - Emb289 P1 | ecosystem: Host-associated > Arthropoda: Insects > Digestive system > Gut ...
GGAGCCGACTTTGCAAGATGGGGATCGGGTAATTGTGAACCGCATAGCGATTAGGCTAAGCTCGCCTACATATGGCGATATTGTTGCTTTCCCATACCCCGCGAATCCTGATGATAAGCATATAAAACGTGTAATCGGCGTACCCGGCGACACGGTTAATGCATACAATCATTTGATATTTATTAACGGCGTGATGTTTGTTGATGATTATTCGCCGGATGGCGTGTTTTTGACGGGCGATATGGATTTGCCCGTTGTAGTCGGCGAGGATGAGTTTTTTGTACTTGGCGATAATAGGCTAAACAGTAAGGACAGCCGATTTGCGTCCGTTGGACTTATCCAACGTGAAGATATTATTGGCAGTGCTTGGTTTAGATTTATCCCAATTGATAGTATTGGTGCTTTGAGGTAGATAGAGGTAAATTATGAATATTCAATGGTATCCGGGGCATATGGCAAAGGCCAAGCGTAAGATTCAAGAGACTCTCAAGCTGGTCGATGTTGTTATAGAGATTTTGGATGCGCGAATACCTAATGCCAGCCGTAACCCGGACATTGACGATCTGGCGCGCGGCAAGTTTAGAGTAATTGTGCTAAACAAGTCTGATCTCGCAGACCCGGAAGCAAACTTGGCTTGGAAAGAGTATTTTGAGCAAAAAGGTATGCACGTTATAATGGCAAACTCCGTTAAAGGCACAGGACTTGAGCGTATCTATCCTGCGGTCTTGGATTTTATGCGTGAAAAAATTGAAAGACAACGCGCCCGCGGACGAATATCTGTTGTTATGCGCGCGATGGTCGTTGGCATACCAAATTCCGGCAAATCTACATTCATAAATAAGCTAAACGGCAAAAGTATAGCAAAAACCGGTGACCGCCCGGGCGTAACCAAGGCGAATCAATGGATAAAAGTCAAAAAAGACTTTGAACTACTCGACACACCGGGCATTTTGTGGCCTAAGTTCGAGGATGTGGAAGTTGGAAAAAAACTCGCATTTACAGGCGCGATAAGAGATGTTATTATGGATATTGAAGAGCTCGCGGTGCTGTTTATTGGCGAGATTAGAGTGAGTTATCCTAACGCGTTAAAAAAGCGCTATGGAGTCAAGTTTGAAGATTCGGATGAGGATTACGCGATATTTGAGCGCATTGGACTCGCCAGAGGCTTCTTGATGAAGGGTCAGAGGGTCGATTTAAAGCGGACTTCTATTATCTTGCTCGATGAGTTTAGGGGCGGGGTTTTAGGAAAGGTTACGCTGGAGTGGCCGGAGAAGGTTGAGGCTGATGACAAGGTTTCGGGGCTTGTGCCTAGATAGAGTTGAAAAAAGTTCTTGATAATTGGAGCGAGTAAAATCGCTGTAATTATAAATTTACAACATTAGAAAAGGAGACTTATGGTATTTAATAAAACGCAGATTGTGTCAAACCGGGAGGTTTGCGCAGTCAAATAATATAGAATAAGACAAAGCAAAGCCTCCCACAAAGTTGAAACAACAACTTTTAGGAGGAGAACAAAGTTGAATCGAGAAAATAAAAGAAAAAAATATGAAAAAGGTTATTATCGCAACAACGCTTGCGACGATACTTTCAAATGCAAGGTGTGTAACTATTTAGTTGTCCCGCAAGGCGCGGGAAGTAATCATAGAAATCATTGTCCATACTGCCTTTCAAGTCAGCATCTTGACATCGAACCGGGTGACCGCGAAGCCGATTGCGGAGCGGCGATGGAGGCGATAGGCGTTTGGATAAGAAAAGGTGGCGAGTGGGCGATTATTCATCGCTGCAGGATTTGCGGGCATCTAAGCTCGAACCGAATCGCCGCGGACGATAATCCGTTGAAATTGATGTCTCTCGCACTAAAGCCATTGGGCAACCCACCGTTTCCTTTGGAACGGATTGAGGGGCTGACGGAGCTTATGGGCGGAGAGAGATAGTTTTTACTTATAAAACGAGGGCTGATTATTAGATTTAATAATCAGCCCGTTTTTATGCAACAAAGACATATTACGAAATGCTCTTCTTATAACTATTCAATATCTCCATATAACGCTCACCCGTTTTTCTATAATACATCTCATTCACGCTTAAAAACGACGTGGCTCCAACAAAAACTACCAGCATGACCAACAATAGAGCTGCTGCCCATTCGGCAGGGATCGCTAGAAACGTAAAAAAACTAACGATAAGCGTTAAGAATATTATTGTTGCGAACAAAGTATAACGCATGAAGAATCGCCATCTTCTACCTGCCTCTTCGCTGAAAAATAAAGCCCATATAACTGAAAATACCAAAGATAATATCATGCTATGCAGAATATATACGAACGGAATCGCATACTCAATGGCCTCGTTTGTAATAATACTATGAGCTACTCCTCCAACGACATAAAGAGCAACTAATCCAAAAAATATCATCGCCGCGAAAAATTTCATCGGCATTACTAACTCTACTAATCTTCTCATATTAAACCAATCCTTTCTTTAAATAATTTTGCATATTGCCTTGAAATGATAGCTTTCTCGCCGTTTTCAAGCTCTACCTCGATTCTTGCGCCAAAATCAGGGCAGAGTGATTTTATTTTGGCGATATTGATAATTTGCGATTTTGCATTACGAAAAAAGCCATACGAATCCAACATTTCCTCTAGCTCATAGAGCTTTAGGTTTGTTTCATATGTTTCGTTTTGCGTGTAGACAAAACATTGTTTATCAACAGATTCGATATAAAGCACATCACGTTTGTCTACCAAATGCGTCTTATAGTTTTTAGTACATTGGAGCTTTTCGGAGCTGTTTAGGATCAAGTTCTCCAGCTTTTGAATTTCTTCGGTGGCTTCAGGACATTGGATAATAACCGCGGTTTCGGCAAAACCTTCGCTTATTTGAACCTTCAAAGGGGTACCTCCTTTTGTTTGGCTTGGTTTAAGTATAGCGTGGTTTTGCACTTTAAGCAATGCAACTAGGAGATTGAAAACAGCCACTTGGTTAAACAGAAAAATACCCCAAAGCTATTGATTGCCTTGGGGTTTGTAAAGATTATCAAGCTCGAGAACCTTGAATATTTCGGTAGAGCCGCATATGTTCATTGCTGATATAACTAATGCAGCTTGGATGCCCGTCGTTATTTTTTAAGGCTTCCAAGGCTTCGTAATACTTATCGAGCGCGTTCAGCAGTTTTGTATTGTTTTTACGAATGCCTTCCTGGTATAGGGCAAAGCCATCTTCCATAAGCCTGCCAACGGTGGTTTGATGGGCCTTTATTGCCGCACATTCATCACATAATGCTACGTTAGCGCGCCTCATGTCTAAAGTGAGATATTGGCGGCAAGCTCATCAAGCCCGACAACTTCTTTCCTGAGCTCGCCGTTGTTTTCATACTGCAAACTAATAACTTCTTGCCCTGATTCATTATCCATCCTGACAACGACAACATAAGGCGGATTCATTTTCGTAACATATTGAAATTTTTTCTTCATATTGACATCTTCATAGAATGTATCAACATTCAGCCCTGCTTCGCGCAGAGTTGCAGCCGCTTTAAACGCCGTAGATAGGTTAGCGTCACTCTCCGTAAGCACGATAACATCTGAAACGGATTTACCCGAAGGCTTTATCAACCCACTTTCGCGCAGCTGCCAAAATAAGCGCGTAAGCCCGATTGAAATGCCAACGCCTGGCAGTTTTTCCGACGTATAGTTTTCCGCCAAGTTATCATAACGCCCGCCCGAACAGATAGAGCCTATCGGCGAATCGTCAAGGATCGTTTCATAAACCGTGCCGGTGTAATAAGCAAGCCCGCGCGCGATGGAGAGGTCAATCGCGAAATAGTCCACATCAACACCCATGAGTGCCATTGTATCGGTTACGGCTTTAAGCTCGCTCACGCCCTCCAGGAATTGTGGATTGGAAAGCTTCAAGGCCTCCAAAGCCGCTAAAATGTTAGCAACGTCGCCTTTTATCGCCATGAACTTTGCAAGAGCCTCGATTTGATTTTGGCTTAGACCAATCTCTACAAATGACTCGTTAAGTTGCTCTGCTGAAATCTTTTCCGCCTTATCAATCACGCGCAGAACCTCCGCAGGCGAAACATTTATCGCGAGCTCGTCAAAAAGACCGTTTAGGATTTTGCGATTATTAACTCGAATAGTAAACTTGCCGATGCTTAATGTCCTAAATATTTGATAAATGATGCTCGGCATCTCCGCGTCATAGCGGATGCTCAGCTCACCGCGCCCAATTACATCTATATCGCATTGATAAAATTCTCTGTAGCGTCCTTTTTGCGCACGCTCACCGCGATAAACCTTGCCAATATGACAACGCCTGAACGGAAATACGATATCGTTAAAATGCTCCGAAACATAACGCGCAAGCGGGATCGTTAAGTCAAATCGAAGCCCTAGTGCGTTCGGATCTTTGGCTGCAACGCCGTTTGTTACGAAATAAATCTGCTGGTCAGTTTCTGAGCCGCCTTTGGCGAGTAATACCTCTGAGCGCTCAATCATCGGCGTGTCCAAAGAAGTGAAGCCGAACTGGTGATATGTGGTTTCGATTATCCTTTTTATTCTATCAAATTCTACCTGCTCATGAGGCGTTAGCTCCATAAATCCCGATAATACCCTCGTGTTAATGCTCACATTTGCCACACCTTTCGTTAGTTGTTAGGGGTTTATCTTAACACATTTCGCGCATACAATTCAACCCCATACATTGACATTATTGACAAACCCGAACGTCCAGCAACAACCCGTCCTTATTCCCATATAATGAAGTATCAAGCAGACAAGGAGGTGCAGATATGTGGTTCGGAGGATGTAGACCTTGGGGCTGGGGACCTGGTTTTGGTTGGGGTCGCGGCTGGGGCTGGGGCTGCGGTTGGGGCCGTGGCTGGGGCTGCTGGTAGATGACAATAGTAAGTTTAATGCTCATTTTACTTCCCTACATAGAATATAATGGGACTGCCTTCTGGCAGTCCCAAATTGAGTGAAAATTTATTCTAGTTCCCAGCCACCATTTCGCCTTCTTGCTCGCTGTTTTGCGCCATGTATAACCTTCTATAAAGCCCCGGGGCGCTTAGCAGCTCATCATGCGTGCCTTGCTGCACAATTTCGCCTTCTTCCATCACTAAAATCACATCCGCACGCTGGATAGTCGATAATCTGTGTGCTATCGCGATTATTGTCCTTGTTTTTGACAGCTCGTCAATGGCTCTTTGGATATCTCTTTCGGTTTCTGAGTCAACTGAAGCGGTCGCCTCGTCCAAGATAATGATAGGTGCTTTTCTCAGTATCGCGCGAGCTATAGCGATTCTTTGCTTCTGCCCGCCCGAGAGGCGCACGCCGCGCTCGCCTACGTGAGTGTTGTAGCCGTCCGGCATCTCCATAATGCTATTATGTATACGAGCAGCTTTAGCGGCCTCGATGACCTCATCTTCACTCGCCTCAATCGCTGAATACGCGATATTTTCCATAACCGTTCCGTTAAAGAGGAAAGTGTCCTGCAAAACAGGCGCGACATTCCTTCTCAAATCACTCAACTTGATGTCTTTGACGTTCTCACCATCGATAAAAACATCACCGTTTACCGGTTCGTAGAATCTTGAAACCAATTGCACGAACGTAGTCTTCCCGACGCCGGTTGGGCCAACGAGCGCGACCATTTTGCCGGCGTCACATTTGAAATTAATATTTTTAAGCACCGGAATCCCGTCAAGATAGCTAAAATCAACGTTCTTAAACTCGATTGCGCCGTTTATTTTCTCCATTGATTTCGCGTTTGGCGAATCTTTGATCTCTTGCTCCTCATCTAAAACCGCAATTACGCGAATTGCTCCGGAATAGGCTTGCTGAATGTCTTCCAAGAGCCTGCCGAGCCTTGAAATCGGCGCGTAGAACATCGCCAAATATAGTAGGAACGCGACAATATCCGCCGTCTCAAGCTGGCCTCTAAACGCCAAATATCCGCCGAACCCAACAACGATAACCGTGCCGATCGACGATATAAACTCAACCGATGGGTGGAAAACTGCGCTATATTTAAGCGCCCTAAGCATGAACGATGTGAAGCCGCGCGCCTTTTCGGTTACTGCCTCAGTCTCTCTGGCTTCTTGGCTGAACGACTGAATTTCTTGCACTCCTGAGTAGTTGTCTTGCAGCTTTGAGTTAAGTTCCGCAAGAGCTACTTGCGTTTTTACGAAATTAGGTCTAACTTTTTTAGCGAAAATCTTGCTCGAAAATATTATAAACGGAATAGGTATCATTGTGAGGAGCGCCAATTGTAAGTTAATAGTAATTAAAACGATCGTAACACCAATAACCGTTACAACATTTGTGATTGATTCGGGTATAATATGCGCGTAGAGCAGCTCAAATTTCACCGTGTCGTTTACGGTTCGGCTCATCAAATCGCCTGTCTGCTTATCATGGAAATAGCGCATGGACAGACCTTGAATTTTTTCATAAACCCTCACACGAAGGTCTTCAACCAAATGCCAAGCGGCTTTGTGAGACAGGTAATTGCTCATAAAGCTAAACACAATGCGAAATAGGTAGAGGAATGTGAGGATTATGGCGAAATTGCGAATTTGCGCCAGCCCATACTCGTCAACGCCATCGACAACTATGCCTGTTACCCAAGATAAGATTCTGGGTGCGGCGAGGTTTACGAGGACGAGTGAGAATGTGGCGAATATGGCCAGTACGTAGAGAAGTTTGTATTTTGCGGCTTCTTTGCTTAGTCTCCATAGTAGTTTCATTTGGGTCGCTCCTTTAAGTTGGGGTTATTGGGCTGGTGGTGTAGGCTAGCTTTTTTACTCGACTTTTTGAAAAAAGTTCGCTTTTTCAAAAAGGTCTCGTTGGACAATCAGGGCAGAAACGCCGCAGGCGTTTCTATTTATGTTCACAGTCTACATTTTTCCAGTACAAAAGTCAAATCTTTATGACATACTAAATAAAACAAACTATTCAGGAGTTGACCATATATGAAAAATCGCTCTCGCATCCCTATATACTCAATACTTATCGTGTGTTTAGTCCTTGCATTCTTTAGTACAGGCAGGTTTTTAACGAGCTACTTTTCGGACAATCCAAACTTCGATCCGCCCTCGGAACTCGTTAGGAGTTCGGCTACTTCTTCCGTCCCCAATTTTACAAGAAGCAGCTCTCGAGTAAACTTTAACAATATTGAATTTACACCTTGGGATGTCACCGAAGCCTCCAAAAACATCCCTGCGCGCGCCGTCAAGCCTTACACAATCATGATTTATATGAACGGCTCAGACCTTGAATCGGAGCATGGCGCGGCGACGGATGATTTGATAGAGATACTTGAATCGGGGCTAAAGTCGGATTATGCGAACATAATTATCTTCACAGGCGGCTCAAAAGCTTGGCAAAATGACCTGATTCCTGAATACGATTGTGTGATTTGGGAGGTCGCGGATGGCGATATTTATAGGCTCGTCAGCATCGGCCTGCATAACATGATGAACGCGGGGACACTTTCCGGCTTCATCGACTTTTCCATGTACAATTTCCCGGCGGATAAATATGGGCTGGTTTTATGGGACCATGGCGGCGGCTCGATTTCGGGTTATGGGCATGATGAGCTATTTGGTGATGACAATATGCCGCTTTTGGACTTTAACCTAGCCCTGAAAAGGTCAGCTGCTGCGAATACTCGACTTGAGTTCATCGGCTTTGATACATGCCTTTTGGGCTCAGTCGAGATGGCAGTTATTGCGGCTGATTATGCCGATTATATGATAGCGTCGGAGGACTTGATACCCGGTGATGGTTGGGATTATCATTTTCTGTCGGTGTTAAATGACGAACCAAATATGGACGGCGCGACGCTCGGCAAAGCCATAACCGACTATTTTATGGACTTCTATGGGCCGCGTTATTTTGATGATTTAAACATGTCAGTAATTGATTTGAGCCGTGCGAAGCACGTAATGTACGCGCTGGGCGCGCTGATGGAGCAGGGGGCTTCGAGCCTCGAAGGCTACTCGACGGATGCGTTCAAAAGCCTGGCCAAGCGCCGCAGTGCAACAAAAACATTCGGCGAGGGCAGCCCTAGAGATAATGAGAGCGACATGGTCGATATCGCGCATATGGCGCAAATGCTTGCTGACATTTTCCCGCAAGAGGCTGCGGCTTTGCAGGCGGCACTTGGTAATGCAGTGATTTACAACAGGAACAACTCGAACGTCGCGCTGGGCGGAATGAGCACCTTCTATCTCTACGGCGGCAAGCGCTCAGCTGACACATCGTTGCGCACGTATGCAGGGCTGGAAATGGATGCGAGATATACTCAGTTTTTGCATGATTTTGTGGGAATATTATTGGAAGGTGGGTCTGAATCACTCGGTAATATCGATATCGTGCAGAGGGATTTGACGATTTGGCGCAGCTTGACTCAAAGTTCAGATGAGTTCATAATGATTGGGATAAGCAACGATATTTTGAGTGATTTTGATGAGCAGAAGTGGCCTAAAATTGGCAATTATAATGTTTGTATGTACAAAATCAATGCATCTTCACGCGGCAATTTTTATGCCATACCAAGCTACGCGAACGGCATAGATTGCGATTTGATTGTGCTGATAAATGATGAGTTTCCGAACGGGAAAATCCTGGGAATGCGCAATAAAAATGGCAGCGTTTCACAAAAGGGATATATTGCTGTCGAACCCGGCGACGACTTGGGTTTTTATTATCAGACATGGAGTGGTGGATGGCATAGAGATGATGGCTTTGTTGTGGAGGGCGAGCTGGAGATTGAGTGGGGGAGTTTAGTGGGCGAGGATGTTTATAAAAGCGAGAGGAGTGTTTGTGTTTGGGGGAATTGTTGTTTTGGGGAGTTGGTAAAAGGATGTGAGTAATTTTGGTTATTGAGATTTTCGGGTTTTCATAGGAGGGAATATATTTTCCCTCGAATTTTTTGCAAACGAATAAAGCTCGTCTCTACAAAAGGTTAACGAATTTCAAAAAGCGAGCTTGTTCACGAACCTCGTAGGGACGAACTTTGTTCGTCTGCCGCACTTCAACCAAACACGCTTGCCCTCCAAATGAATATACCCCACGAAAATCTATACAGCCCCAAACACAAGCTCAGCCAAATGAATCCCCGCCTTACCGCCAACGTTTATTCCGTTCATACACGCCAGGCAGTAGCAAACAACGTCATCCGTTTCAATTGCCTGGCAATGCTCTTTCATTAGTAATGCTTTCTCTTCTTCTGTGTGCGATACAAATAAGCCTTGTGCGTTTTTTACGAGCCTCTTAGGCGCGAGTGCTTCATAGCCCTTTGGTAGCGGCTCATATAAAGACTTACCACAAAACTTAGTCTTTTCGCGGTTGCTCTTTTGCTCCACTACTTCAATGTTCATCACCGATAGTATTTTTCTAACAGCGTTTTGCAAAGTGGCGTTGTCATATGTGCGCCAGCAGTCCTGCACGCTCATGCGTTTGTTCTCGTGTTTAGGGAATGGAAAGTTTTTGTCATTTGCGATTAGCTCCCATATTGAGACAACCTCACGCGCGAGAGTGCGTTCTTCAAAAAAAGCCGCGCAGGAATTGCAGATATAGACTATTGTATCATCGCTAGTAATGGACGCCAAATCAGCCCGGCAACAGCCTTTGGGTTCATACCTACCGGCCAAATATGACTTGATCTTTGTGCCTGCTTCAGGGAATCTGGCGATAAACTTGCAGCTTGGATAATAGAACAATTTACTCATTTTGGCCTCCGTTTTGGTATCGATAACGCAATATCAAAAAAACTGCCATCCCGAACAAATGCTTTTCCTCCATTCGCTCGAGATGGCGGATAAATAATTACGGATTTAACCACATTGCAGGGCGGATCCCGCCGTAAGTGTAGCCTGCAAACATGCCCATAACATTAATTCCGTCGCGCCCGACAAAGGCAGCCGTACGATCGGTTATTCCGGTAGAGCGCAGCCACCAAAAAATCGCGTTTGAATTATCCAAACTTTGCGCTACTCGGAGATGGTTATATTCATCATCTATGGCAACACTGCGTTGATGTGGGCGATTCGCTAATTGCCCGCTATCGCCAAAATACAAAACAGCCTCCTCTATACTCAAAAGAAATATATAATCCATAGTATTTCTTCCGCCATATGTGTCAAACCAAGGATTATCGGTATTTACCACATATGTCTCGACTATTTTGCTTCTTTCATAGGTGCTAAAGCTATCTAAAAACTCCGTGTTAAGATACCGGCGAGTTTGGCTGTTTTCCCATCTAACGCTGCCGCCGCTGCCATGAAATTCTACAGGACCTCTTACTATATACTCGCTTAGGATTAAAATCTTGCCGTCTTGTGCGTCAATAACTCGCCATTCGTAGTTGCCGAACTCAATGATGTTCCCGATACCTAGGTCGGGTTCCGTTTGCGCGGGAGTGAAAAAAATAATCCCCACAATCACCGCCAATGCAAGAGCGGCAACTACTATGACAATATTCTTGGTGGAGCACTTCATTACATCTTAGCCTCCAACATCTTAACCGTGAGCTCAATGCAGTTTTCAACGTCACTAACCGAGCACATTTCGTTATCCGAATGGATGTATCTCGTAGAAACCGACACAACGCCTGCTTTCACGCCGCCTTTGGTGAGCTGGATAGCGCCCGAATCCGTACCGCCCCTTGTGAGTATCTCGAACTGGTGCGGGATGTTATTGTCTTTAGCCACTTTTTCAAGATAATTAACAACGTCCGGCGAGCAGATTAGCGACGCATCCTTAATCTTGATAGCAGCGCCCGCGCCCATTTTCATAGGAAGTTTAAGCGCGTTCGGTGTGTCACAAGAAGCCGTTACATCAAACGATACCGCGATGTCAGGGTCAATTGTGTAGCCCGACGTTTTTGCACCTTTGAGCCCAATTTCTTCTTGAACCGTGAACACGAAATACGTGTCATAAACAGGATTTTTAACCTTTTTCGCCGCTTCAAGCATGATATAGCAACCGATTCTATCGTCCAAATAAGGTCCCATGATGATGTTATCGTCAATATAGGTATCATTGCAGAATATACAAGTATCGCCGATTTTTACTTTTTTTTGCGCTTCATCCTTGCTGCTTGCGGCGATGTCGATATAAAGTTTCTCCATGCTATAGTCAGCCTTCATATTCTCAACGCGCTCAGAGCGGATAACGCCAACCGTGCCGTTTTGGAATCTTACTCTTTGGTTGAAAAGAGTGTATTCGCTATGTCCGCCGATTGTCGCGAACTTGATGAAGCCGTTGTCTTCAATATGGCTTACCAAAAATCCAATTTGGTCCATATGGCCTGCGAGCATCATTTTTGGTCCATCAGCTTTCTTGCGCGCGATCAAATTGCCTAGTGTATCCGTATAAACTTCATCCACGTATCCTTTAATCTCTGCTTCTATAAACGCTCTTACCTCGCCCTCTGAGCCTGATGGACCGAAAGCTTGGCAGATATCTTTAACTAATTGTGCATTCATTTTTATATCCTCCCTCTACTATAACACTTCGCCGTTGCCATATGCAAAAACAAACTTTTCGGCAAGCTTTAAGAAATTCTCCAAATCCCTCTTATCCACAACCGATACCGGAGAGTGGATGTATCTGCACGGAACAGCAAGCCCAACAACCGGCGTGCCGCCGTGGGATGTATGGTAATGTGCCGCGTCCGTTCCGCCCATTTGTGAGCGTCTAAACTGATAAGGTATGCCGTTTTTATCAGCCACTTCAATAATCGCGTCGATATATTTTTGGAGATAGATGCTAGTCCTGTCTATCATTGATATTGATGGGCCATTTCCTTGGATATTTACCGTTTGATGGTCTTTTATGCCCATTGAATCCGCCGAAATTGTGCCTTCAAGGTTAAGCACGATATCAGCATCAATCTGATACGCAGCAATTGCCGCGCCGCGCAGTCCAACTTCTTCCTGCACAACAAAACAAGCAGTAAGCTTATGCGGATAGTCAGATTTCAGAATTTCAATCATCGCCAAGCAGCCAACTCTATCGTCGAGCGCCTTGGCCTTGATTTTTGTGCCAAACTCAACAAACTCGCTGTCAAAAGCGACAAACTCGCCGATTTCCACAAGCTTCTCTGCTTCTTCTTTGCTCTCAGCGCCTATATCAATATATAGTTGGTCAACAGAAAGAGCTTTAGTGCGCTCGGTTGGAGCTTGAAGATGTATCGCTTTTGTGCCGATAACGCCCGGCAGCCTGCTTTTACCGATTCTAACAATCTTTGCCGGCAAAATTCTCGCATCTACGCCCCATGAATGGAATCTCAGATATCCATCCTTGTCGATATGTGTAACACAAAGGCCAACCTCGTCCATATGCGCCGAGAGGGCGATGTGACGGCCTTCTTTATTCTTATTCTTAACCGCTATCAAGTTACCCATGCGATCCGTGTACATTTCATCCACATAAGGCTTGATTTCATCTTTGATAATCGCCCTAACCTCGCATTCAAAGCCAGGCATACCATTAGCGTCCGTCAGTCGTTTTATAAGCATAGCAACTCCTCCAAATCCATGTCAGATAAATCAAGTACATAGCTAGACATTAGCTTAGCCGTCAGCATGATATCTTTCATTTTCATTACCTCAACGGAGGTGTGCATATATTTAAGTGGAAAGCTTACAACGCCCGTCGCGCAGCCTGCCCCTGATATTTGCATAACAACAGCGTCCGTGCCGCTCATGGTTGGCTCAACGCTTCTTTGATGCGCAATATAGTGGTCTTTAGCCGTTTTTATAAGGCTGTCGTAAACTCTTGGATGGATATTTATCCCTCTTGCGATAACAGGCCCACCACCTGATTTCTTGCCCTTTGGCTCGGCAACATCAGGGCTAATCGCGTGGCATACATCAAGTGCTATAGCGATATCCGGCTTAATCGTATACGTAGCTGTAAGTGCGCCTGCAGCTCCAAGCTCTTCCTGCGCGGATGCGACATAATAAACATCAATATCACAATCTGTATTTTTCAAATCTTTCATGCATTGATACAAAATCGCGATACCCGCACGGTCGTCAATGGCTTTGCCGGCTATCGTGTCGCCTCTCAGGTCGACAGCTTCACGCTTGATGGTGACAACATCGCCGATTCTCACAAGCTCTTTCAACTGATCATCGCAAAGGCCGGTATCAATCGCCATATCTTCAACTTTATGGGCATTTTTTGCCTCTTCAGCAGTGGTAATATGCGGCGGCTTTACGCCTATGATTCCATAAACCTTCTCTTTGCCATGCACAAATACTTCTTGTGCTACCAATGAACGCTGGTCATAGCCGCCAATAGTTTCAAAGCGTAGAAAACCACCTTTTTCATAGCCGCTAACCATAAGGCCAATCTCATCCATATGCGCGGCAAAAAGTATGCTTTGCTTGCCCTTGCCCTTTTTGTGGCCGATTACATTGCCAAGCGTATCCGTCCAAACCTCGTCACAATACTCTTTAAACGCCTCTGTGACAAGCCCGGTCGTCTGCTTAAACTCAAAGCCCGATACGCCTGTCGAATTACATAAGCTAAACAATAACTCTTTAGTCGTGACCAAAAAAACACCTCCTGTAGAAAATAATATGACTCTTTTGATAAAAAAACTGCCCAATCTTAATGACGAGGCAGATTTTTTAGCCTAATCGGCTATAAATAAGTGGAGATATGCGGGATCGAACCGCAGACCTCTTGACTGCCAGTCAAGCGCTCTCCCAGCTGAGCTATACCCCCGAATCTACATCACCAATTATAAGGCTTGACAACATTGTTGTCAAGCCTTGGCTAATGCAAATCGCTATTTAAGTATCTCTATTGTAAATGTTCCGTCGCTCATGTAGCTGTTTATTGTAACAGGAAAAGGATGGGGGTTTTTGAACTTCAGGTCTACGCCGTTATAGCTTGTTGCGGCATCTTTTCCTTTGGGGACGTAACCTACTGCTTTTGAGTGGGGATGGCGTTCTACTATTTCTAGTTTCGCTTCCATTGCGGCGTTGTAGAGGGTCGAGCTTACTTGGCAGATTCCGCCGCCGTAGGCTGTTTCTTCTTTGCCGTTTACGAAGATTATTGCCTTTTGGTAGCCTTGCTTTGGTCCGGCGTAACCGACTACTTTGTTGAAGGAGAAGGTGTCGCCTGGATTTAGAACGTGGTTGTCGATAGCTATTGATGATAGCTTCATATTGTGTGTTCTAGCCTTGGCGTTTTTGTTGAACTTTGTTGTGTAAGTTGATAGCACTTCCTGCTTGCCGGGGGCTTGCGTTTCGTAGTATCTATAGTCAATTGGTACGGCACCCAAGGTGATGGGCATGGAAGCGAACGCCAATGCAAAAGCAACTAAAATAAATGTGCGAGCTTTTAAAAATTTCATTCACAAAACTCCTTTATATGTTTTGAATTTTTAACAAACGACATAAAAATGCCTGATATATTATTTGTTTTTTACGGAATTATTAAACATGAAAACGGGAATTAACATTAATTTCTGTGAAGATATCGACAAATCTAAATAAATTATTGACAAAATTTAGAAATATACATATAATAAATTAGAAATATTTACGTAATAAATTTAACATTTGTTCAAAGGAGGGTTTTATGTCTTTACTTAAAAGAATATTTATGTTTCTATTGGCAATCAGCTTAACGCTAGCTTTGGGAACGGTTGTTTTTGCGAGTGACGATAACCGATATGATGTATTCGACAGACATGCGCAGCAAAGCTTTGTTCCAAGTGATTTGGTTTATTGGGTTGATAATATTTATGACGAAGAACACGCGATTTATGCCATTGTAACCACGCCTTTGCTAAGGCTCAGGAGCGAACCGTCGACCGATTCCGAAATACTTGCTATAGTCGCAGGCGGAACGAGGCTTGCGGTTTTGTATCAGCTTGAAAATTGGGTAAAGGTTGATTTTGAAGGGAATGTTGGCTATTTGAATACGGATTTTGTGCGCTTTCATTATGGCAATGTTGATACAAGCTACTTAGCCGAACAGATTGTCGCGCACAGCCTTCAGTTTTTAGGCACGCCATATGTTTGGGGTGGTAATGACCTAAGAAGAGGCGTTGATTGTTCGGGGTTTGTGCATCATGTGTTTAGGGATTTTGGGATTGTTTTGTATCGAAGCTCAGCTGCCATGAGCCGAAACGGAGTAGCGGTAGGCAGAAATGAGCTTTTGCCCGGAGATTTGGTCTTTTTCGATACCATGGGAGGTGGGCGGATAAGTCATGTCGGCTTGTATATCGGAGATGGCGATTTTATCCATTCGACAGTGCCGGGAGTAGGCGGCGGAGTGATTATCTCGAGCTTGTATGAGGCGTATTACCTAAGGACATATAGAGCGGCGCGCAGAGTGCTCTAAGGCATAAAAAAGGATTGAGCCAGATATCTAGCTCAATCCTTTATAATTTTTGCTTTTAATTATCTAACAGGACCAAATGTAAACAAACGCACTGGCCATACAGGTAAATTATCTGCAGCCGCAGGAGCAGCAGGAGCAACCGGAGCAGCCGGAGCTACAGGAAGAGTTGGCACAACAGGAAGAGTCGGAGCAACTACTTCTTCGCCGTTATAATACTCGTCATAGTCCTCATCGGCTTCTTCAACTTCAAGAGCTATGAAGAAAATCTGCTTTACGAGAGTGCCTTCGTAAAGACTTTCGGCGCCCAACATGTTCGCTGGCACTAATTCACGAGGTACAAAGTCCAAACGATCCACTTGACCATGAACAGATGCGTCCACCGCAAAACCTTCAGGTGCTACAAATCTTACTCTAAATTGTGCAGCTTGATTAGTTGAGGATACCACAGCAACGCCTTCTTGGTTTGTTACTACGCTGCCGGCTAAAGCTACGGTATCTCTGTAGATAAAGAAACGAACGTCAGGGACTGCCGTGCCATCATTTGTAAGTGCGTGTAGTTCCATTTCAAAACCTCTGCTCGCATCAACAACCGTCGCCGCAGCAACACTGAAGCCTGCAAGACCAATCACCATTGTGCAAGCGAGCACTAAAAGCATAAGCTTCTTCATAAATTTTACCCTCCTAAAATAGGTTTGTTTATTAAACTGATACCACTAAATTAAACCATTTTATCTCGTAAAGGTCAAGCGATTTAACTAAATATTAAAAAAATCAAGATGTTAATTTGCTCTTTATTTATTTGGATATAAATGTTATACTGATATAAAAGACTATTTTATAAAGAGGTGGATTATGAGCATCAAAGGGAACGCGATTGTAGCGCAAAGCGGCGGCATGACGGCGGCGATTAATGCAACACTTGCCGGGGTCTATCACATGGCTTCAAAAAGCGAGCAAATAGGCAAGGTTTACGGCGCATTGCACGGCATCGAAGGGATTATTGGCAATAATTTGGTTGAAATGAACCTGACGGATGATGAAGTCGATAGGCTCAAAATAACACCGGGCGGCTACCTTGGCTCATGCCGCTACAAGCTGCCGGATGTCAATTCGGCGAGTGGCAAAGAAGTGTATGATAAGATTCTAAACACCTTTAAGCAAAACGATATTCGTTATTTCTTTTATATCGGCGGCAATGATTCGATGGATACTGCGAACAAAGTATCTAATTACATGAAAGAAAACGGGCATGAGATTTTTACGGTAGGCCTTCCGAAAACGGTAGATAATGACTTGCCGATAACCGATCACACGCCGGGCTTCGGTTCTGCCGCGAAGTATATCGCGACGTCTTGCGCAGAGATTTATCTTGATGCAAAGTCGTTTGATATCCCTTATGTGCTTATCATTGAAGTTATGGGTCGAAATGCCGGCTGGCTCACGGCGGCAGCGGGACTTGTTAAAGAGCATTTTGACGCGCCTGACTTGATATATCTTCCGGAAGTACCTTTTGACTTGGAGCAGTTCTTTGTCGATTTAGAAGAGGTTAAGAAAACGAAATCTGTCGCGATTGTGGTGATTTCCGAAGGCATTCAAACGCCCGACGGTAAATACTTTGCAGAACTCGCAGGCAGCCTTTCAAGCGACAGCTTTGGGCATAAAAACTTGGGCGGCGCAGGCGCACTTTTGGCGGCGCAAGTTAAGGATAGGACTTCTTGCAAGGTGCGCGCGGTCGAACTTAGCTTGCTCCAAAGATGCGCGGGGCATTTTGTGTCTGCAACCGACATCAACGAGGCGTTTGACATTGGCGGCGCGGGCGTTTCAGCGGCTGTTTCAGGCAAAAGCGGCATAATGATGATTTATGAATGCGAAAGAGAGCCCGTTTATAAAATGACTATCAGTTACTGTGCGCTTTCAGACGTTGCTAATATCGAGAAGAAAATTCCGCGCGAGTGGATTAACAAAGAAGCTAACTTTACGACAAAAGAGTGCAATGATTATATCCGGCCGCTGATTCAGGGCGAGATTCATCCTGTCATGGAGAATGGTTTGCCGAAATACTTAGCATTACCGACAAAAAAGTAAACATCCCTAAGTAGAGGTGATTGCAATTAGTGTTTTTGAGTTCTACTCACATTACGGTGCTAATCCGTATGTTTATATGGGTGCTTTTACGGCGATAACTGTTGTGACATGCCTTTTTTTAGGGGTGATTTTAGTCATGATTTCGCGTAGTATGATTTCAAAGATGGATTCTTTTAACAGCGAGACCATAACGCTAAGTGCATCAGTCACCTCGGTTGACATTGAAAAAAGAGGGCAAAGCCGCGCGATATTTACGGGCGATGATGGCGAAGAATACACGTTTAACATATCAAAATGGAAGGCGGCGTTTCTAAGTATTGGCGAACATGGCGAGCTTAGATTTAAAGGCGATAAATTCATACGATTTAAAACGGCGGATGAGGTAATGGAGGGCAATTAATAAATATGGGTATTGATAATTGGTTAAAGGTTGTTATAATCGGTGGTTTTTTCTTGAACGCCACCTATACAAAGGGCGGTCTTGCAAAAGATAGGCGCGACCAGCTGATTTTGGTCGCGGCAATGGCTTTTACTTTGCTTGCGGACACATTCTTGCTTATGCTTGATATGAACGCGTTTGGCGTTTTGGCATTTTGCGTTGTCCAGACTTTGTATAATTTCAGGTACACAAATAAAAACCGCATGATGGTTCAAGTAGCTCTTGCGGCGACTACATTTTTAGTAGCGTTTTTAGCGGGCGCAGAGATTATTATAGCTTTGGGCTTAGCGTATGCGATTTCGCTTCTGTTTAGCGTGACGGGCGCGTTCATGGCGTATCGAAAATATCCGGCGCCTAACAATTTGATGATTGTAATAGGTATGGTTTTGTTCATGATGTGCGATATTTTTGTGGCGATTTACCATACTCAAACAGGTCTAAGTCACGAAGCGCGCGCGCTTGTGTTCAGAGCTATTTGGATATTCTATTTCCCAAGCCAAGCCCTACTCTCCTCTAGTGCTAGGAAAGCGATAAATCATAAGGATGAATAAGCCATGATAATCCAAAGCAGCAAAGTATTTATAGCAGGCGACTTTGTCAAGGCGCAAGTTTGCATAGAAGGCGGCAAAATTAGCGCGGTCTCGCCTTTTAGTGCAAAAACGGCAGACATTGATTACGGAGATCTTATGATTGTGCCGGGCTTTATTGATGTGCATACTCATGGCGGATATGGTTGTTCGGCGAACGATGCTTCTGATGATGAACTTGTGAGCTGGTGTAGAAGATTGCCTTCGGAAGGTGTTACTTCCCTGCTCCCAACTACTTCTACGGCAACGAACGAGACCACAATTGTGGCTCTTTCTCGCATTGCAGATGTTATTCGTGGTGCAGAGGCGGACGAACGCAGTTCGTCGTCTCTTTTGCCCGGTGCTCAAATCCTCGGCATTCACCTGGAAGGACCTTTCCTAGACCGAGACTATCGAGGCGCGCATGACGAAAGCCTTCTGCAACCACCAAGCATTGCCCTTTTCGATCAATTCCAAAAAGCCGCGCGCGGCAATATCAAATACATAACAATCGCACCGGAGCATGACAAAGACTTCGCACTTATCAAATACGCCGCGCAAAACGGCGTAAGGGTATCAATCGGCCACTCGTCTGCCACCAGTGAGCTGACGAAATCGGCTCTCCTAAGCGGCGCAACAAGCTTTGCCCATAGCTTTAACGCCATGCGTCCCCTTCACCACCGAGAACCGGGGGTTGTCGGCGCACTGATGACAAGTGATTCGTTCGCTGAAATCATTGCCGATGGACACCATGTTCATCCCGATGTGATAAATATCTTGTTCAAGGCGAAAAATTATTCAAAACTGATTTTGATAACGGACTCGATTATGGCAAAGGGACTTCCTGCTGGTCTTTATAGCTCCGGCGGCATGGATGTCGAGATGGATGAGTCCGGTTTAGTCAAAATTCAAGGGACAAACACTCTCGCGGGCAGCTCGCTCAAGATGAATGAAGGTGTGAAGCTGCTGGTGGATCAGGCAATGATTCCGCTAAATCATGCGATTCTGGCGGCGACATTTAACCCCGCTCAGATGCTTGGGATTGAGAAGCAAAAGGGGCAGATTCTAGCGGCATCGGATGCTGATATTACTGTTTTGGATGATGAGTTTAATGTAGTGCAGACATATTGCTTGGGTAGGGCTATGCTTTAGTTCCCTCTACTCAAACTTCAAAATACAACGACAACGGAGGAATTAAAATGAATTTAGATTTCAACGGATATTCGTATCCATCAAGGCGTAATGTAACTTTCGGTAAGTACGGAATGACAGCAACAGGTAACCCGCAAGCCGCTGAAGCAGGCATGGAAATACTTAAAAAAGGCGGCAACTGTATTGACGCGATAGTCGCTATGGCTATGTGCCTTCCTGTGACCGAGCCGACTGCCAACGGTATCGGTGGCGACGCGTTTGCAATCGCCCATGTTGATGGCAAAGTTTATGGACTTAACGCAAGCGGCTGGTCGTCTAAGAATATCAGCTCGAAAGTTCTCCGCGATAAAGGCATGGAAGAAATTCCTACTTTCGGCCTTGAGGCGGTTAGCTTGCCGGGCGCGCCTTCTGCTTGGGCGGCGTTAATGGAAAAATTTGGCAAGTTATCATTTGAAGAAGTCGCTGAACCTGCGATTAAGTATGCGGAAGAAGGCTTTCCGGTCGCTGTTGGCGTTGCAGGCGCTTGGAAAGGCACGCACGAAAGATTGTCCAAAGATCATAACGATGACCTGCACGCGGGCTGGTTCAAGACTTTCGGCGACGAGCCGCCAAAGCCTGGCGATATGCATAAATACAAGCATATGGGTGCAACACTTAGGGAAATTGCAAAAACTAACGCAAAGAGTTTCTATGAAGGCGACTTGATGGAGAAAATGGTCGCGTTTATGGATAAACACGGCGGCTACTTGGACAAGAGCGACTTTATGGAATACGCGCCTGAGTGGGTTGAACCGGTTTCGACTAATTACAAGGGTTACGATGTGCTTGAATTGCCGCCGAACGGCAATGGAATCACGGCGCTCATAGCACTTAACATACTAAGCAATTTCGAACTGGATTCTGTTCGAGAAAGCGCTAGAAACTATCACTTGCAAATGGAGGCGATTAAGCTCGCTTACGCCGATGCACATAAACATATCGCTGATCCTAAATTCATGAATGTAGCGGTTAAAGATCTGATTTCCAAAGAGTATGGTAAAATGCGTGCTAAACTCATCTGCGAGAAAAAGGCGCAAGCATTCACGTTTGGCGAGCCAAAGGCATCAGGAACGGTTTATCTATGTGCAGCTGACAAAGACGGCAACATGGTTTCATACATCCAAAGTAATTACATGGGATTCGGCAGCGGGATCGTTGTCGATGGGACGGATATCTCGCTTCATAACAGAGGCCATAACTTCACAATGGAAGAGGGCCACGCGAACGAGCTCGCCCCACGCAAGAGACCGTTTAACACAATTATCCCGGGCTTCTTGATGAAAGATGGCAAGCCGGTTGGCCCGTTCGGCGTAATGGGCGGCTTTATGCAGCCACAAGGTCATCTGCAAATGATGGTAAATACAATCGACTATCACATGAACCCGCAAGATTCATTGGACGCTACAAGATTCCAATGGATGAAAGGCATGGAAATACATTTAGAATCAAGCGTAAACGATGAAATCGCACGCAAGCTCTCCGACATGGGTCATAAAATCAATATGGTCTATAATTATGGCGGAATGGGTCGCGGTCAGATTATTTGGAGACTTGAGAATGGAATTTTATGCGGCGGAACTGAGCCAAGAACTGATGGCATGGTTTCGGCTTGGTAATTAACGCTACTCGGGGCATTGCACTATTTTTGAGAATGGAGTGAGCTTATGTATGACGATTTAAAAGTAGAGCCTTATGACGAAAAAGAAGTTAAGTCGAAAAAGCGAATAATATTAAAACGCGTGGCTATTACCGGCGGTGCAATTTTGTTTATAGTGGGAGTAGTGTTTGCTTTAGTGTATACTGGCGGCGGTCCCGCTCCCGTCACTTTCCTACTAGGCGGCTCGGGTTCATGGGCTGTTAGTGTTCACGAGAGGATATAAAGATGCATATCAATAATTTAGTACTGCACCTAACCGAGCAATGCAATTTACGCTGCAAATACTGCTTTATGACCCACGGTAACGGGCGCATGTCTACAGAAGTAGCAGAGGCTGCCGTTGATTATTTATTGCGTGAATGCGGCGACTATGCAAGAGTAACTTTTTTCGGCGGCGAACCGATGCTGGAGTTTGAGCTGATACAACATATTACAAATTACATACGCGCCAAAGCCAGCCTGCCGGTTATGTTAGATATCGTGACCAACGGAACGCTGCTATCTGAAGAGTTTTTCGAATACGCCGGTAAGAATGGCATACTCATAAGCATATCCTATGACGGCCTGTTAAACGACACTAACAGGATTAATGATGATATGCAGCCAGCTTTGGATATCACTAAATACAAAGACGCTATTAGTCGCTACAATATAACCTCTGCCAGCGTGTTAGATGTAGATAATATCGGCATATGGCATGATAACGTTTTGCACCTAAGAAGCTTGGGCTTTAAGTCGATGGACTTTTTCATCAATTATTCGTCACCTTGGAAGGGTGAGCATGTTAAAGTCATGTGCGAGGAATTTTTCAAGATTGCGGATACTTATGTTAAGTGGATTAAAGAAGATGATAAAATACGTATGACTAAAATTGATGACATGGTTAGAGCCTACTCGGCTAAATTTGGACTTAGCAAAACAAGAATACGGCGTGATTCGGTTTATTCGGTAGCTGTGAATGGTGATGTTTATCCGTATGCGTCGTCTGTGGGTAATAACAACTTGTGTTTAGGCAATGTTGTTACGGGCATGAATCAGGAGTTGCTGAACAAAATTAGTTCGCTCGGATTTGCCAAAGGTTGCGATAAATGTCCTATTAATGATGTATGTGTTGCCGCAAAGGGCAATACATTAACCGATTCAATAGAACCGCACGCCTATCCAATAGCGTGCCACGGATATAAAATTGCTTTTGATGTGGCGGATTATGTGTTAAATGAGTTACTTTAACTTTTTCGAGCATACATCGTTAATCAAACAGCGCACTAATCCTCATAACAACAAGCATATCCCTACTCAGAAGTTCAACGAAAAGATTGTTGAGTGTTGAGAAATTATTCATAGGAGGTCAAAACATGAGCTACATAAAAGGTTTAGCACACATCGGCATTTACGTAAAAAACATGGACGAATCTATTGATTTCTACAAGCGTTTAGGTTTTACGCTTGACCGCGAGGTGACAACGACCATAAGGCTGGCGTTTTTAAGCGCGGGCACTTGCCTGATCGAGCTTATTGACAGGCCGGAGCTTGAGCGTGAAGCCGGGATAATTGACCATATCGCAATAGAAGTAACCGATTTGGACGCAATGATAGCGCACGCTAATGCGAACGGCATTGAAATAGATCCGGCGACTATTCGCGAATCTCTGCTCGGCGGCGTTAGAAATTTATTCTTCCATGGGATTAATGGCGAGAGATTGGAGTTCTTTGAAAACACTAAGTAGTTATCAATGAGGGAGGCTAACATCATGCAAAAAATTAAAGGCGTTATTCCGCCAATGATTACACCGTTTAAAGAGAACGGCGATGTGGATTATGATGGTTTTATCTCAAATGTGCAAAAATGGAACAATGACAAACTGGCTGGCTATCTAGTTATCGGTTCGAATAGCGAAACGGTGTACTTAAACGAAGAGGAGAAGCTTGAATTAATCAAGCATACTGTTCAAAATGCCGCCCCCGGGCGATTTGTCATGGCAGGTACGGGTCTTGAATCCACTCGTGAGACGATTAAGCTCACGAACAAAGCGGCGAAACTCGGTGCGACCTCGGCGCTTGTTCTCACGCCGTTTTATTACAACGCGGCTATGACAACGAAGGCTATGATTAACTATTTTACAACTGTCGCCGACCATAGCGACATTCCTGTTTTGCTTTACAATGTAAGCAAGTTTACGGGCATAAACCTAAGCGCGGAAGCGATTGCGACACTTAGTAAACACTCAAATATCGTTGGCATGAAGGACTCGAACGGCGATGTGCCGCAGCTTGCGACATTCCTGCGAGTGGCTGACCCTAGCTTCCAAATTATGACAGGCACGTATTCGGCATGGTATCCGGCGCTGGCGCTTGGAATCACCGGCATAGTTTCAGCAATGGCGAACTGTTGCCCGAACGAGATAACAGAAACTATGGAGTTATTCGATGCGGGTAAATTGGAGGAGTCGATGGCTCTCTATCAGCGCATGTTCCCTGTAAACGGCGCGGTAACTGGTGCGTTCGGCGTTGCGGGGCTGAAGTTTGCCACGGATTATGCGGGTTATACGGGCGGATATGTTAGAAGCCCGATGATTGATTCGAGTGATGAGGAAAAGGTGAAGCTTACGGCTATTTTGGAGAAGGTCGGGGTTCGTAGGGGTTAGGAGCTGACTAAAACAACTGACCACGCCGCATTTTATGCGGCGTGGTTATTATATTTCTTAATATGACATGGCGTGATAATATTATCTATGCTACAGTCATATAAACTAGCAAAAAAGGGTGAGGTTCGTGAAAGTTGTACTGCGAGCAGTCCAAAAGAAGAAAAACGCAATTCCCGAGGATATATTACCTATATTTGAGGACATCGTACAAAGACATGAGGAAAAATTAGGCTCTCATCTTATAGGGCTCAGTTGCGTTCAGCCGGGATGGGATGATGATTTTAGCATAGCGATGAGTGAGCTTCTCACCAAAGAGCAACGATATCGCCTATATGAGGAAGTCGGGGCTTGCAATGGTGCCGGAGCCGATAAAGAGCGTAAACTCTTTGCTCGCGATTATGCCACCTGCCCCTTGAAGATAGGATGGCGTTGTTTGCGAAGGCTTTTGGCAGATGTAAGCCTGTGTTAAACGACAATAACACACTCACACTTACTTTCAAATGTTCACGCGGCCATTACAAGCGCGCTAGAGAGGGGAAATATACTTCTCCGACTGCGAGTGTAGAGTCATATTTTGAAAGATGCGCTGGCAGGCGGCTTTATGAACTGCAAAAGGCGTTGGGGATAGAACTGAAAATTAAATTGGTAGATGTATCGCCGCTTGATGAAGATGTGACAAATCCAGCTGTGTTTACGTTTGAGATTGTGAGCTAGAAATCGACGATAATGGCTATCCGCCCACTAGACATTTAGTTAGAGAAAGCCGGGGTTCAGGAAAGTGTTGAACCTTGAAACAAAACTACAATAAGCCTTGTAGAGGCGGTCTTCTGCAGCCCCAAAGCCTTGACAAAATGGGGGAGTGTGATAGTTACATTCAGTCGCCGGCACTAACAGTACCGCCGGATGACTTAAAAAGGAGGGCTGAGTATGTTCAAACATAGAAAAATAATCATGATGATTTTAAGTACCCTAATCTGCATTTCACTGACGGCTTGTCAGACAGATGAGAGCGAGTATGAGAACGAATATATGACTGAAGTTGCATATGAAGACAACGAGCCGTTGCAGGCGGATGATTATCATGACTATATTACGGCGCAGATAGTTTTTAGCGGCGCGCCTGTCCGCGCAGATGAGCTCCACTGGACGACGGAGCGCGACAGAGCCTGGGAAGAGGACGTTAGAACATTTGCGATAATAGCACTCAGGAGCCACCCTTTGCTACATAGTTATGACATTGTTTTTTTCAGAGGTAGAGCGCATAGGGAGCATTCGTATGAGGCTTTTAATGTGTTGCTGCAAAGAGCTGCTGCCAGAAATGGGATATTGGCGGACAATGCTTATGATATGACAAATGAGCTGCGTGAACTCATTATTCAAAAAGTGAATGCGCTGATTTTGGAAATACCTGACCTTAATGATTATGCGATTAAGTTTATACTGCAAGAGATTGCGGCTGTTTTTGGCGACGCTCATACTATGGTGTATCCGAACATTGGGCGTGTTTTCCCGATCCAGGTCTTTGCGCTTCGTGACGGCATCTATATCACCGGCGCACCACACGAAATGGAGCATATTTTGTACGGCGAGATACTAGCAATAGGCGGCACCAGTATTTATGAGATTACGGAGAGGTTTTTGCGGATTATCTCTCATGAAAATGAGTATGGATTCAGGCATATGAGCCTTGCTGCTGACGTGGTGGCTCAAGAGCTGCTTCATCATATAGGTGTAATAGACGATTCGGGCATGGCGGATTTTACTATTCGGGATGTGTCCGGAGAGATTTTCGATATAACCCTTCAAGCGGTGGGCAGAGATGTGTTTGATGATATGATAACGGCGGAATTTGTGAGTCATGAGCTTGGCTTTTTAACGCATAGACATTTGGAAGAAGAGTATTGGTTTTTTTATGAATATTTCAGTGACGAGAGCTTAATGTATATCCGAATAAGCCGCTTTAGCGAGTCTGCGTCTGTGAATGCAGTGATTCGAGAGCTAAGAAATGAGCTAAGTAATTGGCAAAATGATGACATAGCTAAGCTCGTCATTGACCTGCGGCAAAATCGCGGCGGAAGGCATACTTGGCCGCTTGGCGGCGATTTTTCTATCATAAACGAACTTGCGAACTATGTGTATGTGATTATTGACGGCTCTTCATATTCGGCAAGCATTGTTGCCGCAACTTATATCATGAATTATGCGCAAAATGTGACTATTATAGGTGAGCCAACAGCAGGACCTAAAAATTTCTTTTCAGGCTCGAACAGATTCTTGCCCAATAGCAATTTGTGGTATAGAATTTCCGAGGGTGGGGATATTTATTCAGATTGCAGTGACGTTGCTATTAGACCAGACATACTCATCCATCTAACCATAGACAACATAATCAACCGGCGCGACCCGGTGCTTGATTTCATACGCGACCAATAGTCAAAACAGCGAACTAATTCCCATAACGACAAGTATAACTCCACCCAGAAATTCTGCGGTGGATTTGTATTTTGTGCCGAAAATCATGCCGACTTTTACGCCGATTGCAGAGAGGCAGAATGTTGTCACGCCGATTAGTAGTGCGGCCCTGAATATATTAACCTCAAGGAAGGCGAAAGATACGCCGACTGCCATTGCGTCTATGCTTGTGGCTATGGCTAAGGTGAGCAGTTTGGCAGGTGAGATTTCTATGTTTTCATCCTCGCCTTTTTTGAAGCTTCCCCAAATCATTTTCGCACCGAGTATCGCGAGTATGGCGAACGCGATTACGCCGCTGTAAGCTATTATATGTTCGCTGAACCATGCCGCTAAAAAGAAACCTATAAGCGGCATAACGCCCTGCGCTATGCCGAAATATATGCCGACTGTAATCATAGTTTTAACTCCTGCGCGCCGTCCAGAAAGACCTGCGCAGACCGCGACCGCAAACGCATCCATAGAAAGTGCGACTGCCAACATTGAAATCTCAAAAATGCTCATGTTTTGTACTTCTCCTTTTTTATACTTTATCATAAATAATCATTCGCGTCAAAAAGCTTGTCACACTCAATAATTTCTCGCATATCATACAATATCAATATAATCAAGGAGGATAAAGTATGTGGCGTGGTTTTTACCCTTGGGGTTTTGGTCCTAATCGTCTTTTTATGGGTCCTAGGTTTTTCGGTCCCGGTTTCAGAGGCGGATTTGGTCCTGGTTTCAGAGGCGGATTCGGCCCCGGTTTTAGACGAGGGTTTTGGTAGAAAATGAATAAACATACATAGATTTTAAAAGCCGCTTTTTTCGCAAGCGGCTTTTAAGTGCACAAAAAACACCTCACAATTCATATCTATATTCATTTGTGCATTATTTTGTGCAAAATGAATATAGTTTATCAACTTGTTTTAGTAAAAACTATTGCATATAAATCATATTTTATGTACAATGGAAGCATTAAGTTATTCTTACGGAGAAGGAGGCTTGAACAATGGGCGTGGGGCATGAAATATGCGTGCGCCTGAAAGAACGGCAGGAAATTTGAAATAAATATTTTTAGGAGGAATTAATAATGGAAGGTCAACGCACTTTAGAAATCATGAACACGTGGCCATTTTGGGTTGTTGGTGGTCTATTGGTTGTCTGGGTATTATTTCAAGCAGTATTGTATGTTCGTTTAAGCTTTAAAGAAGCTGAAAGAATCGGCTTCCCTACTTCAAAGCTTAAAACCGCAATGGGTAACGGCGCGTTCGCAGCCATCGGTCCTTCTATGGCAAGTATTGCGGTACTTATCGCTCTTATGGCGGTTTTAGGCGGTCCGGTTGCTTGGCACCGTGACGCGGTTATCGGCGCACCACAAACTGACCTCGCTGCTGCAACGATTGGTGCAGAGGCTGTTATGGGCGAAGGCATGGGTCTTGGCGGCGACAACTTTACATTAGAAGCTGCGGCGAATGCGATGCTTATTATGGCATTAAACGGCGCCGGATGGCTTATTGTTATCACTATTTTCACACCTCATCTTGAAACAATGAGAATTAAAATGTCAGGCGGGGACGCCGTTTGGCTCGGTCTTTTATCCACGGGTGCGACTTTAGGCGTATTCGGTAACTTCTCAGCTATTCGTCTTGTAATGGGCGCGGATCATGCGATAGGGGTTATAGTTGCATTTGTTGTTCAGTTTGTGCTGGATAAACTTGGGGATGTTAAGAACGAAAGCGGCGAGTTTAAGCATAAATGGCTTAGAAGTTATGCGCTTGGTTTCTCGATTGCGGCAGGTCTGTTCGCAGCAGCGGTTGTCGGTGCTAATTTATAATTGTATAAGGGAGGCTGAATTTAATGAATGATGTTAAAAAACATTGGGATAATCCCGTTAATACTATAGGTAGAATTACAGTTTTTGTAGGTCTTTTACTTTGCTTTGCTCCGTTTTTATATTTAGTGCTCGCATATGATGCGATGCCATCTTGGGAAGCGATACTTATGGGCTTTTTAGGCGTAGCTTCGGCGTTTGGTGTTGTTTGGTTTGTTGAGCCGGTTGCGTTCTTCCCGGTTCTTGGTACTGCCGGAACTTATATGAGCTTCCTAGCAGGCGCTATCGGTCAGCAAAGGATTCCGGCGGCACAAATAGCTAAAAACGTTGCTGATGTTGACCCTAACTCGCATGAAGCTGAGTTAGTAGCAGTTTGCGGTATTGCAGGCTCGGTATTTTTCAACGTTTCGCTTATGACCGTTGCGGCTATTGCAGGTACGTTTATACTCGCCATTCTTCCTGATATTATTATGAACGCTATTACGACGTACATACTTCCGGTTATCTTCGGTGCGGTACTTGCGATGTTCGCAAAAGGTAGAATGAAGTTGCTTGCACCGATAATGGTTTTTGTAATATTAGTACAAATGGCAAACAGCGCGGGAATGGTTCCTGTTATGATTGGTAGATTTATCATGCTTTTCAGTGTTATCTTCGGTATTGCTGCTGCTAGAGTTATGTATACAAAGGGCATGGTGAAATAATATGGATATAAAAAAATTATCAGAAGCAGCTCAAGAGTTAGTCGTAAAATGGCGCAGAGATTTGCATCAAATTCCTGAAATTGGCAATAACTTACCAATGACTTCGAAATATGTTCAAGATAGATTGACAGAAATGGGCATTCCTTTCGTTACGATGGTGAACGGCTCAGCTGTGCTTGCGACTATCCAGGGTGCGGGCGAAGGAAAGACCATTGCGCTTCGTGCGGACATGGACGCACTCCCGCTTGTTGAGGAAGCTCCTGTTGATTTCAAAGCGACAAATGGTAACATGCATACTTGCGGTCATGACGCGCATACAGCGATGCTTTTAGGCGCTGCTAAAGTCTTAAACGATAGCAAAGAGTATATAAACGGCACGGTTAAGCTAATTTTCCAACCGGGCGAAGAAGCGCCGGGCGGAGCTAAGCCGATGATAGCCGAAGGCGCACTCAAAGGCGTTGACGCTATTTTCGGTCAGCATATCGGTTGCTTGTTTAACGACATCAAAGACAGCGGTAAGATTATCGTGTCGCATGGAAACGCTATGGCTTGCCGTGACGCGTTTAAAATCAAGATAATAGGTCGCGGCGCGCATGGCGCATGGCCTGAAAACGCAATTGACCCGATTTCAATCGGCACACAAGTAATAAATGGGATTTATATGATAAAAGCACGCGAAGTTTCAGCACTTGACCCTGCCGTTATTTCTATCGGTATGATTCATGCGGGAACAGCGAATAACATAATTCCAATGAGCCTTGAAATTGAAGGGACGACGCGTTCTATCAAGCCTGAAACTCGTAAGAGAATCGCGGAGCGTCTGGAGCAAGTAGTTAAAAGCACTTGTGAAGCACACGGCGCCACTTTCGAGTATGAATACAATTTTGACTATGACATAACAGCGAACAACCCTGAAATGGCTGATTTAGTAATCAAATCGGCTGGCGATTTAGGCTTTGGCGCGGATGTATTGGCACAGCCTTCAGCCGTCATGGGTTCGGAAGACATGTCATTCTTCTTAAACGAAGTGCCGGGAGCGTTCTTCTTCCTAAGCTCGGTCGTGCAGCAAGAAGGTCAAGTCTTTGGGCATCACCATCCTAAGTTTATGCTGGATGAAAGTGTGTTCTGTAAGGGCGTAGCTGTTTTTGTGCAAATTGCTAAGAATTATTTGGGGTAAGTGAGTTGTAATAGTTTGGCTGCTGTGCTTTTGCATGGCAGCTTTTTTGTGGGGGATGTACGGGAAGTGTCGGGGGGCGCAGAGGTCGAGTGGAATGAGCAAACTCAGACCGTCACCACAACAAGAGGCGCAACAGTGATAGTAATGTGATAAGCAGCGCCACTCCGACGGTCAATGGTCAAACTGTTACGATTGATATACCTGCGACAATAATTGACGGCAGAACTCTAGTTCCAATTAGCTTTATATCGGAGGCACTTGATGTAAATGTAGATTGGAATGCTGCAACTCAAACGGTTTTGATTGATACTGATTAAGTTTTTCTAATTAAAGAAAACCGCTGCAACATTTTTTAATCATAATCACCTCTAAAGTATTGACGAACCCCGGTTTTTGTGATAAAATCCATACGTTGTGCAAAAATAATCCTCATGAAATGCCAAAATGTATTTCGAGAGAGAAAATGAGGTGAAAGATATGAGAACAGAGGTTCAGCCAAAGTACTTCCAGTGTACGATAAAGTGCAACTGCGGAAATGAGTTTGTGGCAGGCTCGACGAATGAGAATATTCGTGTTGAGGTATGCTCGAAATGCCATCCTTTCTATACGGGAAGCCAGAAACTTATGATGGGCGAGGGTAGCCGCGCCGAGAAATTCAAGAAAAAATACAATATATAACTTTTCAAGAGCCTGTCTTTATAGATGGGCTCTATGACTATGTATGTGTGGGTGCGGCTTTAAAACCGCACCGTTTTTGACGTGATTACTCTTAATAAGCATGAGGTATATACGATGGATAAAGAAAAATTAGGGCAACTCGGCGGGCAAGCGGTCATCGAAGGGGTCATGATGCGCACGAAAGACGCATATGCCCTTGCAGTGCGCGGCTCGGACGGCAATGTGGTGGTTGAGCGCAATGAGGTTAAAAAACGAAGCGCGAGCATTGCGAAGATTCCTGTTTTGCGTGGTGTTGTGGCGTTTGTGGACTCGATGGTTTTGGGTGTTAAGATTATAACGCGCTCGGCGGAGCTTGCAGGGCTTGATGATGAGGTTGAAAATCCAGGAAAATTTGAGAAGTTTTTAATCGAAAAACTGGGCGATAAACTGAATGACGTCTTGATTTTTTTTAGCGTTGCGGTTGCGATGGTTCTTATGGTGGGGCTTTTTATGATGTTGCCTGTTTTTATCGGTGGCCTGATTTCGAGGGTTTTCGATTTAGGTGAATATAGCTGGGCACTTGGGATAATCGAGGGCGTTGTGAGGTTTGCGATTTTTCTTTGCTACATCTACATCATCTCGCTGAATAAGGATGTTAGGCGCGTTTATGAGTATCATGGTGCGGAGCATAAGACGATAAACTGCCTCGAAAGTGGCGAGGAACTGACGGTCGAAAACGTGGCGCGTCATTCGAGGTATCATAAGAGATGCGGAACGAGCTTTTTGCTGTTTGTCATGGTAATTGCGATGCTGTGTTTCCTTTTTGTGCGGACGGACGATTTTTTGCTAAGGGTTCTGTCGCGGATCTTGTTTGTGCCACTGATTGCGGGCGCGTCGTTTGAGGTTCTCAGATGGGCGGGTAAGAGCAAGTCTAAGTTTGTCGAAATAGTTAGCTATCCGGGTATGAAATTGCAAGGAATGACAACGAAAGAGCCAGACGAAGCGCAGATAGAATGCGCGATTATGGCAACGAAAGCGGTACTTTCCGAAAATGCTGACGTTTAGGAGGAAGTGCCATGTTCGATCTTTTGGAAGATGTTTTGCGCGATGCCAAAAGGATGCTACGAGAGGCCGGAATAAGCTCATGGGCAATTGATGGGGATATTTTGATGGCTCACGTGCTCGGTTGGCGCAAGGAATCATTGATAACAAGGAATAAGCATATTTTATCCGGCAAAGAGCGTGAGCTTTTTAGCACACTTATTGAAAAACGACTTGCTCTCATGCCGGTAGCATATATTTTAAATCATGTGGAGTTTATGGGGTTGGACTTTTTTGTTGACGAAAATGTCCTGATCCCGCGGCCTGATACTGAAATTTTGGTCGAGGCGGCGATAGATCATATTAACAAAAATGGTGCAACAGCGGTCCTCGACATGTGTACGGGGAGCGGCGCGATTGCGATAAGTATCGCGAGGTTTTGCCCAAATGTCAAAGTCGCGGCGGCGGATATTTCGTCGGCAGCACTTGAAGTCGCCAGAACTAATAGCGAAAAAAATGACGCGCAAATTGACTTTGTTGAAAGCGATATGTTTGAAAACATCGACGCTACTTTCGATATAATCATCTCAAACCCGCCATATATCAGCGCGAGAGAGATGACGGAGCTTGCGGACAACGTCTCCAAATACGAGCCGCACCTGGCTTTGTACGGCGGCGAGGACGGGCTTTCGTTTTACAGAAGTCTGGCAAAAGCGGGTGAATATTTGCAAGACGACGGCGTCATAATTATAGAGATTGGCGCGTATCAAAAGAGTGCGATTGTCGATATATTTATAAAAGAAGGATTTTGCCTATTTTCGGCATTTAAAGACCTTGCCGGACTTGACAGAACGTTGA
>Ga0123355_10001485_pt1 | contig 32671 bp, 18 predicted proteins | sample TergutEmb28metaG_3_FD_89872 | JGI IMG/M metagenome (GOLD analysis project Ga0123355, IMG submission 89872) | Embiratermes neotenicus P1 segment gut microbial communities from Petit-Saut dam, French Guiana - Emb289 P1 | ecosystem: Host-associated > Arthropoda: Insects > Digestive system > Gut ...
CCCCCTTCATCCTTCTCTCAAAGTCCCCGGTAGATGAGCCCTCCTCCAGGTTCCCCAAATGGGGCCCCTATGGAAAAAGATGCCCAACTCCAGAGCCTTTTCTACATATCCTTCAGGGTCCCCAGTAAGGAAGTGCTCCCTCCAGGTTCCCTTCACAGAGCTCCCACAGAGAGAGACACCACACCTCCAGAGCCCCCTTCATCCTTCTCTCAAAGTCCCCAGTAGACAAGCCCTCCTCCAGGTTCCCCAAACGGGGCCCCTATGGAAAGAGATACCCGTCTCCAGAGCCTTTTCTACATATCTTTCAGGGTCCCCAGCAAGTATCTCGGAGTTCCCGGTTAATGGACTTCCATAGGGTGATGTCTGTCCCTTGAGCCCTCCTCCCATATCCTTCCAAATCCCCAGAAAGGAGCTCCCCTAACAGAGCTCCCACAGAGAGAGATGCTCCCTATCTGGAGCCCTCCAAAAATACTCAAGTCAACAACTCCACAGGTTCCCCAGTGGGCCCCTGAAGTGAGAGATGCCCATCTCCAGAATTTTTTGCACCTTTCCCTTAAAGTCTGTGGTAAATGCCCCCCCTCCCCCTTCCATGTCCCCCATCAGGGTCCCCATGGAGAGAGAAGCTTCATCTCCAAGACCAATGGTTAATTCGTTCATTTATATGTCGGGGTCCCCAATAAGGAGCCCTCCCACAAAAAAGGGGAAAAATATTAGGTCACTGTCCATGGAGTCCCACGTGGACGGAAGGCCTCCATACAATGGGGTGCGGCCTAGTTCCCCAAGGGGATCGTTTAAGACACTGCAATCTCTACCCCAGTGCCATGCAGCCTTCAGCACAATACTTTCCACCTTGGCTTGGGTAGACCAGAGCCACGTTAGCGAGCCTGTGTCTTAGCAACCCTTATCAGGGTATGCCCTTCACAAGTTTTACCGCCTCCCACGTGACCCAGGGTAGAGTAGAGTACAAGTCCACAATACGCCGAAGTATGGACAAGGGGTTGCATTTATGGGAGACATGACAACCGATACTTTGAAATTAATTTACTTTGCATATTTCCATTCCATTATGTATATGTAGTTACCTTTTGGGATATTCCAGCAGCGTGAGAGTATACACCATCCAAAAGAAAATTGTTAAATTTATGACAAGTGTAAAGAAACTCATCTCGTGCAGGGAATTCTTTAAGTACTATAAAATATACAACACAATACAGGCCTTACACACTGGAAACAATCCAGTCGCACAATATGCATTGCTTCAGTATGAACATGTCTTCAGACAAAGAGGGCATATTTGTTGTCTGGTGTATGAGAAAAATATTAAAGGAGGCAACAAGAAGGAAGTCCTGGTCTCACCCTTCAACAAATTAATGAAGTCAACAATATTGTTGTAACCAGAGAACTACTGCCATGGCTATGGAAGATTTAGATCTTATACAGGATTACAAAGGAAAGTCGTAGATTATTACTAAATCACATGGGAGGTGGAATACTAGAGATTTTACTTGGTGGTACTTAAAGCTTTGGCAAATGCCAACAGATTTTTTACAGTTGACATTGATAGTGTTGATGGTAACTGTGATGTGACATGTCCTAAAGTTGCAGATGGAGAACACTTTGTCCAGGTACAAACAGCAGTTGCAAATATATTAAATAAGCAACAGGCATTGTCTTCTGACTCAGCAAGAGATAACACAACCTCACTGTTAAAAAGACTAGAAACTGTGCACTCGGTAAGCAATAGTATTATTTGCAGTTTAATAGGATATCTCAGAAATGGGAATAATGGAGTGAAAATTAGAGAAACTGCAATATAATGAATTTCACCAATATCTGTGGATGATTTCTGGGAGGTATGGAAGGGTATATTCATAGTCTTACATACACTAGGCTTCATTGTGAATCCATATAGCTGAATTTTCCAACAATTTTTAAGGAAGTCTCTCATGCCGAAATAAAGAGTGTAACTGTTTGTAGGTCATATAAAAAAATTCATTTACAGCCTATATAAACATGAACCCTTCTATACTGAAGTTTAATAAAATCTCTCAAGAACTTACAGGATATAAGAAAAAGTCTATTAATGGGCTTACATAAACTAGGGTTTATTATGGATCTATATGGCTGAATATAATTTCCCACTAATGTCTGGTGGAAATCTTCCATATCCATTACTAAGAAAATGTGTGAAACATCTTATTGTATACTTTATAAAAGTACATTTGTGTAAAGTGGGATGTTTTGTGCGTTAATATGGTCGAAAGTGAGAACTTCCAATAACTTTTGGTGGAGGACTTTCATATTCCATTTGAAAAAACATGAAATGTTTTATGACAGTGTTTTGCAAATGGGGGCCCGTGACTAGAAGAGATTATAGTCGGTAGAACCACCATTCCTTCCTTCGTGCTTTTACTATTGTAGTTTGTGATTACCAATAGAAAGTTATTTTTGTACTGTAATACATTGTTGCATTTATTTGATAAAGGTTTTCAGACTTCAGTTTTCTTATCTGCAAAAACTGTAAGTATTATTCGGAGTTACGACGGAAGATGTCCATTAGTTGCGATGCTTCTGGGGAGGGGTCCACAGAATTAAACATTGCAGGGTTCATGGCTATGCACAGAGGTTTATTAATTGTGATTGCTCGATACCAGATAATCTGTGCTCGATACAGAAGTGTTTTTGAGTTGCAATATCATCTACACACGCACATACGATCTTCCTCATATCTTTACTACAACAGTTCTGACACAGACCGTGAGAGTGCACCTAATACCATGCCAGAGACCATTTTGTGCGCTTATCTCAGTTCGCCTGCCATCGGTCTGTTCGTCTTGTTGAGATATATCTGTGGTTTTGGCCGTTCTTGACAACACGTCAGACGTATTGAAGGTGCAGGTGGTGTTGCGTATTGTGGTTCAGTTTGTCATTCTTTTATTCTTACGTTACCAGCATGAGTGGTATATCCACAGGTAATTTTGATGACTCTCTTTAGTGTTATCTTCACCTTCATTGTTAACCTAGAAACCGCATTTAATATGCTGAATTTTCTGAGTTAATCGTAGGCGTGAAAACATATTGGTTCTTGGGAGTGGAAAATGGCTTGTGAATTTAACTCAACGACTCTTAAAAGGAGGCCCACTTGGGATGTTACATTACTTTGGACTGAAAGGTTATAATGCCGTAAACGTCAGGGGTGGGATGTCATCGCAGTTGTACTTTTTTTTTTGCGTTCTTTTGCCACAGTTGATTCCCATTTGTGTATATATACTGAAACGTGGTACAAGTTTCTGACGCTGTTACCGGTCCTGTCGTAGCAGACTTTTTAATTGAGACATGCTGGTAAGCTGTACAAAAAAAAAAAAAAAAAAAAAAAAAAAAGGGGAGGGGGGAGGGTGGTAAGGGGAAAAAAAAAAAAAAAAAAAAAACTGGCAGGTGGTAGGTTGTGTAGGTCAATGTGGCATAATTCAATAACCGGCAGTTCGACTGTCCAAATATTTCACCCGTAAAAGCATACCAAATGGACACACCTGTGGCTTGTATAGGTCGTTTACATTTATTGGAGGGCACAATAACCGGCAGTTCGTCCATCCAAATATTTCCTCTGTAAAAGCATACCAAATGGACACGCCTGTGGCTTGTATAGGCCGTTTACATTTATGTATCCGCATTTGGTTGTAATGGGGTTCTACACATGATGATAGTAATATATTTGAGAGAAACATCTGTAATTTGTTGTTTGGACTTGATATATTTTTTCCAGCATATAATTAGGAATTCTATAAAATTTGCAGCAGCATATTAAAAACATATTTTGTTATGCATTTTGTGTACAAAGTTTGTAGCAGTAACAGGTTGTGGTTGTGCCCAGTGTTTTATTCGTAACATTTTACATAATTTTGTGTACTGTAATTCCTTTTGGATATGTTTGATGAATGGAAGAGTGTGATGATATTTTCCTGTACTACTTTATTTTTATCCAACTTATTCAAGTTTAGTATCGACCTGTTATTGCATTTATTTGCCATTTGATTCTGAGTAGAAGGTATTAGAGTGCCAATACTGAAGTCTGGACACCAAATTTGAAGAGTAAAAATTACTCTTGGTGCAAATTAAGGATTCAAAACTCCTGCAAAGCACACCTGAGTGGTATACACAGCACAACAGTCAGTCACTGTTAAATGTGCTTCATTGTAAAGAAGTGGTCTGACAAATAAGGGAAGTTTATTGCATGGTTTATTATAATGTGAGACATTATCATGCATATGAATCCCACATGCTGTTTGTAATATGTGAACAGGGATGGCTGTGATATCTGAGAGTGGTATAATTATTCACTTTCTGTTTTATTGTCTTTTATGACCTAATATATTTATGTCTCATCTGCAGCATGCAGGACAAACTCACAACATATGGCTAGTTTATAAATCCTTTTAAAATGTGACAAAGTTCAAATATTTGGCAGTGACATTAATGAATGAGAGTTGCATGCATGCATAAATGAAGAACAGTTTGAATTTGGGGAATGCCTGCCACCATTTTTTCCAGAATAATTTGTCTTCCCATTTTATATTTAAAAAATATAGAGTGCTGAATGTGAAACTTCATCTCTCACACTGAAGGTAGAATGTAAGCTGGGAGTGCCCAAGAATAGGGGATTGAGGAATTTATTTGGGTGTATGTGGGAGGAAGTAACAGGAGGCTGGAAAAACTGCATAAGTAGAATCAGGAGCTTTGTGCTGCTTCTAACTCTTCAGATGTTGGTATTAGTTTATGAGTTCAGGGAGGGTGAGATGATGTGCAGGACATGTGGCACATATGGGGGAGAATGCAAATGCATGCAGTATTTTAATGGGGAAAGTGGAAGACAAGAGACCACATGGAAGACATTTCCATAGTTTTGAGGAAAATATTAATGTGTATCTTAAAGTAGTGGATGGGATGGTATGGACTTGATTCATCTGTTTTAAGCATAGTAATGTACCTTCAGGTTCCGTGAAATGAAAGGAATTTGACTAGCTGAGGAATGATTAGCCTCTGAAGAAGGAATCTGCTCCATGGGGTTTGTTATTTATTGTTTCTGGGCAAGTGATTACACATTGCTGATTGTTTTAACGGCTTATATTTGTAATTAAAAAAATTGGTATCATTTTGGTGTATATTTTCAGCATGATGATGAAGCACACTGTTTTGATGTGGTTATACCCATTAATTCTTTTTTGGCAATGTTCTGTAGCATGTAGTGCTAACACCTTTCTTTTTTAAGGAAGGAAAGTAGACCAGAAAACATTAAAATTGTCTATTTTGCTTCATGTTTACCACCAACTTTCTTCTAGAAGAAACATCAGTTTCACCATTTACTAACAGATATCTGTGCCTGTACATTTAAATATACATCCCTTCCCCATACTTTTGTACTCCCAATGTGAGTATTTTGGTGTACTGAGGATTTCTAGACATTTAGATTTTGTCCATCATCTTATATTCAAGAAACCCAATTTTGGAGGATTTGCTCCCATCCACAGGTTAAGGGGAGGAAGCAAGTACTCTGTTTGTTATAACAGAAAGAGCTGTTCTTGATTGATGGACCTCATTCAGTTTCTGCATGTTCTTGATCATCTTGTACTAAAAAAAAAAAACATTGTTCAGGAAATGGATTGGGTCCGTACCCTTCCTGAGGTGAAGTGGGGAGGCAGATGTGTATTTTGGCAGGTTTATTATGTTTAAGAATTCTTTTATTTGGCTTTGAAATGCTTTGGGTATGAAAAATATTACAAACCCCACACAGAACTACACAAGAGTGCAAATGCGTAATCCAGGTCCGAGTATTATATAGTTATAAATACACTCTACATTATTTTATATGTTCGTGTGTAGTCAGTTAATTTCTTGTGGACATTAAAGCTTTTGCCGGAGCTAGTTAAAACTGGGTGTACTACACTGTATAGCTAATTACAATTGAAAGCATAAATAATTTTTATGTAATTTGAAAGCTGTTTCAAGACATATCTCTGTCAGTTGGGCCATCTGTCTGTCTGCAAGTAACAGTACCCATACTGGTGAAATGAAGTAGTTGAAACTCAGTTTAGTAGACCCACACCAAATAATGTTGAGGCTTTGTATGAATCATGATCCACGCCAAATTCAAATATATGCAATAATGGTACCAAAAGATGCACATAAGTATATTAAAATTAGTTTATATACGCAGTGAACTAAAGGTTTCAGCCAATCATGTGGGTCTTCATATCCATTTTATAGAAAATATAGTGAAGTTTCATCAGTGTAGATTTTGACGCAGCAGGTCAACTACTGATCATATATTCTGCATTTTTTAATACTTGAAATAAATGGGAATACAGTGAAGTGGTGCATAAACTATTTATAGACTTCAAGGAAGCTTATGATTCAGTTAGGAGGGCAGTCTTATATACCATTCTCATTGGATTTGGTATCCCCATGAAACTGGTAAGGCTAATAAAAATGTGTCTGCATGACCCCTATCACAGAGTCTGGGTAGGCAAGTATTTGTTTGACATGTTTCCAATTAAAAATGGTTTGAAACAAGGAGATGCTTTATCACCATTGCTTTTCAACTTTGCTTTAGAGTATGCCATTAGGCTGGTTCAGGCAAACTGGGATGGCTTGATATTAAATGGTGCACATAAGCTGTTGGTTTATGCTGATGATGTTAATATGTTGGATGGAAGCATACATGCAATAAAAAAAAACACAGACTCTTTAGTAGTTGCTAGTAAGGAGACTGGACTAGAAGTAAATGCTGGTAAAACTAAGTACATGGTCATGTCTTAAGATCAGAATGCAGGATGAAGTCATGATATAAAGATTGAAAATAGATCCTTTAAAAGAGTGGAAGAGTTGAAATATTTGGGAACAACCTTAACAAATCAAAATTCTACCCAGGAAGAAATTAAGAGCAGAATGGAGTCAGGGAATGCTTGCTGTCAATCAGTGCAGAATCTTTTGTCTTCCAGTTGGTTATCCAAAAATATAGAGATTAAGATATACATAACTGTAATTTTGCCTTTTGTTTTGTATAGGTATGAAACTTGGTCACTCATATTGAGGGAGGAACATAGGCTGAGGGTGTTTGAGAATTGGGTGCTGAGGAGAATATTTGGGCCTAAGAGGGATGAGATAACAGGGGACTGGAGAAAACTACACAGAAAGGAGCTTAGTGATGTGTACTCCTTGCCCAATATTGTTCAGTTGATCAAAGCAAGAAATATGAGGTGGGCGGGGCATGTAGCACGTATGGGGGAGAGGGGAGGTGTATACAGGGTTTTGGTGGGGAAACCTGAAGGAAAGGGATAACATGCAAGACCCAGGCGTAGATGGGAGGATAATATTAAGATTAATCTTCCGGAAGTGGGATGTGGGGGCATGGACTGGACTGATCTGGCTGAGGATAGGGACAGGTGGCAGGCACTTGTAAATGCGGTAATGAACCTTCAGGTTCCATAAAATGCAGGGAATTTTTTGACTAGCTGAGAATCGGTTAAATTCACAAGAATGACTCAGTTCCGTGGGCTAAATAAGTAAGTATAGTCTAGTTTAATTCAGGTATAAAGTCTGGGGTATAGTGTATCACTATAGACCAAGTTAAAAATCATCTGACTGTTCTTAGTGCACAAATGTACATCAAAATGTGTCGATTAGTTCTGAATATAACACGTGGACTGAAACAATATCTCAGTTTTGAGTCTTGAAAATAATCCAGCAGATGTTAAAAGTACAGAAGGTAATGAACGAAAACATCATGGTCAAGTGATAGTGAAGTGCTGCTTTTTATTTGGAAGGGCCCAGGTTCAACTCTCGACCTGGAGACTGGTACCATTTCTGACGGCTGTCTTGGTTTTCATCGGCGCCTCCAGGTTAATGCTGGGATATTACTAAAAACTGCGACTTTCTCCCTTTCACTTAATTCTTTCCCTAACAGCCTACCGTGCAGTCCTGTATGTGTAGCAGCTACTGACTGACGGGCTGCGAACGCGCCTAAAATAAGCGTTTTGCATATTAAGTCACGTGTCCATTGCTTCATATACGACTCTTCATAGTGCGGTTTGTATTGACGACGAATGAATGCCTGCAGTTCTGCACGGCTGAGTACCGTTGTAATTAAAAGAAAGGAAAAGAACGTGCCCCGTAGTCTCACGGAAATAGCGTGGTGAAATTCTTGTATCGGTGACGTCACGATAGAGTTGATGAAAAAGGTAAGAGCGGTGAACCAGGGTAGAACGGGCAGTGGAATAAACTTACGCTAGTGAGAGAGAGAGAGAGAGAGAGGGGGGGGGGAGGAACAGTGGCTTTCTTCCCAATTTTGCGAAACATAGGCCTGTGGGCTATAATATGGTGTCCTTATTTTATGCGACTAATATTGTCTACTTCCAGCGGATCTTACAGCTTGGCTTGAGTCTCGGTTGACACGTTGTAGTTACATGTATTGCAGTTGGTATTTGTTTTATAATTATCTTATTTGTTTAATGAAGGGGCCGAAAATATTTAGTTCATTGCATTTCAATTAATATTAGGTATTACGTACCAACTTCAAATATATTGCTGGAAATATTGTCACACGCCTCTCAGGCGAGCACTTCGTGTATCATATTCGTTGTTCATTGCACATGCCAGCCCAGTGTCATGTAGCAAATTAAACCCCGCACAGTGGTAGCAGAGTCGCGGTCTTTTTCGTGAGTTCCCCATTTCGATTCTTGGCTTAGAGATCTGCTCTAAGATACGGTCTATGCATTCCGTGGTTTTACTTCTTCCAGTGAAATGCCCTGGTAGGTTCTTCCTTAGGCCTGTAAATTCATCAGTTCCTTAAGCACCTCACATTTGACACTATAATCTGTGCTGCTGGAAAAGCGCCTTGAAGTATAGCCCTGTGACCCCTCAATCAAAACTTCATTAGGGAGTCTTTTCTGAATACTAAAGTTTTCAAGAGTGCCGCAACTTTTTCTTCTGTTTCACCAGCCTCTGTTGCATTCGTGTGACAGAAATGAGAACAAATAATTTTGAACAATCTTGGGGTTCAGTATTATAGTGCATGTATTTGGTTGTGATTATATTTGATGCGGTTATATTTGATGTGTCGGATTTGTACTGAAGGTTGTGGTTGTTCGTTTTTTTGTAATTTCTAATAATTATGTTGTATGTAGCGTTTGGTGGAAGTATATAACATTTGTTTAACATGTGAGGAGAAATAAAGAATTTCCTGATTTTAATAATTGTAGGTCAGGGCTTAAAAAACTGGCGAACTTCCGTCCAGTTGGTGATTAGGCAGTGTACGAATTACACCACAGTTGCGAAGGTGAGGAAAGGAGAACCTGAAAGAGACAGAGAATAGAAATGAGAGTTGGGTTAATGTGACCGACAAGAGCGGTGTTGTGTCAGTTGCTGCTTGGACAGCATGTGGGGTAGGATGTTTGTGTGGGGTTAGGTATGGACCATGACAGCGACAACGTGGCAGTATCATCTGCATGTTGGCCGCGACTGCAAACATTTGTGCGATTTTATTTTACAGCTGCAAAGGTGATGTTATTCTGATTATGTGACGGTTGGGCGGACGTTATGAGAAATTGTTATGGTTTTGGAGTATGATGAAAACTCTTCACGGATGTTTCGTAGCGCATCCTAGTTTCGTACTGTACTGTGTCTGGCAAGTGGAATGCATATTAGAGCCCATGAAGGAGGTGTTATTCTGTATTGTGTATTATGTGGCGTGGTGCCGTACGAGAAACCCCTAGTTCTGTTATACGAAAATATTTAACATATTGTGCTCAGCAGTGTACGTGATACCGTACCAGGTGGCAAGAGATGAAAACTGTTCTTCCCTTAAGCACTGATAAAGGAAAGGGTGTGTTGTGTGGCCATTTGAGAAATTTTGTTGTGAAATGATAGTTTAGCCCAACAGTGTACAAAAGTTTAGCGTGTACGAAGTAATAAAGTCCAAGTTGTTCGTTGATATCAGTATAAATAACACATATATTATTTTTTAATGCATTGGCCAGTTACGGAGCCTGCGTTTTTTTACACGTTTGGAAAGTATCTGGTCATTGTCGTATTTCCGTTATTGTGGGCTTATGAACAGGGATGGATATTTTTATTCGTATTTGGTCGTAATTTGTATATTCAACATGTTTCGGCAACATTACGTTGGACTAGTTGTAATTTAATGTACGTTGTATGCGTAATAAGGACAAATAACATGTGAATTTAGGGGACGTTGGCCAATAATGACGTGGGTCATGTTACAGAGATCCTAGTGCACCGTTACCACGATTGTTTCAAATTCTGATTTGCAAAGCTTATCATTCCAGTTCGCATTGTCATGAAGTGGTTTATTTCAGTATGAATAACTGAACTGTTGTTACATATGCATGGATGGTATGCACTTCAGATGTTTCATGGCTGCGATTCCTTGACTTCGAAACAGCAGCGGGAAGATAACATGAATGCAAGTAAATGTTGCTAAGCACGGCTGTTTTAAAATAGTATGAACCTTTTAAGGGATAAACGTGTATTGAAAGAAGCCATTAAGACAGTTATCTTAAAGTGACAATTTTATTAGTTCACTTATGGAAAATAAAAGCGAAGGGAACGTTGCAACTAATGAATTAGTTAGAAACAGTCCCGTAAAAAGAACATTTGTACCCGATCTGAAGGATGAAGATATAGAAGAGGACTATGAATCTTTGGAATATGAGGAGGACTGTTATTATTCTTACGTTGCCGAGTCAGGGGCACCAAGTTTCGATCACTGTTGGCCGGACGATGAAAATTTACCCATATCGGGGTTAGATGATTCAGTGACAGCCGATGTGGACCCGTTTTGCGTTGAGGCTGAATTTTATCCTAAACCCACCAGCAAGAAAACAAGGAGCGTGAGAGTGACATTTCAAGACCTTTCAAAGCCGTACTTCGCAAAAGTGAGCAGTCCCCGCAACTACAGACGTTTTCTGCAGTTAGTGAAAGGTAAACAGTATCATAGTCTTAGGTTTTCCCGATTTGTTTTTATATTCAGAACAGGAAAGTATGAAATTTACGTGTCAGAACTGAAGTCGAAAGGCCCACATATTTTCGTACAGCGCAGACCTGCATTGCCTTCGTACGGTGTTTTCAAATTATGGCGCTGCGAACGTGCTTATACAAGCGAAGGGGCCTCGGCTAGTTCAACGGCTGCGCCGGGCTGACCCAGTTCGGCCTGACATATTTAAAATATGCCCAAAAGGTGAAATTGAAAGACCCTGGGAAAGTTCCGAGACAGAGAAGGCCGTAGCTGGGGATTGTACTGAGCTTTCGTGAAACATTATTTCCGAAAAATAGGATAACGATTGCTGTTCATGGGTGAAGCGGAAGTTGCAGTCACAGCGCTCAAAGGAACTAATTTCCGTACACCGTGGGTTTAGCTACCTCGTGAATGACACCGAATTCGCTTGAATTGAATTTTTCTTTCTGTTTAAAGGAAAAACATTCTCTGTTGCTGCGTACAAGCGTTCTGTGCGCGATCCGTGAATACAGTTCTCTAATGGCTATTTTGAAAGTTCACTTATTTTTTAATTACAGGAAGAATGCTTGTGAAAAGTAATCCCGGGACTTCTTTAATTGACGATGTGTTTATTTCATATGACCCTTAGAATATCTAATTAAGAACCTGCATGTACCCACGAAACGAGCGGCAGTCATTTTAGTTAAAGTCGAAACATACATTGCATTTTGACGTTTTGCTGACCGTGCATCTCAGTATATTTGTCTCAGTAATTAGCCAACTTGATGCACAAATTTTTTGTTTTAAAATAAGTTTATTTCATGCCTGTACATGTTTGGAGCACATGTGCTCATCGTCAGGAGGTCAAAATTGCATTACACAGCCTCTGGTATCATCACACCTATGGGTGGCCATCTCGTGCTCGAAACATGTAGAGGTATGAAATAAACTTATTGTAAAACAGAAATTTTGTGTATCAAGTTGGTTCATTACTGAGACAAATGCAGTGCATTGTTACGTATGCTACTGATGTGTGTTCGAAGCTATCTAAAATCAGTCCACAGATACAAATTTTTAATTTTGGATGCCTGTCATCCTGACATCCTGTATTTATATGAGCAAGGATGTGAGTATCCTTGGTTATTTTCCGAAGCCAAAAGGGGTCAGCGAACAAAACAGTTTGGGGCGCACAGGTGTAGATCACGCCGTAACAGGGAGGGAATGCCCGCTCTTTGGTATGCGTGTTTCGTTGTCAAACTTTGTAGCGGATGGTAGTGATTTTTGTGCGAGAGGTTTGGAATAAGAGATCGATAGAAGTAGTTAATTTCGACCCATATAATTTTACTGTAACCTCTACACATGTCGTGTAGTTTCTTCACTGAGCTTTTCCACCGTTAATGGAGTATGTGTAATGTAGGACGCACCTGCTATTTTCCTTAATTCCCCCACGCAGGCGCCAGGATGATACCTTGAAATATCACAGGGAGGGAATGCCCGCTCTTTGGTATGCATGTTTCGTTGTCAAACTTTGTAGCGGATGGTAGTGATTTTTGTGCGAGAGGTTTGGAATAAGAGATCGATAGAAGTAGTTAATTTCGACCCATATCATTTTACTGTAACCTCTACACATGTCATGTAGTTTCTTCACTGAGCTTTTCCACCGTGAATGGAGTATGTGTAATGTAGGACGCACCCGCTGTTTTCCTTAATTCCCCCAGGCAGGCGCCAGGATGATACCTTGAAATATCACACGATTTTTTAAATGTTATCCATATTCGATACAGTATACTGATTTTACAGTATTTAACCCAACTGTTGCACAATTACCAACAAACAATAATTTGTCACAATGTGCCTCCTACATGTTTTGCCACTTAGCATGGTCATCATCACTGAGGTCTCCAACAAAGGAATACAGTAATGGCAGGTCTGTTACAGATGTGCATATGTGGAGTTGGAATACTGTACAATTACTGTGTACTGACACAATGATCCAGCATGGTGTAAGCACGTACTGTTGACACAGGGATAACTCTCCAGAATGAAAATTACCAGTTCATATAGATGTTTGTCTGCAACGATGGACAGATATTCACATGTTATGTATAACACTTATATGAAAGGAATTTGTCAATAGTTTTTATTTTAAATATTTCTTACAGTTTCAATTAAAAATACTGTATTCTGATTCTACATATGCACATCTTTAACAGAATTTGTCATTATTATGTGCCTTTGTTAGACTGCCCTGATGATGGCCATGCTGAGGCCGAAACATGTAGCAGGCACATTGTAATGTGACAAGTGATTGTTTGTTGGTAATTGTGCAATCGTTGGATTAAATGCTCTGTGATCACATAACTGTTTTCATGTTACAGTTGACGATACCTAACCATTCCAGATACCTTGTTAATGTAATGGCAGCATGCTAGATTTTGTGTTCTGGAAGCATGTAGTTTGAATTGTGGTCATGGTCACAGGTACTTTGAATTTTTTTGGGTTCCCTCATTGTCCCCAGGTTAGTATTAGATTAGTACATTGGAATGAACCTTATTTGTGTCCTTCCAAATCCTGGCCTGATCACTGCTTATGTTCATCTTCCTTGTAATTCAGTAGTGTAGAACCTTTACAGTTGAAACAGCATTGTTAAATAATGGAAGAATCAGTCACAGGCTTCCTCCATTATCTCATTTGATTCTTTGTATGCTTGGCAGTCAGGACATAAGTCATAAAATAACTGAATTTTCTCGGAAGCACAAACTTAGGATAAGAAGTATGGTATTATTGTTCCAGCTGAGGAGGCACCTGTTGATATGTCCCCAGACTCAGGTTTCAATGAACTGCATGGACTGACCCCTGAGGAACAGGAGCGTCAGCGTCAGGAATGGCAGCAGGAACTGGCAAAGGTACACATATTATGTTTGATTACAAGTTGTGGTGGTGGTGGTGGTGATAGTTGTAGTGGTGAACTGTTTAATCCTCTGACTGCCACGTAATTGGTATCAGATATTAAGTTATGTTGTACTTTAGCCAGGATGTTGTACAATGTTAGTCTGTAATATTTTCTGTTTTGTTTTTCATGCTATGTCTATATGAATGGATAAATATAATATATACTCTATGTCTTGGTGAAAATGTGGAAGTATTGATGTAATGCTTTTAGTTGTCAGTAAACAGTGTGGTGTATATTACTTATAGCATTTTATTGCTGCAGTGTCAAAATGGTACTTTCAGTATGTGCTGGAACTGTGTTCAGACTGTATGTAATTATGCATGTCCCATGAAATGCCTACCTCAACTCAGGCAGTTATTTACTGGTTTATTTGAATGAAATATGTATCAACAGAGGTCAAAATCTCAACCTTTATGTAGTTACCACCAACTTGCAGCTATGTACCTCTGTCGCACTGTGGTCTTGCCCATGCCATGTGTACAGACCCATCTGTTGGTATGTAGTTGTTCAGTAATCATGGGAGGAAGGTGGTTTATTCTGTGTCTGGTGGTTCTTTAGAACACTGAACACTTCACACACACATCCATGTTGTTTATGGATCCTGCCATGGGGATGCATGGGCATTTGTTGAAGAATACTGGTTCCCCAGTTGTTGACACCTAAGCCAAACTGTTTTTTGTTGTGTAAATCAGCAGTTGTGAGAGACATGATGCAACATACACAAACTAAGCTTTGTATGAAAATTATTAATTAAGAATCCTGTGTATGAGTACTGTTGTTGGGAGAGGAGAATCATTATTGATGGGGTCCAGTGGTTATCAAAATTCAAGACTAAATAATGTTTATAGGTTGAGGAGGAAATCCAGACACTACGCCAAGTTCTTGCATCCAAAGTGAGGATGTCTCAAGAACTGAAGCGGAAGCTAGGTATTAGTGCTTGGAAGGAATTCCAAGATGACATGTCCCAGGGTATTCGCAATGTCAAGGAGTCCAATGTGTAAGTATTGATGTGTATTGTTGTTGTTGTTGTTGTTGTTGTTGTTGTTGTTATTATTATTATTATTATTATTATTATTATTATTATTATTATTAATCAGCTCTGCTTGCTGGAAGCCTCCTGTATGTCTTTCTTATAGCTGTTGTCTTTTATTTCTATGCATATGTGAAGTCTCGTTTCATTAAATCTTTGGTGCTGTGAACGGTAGGATGTAGACTTTGTAGTTTGCACTGCAGCATTTGCACTTGCTAGTCACCTAACTTTGGCCAAACACTCTTTTAACAAAGCATTTTTGTTTTTTTATACAAAGCTGATGAGATGAGTACTTAAATGGGAGGTCTTGTCCATCATTCTTCCACCGTATTTCATCTTCCATATTATGGAACAGATGTTGAGGACTTGAACGTGGGGAGTGTGTACTAGAAGTTGTCATGTGAATTTACTTTGAATTAGTAATAATGCAGTATTAAATTTTACAGGAAACTCTTAAAGGCTTTTGAAACAGTGTAATTGAGGTCTCCCACTCTTCTTGGCCGTTGTGTGGTGTAGGTTGGTTTGATACCATTTCAAGACAGTGTATCAGTCCTGTGGTCATGGTCAGGGTGTTTGAGAAGAAAGCTGTAATTGTACTTCACTCATTTTCTCATAAATTAATAACTGTTCATAAACTTTTTATGTGGAGTAACGTACACGATATACTTTCCTGAGCATCCAGACTGACTCTGGGACCTACCCAAATCCATATTCAGTTGCACTAGGGTTGTGTCCATAGGGGTGAAACATTTGGGGCATGAAAGTGCCAGCATAGAATTTATTTCTGAGGTTAAGAATGAGTAGAACTGTACCTCCACTTCCTCATATGCCTTCATGGCATGCATAAAGACAATTTTACCTACTTTGTTACCTTCATTTAGTATTTTCTCCTTTTGTAGAAAATTGTATTGCACCCAAGAGAGTGTAATGACTTTACACTGTCTTTACAATTGTTAAGCTGTTTCATAAATATAGCAGGTGTCTACGCATGTTTACACAAAAGATATCTCAGAATAATATACTGCAGTTCAGAATGTGATATCTGCATATTGCATCAAGGAATTCCACACACAATGTTTTTTCTATATTTATTTTCCTTTGCCATGGATTATTTCACCAAAATTGTAGCATGTATTTCACTTTAGCAGCACTGTTTTCTTTTCTTTTCGCTTTCTGTGATGTATGGTTTGTTTTGTATATTCTTGCACTAGGTATCAAAATGTTGAAAGCGAGATAGTACAATTCAGCAGAGCAGTCATTGAAGCACCTATGTAAGTACAGTGAAGTTAACAAAATGTGTTTCATTTGTATTACATCTTGTTTTCATTGTTTTGAATATCAGCATGTTATGGGGTTTTAAAACAGTATCACTGTACATGTAACTAGTGTTGTTGATAGTGTCACTGTATATTTAATTGGTGTTCTTGATAGTTTCGCTGTACATGTATTCAGTAATTATGATAGCTGGCTCTGTCCAACCGTGGGGTTTACATTGGACAGAATACTTGTTTTTGTGTGATCCACAATGTGGCGAGAAAAAATGTTTCCATTGGAAAATAAGCAGATATCACAACTCTGGCATCATAAACATTATTCATTAATTTAGTAAAACTGACGAATGCCCAGATCTTTCAGTGTGGCGGAAAAACACACATTGAGAGCATATGTGTGAACAGAGTGTTAAGGAGAATATTGGGGTCTAAGGTAGAAGTACATGGGATAGAAAAAATTGTATAATGAATAAATTAATTGATTGTGTGCTATGTAATGATGATGCTGTCAGTATTACAGACCACATAGTGTCAGATGATAAAAAGTGATTTTTGATTGATGAGACAGAAAGGATATGCAAGGTACGATCCCATCCTGGACCTGGAGAGACTCAGGAAGACCACAGAAAACACCTCAGTCAGTATAGCAAGTCTCCTGTTTTGAACCTAGGATCATCTAAATATGGAGCACAAGTGCTGCCCACTTGACTGTGACAAGCTTCATTGTTTGTGTGCTTCACACAATATTGTTAGGGTGATTAAGTGACGCAGAATAATATGGTTTGGAATGTAGTATTCATGTGGGACATGAGAAATGAATACAAAATTATAGTTAGGAAATTTTAAGGGAAAGAGTTTGCTTGGGAGACCAGGTATACATGGGAAGATAAATTGGATGTTGTAGAAACATGATGTGTTGGTGTAATCTGAATTCAGCCTGCTAAGGCTATTTGTTTAGTGGCTAGGTTTTGTGAATGCAGTAGGCCTCGTATGAAACTTAAGGTTCTGTTAAGACTGAACAAATCAGCTTTTTAAGAAAGACTTTTGTGTTGTGGTTGTGTGGTTACATTATGGTACACTTTTGGCTAGTTGTAACCCTATCGATATTGATATTGATGTTACAGACTTGTGTACTCACATAATGCGTCATTAATTGTTGTTATTGATTATTGGATTATGAAAAAAATTTATTTCCTCAGGATTTTAAAATTCAGTGGCAGACTTCTTGCCTATGCCTACAGATTTATCTGTGCACTGACAGAAGTGTAATAATACTTCTGACATGTTTTATTGCATTTCATCTATTCATTTTTAATATACAAAGATTGATTCCAGCATTTACTGTAAACAGGTTTTGAAAAATGGCAAATTAGACCTAGTAGTATGGCACAAATGACTGATTAATTTAAGGATGCAGTTAGTTTATGATCAGCTCAATTTGTAAGTGTACTTATCTAAACCCTTATCTAATTTATGACACTTATCTAAAAACTGTTACAACAGTATGCACTGTATAATGACTTTATAAGAACCTTTTAAAATCATTACATAGTGCATACTTTTGGAAGAGTTTTTGGATAAATAGCTTGATAAAGATGCATGGTGAAAACAATGTGAAATTAAATGACACTGCTTAAACTGCAGAGATTATGTTGCATCAGAGGAGATGGGAAGGTAATTATTGATGGTGACTAGTGTAGAATTTAGAAGGACATGTTCGTGGCTAACTCCAAGAATTGTTCTGAAGTGAACATGTTCAAGGTATGAGCATAGGTCATTGTCACAAATATGAAAGATGCTGCTTTGTGTGCTGTTTTTTTTGACAGTTACGTGCCACACAAAGTTATGAATGTTTGTACTATTTTGTGCACTAATATTAGATACACCATTATTTTTAGATGTTTATTTATAATGAGACTGGGCTTGATTCATGGTAGGGTCTTTAGGAATTTTCAAGTGACCTGTTCCTTTTCTCTGCATTTGGTAGCCATGGGGTCCACTTAGCCTCAAAGAGAAGTGAGTACCAAGTAATTTCCTTGTGCCAAATGCCAAAGTAAAGATGGAAGCCGTACATTCCATCCACCCTTTGAGTCTTCATGGCTTATCGTGGCATAGCTGTACCTGTACCTGTTCAGAATGAGTAACTGGAAGCAAGAAGTAACATACGTTTTAGCAACAAGCTTTAGTAATTTATAAAGCCTAATTCACATTATTAGGCTCCTGGTTCTACAAATTATAACAGTAGTAATTACTACTGTTACTATTGTTGTTTTATTTTATTTTTATTTTCCTTTTGGGTGTTTATTTACTTATAACAACAATGGCAGTAAGCTGCCATGTATGTTCAAACAAGGAATTTGAGCAGAACTCATAAAAGTCCACATTCATGTTATTGGATTTATGATCCTACAGATTATTACTATTGTTTTTGTTTTAATTTATTTTTGTGAAGAATATTTAGTTAATTATGGATTATTTCAACACTAAATTTGTAGGTTATATATAACCTGAAAATTACACGTATGTATCGCTGCTATGTTTTAAATGACTGAGTTGCAGTATTTAATCTGTGATGTGTAGGTATGCCTATGATATTTTCTCCTTACCAAATATTACATGCCAAGACCTTGTAGTTCTTTATTATTACCAGGATTGACAGCATAATGTGCCTGCCCTAGTGATATGTAATGTGCTACAAAAAGTGTTGTTGTTGCTGCTTGCAGGAAGTTTAAAAGTATGATGTTGTGTTTAGCTGTTTTAAAACATTTAAATGGGGATGTGTGCGTGCATGCACACAGCATGGTGATCTCACAAACCTATGTTCTTCCCCTTGTTACTTAGTTCATTGTTAATTGTATGTGTATATTAACTTTGTTCAATCTTCTTGTGCAGTTACCAGAAAACAGAATCTGTAATTAAGACAACTGCAGAGAAAACTTCATCACTTCTGGGTGGATTTGGATCATCTGTTTCCACAAAACTTGGGCAGCTCAAGAATTCAGAGTCATTTCGCTCCTTCGAGGAAAGGGTTGGCTCAGCATATGAGAATGTAAAGGTGAATCAACCTTCCTTTCCTTGCTTACCTTGCATGTCTGCAGTTTCTTTGAATTTCATTAATGATAATTATTGAGATTCATTTAGGACTCTTTAGGTAGATTTTTACCCTTTTTATAGGCCACACAGGCCCTTAGAGTGAGTAGAGGTATAGCTGTACTCTTTTCTAGGACCTTTGGCACTAGATGGGAAGGGGGATCTTTAGGACTGTTTAACATACCCAATTTTCACTGTTCCTGGAACATTATGAAGTGTGGAGCAATAGAAAGTTTTAGTGTTTGTAAATAATGCCACAGAATGCCTCTTGTTTTTACTTGTGTGTGAAATTTATCTGATATTTATAATAACTGATTTATAAAATGCCATTAATTTTATGTAATTTATAAATTATGAGATTATTTTGTTTTAAGTTTCTTAAATATATAAGTACAGTTATTTTATCAAAGTGAATCACCAAAACAGCATAGATTACTGTTGCTTTCGGGTTGTCATGTAATTTAGCTATAAAATAAGTCGATCTTTTAAAGCCTAACAGATAATATACAAACAATCTGGTTTAACATTCTGTAATTCCACATTCTGTCCACAGAGTGCTTTTATGTGTTTTGTATGTATCTCAGAACAGTGACTTTTGCCCTGTATAACATCAACTGATTGGTTTTTATACTGAGATGGAGAGTGATTACTATGCAGTACAACCTGGATTTTTAACTAAAACACATTACATTTCATCCTTAAAGGGTTAGCACTTAGTAACAAAGTGTCTTGTGTTGGAGAGTAACAAGATAGAATTCGTACTCTTTTTCAGTTTTCGTCTTCATAGAAAAATTCTGACTTCTTCATTACAGACGAAAGTTGTGACATCACGTTCCAACTCTACACAGAGCTTTGATGAAGCCCTGCGAGAGGCGGAGGCAAATCGCAAATCCAACAGTAGCTCTGTGGCATCACCAGCAACTACTCCTTCCATTCCAGAGGACAGACCTCTTTCCTAAGCAGTTTACAAACTTACACTGCCACTTGCAAACACTGGGTTTGGTAGGTGATAACTGTTGCGTCCGAATAACACATGTCTAGTGTAATGAATGTGATGCAGAAAGTTTACATTACAGCTTTACCTTTCCTTAATGCAGTACTTGATAATTATTCCATAGTAGATAGCTTCAGTGTAAAGATTTTGTGTTTTACGGAATGAGAATGGACCGGATCTTTCTGTCTTGTTTTAATGAATGTTATGAAAATTCTTAATTTGAAAATTTAAACACAAGTAATTTTGTCTTTCTCACAATGAAAGTGGAAACGCTCTTTGTTTGCTTCAGTAAATTACAGTTAATTTTTCAATATGTTGTGTGTTTTACTATTAATGCATGGTATACAGTATTATATATGATGACTAGGCATTCTGTATTGCATTAATTAACTGAAATTACCTGAAATTTCAAGTGTGTGTATGGGAGATGTGCTTGGATTGTCAGATTATTGGTGATTTTTTTATTTACAGTTTATCAGGCTCACTTGTTTGCTTTGATGGGCATAAAATTAATAGTACATAAACCAATGAGAAATGGACTAGCAAATGGTAGTTTTGAGTAGAATAAAATACAAAATGAAGTTTGATGCACTATCATCATCATCATCATCACACATTTAATTTGAATCTGTTAGATCTTGCATTTTTTAAGGTATTTCCTGATATAAGTACCCATTTAAAGTGATATTTTTACAAGAGAAGTGCTTTGGGTGAATCCTGAGGTAATTTTTTGTACATTATTTGCCCATTATCTAAGCACATGGTCAGAAAGAAAATTGGTAAAGATTTTTTTTTCCCCCCCAGCAGGATGCTTCAAAATAATTAAATGGCTAATTTTCTGCTATCAAACACAGTGCTGAAGAATTTGTGTGAGAGAGCTGTATCTTCCAAATTGCAAGTTATACAGAAATACAGAAGACCATGCAAGTATTTTTTTCTACTCTATGAAGCCTATGATGATTGTTGTAATGTGCATAATAATAATTGTATTAACTCACAAGTGTCCTTTTGTCTGTTATGCCTTTTTACGACACATCAGATGAAATTAAGATGTGAAACTTGATCTAAAATAAATACAGTAATTGTAGTTACAGAATATATGCAGGCTGAAAAGCATAGAGGAATTATTTTATGATAGCAGGTAATGGGCTGCAGAATCTTAGATGGTGGTATTTAACATTTCTGCAGGGGTACAAGCATGGACAATAATTAAATGGCAAAAAGTACCTCTGCACAATATTTACATGTGTTATCAGTACTTATCAGAGTGATCTTAACATTTTCTCTCTTTAGTCCCTCATTGGGTAAACTGTCTTTTGTAAGTCAACTGTGCTTCTTTGTATATGTTATTTATTTAGGATACAGTAAACATGATTTACTTGATTATATTAAAGATATTTTTCTAGGACTCTTTGTCACTTTAAACGCAATTTATGAGGAAGCTTGTACTGAGAATACAAAAGTTTTGGAAAACTTAGTAATTTATTGGACCATGAAATGCAAACAGGAAATAAAATTGCTAATGAAAATTGTATTTTCCACCAGACGTACAATCAGATGTGTGGTGACTGCGAACATAATGAGCATGTAACTGACTGGGAAATGAAAATATCAGATGACAATCTCTTTTGTCACAGTTTTATCTTACAAGATGTTTTCTTGAGAAGCTTATAGTAACTCTCCTGATTTAGCAGATTCCAGCTGTTATAAATCCCCCAACATGTGTTCACCAATTTCCACTTGCATTTAACTGATACTATAGAGTAGGAGTACCGCACATTTGCTTACTGTACTTTTGAATGATTTCATTTATTTTAAATATTTGTTACTTAAGCTTTTAATAAATAGTGTCACACATATGATAATGAAATTTCCATGTCAAATTGTGTTTGAGAGGCTCATTTCTGAGCAAACATTTTTCTGGTTCTCACCAGAGGTGTGCCCAGCCCCTGTAGAATATTTGTGTCCAGCATGAATTCAGCATGTGATGTGATCTGGTGATATTTACTGTATTTGGGGGGGGGTTACATGAAGCTGTTTAGGAAATTGTTTTCTTAATAGATTGAAGTTAATTGTTGCTGTATAGAATACTTTGTTTATGTATGTGTACTGTATATTGGCAATATTTCACTCAAAGAGCAGGACTTACTTAAATGGCATGGTACAGTATGTTCAAACATTCAACAATTAATTTATTCACAGTCAGCTCAGCTGCACATAAGACATGTCATGATACTGTTCATCTGTATATAGAATAAATATTGTGCTTTAATTACAATTTAGAATTGACAACATAAGGCATTATGTTTTTGATAATGAATATAACACATATTGAAATCTACTTCCATTAAAATAAAAATTATCTTTTCTAATTCCTCACACTAAATACTAAATTAGTTTCTGTTTATGTTTTGTCATGTATTTAACATGGAAACACAGCTTTTACTGGATGATCTTTTTGGTAATTAGTAGCTTTGAATTGAGATAAAGATTTTAAATTAAGAAACTGGAATTTCAGCATATTTCTTAATTTGTACAAATAGTTGTTTTTTGATTGATATTTATTGAGACAAGTTAGAGGGATTACATATAGCACCATACAATACTCTATCAGTAATATTAAATATTGCTAGTGATTGAAGAACAAGGGAGTGGAGAAAATGAGGAACTTAATGATCTGTACTTCTCACCAAATATTGTTTAGGTGATCAAATCAAGAAGAATGAGATGAGTGGGGCATGCAGCACGTATGGGGGAGAGGAGAGGTGTATACACGGTTTTGGTTGGGAAACCTGAGGGAAAGAGACCACTTGGAAGACCCAGGTGTGGATGGGAGGATAATATTAAGATGGATCTTCAGAAAGTGGGATGGGGGGTCATGGACTGGATTGACCTGGCTTAGGATAGGGACAGGTGGCGGGCACTTGTAAATGCGGTAATAAACCTTCAGGTTCCATAAAATGCAGGGAATTTCTTGACTAGCTGAGAACCAATTAGCTTCTCATGAAGGATTCTGCTGCATGGAGTAAGTAAGTGTGTGAAGATATAATTCTGTTCATGTGTCATTTCTTTTTTAGTGTTGTTTCAGTTACCTCTGTTGTCTTTGCTTTCCAAATTAGAACTCCCATGAAGCACTCTCAAATCTCCTCCACCACATTCATAGTATTTTACAGAGTTTCAGTACAGTACTTTTAACAGTATTGCAAGCATTGAGGTGGTCTACTAGGAAAAGAACACTATAACCTACACTGAATCAAGATTGTTTCTGTGTATTTCCTACATTACTAATAGTTGTTTAAATACTAAAACAGTCTTTGCATTTGGCATATTGGTAAGGAAGTATGGTATTACTCTGCTGAATATTCAAGAAATATCCATCCAGTGGGCCTTGAATAAAAGGCCTCATTTTTAAGATTTTTCTGTAGTGTTAGTGATGAGAAATATTGTAACTTACGAAGTTTATACAGTTGAACCCGGTTATAACGATATTGGTTTATGCAATACTTCATCTATAACATCAGATATTCTGTGGTACCAATTAATTTCTCACTGTTAACCATAACATTATACCACTTGGTATAACAACAGTCTTTTGTAATGACACAAATTATTCAGTCCCCTTCATGACACTTTAATCGAGTTCAACTGTATTTTCACAGACTATCTTTAACTATTTATGCCTTATTAGCTGAAGGAAGGTATATTTTATCAGTCTCGAACACAGCTGCTGATTCTGCAAATGGTGTTTGGTTTACCTTTGGCATTATAATTGCTATGACATATGAAATTTATTCAAAATGCAGTTCCTGTATTTGCTGGCTGACTATTCTGTTGGACATATCATCGTCACAGTCTTACTGATGAGGGTCAATTGACTGCTGCTCTTCCAGCAACCTGGTGTTGCAGTGTGTAGCAGCATAGTACCTCCTGCTCAGATACAACACTCAGGACCAAATGCAGCCGTTGTCTTAATGCATGGTGTACCAGGTTTAGATAACTTCATATTAAATCAGTTTTCAGTCATGATTAGATTGCAGACATAATTTTCATGCAGCTACCAAAAAGGAATTTTATTCCTGCTTTCACTCATGTTTGCAGATTTGTGTGAAATATTCGTAAATGCTTTTAGAACCTTTGGATGGGTTGTGGGAAAGCACAGTTCTAATTTCAGCTGATTGCTGGTAATCTGGACTAGTAATATTTTATATGAGATAGTAACTTCTTGTTTCCTCCCCCACTTACGTTTGTTGGAATCAGTCAATTGTAAAATTTGTGGATAATGCCAATTTATTGTGTCATAGCATTTCAGAGGTCTTCACTGAAGATATCTCTAACCACTCTCCATTTCTATCATCTGGAACTACAGTATGTCAGGATTGTCTTCAAATAACGAAATGTGGAAAATGTCACTATTTGAATCTTTCTTATTAGCACCGGGCGAATATCATTGACATTTGATTTGTCTTCAGTGTTATGTCACTTCAGAATCATTTTTTGAATGAGCCAGTTGTGGAGGTGTTCCTGTGCATGTGACTCGAATTGTCATACAACAGTCTTCAGAGTAGGGATGCTGGACATATAATTCATAATGTTTATTCATTTTTGTGTAAAGTACCAGATGAATAGGGACCGTGGTAGCACAGTGGTTAAGGCGCTGTGCTACATATCGGAAGGTCGCTGGTTCGATCCCAGCTGGTGTCAGAGGATTTTTCATTGCCATAAAATCCTTCCGAAGATAAAAGTTTAACATGAATGAAGTAGCTGCTTTGGGAATTTAAACTGAAAGAATTTTTGGACATAAAAATATACAGAAATTATGACATGTCAACAGAAACTGCAGAGAAACATTGTAGTGCCTGTACTGTAACAAACTGTGCTCAAACTTTGAAAATTGTCACAACTCTTATGCAAAGTTTTAACCGTATTCTCATAGTTAGGTAGGTTTGTATTTATGTGAAGAACGTGTCCACATTACCAAAGCAGCTTTGGCCGGTCTTTGTCATGACACTAGTGCAACACAGTCTGTAACAGTGTAGTGGACTGACCAGATGGGTTTTTTAAAACACTGCAGCAAAGCAAGAAGCTGTTATTCTGACAAACAGAGCTTTGATAACATGAAACTGGCTGGTCTGATTATTACAGGCAGGTTTATGAAAACTTCTGTTTAAACTAGTAAACCAAGAAATGTTCTTGCTGCTTTTCTGTAAAAGGAAAAGAGAAATGGAAAATTTGATGTATGTGAAGATTGCTGTCTTCTGAAATGTGCTGCTTTGTAGTCTGGTTTAAGTTGCCTTACTACACAGCATCATGTCGCAGAACATAGTCTGCCAAGAGAACCTCCATTCTCACTTAACTTCATGTGCTTGAATATAAAAACCCCTAAGACCATGTAATATTAATGATGGGCACTTTATATGGTTCAGTAACAAAATGGCATGACATGTATATAATAATTACATTTTCATGATAAATATTCAGTTGTATTTGAAGTTGGCATCTTTTGGGTAATGTTAGGCACTTGTAGTTATGGATTATGGCTGTGGGTGTAGAAAGTAAAACTATCCACTAGATTAATATATTTAGTAGACTTTGTTATCATTAATGTGTATATAATGTTGCTTATGATGTGTGTTTTGAAAGGCAGCATCCCTGTCTTAATACCACAATCAGAACTGTCCAGTTTCTGAGCTTTAATGAGGTGTTTGGTATTGGACTCAGTGGTAAATACTTTGTAATTCATTAGTTACAGTTGGAAGTTCATTATGATACTGATAAGGAATTTTTGACTATTAATTTATGTCTCAAAAAGTGTTGCACATTGGAACATAAGTGTCACATCTCTGAAGTTTTTTGTGTTGAATTTTGTTTATAGATTTAATTTAAATTCTGTATTTGTTGGAATGCCTACTTCATTTTCCATTTAACAACTTTCTTTGCTGTAAGCTAATAACTGTGTAATCCAAAATGTGTTTTAAATGGCTTTAAAGTATGTTTGTTAGGATTTTCCTAATTAACCCTTTCAGTGTTGCAACGTGAAATAAAAGCTGTCTGCATTGCATCATGGCATATGTCCCCCAGGGATGTTTTCATTGAAATATTGAAACACAAAAGGCACCATTATAAATCTTGCTCATTTATGGAGATAATGCTTTCCATTATATGTGGAGTCCTATTTGCTTTGCCAGAAACATTTATTGAAAGCTGTATATTTGTTTTTATCATGTTTCATTGATTGTACCCTGAAGTCTTTATTTTATTCTTATCTATGAATAAAACTAAAAGAAATGTAGAATGGTGTTTTGGGGAGGATGTTTTTGACACTGAGATAACCTATATGCCTGTTTCCCCTTTCTTCTTCTTATTTTGAAAACATAGACCTATCCACAGCCCATAAGCTTTGCTCAGTGTGTACTTTTATCTAATGAATGGCTTATGGCTACAGTATTGTCCCTAGAGTACATATTACAACTAAATACTACACAACACTGTATGTAACAGTATGGACATTATGCATACCATGAATATGTACATTGACACTGGAAGGGTTAAACTATTTTTATTGCAGGTGTCCAGCACTGTTCCTTAAAATTTTTATTATGGAAGTTCTGAATGCACAGATTTTAAAATCAAATATGCTGTTTCATACATATTTAACATTCTGGCCAAGCATATGTTTAATTGCTGCCTTTGAGAACAAGAGGGGTGCTTTTATTAGCTTCCACTTTGATTTATGTGGTACACACATTGGCTGTATAAAGGAAGATTGTGGATAAAGAGACTTTAGTTTTTGTGGTCTCAGAAAGTCAAGAAAAAGCAATGGAGCTGTGGATAAGTGCACTGTCCACAGTGGTTTGGCTACTGCTGGCAGAGTACCTTGGAAATTTGAATCATGAGATATTCTTGTAAGTAAATACTGAACCGTCTGCCACAATTTGTTTCTGTGACAATAGTGCTGGTATGTAATGTAGAGCATATTCAATTCTGGGTCCTGAATTTTTGTAACGATTATGATTTCTACACTGCTGCTGTAATGGTTTGTTAAACACAGATAAAACTTATATTCATGTTTATTTTCCGTTACATTCAGTAGCTTGTACAGACTGAATTGTCTTCATCTTCAGTTCGTGTGAAGCTGAAGACAGTAGATTTCTACAGTAAAGTGGATTATTTATTTATTCTTCTGAGAGAAGTAAGTGCATACTATGTGTTCCTTATCTGATAAATAAATATTACACAATGAAAGCTTGACACTTTATTTATAAAAAAAATTGTGAACTTGGCAGTGAAATTGTAATGTTTTGCTAAATTCATGAATCATAATGCAAATCAACTCCAGAACAGTGACACTAGCCAGACTGAAGTAGCAGTAATGCTCTAGAATTTAATTTTGATGGCATTTCTCTGTCTTGTGCTCAGAGAATTCTTTGAACCTAACAGAATTGCATACATCATAAGTATAATAAAAATTGTTGAAAACATAGTCCTAACATTAAGTTTTCCCATATACTGAACCACATGCCCCATAAATCGTAAGAATTTATGGAATATCCCATTTGTAATGTATGTATAATATAGGGGCAAAGCCAGCAGTAACTTCCAGTGCTGTACATGAATGCTGAAATACAAGCAAAGTACACTATAAGACTCTTTAATGCCATACAGTGTTTTACTTGTTTTGGTTTATCTGAACCATCATCAGGCACCTTTTTTTACAAATGTTTAAAAACAAGTACACTGGCGGCATGCAAATTCTTTGTTAGTGAGATCAGGCTAATGAATGATTATTTATTAGAATAATAAATATCTGTCATGTTTATACCCTAAGATAAAATCAAATTTTTGTTGTGTATAAAATCTCTTCCTATTTTTATGTATGTACCATGCACCTCGTATGTAGTTTTTATTTCAACCAACAATTTATAATACATATTTTTTATTTTAACAATATTTATATTATAATCACTACTACATATTTCAATACATTTGTATCATCCTAGGGAGTTCCATAGTTGTACGTCGATAAAGATACATAGTTTCCATATTATAAAAATTTCATTAAAAATTAACAAATTAAAATATTTATGTGGTTGTTGAAAAAAAAATTACAAATTTTGTGCAATTTTGGTTGAAAAAAAAAACTATTAAACAACAACTCTTCCTATTTTGTTTCAATCCAGGTTGGTGTATTGATTCGGATAAGATCAAAACTCTGTGATTCAATTTTGTTTATTGTTATCCAGCTCCTACTCCTGCTTCATGAACGTAATTTCATAACATGTACTTCTTAAAGGCAATTTCATATTTTACAGTGTAAATTTATTAGAATTTTCTGTTTGTGTTTTTGGTAGAGTTAGTACTATTTATTTCATTCCCACTTGCTTTATGGTAGAGTATGTACAATTTATTTTGTGTGTATTTGCTTTAAATAAAAATTTAGATTTTCGTTAACCACTGTGTCTGTGTCATGCTGTTAGCACATTAGGTGACTACATGAATGATGTCCCTAATGGCCAAGCGTAGAGATGTCAAAAAGATTGTCATAAATAAATAAGGTTTAATGCAGCCCTCTAATATACAGAGATGGTGCTTTATAAGTATTGTGCCCCAGATTGTCTACTGTAACTGTACTTGTAGTTCTCTTTTTTCCTGTTAATTATGTTGCACACGTCTTTGAAAAACTCAATGGCCCTCTGCAAGTCTAACAATCATGGGTTAGAACTGGACTCTTATGGGATATTACGCAGCGAGTAGTGGTAATTAATACCAACATTTCGGGACAACCTGCCGGTCCCATTTTGAACCCTGAAGATGGGACTGATAGGCTGTCCCGAAACGTCGGTAAGAAATTATCACCACCCGCTGTGTAATATACCAGAGAAGCGCAATTCTCGTCTACCTCGTGGCGGGAGCCTGAAATTACGCAATTGTGGGTTACATTGGTGTGACGGTAACTAGGTAATCCACTGGACTAGTTAGACCTTGGAACACTTAGTATGCGCGTTAGGTCGCACGCATGTATCCGTACTCCAACATGTCAGGGCACTGAAGGAACAATCGAACTGTGCAGGAAATTGTAGAATGTGCACGTTGGTTACGCGAATGAAATTATCCGTGCTGGACGGCTAATCCATGGTGTGATTTCGTATCTGATCCATGTGTGGTACACTCATAGTAAGGTTTGGGACGTGTATCAAAATGATTTGAGATTTGTCGAGGACGTGGAAGTGATTTGGCTGGTGAATAAATTATGGAGGAGAAACCTATCAGTGACACAGTTACACGTAAAAAACAGAAATGTGGAATAGTGTACATTTCTACATTACCCCCTCACATGAATGTAACTAAAGTACGAGAAATTTTTAGTGCGTATGGTGATATTGGCCGGGTGTTTCTTCAGCCTGCAGATACAGGTAAGTGTTTGAAATTGTGTATCGTGTCTTTGGAATATATAAAAGCTACAGTTCCACCACGTTTTTATTGTTAATGCGTTAACCATGTAGCAGATAGTGACGAATTTTGTACGCAATATAGCAAATTTTAAAGCGCGGTTTTTATGCTGTAGATGAATGTATGTTGACGAGAGTTGTACTGAATAGCGTAGCAAGCATTAACGCGACAGACTTACATTCGAAGGGTACCTGACTTGTAGGTTATGATTTGTCAGTCCTCCCAGACATACAAGTGTAGAGTGTAATATATTCTAAAAATTGATAATCACGTCTGTGTTACACATATCATACAGGACTACTGAATAATCATTTTTCGAACCAAGGAGGAGCTGTCGATGAACCTAAGTGATGTAGTGTACCAAGTAAGACATGCGGAAACACTGTTCACCAATAAATGGCAGGTGAATTCTAAGAAAGGAATATTGTACTTTGTCCATTTTTAGTGCACAGATTCAGTGAACATGTTTCACTGACAACATATCAGTTAGGCTTAGTGACATGTCATCATACAGGAGGCATGTCCTTCTGAAAGCTCTTCGTGGCACTGTAGATGGCGTGGTTGTTCGTTTAAACACACTGTCAGTACAGTTACCTGGGTGGGTAATTATTAGTGACAATTTCAGTTCCTTGTAAAGATGGTGTACCAGGCTGTGTATCTGTCCCAAGAGGATTAGAAACACATCAAGGAATCTTGTGTTTCTGGACTTCATATCACCTAATGATATAGTATCAGTGTGAATTTTTCCTATCACATTCTTTGAAAGCTGTGCATCATGATAAAAAATGAATGTCATAGTAAATTCACTGATATCATATTGCAGCACAATGATAACCATTCCCACGTGACCCAGAGAATTTAGGACGAACTGAATGTCATGCCATGGGAGATGTTCAGAACTGCTGCATACAGCCCAGACTTATTGCTATGCAATTTTCATATGTTTTGACCCTCAAGGGCTGTATGTATGCAGTGGATAATATTGTGCAAAAAGGTACAATGGTTTAGGTAACTGTCCAAGGAGTTTTTTATGATGATAAGTGTAAAGGTAAAAAGAAAGTTTTCTCTTGTACATACCATGAAAGCATTTGGGGGAGTGGAGTTGTAGCTCAGCTCATTGACTTAGACTAAAAGAAACATAAAATTAAAAATAATTAGATACACACAGCTCAGTATTATGTGGGAAGCTCTCAGACACACTGCAGTTGTTTGTGCCAAAATGACTGTCAGTTATTAAAGTGGGCTACTCCATATTAACTTTCTGTGGTACACTCTGTGCTTTCTCAACATTCTTTACAGCAGATTGTAACAAGACATAACAATCTTTGATGTACTACATACACACTATTTTAACAGGCTTAAAAGGCAAGAAAAAGAAGAAAAGAAAGCCAGCAAAACATTTTACTGAAGGCTGGGTAGAATTCCAAAGTAAGCAAATAGCAAAACAGGTGGCACTTCATTTGAATAACTCTCGAATTGGTGAAAGGAAGAAGAGTAAATTTTATGATTACCTTTGGAATATAAAATACTTACATAGGTAAGTAAATACAGTTTGGTAAAGGTAAAGTAATCCATGGACAGGCCCTAAGGGTTCCAGGAAGTTGAGGCTCCCAGATTTCATGACAATCAGCCCTATGCACTGACTGCCTTTACCCCCCACCCACCCACCCAAGGAAATATTCCTGGTATTCATTTCTGCTAGAGGCCGAGTTGATCCCAGGGCCTGAGTGCAGCCGGAAAGATTATGCCAATGAAAAATTCCAATGACACCACCTGGAATTGAACCCGCGACCTTCCAGCTTGTAGTGCATTGCCTCAACCAACTGCACTACTACTTGCCCCCTGTACAATTTGGCATTTCTATATTTTAACCACATTTTTCTTTCATTATAAGTTAATATACTTTTTTTAAAATTACTCGTGTTTTGGTTATTTACTATCTCAAAATTGCTTTTTTATTTTTTTAATATTACGATTGAGCTTCTTGTCGAGTGGATGCATGATGTAATTTATGGTAATATTTTCCTGTTTAACATGTTGATGAATAGGCACTATATAAATGATATGGCATATGTACATGAATATTTGTAAATGTGCTTGAGATGGTGTCACAAACAGATACATTTATTTGGTATCATGCATTATTTTTGTGGTTTGATGGTTCATAAAGCAATGATTAATAACATTTTTGGGTGTCCTGCTATGAAATAAGAAATCATCTGACATTAAATACACCTGGGCATTAAGTCTAGCTAAGCTAGTTCTAAGTGGTTCGAAAGTTTTCAAGTCTACAGGATTATGTGCATTTTCATATGTATTACAGGTTTAAATGGGTCCATTTGGATGAAAGACTTGCATATGAACGTGCAATTCATCAGCAGCGCCTACGCAGTGAGATAGCGCAAGCTAAAAGAGAGGCCAACTTCTTTTCTCATAATGTAGAAAAGAGTGAAAAACTTGGTAAAAGAAAAGATAAGTTACAGGACCTAAAATGTGCATCAAGATTAAATAGCGTTTTGACACAGTATCATCAGAGAAAAACTGACAAAGAAATATATCAAGATATTGGGCAAAAATCAGAGAATGTGGGAAGTGCAGCTGAAGACAGAAGTCATTTCTTAAAAAATCTGTTTGGAAGTGACACATAAGGAACAGTTTTTGTGTAGTCAACTGGCACCTTTCATATACTTACTTACTTACTCCATGGTGCAGAGTCCTTCTTGAATAGCTAACTGGTTGGCAGCTAGTCAAGAAATTCCCCGCATTTCACGAAACCCGAAGGTTCATTACCGCACTCACAAGCAACCGCCACCTGTGTCTATCCTGGGCCAGCCCAATCAAGTCCATATACCCACATCCCACCTCCTGGAGATCCACC
>Ga0123355_10001486_pt1 | contig 32663 bp, 27 predicted proteins | sample TergutEmb28metaG_3_FD_89872 | JGI IMG/M metagenome (GOLD analysis project Ga0123355, IMG submission 89872) | Embiratermes neotenicus P1 segment gut microbial communities from Petit-Saut dam, French Guiana - Emb289 P1 | ecosystem: Host-associated > Arthropoda: Insects > Digestive system > Gut ...
GTCAACACCTCGTGCACCGTCTGCACCCATATCAAAGGAGAGTTGGTGGTGGGATGGGGGTAGGGTTGCGAGGAGGGCGTCTATAGCAGCGGGGTTGGTTAGGTCTAGGGTGTAGGTTTGGGTTAGGGGGGCGAGGGATTCGAGGGTGGTGTTTCTGGATAGGCGGGCGGGGAATTGCATCATTATATGTTCGGTATCGGATGTCCACCAGAGAAAATTGTTGCGTTCATCGAAGTGGAACTTGCCGTAAGGGCCGTCAATAAGGTCGTTCTCGGTAATGCGGAGCTGGCCAAGCATAGCATTTTCTGGAGAATCCATATCCCAGCGAGTAAAGCTAAACATAAAATGCTGCTGGCGAGCGTCCGCTCTCCTCATTTCCACTCCCGAAGTTAAATATTCTTCCGGTAGAAACCAAGAGGTCACGAAGTTTTCACATATCGTAAGTCTGTATAGCTGATACTCCTCCGGTATGCCTATGGGCAGATAGAAGCTTTCCGGCTCCATAAGGTTTACACTACTTGCCATAGATGTCGTCATTCCGGTAGCTCTGCCGGATCCAACCATTAGGTAGCTTTCTAAAAATTCACGCATTGATGTGAAACGAAGGGTGTCGGGTTCATAAGAAACATGGTCATCCTCAAAGACACCATTGGTTGTTTCGATGATGTCGTCGTCAATGTCCTCATTTTGTCCGCAACCAATTAAGGTCAAAGCTAAGAATAACGTCATGATAATTACTGATAAACGTTTCACAATTACCGCGCCTCCTTTTTAGACCCATGGGCCAACCGCCGCATCTCCTCGGCGGCCTTGGTAGTTGTGTCGGTTATCTCGGCCCCGCCTATAAGCTGGGCTATGGCTTTGATGGTATCAGCCTCCTCCAGTCGGTGAATATGGGTGACGGTGCGGCCGTCGGCGGGGGTTTTTTCTATGTAAAAGTTGGCGTCGCCCATGGCGGCTATTTGGGGTAGGTGGGTGATGCATAGTATCTGGTGGTTTTGGGCGATGACAGCCAGTTTTTGGGCCACCTGCTGGGCGGTGCGGCCGGAAATGCCGGCGTCAATTTCGTCGAAGATGAAGGTTTCGATGGTGTCATAACCGGCCAGAGCGGTTTTAAGTGCCAACATGACGCGGCTCATCTCGCCGCCGGAAGCGATGTCAGATAGGGGCTTTGGGGCTTCGCCTTTGTTGGCAGATATCATGAACTCGACGCGGTCGAAGCCATCGCGGCCGAATTCACTACGGCTTTGCACATCGATAGCAAAGCTGGCGGCCTCCATACTTAACTGGCGCAGGGTGGTTTCTATCTGACCGCCCAGCGTAGCGGCGGCCTCCCGGCGTATTTTTGACATCGCCAGGCAGGTACGGCCGATTTCTTTTTCTAGGGCCTTTTTTTCTGCAACCAATTGTGCCAATTCTTGTTGGCCGTTTTCTATGGTATGTAGCTTTTGGACAAGTTCTTGGGCATATTCCAAAAGTTGCGGCACGTTGCGGCCGTATTTTTGTTTTAAACGATATATTTGGTCCAGCCGGGCTTCTATTTCTTCAAGCTCCCACGGGTTGTGTTCTAAGTTATCGGCATAACGGGCAAAATCTTGGGAGATATCAGCAAGTTGAGCATAAAGGTCGGCCAGTCGGGTAGCCGTGTCTTTTTGGGCCGTATCGTATGCGGCAACAGCGGCGGTATGCTCCACCACACGGGCAAGGTTGTCCAACACTCCGCCATCTGCGCTTAGTAATGCCCGGGCTGCTACCGCCCCATTGGTGATTTTTTCTCGATTGGTCAGCATTTTGCGCCGTTGGGTCAACCTTTCTTCCTCGTCGGTGGCCAGACCAGTGGCAGAAATTTCTTCTATTTGGAATTTATATACATCTGCTGTCTGACTTTGGTCGGCATTTTGGCCGGGTATGGTTTTTATGGCGGCTAACAGGGTTTTGTATGCGGTAATATATTCTGCCAGCTGCGTTTTTTGCGGCAACAAGTCTTCTTGACAAAAACGGTCTAAAAGCTGCAAATGCTTCGCGGGATTGAGGAGAGATTGATGCTCGTGCTGGCCATGGATGTCCACCAGCACGGCGGAAATTTCCTTTAGCATACTGATAGTTACAGGCCGCCCGTTAATTTTTGCTGTTTGTTTGCCCGCTGTATTTTGGGAACGAAAAAGAAGCAGAGCGCGATCTTCGCCTATATCAATACCAAGGCGGGAAATCTGCTCTACCAGCTGATTGTGGCTGACGGTGATAAAAGCCTCGACCGTGGCAACATCAGCACCGGTACGGATAAATTCCTTGGAAGCACGGGCACCCAAAACAAAATTGATGGAGTCTATTAGTATAGATTTTCCCGCGCCGGTTTCGCCTGTGAGGATATTTAGGCCCGGGGCAAAATCAATGGAAGCTTCGCGGATAAGGGCCACATTTGATACTTTAAGATGCTCTAACATTTTTATCTCCTGGTATCTTCATAGTTCATAATGTTTTGCCGATTTTTTTACGTAGCACCTCATAAAATCCGTAACTATTTGTCTTTATTATATTGGTGACATATTGGGATGGGGTTATCAAAATTTCCAGTTCATTGCCGCATACGCTGGTAACATCGGCGTGATTTATGCCCTCGCCATCAAAGGAAATAACGGTATCACGGGTGTTTGGCAGACGTATGTGTATATGGTCTTCGTGAGAAATAACAGCGGGGCGGGCGCTTAAAGAAGCGGGGCATATGGGGGTTATGGCCACCATTTTTGCATCAGGTTTAAGCACCGGGCCGCCTGCAGCCAGATTGTAAGCTGTAGAACCAGTGGGAGTTGAAATAACAAGGCCATCGGCTCTAAAAGTGTCCATATACTCTCCGTTTATGTGTACAACACATTGTATCATACGAGGAGAGAAGCCCCTGTAAATAGTGATGTCATTGAGGGCAAGACGCGTGGCGGCACCCAATCCGGCTTGCAACATCATGCGCTGCTGTATTTTATAATTGTCTGCTAAAATGCGACTGATGGCACTTTTGGCATGGTTTTTCTCCACATCGGTAAGGTAGCCTACATTTCCCAAATTAATACCCAAAAGGGGCGTGCCGCTGTACACGGCATGACCAGCGGCTTTTAGCATGGTGCCATCGCCACCCAACACCACCAAAAAATCTACTTCATCGCATACCTCTCGATAGTTTTTCATAAACTGACAGTTATTGGGCAGCAAAGGGGCCAGTTCTTTGGTGGCAAAAACTTCACAGCCTAAAGCCCGCACAAAGTCCGCCAAATCGCGGGTTGTGGCTAATTGCAAATCCCTGTCTGTGTTTGGAAAAAAACCTATTTTCTTCATGCGTCCCTCTTTTCCGCCAAAATCAGGTATTCTACATTGCCGTTTTGGCCTGTAATGGGCGATTGATCGATGTTTGTTGCGGCGAAACCATTATCTGCCAGAGCGTCGCGAATTCTTTTGACAGCCTTGTCGCGGGCGGCTTGACTGCGCACAACGCCCTTTTTATCAAGCTTTGTCCGGCCGCATTCAAATTGGGGTTTAACAAGAAACACCGCTTTGCCGCCGGCCTCCAATAATTCGGATACTTTTGGTATCACCAATGTTAAAGAAATAAACGAAAGGTCAGTGGCGATAAAATCCGGCTGGTAAGGCAAATCATCCAAAATTATGCCCCTAATGTCGCGACCCTCTATTGATATAACCCGTGGGTCATGATGCAGCGTTTGAGCCAGTTGGCCATGCCCGTTATCCAGGGCAATAACACATTTAGCACCTCGTTGTAACATACAATCAGTAAATCCACCGGTGGATGCGCCTATGTCCAAGCAACGCAACCCTTGTAGATTAATATGAAATTTTTCCAGTGCGTGGGCTAATTTTAGACCGCCGCGTGATACAAATGGCAGCTTTCCAACCTCTGAAGCAATTTTACTGGTCTCGGCGATTTTGGCCCCCGGTTTTGTGATTATTTCGCCGTCAACACTGCATTTTCCGGCCAAAATTATTTCTTTGGCGTATTCCCGCGATACATCCAGTTGCTTGCAAACCATAATATCAAATCGCTTCATCATGACTTACGCTCTCCGCAATTTTTGTATAAATACTGTCTGCGTCCAATCCCACCAAAGCCAACAGTTCATCCCTGGTGCCAATGGGCGGAAAATCGTCGTCAATGGCGAAAGGATGTAGGCGCGGCGTGGTGATGCCTTTATTACGCAAGGCGGCGTGCAGGCTTTGGCCGAACCCGCCCGCGTGTACGTTCTCTTCTATTGTAAATATATGGGAATACTTTGCCAAATCCGTCACCATTCCTATATCCAACGGCTTTATAAAGCGCGGATTAATAAGTGTCGGCGCATACCCATCGGCACAAAGCCGCTCACATACCAGATTAGCCGCGTCCACCATAGAACCCACTGCAATTATGGCAATCTTTTCGCCGTTTACCAAGGTTTCGCTTTCACCAAGGCGTATCGGGGAAGGGTTGCTCGATATAAAACTACTTGCAGTATCCTTTGGATAACGTATGGCCACAGGGCCGTTATGGTGCATAGCAAAGTCCAGCATAGCGCCAAATTCGGCAGCATTTGCCGGGGCGAGCACCGTTAAATTAGGCATATGCGTCAAATAGCTAAGGTCAAAAATACCTTGATGGGTCTCTCCGTCGCCGGGCACAACGCCGGCTCTATCTAGCATAAATACAACGGGCAGTTTCTGTATACATACATCATGAAGGATTTGATCATAAGCCCGCTGTAAAAAGGTGGAATATATCGCTACAACAGGTCTCAAGCCGCCTTTGGCCAGGCCCGCCGCAAAGGTGACAGCATGACCCTCTGCAATGCCAACATCAAAAAACCGGTGGGGGAAATTCTTTTTAAAGCTAGCCAGGCCGCAGCCTGTCGGCATCGAGGCCGTTATAGCCACGATTTTGTCGTTGGCCTGCCCGAGCTCTACAATTTTGTTGGCAAAAACATCGGTGTATGTAGCTTTGGCGGCAGGTTTGACGGCTCCGGTCGCCGCGTCAAAAGGCCCAATGCCGTGAAATTTCGCTGGCTGTCGTTCTGCCGGGACATACCCCATGCCCTTTTTGGTGCGCACATGCACCAGCACCGGCCCTTTAATTTCCTTAACATTTTGCATAACACCAACTAATTGTTCCAAATTATGGCCGTCAACCGGGCCGTAGTATTTAAAACCCAGCTCCTGAAACAGCACGCCTGGTATCAATAGATATTTGAGGTGCGTTTTGGTTTTTTCTAAAAAACTACCAGTACCTTTGCCTACAATGGGTATATTTTGCAAAAATCCTCGCACGGCCCCTTTTACATTGATGTATGAGGGTGCCGAGCGCAGGTCATTGAGATAGCGCGACAGTGCCCCAACATTTTCGGATATAGACATCTGGTTGTCGTTCAAAATAACCGTTAAGTCCGTATCGCTACGGCCAATATTGTTAAGCCCCTCCAGGGCCAGGCCGCTGGTGAGAGACCCATCACCAATAACCGCAACCACCTTATTGCGCTGGCCCAGCAGATCACGACTGATAGCCAAGCCGTGTGCGGCCGACAATGATGTGGAGCTATGGCCCACATCAAAGACATCATGGGGGCTTTCGGTGGATTTGGTAAAGCCGCTAAGACCTCCGAATTGACGTAAAGTATCAAATTCATCACGTCGCCCAGTCAATATTTTGTGAGGATATGACTGGTGCCCCACGTCCCACAAAATTTTATCATCAGGGGAATTTAAACAGTAATGCAAAGCCAAAGTAAGCTCCACCACACCCAAATTAGACGCCAGATGTCCCCCTGTTTTAGACACAGAGTTTACTAAAAATTCCCTAATTTCTTCCGCTACAACGGGCAGCTGTGGCATTTGCAGCCGCTTTAAATCCCGTGGCGAATTTATTTTATCTAAATAGCGCATATATACCTCAGCAAACAGAAATTGGTTATTTAACCGCAATCACCATTTTGTATGGAAAAATCACTTCAGCATTGTCATTAAATCCCGCCATATGCTCAAGAAACCCATCAACATCTTTCTTGATGCCATCGTCTATCTTTGCGGCAAACTCCGCATTACTTATATGTACAAGAAAATCCATCATCTTTTGGGCCGGCCATTGTTCCGCGCTGTGGCATACAGCTTCCCTCGAAAATTTAAACTTTCCAAAGGATTTGATTCTGTCAGCATACGAATTTTTATCGTTATGCACGGGCGGAGTGGCTTGAGAATACCACACTTCGGTACTTTTTGCCCTAAGTTCCAAAAAAGCCTTTTCCAGTTCCCAACCCACAACAGGCGGCAGGGCAAAGTCATATATAGCCAAAATGCCGCCAGGTTTGAGAATTCTGTAGAATTCGGCCAGAGAGCTGTCTATATCCATCCAATGAAACGCCTGAGAAACAGTGACAATGTCGGTGTAATCAGCAGGCAGGCTTGTGTTGTTTGAAACACCGCCCTTAAAAACAACGGAACCTTGCCCTGTGCTTTTTTCGGCTATTGCACGCATCTCGTCATTCGGCTCTATGCCGATTATACTTGCGGCAATATTCTGCCATATTGTTGTAGACAAGCCCGTGCCGCAGCCTACGTCAACAACCACATCGGGGCTTTTGCCCAGCCATGACAAAATAATTTTAATTACGGCATGTGGTGGGGTTGGCCTAACGTTGTGATATGATTTAGAAACAATGCTCCATTGCTCAAAATTCCTTTTATGCACCGCTTTTTCCACACTTGCACCCCCATTGCCTTATAAGCCCGTCCATTTCCCTTCTGCTTCTAATGATAAAAAAGAGCTTGTCGCCATATTTTGCGCGAAAATCCATGATGGCACGCTTTCTTTGCGATTTATTATAATTCATTATGCCTTTGCAAAACATAACAAATCTTTTGTCAAATTTTTCATCTATATGATGGTCCGGCGCAGTGTCCGGACGTTTTTGCCATGCCTTTTGATGACACCCGCAATGCATATAAGGGGATTTGTATCAAGGAAAATTATCAAATCCGCCCGCTTAAACCGCAAATCCATTGACTCACCATAACTGACATTGCCGTCAATAATCCATCTGTCCATTGCGGTAAATCCGGCAACTTTCTTCAGCCATTCATCTTCCGGTGGCGTTTGCCAATTTGGTAGCCAAAAATGCGTATCAAGATGAATAGCCGGTAAGCCTGTGGCATTGGCAAGCTTTTTGGGCAAATAACTTTTACCGCTGCCGTTGTTGCCAAGGACAGCTATTCGCCTGTAATCAAATATATTCATATCTTATCCATTGGTCATCAGCACGGCAATGACTATACCCAAAATACCACCTGCCGCCACTTCTATAGGCGTATGGCCCAGCATTTCTTTCAGCTTTTTATCCAGCTTTATGCCGGTGTTTTCTATGCTCTCCAGCAGGTCATTTATAACCTTTGCCTGCTTGCCGGCGGCGCGGCGCACCCCGGATGCGTCGTACATTACAATCATGCTGATGATGGCGGCCAAAGCAAACAGATATGTGTCAAAACCCTCTCTGATGCCGATTGTTGTTGTTATGGCAGTTACAAAAGAGGAATGAGACGAGGGCATACCGCCTGAGGACAGGATAAGGCCCCATTTAACCCTGCGGGTGCGGGCAAGTTCGTATATAATCTTTAACACCTGAGCCGCAGCCCAGGCCACAACGGCTATCCAAAGGGCGTAGTTTAGCTGTATTTCGTCAAAAAACGACATATTGCGTCACCTTGTCCTATCTATTAAATTCTCCGCCAGCGCCACTAAAAATGCCGAATTTTCCAGCCTTCGCAGGCTTTCTATCACAGACGCGGACAGCTGGTGGTACATTTCCTCCGCTTTTTCAACGCCATAAAGGGATATATACGTAGATTTTTGATTCTTTTGGTCGCTGCCGATGGGTTTGCCAAGAGTCTCGCCACCGCTGATATCCAGCAGGTCGTCTTTTATTTGGAAGGCCATGCCCAAGGTTTTGCCTATATCTTCCATGGTGCTTACGGTATCATCATCCGCAAATGCAGCCAGGGCACCACCGCCAAATGCGGCCATAAGCAGACCGGATGTTTTGTTGGTGTAGATATATTCCAGTTCTTGGGCAGTGGCGGCGGCATTTTCCATGCGTATATCCATAACCTGCCCGCCAATCATGCCCTTTATCCCTGCATAATCTGCTATTTTACTCATAGCCTTCAAAAAATGAATATTGGGGTTAGCCACACAATGCTGCGCCATCACTTCATATGCCCGGTTTAACAGAGCATCCCCCGCCAAGATGGCCATGGCTTCGCCAAAAACCATATGGTTTGTGGGGTGGCCGCGACGTAGGTCGTCGTTGTCCATTGCAGGCAAATCGTCGTGGATAAGGGAATATGTGTGAATCATCTCCAAGGCGCAAGCAAAAGGCAGGGCGTTGGCTGTCTTGCCGCCCAGCATCTTACATGTGGCCAACAAAATAACCGGACGCAGACGCTTGCCTCCGGGGAAAATGCTATATCTGGCGGCTTCGTTGATGATTTCCGGATAGACCATCGGCAGATAGTCATCCAGCCCGCCATTAATCAGGTCGATTTTTTTCTGTAGGGCTGCTTCAAAGTTCATCATCACTCGTCATCACCCATGGGGGCAAAATCCCGTCTTTCTGTCATTCCCGCGGCATTTTTTGTTAACAATTCTACTTCTTGCTCCACATCTGCCAATTTTTGGGCGCAATTTGCCGCCAAAGCCATGCCTTCTTTATACAACGCCAAAGAAACCTCCAGTGGTGCATCGGATGCCTCTATGGCGGCGATTATCTCGTCCAGTCGCTTTATATTTTCCTCAAAATCGAATCTTTCTTTGCTCATAATATCTCTGCTTCCCTCGTTATGTCAGCAAATTGCAAGCCGACCTTTTGGCCGGCAGCAAGCTTTCGACCATCATGTATAATTTTGCCATCCGGTTGGGTGACAACAACAAAACCCCGTTGTAACACCGCCAGCGGCGATATTTTCTCTAAGATATGAATTTGCGCCGTCAAGCCGGATTTTATGCGCCCTATTTTTGACATCATAGCATGACCCATGGCCATATCACGCCGCTCAAGCGCCCCACGCTGTGTGTTTATTTTTGCAAGTTCACGCTGGGGCGATAGACGATAATGTCTGTTGGCTAGACGTACCCGGCATACCCGCAGGCGTCCTTCCATGGCTTCCGCCAGTCCTTGAATTTGCCATTGCAGTATTTGCGCCATTTCTGCCAAAGTCGGTGTTGTGGCCAGCTCTGCCGCCGCCGTGGGAGTCGCCGCTCGCATATCCGCCGCCGCGTCGCATATTGTCCAGTCAATTTCATGGCCCACGGCAGATATCACGGGTATTTTGGAGCCAAACACTGCCCGTGCAACAATTTCTGTGTTAAATGCCCCTAAATCTTCGGCACTGCCGCCGCCGCGGCCTACTATTAATATATCTGCGCCACTATGGGTATTAGTAAATTCTATGGCATCGGCAATGTCCTGGGGGGCTTCTGCACCCTGCACCAGCGTTGGCACCACAACCAGCTTAATCAGTGGGTTGCGCCGCTTTATGGTATTGATAATATCCCACACCGCTGCTCCTGTTGGTGATGTCACAATGGCAATTTTATTAGGATATTGCGGCACATCTCGTCTGTTGTCAAAAACACCTTCGGCGTCCAATTTGACCTTTAGGGCCTCGATGTCATGATAAATTTTGCCTTGGCCGGCGGGCTCCATAAGCTCGCCCACAAATTGCACATCACCCATTTTTTTGTACACGGATATGCGCCCATAAATGCGAACCATATCACCGTTTTTCGGTGCAAATTTCAGGTGCTGTGCATCGTTGTTAAACATACAGCACCTTAAAGATGCTTGCTCGTCCACCAAACTAAAATACATATGTCCGGCGGAATGTTTGCGGAAGTTGGAGACTTCGCCCTGGACCAAAATACTGCACAAAAACATGTCCTCTTCCAGCAGCTCTTTAAGATAATCCACTATTTTTGATACTTTATATGCCTGTATTTTCATTGCTCTGTCTCTTTCAGTTTTCTGGCTATCTTCCCCAGTACCCCATTTACAAACTTGCTGGATTCCTCGGTAGAAAAAGCCTTAGCCAATTCCACTGCCTCGTTTATGGATACACCGTCACCAATATCCGGGTTGTACAAAATTTCGTACACAGCCAGACGCATTATGGCTAAATCTACCTTAGAAATACGCGAAATATCCCATGCAGTGGAGGTTTCGTCAATATGGGCGTCAATTTCGGCTAAATTGGTACGCACCCCGGCCACCTCGCCTAATATAAAATCCGGCTCGCTGGCGGTCTCTTCGGCAAAGTTTTCTAAATAATATGCCAGTTCTTCATTAACATCACATTCCCCGCCGCTGTCCATCTGAAAAACCAAGCAAAAGGCGTGTTTTCTGTCGTTTTTACGGCTCATCAGCTTATCCTCTTGTCCGTGGCACCGGCTTAATTTTAGGCAGTTTTTCAAACTGCACACCAACCACATTTACATTAACCTCAGTTACAGTCATGCCCACCATGGTCTCCAATGCTGTTTTTACCCGCTCCTGCACCTTTTCGGACACCTGGTGTATCTTATGGCCAAATTTAACAAAAATGGCAATGTCAATACTTACCACGTCGCCTTCCACGGTGGCTTTTACTCCCCGGGCAAAGTTGCGTTTGGTTAGGCGGGCATGGGCTTCGGCTGCTGTTGCGTGTTGGCCAAAAACAACGCCCTCTACCTCCAAGGCCGCCGTACGTGATATAATGGCCAGCACCTCGTTTGCAATCTGAATATGGCCTATCTTGCTGTTAACATTAACTTCCTGCATATTTTTTCCTCCCTGCGTTTAATATCGCGCAATCATGCTTATAATTTAATATGGTTTGTACAAGTATATTTATTATAGCAGAAATTATGCGAAGTGCAATAGGCAACAAAGCATGGGCAATTTGTTGCAGAACAAACCCTTGACCCTTTATCCAGTAAATGGTATTATGGACTTATTATGCCGTACCACACAACACGAAAGGAACATATATATGATACGCAAAATAAAAAGAACCCTGGTGCTGACTCTTTTGGCCGCGATATTGCTTCCGGGCAGGCTATACGGGACACCGGATACAGATGCCATTACAGGCGATGCTTTGCCCCTGGAATCCGAATTTTCCATACTTGTTGATGTGGCCACCGGCCGCATCCTTCACGATGTGGGTGCCCACCAACGGGCTTATCCCGCCAGCATGACCAAGGTTATGACCACGCTGCTGCTGCTGGAAAGCAGCTGGCCAATGGACATGCCTATTTTCCACAATCAAGGGGCCATAGACAGCGTTGTGCCCTGGCACAGCCCTATTTATACCGTGGTAAATTATCTTACAATAGAAGAGGCATTGTACTCTATGATGTTACGCTCTGCCAACGACGTCAGCAATGCCGTGGCGGAGTTTTTAGGCGGCACCCAGGAGGAATTTGCCCGTATGATGACCGCCAGAGCCCATGAACTTGGCGCGGTTAACACCAATTTTACCAATGCCCATGGCCTGTGGGAACCTTATCATTACACCACCCCTTACGACATGGCGTTGATTATGCGCGAAGCCATACGCCACGATAAATTCCTTGAAATCATCAATGCCCAGCGGTTTTTTATCGACCGCGACCGCTACAACGACTCTGACGGCGACCCATATCGTATGCTGGAAAACACCAATAGGGCTATTTTTCCTGCCAATACGCATTTTAACCCCGATATTGTCGGCGGCAAGACGGGTTTTACCAACAATTCTCGCAATACCCTGGTGTCTTATGGCCAGCGGAGCGGCATGGGACTTATCAGCGTAATTATGCGGGCAGACAGCCGAGATATCATATACACCGACACCCGCCTGCTTATGGACTTTGGTTTTGACCAATTTGAACATCAAACGGTGTTTTCTGCGGCGGATTTTGAATATCACGTTAATCTGGTACAGCGCAGTAACGAAGGGGTGCTGCTTATTGGCGGCATGGAGCTTAGGGCCGCGGAGGATGTGGTTTTCCCCTTGCCTGTGGGTTTTGACGGCACCGGCATTACCGCCGCCGTGCATACCGCCGACAGAATAGTAGTCCCCGTGCCCGAAAATTTTGCGGTGGGACAGGTTGTGCTGAAATATAACGGAGATATTCTTGCCGAAGTGGATTTGCACACAGCCCGTGCCGCGGCTGAGCTAACCGCCGAGGAGCTTGCCGGTCTTTTTCCTGCCCCTGTGGCTCTGGCTGCTACCTATTATACGCCAACAGTCTACGATGATGACAATTTCTCGGTTCTAAGGCTCATCAGCAATATATCCCTGGTGTTGCTGGGTATACTGCTCTTCGGTTTTCTGGTGATACGCTTTTTGCGTTTTTCCCATCGTCGTCGCAGAAGGGCCAGGGCTCAGTATATGCGCCGTGGTCGCGGCCACTCTTCGCCATACAACCGCAAGCCTGCCACCACCGGCAATTTGCGGTATCGTTACAAATAAGCAAAAAGGCAGGGCGATGTTTTTTCGCTCCTGCCTTTTGTTTTTATTGGGTTGTACCGGCCTTTTCTTTAAGCTTTAAATACTCACGCATTACAGGATCAAGTTTTGGTGGCTTGGGAGGTTTAAGAGGCTTGGGAGGTCTTGGGCCTTTCTCCTGCAAATATTTTCGCACATATTTTGTTGTACGATGTGCAAGCCACGCACCCCAGGCAAGCAATATGCCACCAACAATGTACAGCGGGTAGGCTATGCGCATTTGGGCACTTTGGGCTTCCCCTAGCAGCCAAGAAGCTTCTTCAACATGCAATGACGAAGTGGCTTCTCGAACATTCACAAAACGCTCTCTTGCTGATACACGAAAATATTCCTCTAAATTCCAAATTGCTTCGTTAAAGTACCCTCCGTAAAGCGAGCGCGGCGTACTTACGCGATCTATAAAGAGCCCGGCAAAAATGGCAACAATTACAGCAAATATCGCAATATGTATGCGTAATGTTTTTTTGTCTGCCACTTTTCTTTTGGCCAAATTCAACAACTCGTCATCGCTTTCGCCTAAAACTTTACCGTTGTTTTGATACACTGTGTCAGTCATGTGAGGTTCCTCCTCATCAGTCGCAGGGAGGGTTTGTACTTCCGAAGCCAATAGCAAAGCATGCCCTTCTGCCAGCCACGAAGCCCGCCCGTTGCGCACCAATTGTTTTGCCCTGCGGGGATATGTAGAACCCACCCTTTCGTTATTTTCGTTATACAATTCTATGAGTTTCACAAAGTCAACTCCTCAAAAGGCGTGGCCAATCCGCTGTTTTTTGTCATGGGTGCCTGCCCCGGCCATCGCATAAGTATATACGTCAATTTTCTTCAAAACGTCTGATAAAGTCCACGCATACGGTCTTGCCGCGCATATCGCCGACAAAGTCCACTATATGATTTTCTACAACAAATTTCTCATTTATTTTAGTAATGCTGCCAAACTTTTCGCCGTCTACATGTGTTATGGTGATATATGTCCCACAGGGTGGCAATAATTTATTTGTGCAAAGTATTATTTTTTTATCCAGTCCAACCTGTCCCATAATAAAATAGTCCCGCCCGGTCAGCTCTTTAACCTTAGCCAAATTTCCGTTAACAATGCTACAACGCAGGTCGGCGGCACTTATTTTGCCATCTTTGCTGTCTACATGATTAACAACATGCGTAGCAAAACCCAGCTGACGGCCCAGTTTCTCCAACAAGGCGACATCTCCCGCGCCGCCTGCGCCAAAGCGATAACCTTGCCCCACAACCAAAACCCGACAACACAACTTATTAACCAAAATATCTGTGACAAAATCCTCTGGTCTCATTCCGGCAAATGCGGCGGTAAATGGGTACTCAATATAATAATCTATGCCCATCTGTTCCAATAGATGGATTTTCTCTTGGCGCGCAAGTATTAGATGCGCACCCTTGCCGGAAAAAAATTGAGCGGGGTGGGGCCAAAAAGACAAAATGACGGTGGCTAAGGTGTTTTGCGCGGCGATGCGCTGTAGTTCGCCCGCCAAATGCATATGCCCCCTGTGCAGTCCGTCAAATTTACCTATTGTTATGGCCGTGTCATGGCCTATTTGTATGTCTTTGTCAAAAAAGTACTTCATGTAGTCTCCTGTGGGTGCAGCATTTTGCCACCCAATTTAAAATAGCACCACCTTGGGTTTAATATGCCCGTCTCCCGTCGCAACATAAATGCCAGCCAAGCTGCCCGACGCGTCAAAGGCCAGATACTCCACCCCATCTTGCAATTTATCGCAAGAAACGAAGCCCACAGGGATTTTGTTGCCATTTTTTAGCCATTTGTCAGCGTGGCTGCTAATATTTATTTTTGGAAAATGCGCCAAAGCACTTTCAATACTAATAACATTTTGTTGTAATTGTCCCGCAACTGTCAGCTCCTCAAGTTGTGCCAGGGTTATGCTGTTTTCCAGACAAAAACCGCCGCTTTTTGTGCGCACAAGTTCCCCCATATGGGCGGCAGTGCCAAGTGCCGCGCCTAGGTCGGTGCAAAGTGTGCGTATATATGTGCCCTTGCTGCAGGCCACCCTAATTCGGATGGACTCCGGCAAATGCTCCGCTAAAACCTCAATGGCGTGTATGGTGATATGTCGGGCTTTGCGCTCTATTTCCGTCCCTTGGCGGGCGTATTCGTACAGTTTTTTGCCGTCAACCTTTATGGCAGAATACATCGGTGGTATTTGTGTAATTTGTCCAACAAATTGCGGCAAAACATTATAGACTTTGTGCATATCCACATCCACTGGCTTGCGGTCAACAATCTCTCCTGTGGTGTCCTGGGTATCCGTGGCGGCACCAAAAATAACCTGGGCCACGTACTCTTTATCATCAGCCATTATGTAGTCTGCAATCTTCGTGGCCCGTCCCAAACACACAGGCAAAACCCCGGTGGCATTTGGGTCTAATGTGCCCGTATGTCCTGCCTTGCATTTTGTAATACGTCTGACAATATTAACAACATCATGAGATGTGTATCCCTTTTCTTTGTGAATATTTACTATGCCATTCATAACAACTGCCTCCATTTGTCACAAGCAGTCTTGATGACATCTATCACCTCGCGCCGCCCTTCCTCTAAGGGAGCCGCAAACTGGGCCGCCGCCGCAAATTTGTGGCCGCCGCCGCCAAATTGCCCGGCAATGGCGTTTACATCCACACCGCTTGAGCGCAAACTAACCTTGATCATACCATTGCTGCGCTGGGTAAAAAACGCGGCAACGCTGATGCCTTCCACATTAAGCACATACTCCACAATGCCATCCAGGTCGGTAATTTTTGCCCCCACGGCGGCCATTTCTTCCGGAGAGACAAAAGTGTGGGCAATGGGATATCCTTCCGTGTATCGTATATTTTGGATTGCCTTGGCAAAAATCTCCGTTTCTATCCTGGTACGGGCATGGATAGTCTCCCGCTGTATACGGCCAAAATCAATACCCGCAGACATTAACGCCCCGGCGATTTCCATTGTTCTGGGCGTAGTGCCGCTATGGCGAAAAGCTCCGGTGTCGGTGACGATACCCGCATACAGGGCCGCGGCAATTTCTTTACCGATGGCCACATGGGGCTGAATTATCTCGTAAATAACCTGGCAGGTAGAGGATGCTGATGTATCCACATAGTTATGGTTGGCGAAGTTATCGTTGCCTACGTGGTGGTCGATGTTGATGGTGACGGCCGGCCGGCCCAACAACCCATCGCGGGCCCAAACCCGGCTTTTGTCGCCGCAATCTACTGCCACAAGCACATCAAAATCGGGCAGCGCATCGTCACAGGCAAGCACAAACCGCCTCTCCACCAAAAAATCATATTTAGCCGAAAACCGGTCAAGCATCACCATCGGTCGTTTTCCAGCCGCATCAAGAGCCAGGGCCAGCCCAAAGGCCGACCCCAGCGCATCCCCATCAGGTGTAGGATGTGTGACAATTACAATATTATCGCCGTTTTCAGTTAAGTTACGCCAAGCGTCATGGGCTGAGAGCATAGTGTCACTCCTTGTTAACGTCATCCAGCATCTTGCCTATTTTAAAGCTATAATCCAAAGAATCGTCCAAAATAAACTTAAACTCCGGCGTTTGGCGCAGGTTTATGCGGTTGGCCATTTCACTGCGGATGTGACCTTTGGCACTGTTGATGGCTTCCATACAGCTTGCCTTGGTGGCTTCATCCCCCAGCACACTAATATAAGCCTTGCAATATTTTAGGTCGGCAGAAGTCTCCACCCGCACGGCACTGGCCATGGCCGCCATGCGGGGGTCTTTAATGCCGCTGCGTAAAATCTCGCTAAGCTCGCGTTTTATTTCGTCATTAATGCGTATCATTCGGTTTTTCATTTGTCAGTCCTCATTTATCGGGCGGCAAAATGCCGCCCCTACTTAGGTGCCAACTTCCCAGCTTACACCAAACTTATCCACAATATGGAAGTCCAGCTCAAGCCATGGCAGGCTTTTTTGGCCTTCGGGGTCAAAGGAAACAGCGTCTTGTTTTAATATATCATATGCTTTTTGTACCGCTTCTTTTGTCAGCCCATATACACCAATTGTAACAGGCAAATCAAAGGGCTTGATATCTCTGGCCTGATATTCGGCATTTGTCCCCATGAGGTGTGCTGCACCTTCCAGATTACTTTTTTCCGTCATGGATAATATTTCTGCATCGCCATGCATCAAAGAAAGATGGGCGTATGTGCCGTCGTCGTGCTTAACGGTCAATCCGAAAGTTAGGTCAAAGGCCTGTGTGTAAAGCTGTGCCGCTTCGATGGTTCCGTCGATAGATAATTGCGGGGTGATTTTCATTTGTTTTCCCTCTGCTCAATCCGGGTGACCACAGGTCGCCCCTACCGTTTAATTTCTTCCATCACAAAGGCTTCTACAACGTCGTTCTCTTTGATGTCATTAAACTTAGACAACACAAGACCGCATTCATAATTGGTCAGCACCTCGCGCACATCATCCTTAAAGCGGCGCAGGGTGTCCAGGGTGCCTTCGTATACCACGATATTGTCACGTAGCACACGCACGGATGCATTGCGGGTTATCTTGCCATCGGTTACATATGCGCCGCCAATGGTGCCTATGCCGGAAGCTTTGAAAATTTGGCGTATTTGGGCATGACCGATGACTTTTTCTTCGTAAATAGGGTCAAGCATACCAACCATGGCTGCTTTAATATCGTCAATGGCATTGTAGATTATGCGGTACAGGCGTATGTCCACCTGTTGCTCTTCTGCCACGCTTTTAGCACTTACCTCCGGCCGCACATTAAAGCCTATGATGATGGCATTAGACGCGCTGGCCAGCATTACATCGCTTTCGGTAATGGCGCCCACACCGCCAAGTATGGTGCGTATGCGCACTTCTTCATTAGACAGCTTTTCTAAGCTGGCCTTAACAGCCTCTACCGAACCGCCAACATCGGCCTTGATGATAATATTAAGCTCTTTTACTTTGCCTGCCTGTATTTGATTAAACAAATCATCCAAACTTACTTTCTGTGGGGTTTCTTCTATCAGCTTCACCCGATTTTTGGCCACAATGGTTTCGGCCACATAACGGGCTTGCTTTTCGTTTTGGGCCACATGGAACAAATCTCCCGATGTAGGCACGCTGGTAAGGCCCAAAATCTCAACAGGTATGGACGGCGTGGCCGTCTCTACCTTTTGCCCTTTGTCGTTTATCATGGCGCGCACACGGCCATGGGCGGTGCCCGCTACAATTGGGTCGCCGATGTTGAGTGTACCCGCCTGTACCAGTACAGTGGCCACAGGGCCGCGGCCTTTGTCCAGTTGAGCTTCGATGACGGTGCCTCGAGCTTTTTTGTTGGGATTGGCTTTGTACTCCTTCATGTCCGCAACAAGCAGTATCATTTCAAGCAACTGCTCTATACCCTCTTTTGTGTGGGCGGACACAGGCACACATATGGTTTCGCCGCCCCAGGCCTCGCTTGTAAGGCCGTGGTCGCTAAGCTCCCGCATAACCTTCTCCGGATTGGCACTGGGTTTGTCAATTTTGTTAATGGCTACAATAATTTCTACCCCAGCAGCTCGGGCGTGGCTTATGGCTTCTATGGTTTGTGGCATAACGCCATCGTCGGCAGCAACAACCAGTACGGCAATATCCGTAACCTGGGCGCCACGCATACGCATGGCGGTAAAGGCTTCGTGGCCGGGTGTATCCAGGAAAGTGATCGGCCGTTCGTTAACACTTACGGTATACGCACCAATATGCTGGGTAATACCACCCGCTTCGCCAACAACCACATCTGTTTTGCGTATGGAGTCCAGCAGAGATGTTTTGCCGTGGTCAACGTGGCCCATAACCACCACAACCGGCGGCCGCGTGGCCAACATTGTGTCATCTTCGGCTTCTTCGCTAAAAACTTCCTCCAGGATGTCAATTTCTATCTTTGGCTCCACCAAAATATTGTATTCGATGGCTATTTCCTCGGCCTTTTCGTAAGAAATCTCCTGGTTTATGGTTATCATATCGCCTTTTTTGATAAGGGCTTTAACAAGCTCTGCCCCTTGTTTGTTCATCATTTCGGCCAGTTCTTTAAGGGTCAGTGTGGCCGGCACCTGTATAATTCTTGGTTCATTAGACTTCGGCACCACCTTCACCACAGGCTTGTGGGATGTAGTCTTCCCTTCTCTATCGTCAACCATACGGTCACGCCGTTTGTCTTTTTTGGCACCAATTTCTAATTTTTGACGGCGGCCGTGTTTATCCGGTGCTTCCTGAGCTTTTTGGTTATTATTTTTGTCTTTGCTAAAACCGCCGGGACGGCCTCTGTCTGCACCGCCAAAACCGCCGGGGCGTGCTCCGCCGCCTGGACGATTGTCACCGCCACGGAATGGCGGTCTGTCGCCGCCTCCGCCACCAGGACGTTGACCGCCTGGGCGGTTGTCATTGCGGAAAGGAGGTCTGTCGCCGCCGGGACGCTGTTGGCCGCCGGGACGATTATCGTTGCGATAGGGTGGTCTGTCGCCTCTTGGGCGGTCAGAATGCGGCAAAGGTTTGCCGTCCGGGCCAAGACGCGGTGGTCTTGGTGGTCTGTCGCCGTGGGGTCGGTCAAAACGATCTTGTCTTGGCAAGGGCTTGCCGTCCGGCCCAAGACGAGGTGGCCTTGGGGGCAACGGTTTGCCGTCAGGGCCTAAGCGCGGTGGTCTTGGTATGGGTCTTCCGTCTGGCCCAAGTGGTCTTTCCGGTCGCGGCAAAGGCTTGCCATCCGGGCCTAATGGACGCTCACGTCTTGGTAGCGGTTTGCCGTCAGGGCCTAAGCGCGGTGGTCTTGGTATAGGCCGCCCATCCGGCCCAAGTGGTCTTTCCGGTCGCGGCAAAGGTTTGCCATCGGGGCCTAATGGACGCTCACGTCTTGGCAACGGTTTGCCATCGGGACCTAAGCGCGGTGGACGCGGTAGGGGTCTTCCGTCTGGCCCAAGTGGTCTTTCGGGTCGCGGCAAAGGCTTGCCATCGGGGCCTAATGGACGCTCACGTCTTGGCAACGGTTTGCCATCGGGACCCAACCTAACAGGCCGCTCCTGTTTTGGCTGTGCCTCGTCACTACCTTCTGCCACACTCTCCGTTGCTGTTCCCTCCAACTTCTCCGCCGCCCTTCTCTTCCTGCGTTCTCTTTCACGCTCTCTCTTGGCCCGTTTTCGCTCCAATTCCTTGGGGTCCACGGCCTCGCCGGTATCCCCATCGCCCTTAGGGCTTTGGGGTTTTTGATGGGACGCAAAGCGCTGCCGCACTTTTTCTACATCCCTTTCTTCCAGGGCGACAAAGTGGGTCTTGGCGGCTATATCAATTTCCGGCAGAAATTTCATTATATCCGTGGAGCCTACCCCAATCTCCTTCGCCAGTTCGTAAATACGTTTTTTGGCCATGTAACCACCTTTCCGTTCTGTAGGGGCGGCATTTTGCCGCCCGCCCCCATTGATACCCCATCAAAGGCCAGAACCCTCTATAATTTCCACCATTTTCCCCGCAAAATTCTCATCAGTTACCACAAACACAGCGCGGGTATACAGGCCCGTGTGGCGGCCCGTCTCTTCTTTGGTAAAAAAACTGTATATAGGCACATCATAAAAAGTCGTTTTGTTGCCAAATTTCTTTTTGGTGTTATCGGACGCATCCGTTGCCACAAAAACCAACAGAGCCAGGCCGCTGCGTATGGCTTTTTCGCAGCCCTCTTCGCCTGTGGTCAGTTTTCCAGCCTTGCGGGCCAATGCCATCATGGACAGTAGGCGCTTTTTGGCATTTTCATTCATGGTTTTTTGGCGCCTCCTCCACTTGTATATATATCTCCGCGGGTACCTTCGTCTTTAACGAGCGGTCAAAACCACGAGATTTGCTGACTTTGGCCAAGCATTCCACGCTTTTGCATATATACGCCCCTCTGCCCGGGCTTTTGCCGGTGTCGTCCACTGCAAAACTATCCCCCTCCGGGCTTTTTACCACCCGCACCAGGGTGCTTTTCTCCAGCATTTGACGGCAAACCACACATCGGCGCAATGACGGCTTTCCTTTTCGTGACCCAGCGGCCCCTTTTGTTTTATTAATCGTCATCACCTTCTGCTTCTGTCGCCTCGTCATCGTACTCATCATCGTATTCGTCGTCATAGTCTTCATCGTACTCATCTTCATCGTACTCATCATCGTATTCGTCGTCATAGTCTTCATCGTACTCATCTTCATCGTACTCATCATCGTATTCGTAATATTCTGTCAAAGCTTCGGCGTATCCGGCCTCATCTACCACGGCCGCGGGCTCTTCTTTATCGGCATCAAAATAATCTTCGCTGTTAAGGAAATTCTCCTCAATAGCCTTGCTGTAGCTTTTAATGTCAATACGATATCCCGTAAGCTTGGCGGCCAGACGGGCGTTTTGCCCTTCACGGCCAATGGCTAATGACAGTTGGTTATCAGGCACCACAATTCTGGCGGCCTTGCCGCCTTCTTCTATACGCACCGCCAACACAATGGCCGGGCTAAGGGCCTGGGCAATAAACTCCTTGGGGTTTTCGCTATGAGATATTATGTCAATTTTTTCGCCGTTAAGCTCGTCAACAATGGTGTTAACCCTGTTGCCGCCCGCACCAACGCAAGAACCCACTGGGTCTACATTGCTGTTTTGGCTGGACACGGCAATTTTGGTGCGAAAACCCGCCTCGCGGGCCACGGCCTTAATAGCCACCGTGCCGTCTGATACCTCCGGCACTTCTTGTTCAAAAAGCCTGGCCACAAGCTCTGGATGAGACCGGGACACAGGTATCATTGGCCCGCTGCGGCCGCTATCACGCACATCCAGCACCAGCACCTTAAGCCGTTGGTTAAAATAATACTCCTCGCCAGGTATTTGCTCCGCCGGGGGCAGCACAAGTTCCGTCGCGCCCACGGTAATAAAGACATTGCGACGCTCTATACGCTCCACAACGCCGGTCAAAAGCTTATATTCCCGGTCTTTAAATTCGTTAAGTACCTTGTTGCGCTCTGCTTCTCTAAATTTTTGCACAACCACCTGTTTTGCGGTTTGCGCAGAAATACGGCCAAAGTCCCGTGGTGTTACCACAATATCGGCCACATCGCCCAATTGATATTCCAAACTGATCTCCTTGGCAGCATCCAAAGAAATCTCCAAAGCATCGTCTTCCACTGCCTCCACCACTGTTTTTTGGGCAAAAACATTAACAGCACCGGTATCGCGGCAAATGGCCACACGAATGTTTTGGCTTGTTCCAAAATTTTTCTTGCACGCAGAGATAAGCGAGGATTCTATTGCTTCAAAGAGGGTTTCTTTATCGATGCCTTTCTCTTTCTCAATAAGGCCTATTGTGTCGATAAGCTCGCTATTTGCAGGCATTTTATCATCACCTTTCCGTCAGAATCCCTCATACCAACTTGCAATCTATACTAATGCCAATCAGTTCTTTGGCATCATTTAGAATACAAGTTGGTATCACAGATTCCCTATAAATTTAAAGAGTGGGTTTTTGGCCCACTCTCTGTCACATAATGATAGATTATCCACAGCATACCACAATTTTAAAAGGATTGCAAGGGGTTTTTCACATTATTTTCCGTCATTCTACTTTTCGGGGGCTTACAGAAAACTCATCCGAAGCCTCCACTGCACTGCAATCTGTAAAAGAAAAATGTTGACACCCGCCGCAGGCCGAAAATGGTCTGGAAGCCGCACCGGCCTGACCGCCAACTGGCATCTTTGGACACAACACCTGCTTTGCCGGGGGGTTTTGCTGATATATCTTCATGGGCAAACGTCCTTTCTGTCATTACACCCATTGTTCCCGCGGCAACACAAAGATATACTTAAACCAAGGCAAATGTGTCCTGCGTAAATATCAACGCGATTGGCCACGGCCTACAAAAACACGCCATTGAAACCGGCCATAAGATTGTGTTATAATATTAGACCTGTTCGGAGACCTTGCTGAACCAATTTCCGAACGGGTCTATTACTCTGCTAAATTAAAACATACAAAGGGAAGATTTGCCATGCCAAAAATCCTTATAATAGACGACAGCCCGGAAATACTCAACCTTAACACAGCACATCTGATAAAAGAGGGGTTTGATGTCGCCACGGCCGATACGGGCGCCAAGGCTATAGCCCGGCTTAAAGAAGGTCGGTATGACTGTATTATACTGGACATTATGCTACCGGATACAGATGGTTTTGCCGTATGTAAGGCCGCACGCGATCTAACCAGCGCGCCAATAATCTTTTTGTCTTGTTTGGATTCTCCCGATGATAAAGTAAAAGGCCTTATGATAGGCGGGGACGATTATATGACAAAGCCCTATAGTCTAAAGGAATTGGCGGCCCGTATCCATGTACATCTAAGGCGCGAACAACCCAAAAACCTGCTTGCTTTTGGGTCGGCTTCCATAGACAAAGACAACAGAATAATACACACGCCGGATAAATACGTGCTTTTATCCCAAAAGGAATTTGAGCTGTTTATGTTTCTGTTCGAAAACCTCGGCCGGGTTTTTTCAAAAGAAGAGATATACAGCACTCTTTGGCAGTCAGGCAGCTCTGAAATAGGCACCGTTGCGGTACATATCTTAAAATTGCGGCGCAAGCTTGGTTTTGCCGCGCCATACGTTGGTACAATAGAAACAAGTGACGGCGGATATTTTCTTGCACGTAACGCGGAGGGTGGTCTTCCATGAATTTTGGCTTTGAAACCTTAAGAACAATTGCAATCCTCATACACGTGCTGTCTCTGCTGACGGTAGCAGTCATGGGCTATTTTGTCATTACCCGCCTTAAAAGCATAAAGCGGGAATACTTCATCCTGATTGCATTTTTCACTTATATATCCTTGCTGGGTATCATATTCGAAATGATGGCTAACACAGTAGACGGCGGCCTGCTTGGCTGGCGGTTGGTGTACCTGGGCGGCATGATGCTTGCGCCGCTGTTTTTAATGTTTGTTCAGCATTATTGCGAAATACATTTGCCAAAAATCATTAACATTCTGGCCTTTGCTACAGCCCTTGGGATAATAGCCCTTACGTGGACAACCCATTTGCATAATTTGATTCATGAATCAGCCCAGCTTTATCCCGGCGGCAGCCCCGGCCCCGGCCTTACGGTTTGGGGGGCAACCAACGGCATACTATGGCCTGTGGTGGTTATACACCCCAGTGTTTGTATGATACTGGTCTTTTATATTCTGTATAAAAAAAGCAAAACCGCAAGCAAAACCCAACGAAAAAGACTGTGGGTATTGGTTGCTTTTGCGGCCCCTCCCGGTATTTCCCAGGTGCTTACATTCTTTGACCTTTCTATCATAGGTATGCATTGGAACGGCATATTGGCCCCCATCGCCCTTGTTGTTTTATATTTTGGCCTGTCCCGTTATGACCTTATGGAAAACGAAGAAACCATACGCGCCCAAAGCTGGCTGCGGGATATGATAGCCAATATATCACACGATATCAAAACACCCCTTACCGTCCTAAGCGCCAATATCGAAAAACTCCTTGAAACCAGCCCCAACGACCCAGAATATCCAAGAGACATACAAATTGCATACAACAAAAACCTTGACCTGCAACGACTCATCCAAAACCTTATAGAAGTAACCCGCATAGAAGCCGCCCAAAACCTTTACAAGCCCGAATGGGTGCCCCTTAGTTCTGTCCTCGTTGGCGTACAAAAAAAGCATGGAGATTATTTGGAAAGCATGGGGCTATATTTGGACATAAGCGGCAATGCAGGCGAAGAAGAGCCTCATATATATACTGACCCCATAAAACTATGGAGCGTTTTTGACAATATTATTTACAATGCCGCAAGACACACCGAACACGGCGGCATAAGCATCACGGCCAAAACCGCAAAAGACAGCACAACAATTGCCATAACAGACACCGGCTGCGGCATAGCAGAAAAACACCTGCCCCATATTTTTGATCAATTTTACAAAACAGAGGCCGACAGAGGCAGCAAGGCCGGAGAAAGCGGATTGGGGTTGTATATTGTTAAAAGCATCATGGAAGGCTGCGGCGGCACGGTGGGTATGCAATCCCAAGAAAACATCGGCACCACCATTTTGCTTACCTTCAAGGCAATGCCGCAAAATGTTTAACAAGCGGTAAAATGCCACACCCCAAAGCCACGAAAAGAAAATTTTGTAAAAACCCTTGAAAAACAAATCGGCCTATGTTATCATGAATTATCATAAACTTTATAGCAACAACCGCTATACCAATTTGCGAATGGGCGAGAGCCCATTCGCATTTGTCGTTTATGGGGCGATTAACAAATTTGTTAATCGACAAATCTCATGACTACTAAACACTTCGAAGAGGAGGTGAAAAACCATGACAAACCTGACAACAAAAGAAATGATGGCCATTGCGACAACATCACGCAGACGAGAATAACACCGCCGCCACAGCCAAAATTTAAAGTAAGGAGGAACGAGTATGAAAAGCAGACTAATTAAAAAATGCATTGCATATCTGCTGGCGTTTATAATGACGCTGGGCATCGCGCCCACGCCCGTCCTTGCAGACATGCGCCAAACCATCCGCAACACGCCCGAGCAAAACCAAACCATACTGGATATGCTACAAAACTTTGACGGCAGCTTGGAACAAGCCGACGAACTTTTGCGTAGCTTTGGCCTTTTGGATGCCGACGGCAACCTTAACATCAACCAGCGCATTTACCTAAACGGCATATATTATACTCTCGACGAAATTACCGAGATTATAAACCGCCGCGGCACCGACCTATCCCAAATAGCCTGGGTAGACGGCACGCCCGTCGCCCTGGGTGATTTAAAAACAATGATAGAAATAGAAGAAGAGATAGCGCGCATAAGGGATATTTTGCTTTCTGACATACCCTTTACCGCCGAACACGCACCATATCTGGAAGAACTGCTTAGACAAATGGCCACCACAGGCATTAATTTTAACGCGGCAGCACCGCCTGTGACCCAAAATATTCCTGCGGTCAGCCTTAACCGCGAAAGCTTGCGGTTAAATTTTGTCAACACCGGAAGCTATGTATCCGGCGGAGGTTATCGTCACGAGGCAAGCACAAGGCGCGATGAAGCGCCGCTGCTTTTAAGCCGTGGCAGTGGCATAGACCCAACCGAAACCATTAGCTTTCAGGTCAGGATGATTGGCGGGCCCCGGCAAACATACTGGTGGCAAAGCCCCAGCTCTGTGTTTGCCGAAATAGAACACAGAAATATGGACATATGCTATTTCGGAAACCCATTTGCCGGCACTTCCAATGAAAACAGATCGCACATAGAATTTACCGCCGCTTCGGGCACAGGTGCACCACGCGCAGATGGCGTGGAGATGATATGGCCCGGCAGCGTAGAGACCCTGCGTATGGATTATGTTTTAAGCATACTATGGGAAGATGCGCGTTTGTGGCGCGGTGCCCGGGCATATTATATCGAGCTTTTTGACGCCGATGGTTTTGTCTTTCCCAATGGGCTGGACCGCATCACCATACCTGTCTATATCGACTTCACCGAAACACAATTTAGCACCACATACAACAGCAACACGGTTAGGTCTACATCATTTTATGGCGAGGACAGGTATTTTCCCGAATGGCCTTTGCCGCCGATGACATCACCGAACATGGAAAATGCGCGCCGCATAACGCATGGCGATAATGCCCATGCCGTGATTGAACTAGCAACCGTTATAGAATTACTTTATGACGGAGGCTTTATACGTCATGAGGGAATCGGCAGCATTTTTGGCTGGAACTGGACAGGAAGAACTAATTATGAAATAGCAAATGCCGGATCACGTGAATTTGTAGTGCCTGCGTTTGAGGGGCTTTCATTTCCTGGAGTAAGTGCCACAGAAGTTTATTTTCCGCCCGACAGCTGGTTTTTATATGACGGTATGTTTCCGTCTCATTCTTTTTACCATAGCACGACTACTCAAGCCAGACCTCTACCAGAAATAACCGTCCACGCAAGAGGCGTGGACAAAATGCCCACCGCGTTAAGTCTTGGGGAAATCAGACCCATCAATGTACACCATACACCCTTCGCCGGCAGATATTCTGATACTAATAACCCGCCTGTTATTGCCCGCACTTCTTCCCACACAATGAGGATGTTAAACGATGGCACCCGTCCCTATGTGCGCAATGTCACCATACCCACGGGAGAATTTTATCCCGGACAGATTGTGCCCATTATGGTGGAATTCTCCAGAGCTGTAAACGGTATTGATGCCAGACTGGAAATTAACGGTGGTACAGGCGGCATCGTAATAAATGACGAGCAGTTTTTTGGCCCGACATTAAACGCGGTTAGGCATCCGCTTGGTGTAGGCAATCAATATTCAAGAGTACATATGTTTGAATATGTGGTGGGCCCAACCGATGGCTCGACATTCCGTGTTACCGAAATTTTTGGCGCGCGTGATATGTTCGGAAACGAAATGCTTGCCGAAGATGGTGTAAGCCAGGGTGCATGGAGAAACAATGTAGACACCCATATCGAGGCTAATATACGCCTGCGCAGCTTTTTAATGGCTGATGCGGTGCAGGGTATCTCTCTTGACAGGCATATTGTTACAAACATATGTGTATTGACGGGCGAGGCGGATATTGCTGTTGCGTTGGATGTAAACCAGCATCCAACGTACAGAACCTTTATTGGCCTTCTTGGTCAGGATGTTCACGGAAACTTTCCGGCGCCTTTCCATCTTAGGGTGACAAATGTGGCAGATCCCAACAGCGTTACGCTTTTTCCGCTGTATCTTTATGCGGAAGACGGCGGCAATCATTTGTATGTATATGGCACAATAAGCGGTATGCCCCTTGCGGTTAACCAAACCGACGATGTGTATATTGTAGAGATTATTGCCATAGACCCGCGGCTGCCGGAAGAGGAACGCAGAGAAAGTGTTGTTTTTGGCACATATACAAGTTTTTTGGTAGAGTATCGGTATTTTCCGGCTATAATCATCCCGGAAAGCGTGCGCACCATCATAGCCGACCGAAACCAACCTGCCCAAGTGCGGTGGTTTACACGGCCGGGGGCTTTTGCGCCGGAAGCTGGCGGAGACTTTACAATTGAGATATTTAGAGGTTTTCATGATATAGACCCCCTTGATGCGGCTTTTGGCACCATGCAGCCTATATACACCAGCTTTGCGGATCTTGACAGCCTGCATTATACAGTGCCGGAAAATATCTTTGACACCTTGTCCTTTAACGATGTACCTACATATACCGCCAGAGTATCCGCAATGTATCAAGGCAATGAAGCGGCGGCCATTGCCCATGTGGTGGTTGTGCCCGTGCGGGCCAGGGTAAACATCCCACGCCCTGCAAACACATCTATGCTTGACACCCAAGCTTATACTGTCAATTGGACCATTGCGCCCTTTATGGAGGGAAGCACCCAGGCCGAGCTGACAATACACAGGGTTTCTACCATAAATGGCCAGGATGTAACCGAATTGGTACACGCTGCCGACATAAGCAATAGCGGATATGGCTCTTTTGCCCTTGATTTTGCCCGCGTAAACGGCCTGCGCAATTTGTATATGATAAACATACAGGCGCGCAATGTGGACAGAGAAACAGACCCGGGCAATCCCTTTTATTCTCCATGGAACACAGACTCGCTTGTGTTGCGGGTGTACAATGCAGATGCGCTGAGCCTTTCTTACAGGGACAGAACGCCTATGCCTAACACCATAACATTAAGCAATATACCAACCGTACAGGGCTTAACCTTGCAGGATGTAAGCGGACAAACGCAAATGACCACCCCGGAAATATTGCGTCTGCGGGAAAACCTTGCACTGATGGAGTTTGTTGGGATAAATTTTGATGACCATGCCTGGAATATGCTCCACGACAGAATAGACTGGGACACCAGTGACGATTCGGTTGTTTCGGTTAATTTCAGACAGGGTGCTATATACGAAAATCTATCAAGATTTGGGGACATGTTGTTTTTGCCGGAGACTGTGATGGGCCTTTCCGGGTTGCAAGATGGCTATGCCGTTGTAACTGCAACACATGCCGCAACAGGCATGAGCGACAGTGTCACCGTAAATGTAGAAACCATGCGTGACCAACTGTTTATCATACAGGCAAGCCCGGCCATACGCACGTCTTTGCGATATATGCCAGTGGGCAGCAATGTGTACAGGCAGGTATGGACAAACGACACCGGCACCATTGTGCTGTACGAACCCGAAGGCATTGCCGGCAATATTTATATGCGTGGCGAAAATGACGAGGGTGTTTGGTTGGGTACATTGCATCTTGACAATGTGCTAACAGGCGAGCGTGATTGGACACTTCTGCAACTTTATCCGTTAAACACGGTGTTTATGCGCCTTACAGCCCGCACGGATATTTTCCTTAGACGTCCGGACGGCACACCCCTTACAGGCAATGTAACGGTGCGCGGCGGCGTGTATATAAACGGCGGTTATGCCCAGGACGCTTTGCTGGGAACATCTCCCAACTCGGTGGATATGGGCAGCGGCAAAAGCCCACGCACATTTACCATAGGCCCCGGCGGCAGATTGTCTATTTATATGGACTCTACCCAGTTTTGGTCAGAAGAACTTGGCCACAACAGCAACCGCCAGCTTATCCCCGCTGACCGCCTGTTGTATATCTTTGAAATTTCAGAAATAGCCGGAGATACTTTGCGGCCCGTGCTGGTTTATGTAAACGGCAGCATGAGCCCGAGGCAAATAGTGCGTGGTGGAGAAAGCATTGTTGGCCTGGAACACGCCGTCGGTGGCAAAGGACCTTTTGTAGCCGCCCAGCGTGTAGAGTATCCTGGTTTTAGAAGACCTTCGGCCGATGTGCTTCATTTTACCGGAGAAATTGGGCCGGACGAAACCTATAGACATATAGAACTTGTAACAACCGCACTTATTTGGGGTACGGAGTTTGAAGGCGACATGGGCGGCCACAGAATTGACATAACCGACGAATTCGGGTTTATGCCAACCGCCCAAACCAGCTACAACGACTCCTATCCCTTCTCCAGCATACCTCTTGTGCGCAGTAGGCTGGAGCTTAGCGAAGACAGTATGACCGCTTCTGGCTGGGTTACGCCGGCAACAAGAGTTGGGCTGCGCTCACGCCTTAGCTATGAGCAAACCGTAATAAGCGACATACCCACCGGCTTTAGGGTGCTGGATATGAACACCTTCCCGCATATACAAGAAAACCCCGATGTATTAAACGCCATTGATGATCTGATAGAAAGCATACAAACCCCTGGGCCAAGCGGCAGCAGCGGTATGCAAACCAGCCGCAACAGCTTTATGCGGCGTGCGCTTTCTATAATGGGCGACTTTGACAGCGGCCAGGGCGACCCTCCCTTTAGAATAGCCATAACCCCAACCGAAAACAACCCGGCGGTCTTTAACGCCCTTATATGGGTCGGCCACGAAGGCGTGGAAATGAAGGATATCGAATTTGATGATTCCGGTTTCAGTTGGAATTATAATTTTCTTGAAAGCGACGTACCCAACGTTGCATCAGACATAAAGGAATTTTTTGTGGGTGACAGAAAAAACCGCGCAAACACCTTTAGTGACATTAGCGACGCCCTAAGTGGTGCTAAAAAATCAAAAGGCCCGGATATTTCTGTAACTTTTACAGGCTTTTATACCGCCGAAATACGCTTTAACTTCGATACCGGAGCATGGGAGATATTCACCACCGGCGGCGGATTTACCGCGGGCATAGGCCTGGAATTTAAATGGAGCATGAGCAAGCTTGTTGGCCCTGTTCCTGTTGCGGTCAGCTTAACTCTTGGCGGCGCGCTTATGTTCGAATTTGAGACCGCCGTCCGCCACTCCGAAATACCAGGTTACGAATGGCACCCGGATGTGGTCGCCAGCAGAGTAAACGACTATCTTACCACCCTACGCATAAATGCCTATGTAAAGGCCTTTGCGGGCATTGGGTTTGATAAATCCGTTGTTGCTCTTAAAGTGGGCATTTTTGGTGAACTAACCATCGACAGTGTAAACAGATGGCTTAGCCGCACATATCTTGCAGACGAAAGCCAACGCCAAATAAACGGTCAGGGCCTTAGGGTAACAGGGGAAGCTGGCATCAGATTTGTAGCGCGGCTGTTGTTCCTCAGCTTTACCCACACCTTTGTTTCTGTGGGCTTTACCTACGACCGTGTGTTTAACCAATGGAATTATATCAACGATTATTGGAACAACACAGGAACCGGGCTTCCTCGCGGCATTAACCCGGCCGCCGGTGCCATGCCCATGTCACAAGGGCTGGAGCTGATAGAATCTACCGCCACATTGGTAAGCAGGGATTATCTGCACCAGTTTGCCCGCAGCTGGGGCTCTCCCGCAGGAAGGTTTATGCCCCTTGTCCTGGACAACCCAAATAGGCTGGAACAGCTACAAAGCAATGCCTATCCCGAATCCAGACCGGTTATCACCGACGATGGACAGCTGCTGTTATACCTTTTTGACCAAAACAGCGACGACATTAGGGACACACGGGTATTTGCCACCGCCATGAACGCAAGCGGCGCATATCCCGAAGGCAGAGAAATTGCCGCACCAGCGGGCTTTACCGGCTATGGCGACATGCTTTTAAGGCTTGCCGGCAACCAAAACTTCGCGGCGGCGGCCTGGGTACGTATGAGCACATATTTGCCCTATACGAACGCAGGCGACGCGGTTAGCATCGAGCAGCAATCACTGCTGATGAACGCAACAGAAGTAGTGGCTTCTATATATTCAAACGGAAGCTGGGCTTCTACACGCATCACCGACAGCCAAACCCCCAACCTTGCCCCTGTGGTAGCCACCAACGGCACAAACAGAGCCATAGTTGCATGGCGCAGTGTATTTGCCAGCGATAACGAAAATATTCTGGACTTTGACGTACAAGACCAAATTTTGTACAGAATATTTGAAAACGGCACCTGGGGCGACACAATTGTGCTATACAACGGCACATCCGGCTCTGTAATGGGCATAGAGGCCGCAATGCTGCCTGATGGCACGGCAATGGTTGCCTATACCCTTGACCGTAGCCACGGTAGCGGAGACGCCGCATATTTTGAAATGGCATACAGCATCGTAGCGGCAGATGGCCAACCCGAAGCTTCTTGGATCATCACCAGCGACGATAGCATTAACGAAAACCCCCAAGTAGCCGCCGTTAATTTTGGCACCACGGCCACTCCGGATTATCGCTTCATCCTCGGTTGGCACAGTGTTTATGAAGGGCTTGGAGACATACGCCTGGTGGCAATTAACAGCCAGGGCATAGTATCAAACAGCTTTATCGATGCCATAAGCCACGTAGCCGCCAATGTAAGCATCGCAGGCAACTTCCGCTTTGCCTCCAACGGAACCCTGGGTGGTTTGTCCATTGTTTGGGCAGAAACCTACGACCTTATTGGCGAAAGCGATGCTCTGCTTGCTACTAACGATGTTCTGCGCGCTGTTAAATTTACCGAAAATGGTATTTCCGCACCATTGGAAGTGGCACAAATGCCGCCGCGTACCCAAATAGACCATTTTAATGTGTATGCGGTAAGCCCGACGGAAGTACGTGCGGTGATACAGGCAACAGAATACAAGGAAATTGACCTTGATGACCCTACAACTTTCATCGCAACATACTTTGATGATTTTGACTACTACACAAACGAGTATGTTCGTCATTATGTATTCGTGCCTAATTACGAAACAAAGCTATTCACTGCCACGGCACATTACCGCAACAGTGCAGAACTGTTGTCTGTTTTGTCAGAGCATTCTAATGTGGCCCCAAACAGCTATGTTTCTGTTAGATTCGACCTGTTTAACGCAGGTTATGGTGTCATCAACCGCGCCGATATCCAGCTGGGCAGCCAGACATTTACGTTCAATAATCTGGAAATTATGCCCAACGAATCCCTTGGTCTTATTGCTCATTACCTTGTTGGCAACACTGTCGAAAACCTGCCATACACCGTGACGGCATACTTTGGCAATACCGCCGCAACGACCCTTATGGGAACAAAAATGCTGGACTTTCCGGATGTAGGTATCTCCTCCATAGAGGTAATCCGCGAA